>Ga0114950_10000918_pt1 | contig 21509 bp, 21 predicted proteins | sample N075metaG_FD_83503 | JGI IMG/M metagenome (GOLD analysis project Ga0114950, IMG submission 83503) | Deep subsurface microbial communities from Kermadec Trench to uncover new lineages of life (NeLLi) - N075 metaG | ecosystem: Environmental > Aquatic > Marine > Ocean trench > Sediment | place... | reverse complement strand
TCCCGACTTTCCGCCCGCAGCTGCCGGGGGCGTAGCGCAGGGCCGGGGTTCGAGAGCATAATTCGCGTTTTTCTCCGGCATGCAAAGGCGCCAAACGAGTGGCAGTTCGCACATACGACGAAGCTAGAGATCTCAAAGCCATCGAACGCATCTGGTACGAATGCGGCTGGCTGGAGAACGCTGAGCAGGCTGCCGGTTTGAAGGACTTCCTGTCGGTGGGCGACTGCCTGACGGCCACCATCGAAGACGAGGCCGAATGCGTGGTACATACCTCCCCCGGTGCCATCTGCTACCTTGAAGACACGCTCGAGATGTGCGCATTGACCGCGGTGGTGACAAGCCGGGTCGCTCGCAAAAAGGGCTTTGCCCAGCGCCTGACAGCACAGCAGCTGGCCCGCGGCGCCCGGGATGGCGCTGAAATTGCGGTTCTTGGCATGTTCGAGCAGGGGTTTTACGACCGCCTCGGCTTTGGCACGGGCAGCTATGAGCATCAGTTCGTATTCGATCCCACCTCGCTCATGGTCGATGTGCCGGTACGATCGCCGCAACGGCTGGACAAGGAGGCGTGGCGCGACATGCACGCAGCGATGATGGCACGCATGAAGGGGCACGGTGCGTGCGTGTTGTATGCGCCCGAGTTAGTCAAAGCGGAGGCTGGTTTTTCCGAGAACGGGTTTGGACTGGGATACTACGACGAAGGTTTGTTGAGTCATTTCTTCTGGGTAGAATCGGCTGGAGAGTTCGGTCCATACAGAGTCACGTTCATCGCCTATCGCACTACCGACGAGTTGCTCGAGCTCATGGGGCTGCTCAAGTCTCTGGGCGATCAGGTGTCATCGGTGTCGATGCAGGAGCCGCCGCACTTGCAGTTGCAGGATTTGCTGAAGCATCCTTTCCGGCACAGGCGTAACACGAAAGCTTCCGTACATGCCAACGAACACCGCGCTGTCGCGTACTGGCAGCTACGGGCGCTGGATGTCTGTGTCTGTGTCGGCAAGCGCAGCTGGCACGGCCCCGAGGTGCACTTCAACCTCGCGCTCACCGACCCGCTTGGTGAAGTGCTCGAAGGCGACTGGCAGGGTGTTGGCGGTGATTACGTCGTGCGCGTCGGCGTGTCTTCCGAAGCGCGCCAGGGTCGGGATCCCGGGCTGCCCACGCTCCACGCCGGTGTTGGCGCATTCACGCGAATGCTGTTTGGCATCGTCAGCGCATCAAACCTTGTAGTCACCGATGAGTTCTCGGGCCCCGTGTCGTTGCTGGCGCAGCTCGATGCTGCATTTCTTCTCCCCATTGCTCGAACGACGTGGGATTTTTGAGCGAACGACTGACCATCGACGGTATCGAGGTGGAGTGGCGCAAGAACGCACGTCGCCGCACCCGCGTTGGTATGGCGTTCGATCCGGCCGGCTTCGTGATCATGGATGCGCCGCCGAACACGAACGAAGATGAGATCCGCACGCTGGTGGCTGAACACCATCGATGGCTGCGCGTGCGTCTGGACAAGGTCAAGGAGTCCTCGATTGAGGTTCGTACGTTGCGCTACGAGACCGGGGAGCTGGTTCACTATCTTGGGGATGCCTACCGGCTCGAGGTGGTCCATGGTGGCGAGGCCCGGGTCGTCCTCGAAAAGCCCGCCGACCGACAGCTGCCGTTGTTGGCGAGAACCGCATTCGGCGATGTAATCGTCACGACCCCGGACATTTCAGCCGAAGTTGTCAAGGCCGCGCTCGGCAAATGGATGCGATCCAGAGCGGATGAGCTGTTTGTCGAGCGCATAGCGCGTTGGCGCGATCTGCCGTGGCTCGACAACCGGTTGCCCGTACTGCGGCATATGTTCATGCGCAGCCAATGGGGCAGTTGCAGCGTCGATGGAAATATCTCGCTGAATACCCACTTGATCAAGGCGCCGGTGGCGTTGTTGGACTACGTCATCCTGCACGAGCTTTGTCATCTGCGACATCACAATCACGGCAATCGATTCTATGCGTTGATGAGCCGCTACATGCCGAACTGGCAACGCCGGCGTTCGCGGCTCGATCGCTTTCTGCCCGTGTTGCTGCAGGACTGAGGAGCGGTGAGCAAGACATCGTTGACACTTGAGGATTTGGGATGGTCGGCGTTTTTCCAGCAACAACTCACCCTGGAACAAGTCGAGGCGTTTCATGCTGCCCGGGTGTTTGCCATTCAACGCACGCACATCACTCTGATGACCGATTCCGGAGCGGTGGACGTGAACCTCAGCGGGCGATGGTATCAGCTCGAGGTGGAAGACCGGCCCACAGTGGGGGACTGGGTGCTGATTGCTCCAACGGCACAGACCATTGTCTGCGTTCTGGAACGCAAGAGCTTGCTAAAGCGCCTGAGCCCCGGGCAAACGGGTGAGATTCAGCTCATCGCGGCGAATGTCGACACTCTCTTCCTGGTGACCTCCTGCAACGCGGAATTCAGTGCTCGACGCCTCGAGAGATACCTTGCTCTTGCCTATGATGCGGGGGTGCAGCCGGTAGTGGTGCTGACCAAAGCCGATCTTGCGAAGGACCCTGATTCGTTCGTCGAGGAAGTGCGAAAAGTAAGAACGGATCTCGTGGTGGAGCTTGTCAACGCCCGCGAGGAAGAAAGCGTAGATTCGCTCAGAGTATGGTGCGGGCCGGGCGAAACGGTCGCTCTGCTCGGCTCGTCCGGTGTAGGCAAATCTACCTTGGTGAATACGTTGTCTGCAGCAGAAGTACAGCTCACGCGTGAGATTCGCGACGACGACGCCAAAGGCCGCCATACAACGAGCCATCGTTCGCTGCACATGTTGCCCGATGGCGGCCTGGTGCTGGACAGCCCCGGTATGCGCGAGCTCGCCATCGCGGAGGTCGCAGGCGGTGTGCGGCGAATGTTTGACGACGTGGAGGCGCTGGCGGCGCAGTGTCGTTTCTCGGACTGCAAACACGACACGGAACCGGGCTGTTTGGTACGTCGTGCAATTGATTCCGGCGAGTTGGACGAAGGCCGCCTTGCGAGCTATTTGAAGCTCCGCCGCGAAGAAGCGCACAATACCGACAGCATCGCCGAACGGCACCCCCGCGTGCGGGACAGGGCAAAAATGACCAGACGGGTGCAGCCAACGCCCCCGAAGCGCGGTCAGTAGCGCCTACATATCGCTGTCCGGATACCGTAAAGTACGTCGATGGCCGCGCGCGAGATCAATATGGCTAATCTGAATGCGCCAGGGCTGCGGTTGCAGCCCGTGTCCGTGACGCGCCGGATGTCAGCGTCGCTGCCGGGTCTGCGCAAGCTTGCCCAGGACAAGGGTCTCAAGATTCACCATCTCGGCGCCGGATATCCGCATCCGGAAGTGACCGATCCGCGGGAGTTTCTGGTGCATCGGGAGGCTTACTTCAAGCATCTCGAGGATGCCGAAGGATTGAACGACCCGGCAGTGTTGCCCGAATACCTGCGAGAGTCATTCTCCTATACCGATACCCTGGGGCCGGCGTCGACGCGCGCGGTGTTCGCACGCGTATATGGCAATGACTGGGGCATTTCCATGAACCCCGACCAGCTGGTGCCGACGGTAGGTGCCACGGGCGGAATCAATCTCGTCTGTTCGATGTTCGAAAGACCCGGGACCCCGCTTGCGTACATTACGGACGCGCCGACGTACGCCGGTTTTCTGGCGCGATCGATGCTGTCCCAGCAGGTGGCGATTTACAGCGTTGGGATGGACGACGAGGGCCCCATCCCGGACGAGTTTCGCAGCCAGATTCGCGCCGCCCGCGCCGATGACCGGTTTGTGCCTTTCTACTACACCGTGCCCGACGGGCACAATCCGGCAGGATTTTCCTTCAGTCAGGCGCGGCGGGAAGCAATCGTTGAGATCTGCCGCGAAGAAGGCATCCTGATCGTCGAAGATGCGCCGTATCTCTACATCAACTTTGCGAGCGCTTCGGAGCGTGCTCAGCCGTTCGTCGCTATCGATCCTCGGCAGACCGTACACTTGTTCACAGGTTCGAAGATTGGGTTTCCTGGGCCTCGAGTCGGTTTCTTGTATTCGGAAGCCGAGCTTGAGATCGCTGATGGTAAGCGCGCATCGGTCACGGAGTTTGCGCTTACCGAGGCGAGCGCCGACATGCTGTTTCAGAATCCGGCCGCATTGCTTGGCTTCGAAGCGCTGCTGCACGAAGCGGATTTCTCAGAACGTAAGTCGCTGTGGCCGGTTGCCGAAGGCAAGCTCGCCGTGTATCGAGAAAACCGCAGCATCATGCTCGATGGCCTGGAGCGGGAGCTCGGGAAGTTTCCTGAACACTTTCACTGGACGCGTCCCCAGGCGGGATTCTTCACGGTATTTACGTTTCTCAACAGCAATGTGCGCACCGATGACGAATTCATCAACAACATGGTTGCCGAATACGGCCTCGTGGTGATCCCCATGTACGACTTCTATCCGCAGGATGCGCGGATTCGGAATCCCGACGTTGGATACGACCAGCTGCGTTTGTCGTTCTGTTTCAGCGAGAGTACGGGGGAACAGCGGCGTAAAGACCTGCAGGAATCTGTGACTGCATTTTGCGTGGCGTCCAAGGCGATCGCCGGAGTGTGATTGCCGTCGAGTCCGTCGATCTATGCGTTTAGGCCCGGCGCCAAAAAGGTGCTCATCGAGCGTTGCCCTTTCTATGGCCGCGCCCCTCTATTCACAAGCTCGGCGATCACGGAGCGTTCTTCTTCGGTCACCACGTTGTCCGCTGCCGCCACCTCATACAACGCATCAGCCAGCTTCGATCGGCCATCGTCGTCTATGCCGGCTTCCTGCCATGCCCGAGCCTGTGCCAAGGCCAATTCGACGACCAGTTCCACCTCGGGACCGTTGAACACCTCGCGCCTTTCGAGCGCGCGCGACATGGCGCTGCGTTCGTCGTCGTCGACACGACCGTCGGCGACCGCCACCTGCGCGAGGGCATGGCCAAAACTCAGCATCCGCCCGAGGCGCTTGCTATCGAGGTGCATCAACGTGCGCACGCTATGGGTAGTGTCTTTCAGCAATCGGTCTGCCGGCGGCACGAGCTGGCCGTCTTCGAGCATGAGAATGCGGGTGGCTTGTTCCAGAATGCGTTTGTCGTGGGTCACCAGCACGATTGCGCTACCTTGGGCCGCCAACTCGTCGAACAGTCCGAGCACCGCTTGGCTCGCCTCCCGGTCGAGTGATGCGGTGGGTTCGTCGGCCAGCACGAGGCGCGGTTGGCTGACCAGGGCTCGCGCGATGCCGGCACGCTGCTGTTGTCCGCCCGATAAACGACCGGGGTATTTGTGCAGGTGTTCGGCAATGCCGACGCTCTCAGCCGTTGCGGCTATGCGTTCGCGCGCGTCCCGGCTTCGGTGTGCGCCGGAGTGCTGCAACCCCAGCTGGATGTTCTGTGCAATGGTCAGCGCGGGCGCGAGGTTGTGTTGCTGAAAAATGAACCCGATCGCGCGCCGCAGTTCCACGCGACGCTTCTCGCTCGCGCCGACCACCTCCATGCCTAACACCTGCACGCTGCCGTGGCTCGTGCGGCGCAAGCCGCCAATGATCGTCAGCAGCGTGCTCTTGCCCGAACCCGAAGGGCCAGTCAAGACGACCACCTGGCCGGCGTCGATGTGAATGGAGATGTCGTTGAGCGTCTGCTGGTCGTGACCTGCCTGACGGTGCCAGTAGCTCAGACCGTTGACCTCTACCAACCGCTCTGCCATCAGAATACGTCCGCGGGATCGAGCTTGCTGAGCTTGCGGATGGCCAGCACGCCGGAGAAGGTACACATGAAAACGGTGGCCGCGAACACGATTGCGGCACGCTCAAGGGTCATCTCCAATGGCAGCTGCGTTGCCGCTTCCGCCTGCGTATACAGCACGAGCGAGAGGCCCAACGCGGGGACGAAACCGAAGGCGGACAGGTAAAATGCCTCGCTGAAAACCAGGCGTTGCAAAAAGCCGTTGGTATAACCCATGGCCTTTAGCGTTGCGTACTCGGCCAGGTGACTCTGGACGTCCGAAAACAGAATCTGGTAAACGATGATCAGACCGACGATGATGCCGATGATCGCGCCGAGCGCAAAGATGTATCCGATTGGCGTACTGCTGGCCCAGTAGTCCACCTCCCTCGCGACAAATTCGTCACGCGTAAGCACCAGCACGTCATCGGGGATAAAGCTCTTGATCTCTTTACGAATCGCTACCGCATCGGCGCCTTCTGCAAGACGAATCAGGCCGAGTTCGATCGAGCCGGGCCGACGTTCGGGGAAGATGCGCAAAAAGTTGAGATCAGTCGTCAAAACAGATCCGTCGATACCGAACGAGGTTCCCAACGAGTACAGCCCGATCACCGTGGTGTCGCGCTGATTCAATTGCAGCTCTACGGGCAGCCCTTTTTGGAAGTCGTCCACCGCGGGCGCGAATTCCGCTCTGGAGAAGCGATCCATGATGACCGAGTCGGGTCTGCGCAGTGTGCGCAGCTGGTCGGCGACGCCGCTAAACCGAATGTTGTCATCCGCCGGGTCGATTCCCAACACGAGCACCATCCGATGGGTATCCGGTGATCGAGCGTAGTAGTAGCGCGCCAGGGAGACGTACACCGGGGACACCGCTTCGACGTCGCGAAGTCCGGCAACTTGATACAAACGGTTGCGCGGGAAGCTCTGCATGCGCGCAAGAAAAATCGTAAGTGGGCTCAACATGACCAGGTCGTATTCCATGTTGTTGTGCACGCGCACGGAGCTGTCGAACAAGGCGGCGCGCAAGCCGAGCTGCATGAAGACAAGGACGATGGCAAAAGCGATGCCGCCGACGGCCGCAGCCAGGCGCAGCTTGTCCTGCTTCAGCTGCAGCCAGGCATAAGGCACGCCGCGCATTATTCTCCGATCTCCACGTCGACCTGCAGATTTGTCAACGAACTGACCACCTCAGGGTCATCGAGCAAGATGAACACCTCGACCACGCGCGAGTCCATGCGCGCGATCGGGTCGAGGTCCAGCACGTCGCTCTTGCCAATGACGTTGCCGATCCGCTCGACCTTGCCACTGAGTGAATGCGGCAGAGCTGGGCTCGAGATGCTGGCGCGCTGACCGACCTCGACCAGGCCGATATCGGTTTCGTATACCTCCGCGACAACATACATGCGGCTCGTGTCGCCGAGTTCCAAAAGCCCCGCAGGCCCGATGCGCTCGCCGCCCCGCGAATGAATGAGCAGCACTCGACCGCCAATCGGCGCGCTGACCTGGGCGCGCGCCAAGTTAGCTCTTGCCGCCGCCACCTCCGCGTCGAGCACCTGCACGTCGCGTTCGGCTTCATCCAGCCTAGCCTCCGAGATGACGTCGGTAGCGTTTAGCTCTTGCTCGCGCGCCAGAACTTTGCGCGCGTGCTTCGAGGCAACCTGCGCGCGTTGCAACTCTGCCTGGCGGATCTTGAAAGTGTCCAGCGTAGCTAGCACGTCGCCGCGGCTCACCATCTGTCCCTCGACGACACGCAACTCGGCGACAACGGAGAGGTCCGACGGGCCGGCCAGTTGGTAGACGCCGTTTAAAGGCTCGATGCGGCCAAGGCTGGAGACAGGTCGCGCGGTGACGCTCGATGCGACACATAGCATCGCGGCACCGCAGACGACCGCGAGCAATTGGCGCTTTGCGGTTCCCCCCATCACTGTTCCACCTGATGCGTTGATGGATTCGAGTTGTCAGTAAAATCAACGCCGGAAGCTAGGCTACTACCAATACGCAGGATAGTAAAAACAAACGTACTTTGACCCTTGAGCACGCTTTGGCAACGCCGAGCATGGACGATCAACGCGGTCCCGTTTTGCAGAAATCGACGGATTTTGCAATACTTCACTCGCAGGAGGCGACCATGAAAAAATACCTAATCGAAAGAGCCTTACCGGGCATTGAAAACGCGAGCCCCGAGGAATTGCGGGCAGCCGCACGAACTTCGAATGCCGTGCTCGAAGAGTTGGGCCCCGACATCCAGTGGGTCGAGTCTTATGTGGTCAACGACATGACCCTCTGCATCTATATGGCCAGAGATGAAGACATCATAAGGGAACATGCGGAAAAGAGCGGATTCCCGGCAACCAAAATCACGGAAGTAAAAACAATGATAGGGCCCGGCACGGCCGAGGCTTAGTCTCGCAATCCCGGGTGAGACACGCGACGGCCCGGAAGTAGTTTCTAGACCATGATCGTGGTTTGGGAGAGCCGGTAGACGGCTACATTTGTCCGCACCTCAAGGAGCGTCTGTGACGGACATTTTTTTTAGCTATTCGACCAGCGACCGCGAGCGGATCGCTCCCCTCGTCGAAACCTTCGAGGCCCAAGGCTGGTCCGTATGGTGGGACCGGCATATCGTACCAGGCACAAGTTTCGACGACATGATTGAGCATGCGATTGCAGAGGCAGCCTGTGTTGTTGTCGCCTGGACTGAAGCGTCGATCACTTCGGACTGGGTCCGGCGTGAAGCGCTGTTTGGTCTCGAAAAAGACATCCTCGTACCCATCCTTCTGGACGACATCGATTTGCCGTTCGCCTTTCGTCGCACGCAAGCCGCAAAACTCATAGGTTGGACACCACAAGAACAGAACAATAGTGATCTGCAGCGCCTTCTCGAGGGCATCCGTCAAACGCTCAGGTCGATCCCGGCGGTTCAGGAGGCGCCCAGCCCAATGGAAGATGAGCGTCCTTCCTTTGCGGTCCTTCCCTTCGACGATTTGACAAACGATCCCACGCTTCTTGGCCTTGCCGAAGGTATGACAGAAGACATCATCACCCATCTTGCCCAGAATCCGACCTTCTTCGTGGCTGCCAGAAACTCAAGCTCCCAGTTCAAGGGAGGCGCATCCGATGTCCGTGCAGTGGGTCGGGCACTAGCCGTTCGCTATGTGCTCGAAGGCAGCGTCAGAAAGGTGGGCGCCAATATCAGAGTGGTTGCCCAGCTCAACGATGCCGAGACAGGCGGCCACATCTGGACAGACATCTTCAATGAACCCCTTGAGGATATTGGTACAGCGCAGGATATTCTTACGGAGCGGATCAGCAACGCGGTCGCTTCCGCTGCTGGCAGCGATAACTTCCAGCGCATCCTCCGTAGGCCTCGGGAGGAACTGGGTCCATGGGGTCTCCTGGCGCTCGCGGCTGCGAGCCCGACGAATCACCGGGAAGGCCGGCAACGGCGGCAAAACCTGATTCGAAGTGCTATTGCACTCGATTCTTCGTTGGCCGTATCCCATGTGCGCCTGGCTGACGTGCTCGCACAGGATTTCATGGCCGAGTTCAGCGAAGACCCGGACGCTGATCGCAAACAGGCGCTGGTTGAGATCGAATCCGCTCTCAGGCTTGCACCCAGAAACGCTGCCGTTGTCGCCATCGCCGCAACCACCTATATGAATCTCGGCGAAAGGCGGCGTTCCATAATGCTCGCAAGGAGGGCCCTTGCCCTTGCACCGATAGCACCTTCCTCTAAGACCCTCGCGGACGTCCTGCTCCGCGCCGGTGAAGCCGAAGAAGCTAAATCCATTTTCGAAGAGCTCGCAGAAAAGGCACCCAGAGATCTAGGTCCCAATCTCAGAGGTCTTGCAATCGCCTATTGTATTCTCGGCGATTATGAGGAGGCGCTTTCCTTTGCCGAAGAGTGGGAACTCTGCTCGCCCGGCGAGTACGCTGCGTGTCTACTTCAGGCCAACCTGCTCGCCCTCCTTGGCGAGAAGGTCGCGGCACAGGCGGCGATCGAGAAAGTACGGACGACCATCCCGACATTCCGTTTGGAACAAGGCATTGCGCAGCTGGAAAGGGGTCAAGGCACCGATACGGCCAGAGAGCGGATTACCGCGGGTTTGAAGCAGATGCTGGAAAACGAGCATTCTGCCGACTGAGCAAGAACTACCGCGGCACAGCATACGGATCGCCACGGCGAACGTTTTTGCGACCCACCACGCGGGCTATTCCGGCGTGCGCCGCCGCGCGGTGATCTGCTCGGTGTTGAATCCCAGCCAATGCATCCGGCCCAGGTAGCGCGCGTGCTCGATCTTCAGGCAGCGATCCATGATCACCTGCATCCCTCCAGCCTCGGCGATTTGCGTGCCCTCCGGACTGATCACTCCGAACTGCAGCCATAGGAACTTCGCGCCGAGGGTCACCGCCTCGCGGGCAATATCGGGCACCGCCCCGGGGTCTCGGAAAACGTCCACCACTCCCACTGGCTCAGGAATATCCGAGAGCGACGGATAGCAGCGCTCGCCCAGAATCTCGGTTTCGCGCGGATTGACCGGCACCATCTGATAACCGTGGCGGTGCAGGTAGTAGCCGACAAAATTGCTCGCGCGCAGGCGATTGCTAGACAAGCCGACCACCGCGACGCGCGGTTCCCGCAGTGCTGCCTGAATGACCTTCGGATTCTGGTAGCGTTGCATGTTCATGCTGTCGCCGGTTTTGCTCATAGACACGCCAGGCCCTGCTCCAGGTCCCAGATGAGATCTTCGGCGTCCTCGATGCCAATGGAAAGCCGGATGGTTCCTGGCCCGATGCCGGCAGCGCTAAGCTCGTCGTCGCTGAGCTGGCGGTGGGTGGTGGTGGCGGGGTGGATCACCAGGCTTTTTGCATCCCCGACGTTCGCCAGATGCGAAAACAGCTGCAGCTCGCCGATGAAGCGCTGGCCCGCGTCACGACCACCGGGAAGTTCGAAGCAGAAGACCGCGCCGGCGCCCCGCGGTAGATACTTTGCGACAAGCTCTCGGTAGGGGCTCGAGGGCAAGCCAGGGTAGCCGACGTTGTGAACTTTGGCGTGCGTGTCGAGAAATTCGGCAACCGTTTGCGCATTTGCCACGTGTTTTTCCATTCGCAAGGGCAGGGTCTCCAACCCCTGGGCGAATAGGAATGCATTGAAGGGGCTCATGGCAGCACCCAGATCGCGCAGGGTTTCGGCGCGTAGCTTCATGAGGAAAGCGAAGGTGCCGAACGTCTCGTGAAACGCCAGTCCGTGATAGGCGGGTGAGGGATCCGCGACCACCGGGTAGCGGCCGTTGGACCAATCGAAGTCACCCGAGTCCACCACCAGGCCGCCGATGCTGGTGCCATGGCCGCCGAGAAACTTGGTGGCCGAATAGACGACGATATCCGCACCCCAAACCATGGGGCGTGCAAGGTACGGGGTGGCGAAGGTATTGTCGACCATGAGCGGCATGCCGTGCTCGTGGGCGAGATCCGCCAGCGGCTCGATGTCCAGCACATTGCCGCCGGGATTGCCGATGGTCTCGGCGAACAGCAGCTTGGTGTGGCCTTCGATGGCCGCGCACCAGTTGGCAGGCTTGTCAGGATCAACGAATGTCAGCCCAACGGATAGCTTGCGAAAGAAATGTTTGAGCTGGGTGATCGTGCCGCCGTACAACGCGGCCGACGCCACCACATGGTCTCCGGGTTCCAGCAGGGTGAAGAATGCGGCGGACTGGGCGGCCAGGCCGCTGGCGAAACCGACGGCGCCCACGCCGCCTTCGAGATTGGAGATTCGTTCTTCCAAAGCGGCCACCGTCGGATTCATGATCCTCGAATATGTGTTGCCGTATTCCTGCAGATTGAAGTAGGCGGCTGCGGACTCGGAGTCTTCGAACACGTAGCTGGTGGTCTGGTAGATGGGCAGCGCACGTGCGCCGGTGGTGGGATCTGGTCGGCTGCCAGCGTGGACAGCACGGGTGTGAAAACCGAAACCGTGTTCGGAGTCACCTGCGTGGTTGGATTCCTCGCCCGAATTGCCCATGGCGCCTCCAATTGACGCTGCGTTGGGCAATGGTGGCGTCAATGAGGGGCAAAGACAACGGCCGCTGCGTCGCAAGTCGGGGCTAGACGGCCAGCGCGACCTCTTTGAGCTCGGGGTACACGACCGGTGCGCGGACGCGCAAACGGTCACGCACCTGATCCAGGGGTTGGGTCAGCAGGTGCTCCCAGTCCGCGCCGGGCAGCCATGCCGCCCGACGCCCCGCCCTGTAGCCGTACCACAACGCGCTTAGCGCCCGCCAACCGATGAAACGGGCGTATTTCATGCCACCGGCCAGGGCGATGACCGCCAACCCGGGGTTACGGGTCTGCGCATAGGTGAAACCGAGCAGGCAAACCTCGCCGAGGCCGTCACGCCCATAGCCCGTGACGGTGTGCCACAGGTCGTGGGAGTCGCGTAGCCGCATCGCGTAGCGTGCAACGTTCTCGTTTTCGGTCAGGCCCTGGGCAGATTCGCTTGCCTCGACCAGACCATCTGCGCTGAGACGCTCACGTTCGACGAATTCCAGGTAGGTCCTACCCAGAGAATCCGGCGCCATCTGGCCCAACCGCGCGCGATCTTTCAGCGTATCGAGAAGTTCGCGCTTCTCAATGAGAATACGCCTGCCTGTGCCGGTACTTGCAAACCGGTTGTACGCGCGAATCACCGACTTGCCGGTCAGGGCACGGACGATCACGAAAACCTGCTCCGTAGCGTCTTTGTCGTTGAGGAGGATGCGCAGGGCACGCAAGGCGCGAAGGGGTTGCAGCTTGCTCGGTTGCATGGGAACCTTTATCTACATAAATGTTGATAGAGATCGGCATTCTACCCTTATCAACATCAATGTCAATAGCGACCCGAAATAACTGGGTGAACGACCGGCGTAGCAGCATGACCACCGCGACCAAATCCAACGCCAAACGCAGGCGCAGACGTACGCCGGAACAGGCGCGAGCGACTATTCTGGAGGTCGCCCGGCAGCGTCTGGGTGAGCATGGATTGGATGGCCTCAACGTAGTCGACGTCGCCCGGAATGCCGGGATGTCGCATGCGACGCTGATTCATCACTTCGGCAACACCGATGGCATGCGCCGTGCTCTGGTCAGTTACATGACAAGCCGATTGCTGCGTGACGTGATCGGCGCGCTGCAGGGGGGGTCGCCGCAGCCCCTGATTGTGCTCAAGGATCTTTTTGCCGCGCTTTCCCAGTCCGGGCACGCCAAGCTGCTGGCGTGGCTCGCGATTGGTGACTCGGAGCTTCGCAAGACTCTGGACAACCCGCCGGCCGAGGTCATGGAGTTGTTCGCCGAGCTCGTCGACGTGTTGGCCAACCAGTTGCCCGAGGCACTTGAGCGCGAACCCGCAGCGCGGCGCATGGTCTACCTCGTCGCCACCGCCGCCATTGGTTACGGGGTGGCGGGGGCGCTGTTGCCGCGCGTGATTGGGTTGGCTCGCGAAGACGCAGAAGCGTTTCCCGAGTGGCTTGGCCTGCAGCTGCAGCGCATGCTCGATCAAACCTCGGACTGAACGTCCCGGCTCGATCCGCAGAATTCTCCGTGGCGTGCTCGATCGGTTAGTATCTGCCGCGCCAGCAAGCATTCGGGGGATCGACGTGAGCGCATTCAGAGAAGAGCTACGCGTCTGGCTGGAAGATGCCTGCCCGACCAGCATGCGCACGCCCATGCCGATGGACGAGCACCCCGCCGGGGGCCGTCGAGCGACTTACAAGAACCCCGACACCAAAGTGTGGATGCAGCGCATGGCCGAACGCGGCTTCACGGTTCCGGCATGGTCAACGCAATACGGCGGTGCCGGTTTGAGTGCGGCGGACACTCAGGTTCTGCAGGAGGAGCTGCGCCGAATTGATGCAAGACCCGCGCTTGTTGGCATGGGTATCAGCATGATTGGCCCGGCGCTGCTTGAATACGGCAACGAAGAACAGAAAACTGAGCATCTACCGAAAATTGCCCGCGGCGAGGTCTGGTGGTGTCAGGGCTACAGCGAGCCGAACGCGGGCTCGGATCTTGCCGGGTTGCGTACCTCCGCGGTGGCGGACGGCGACGAATACGTCATCAACGGCCAGAAGATCTGGACCTCCGGTGCCGATAAGGCTGACTGGATTTTCTGCCTGGTGCGAACCGATCCTGACGCGCCCAAACACGAAGGCATTACCTTCATCGTGTTCGATATGCAAACGCCCGGAGTAACAGTCAAACCCATTAAGTTCATCAGCGGTTATTCACCATTTTGCGAAACGTTCTTCGACGACGTTCGGGCGTTAAAGAAAAACGTGATTGGCGAGGTGAACAAAGGCTGGAGCGTGGCTAAACGTCTGCTGCAATACGAACGCACCTCCATTGGCGGGATCGGGCGCCCCAACCAGCAAGTTGCGGCTCTGGAAGAGTTGGCCGGTGCGTATGTCGGCATGGTCGATGGTCGGATTGCAGATTCAGCGTTGCGCCGTGAGGTGTTGCGCCATCGGATGAACGATCGGGCGTTCGCCATCACCATGCGGCGGTCGCTCGAAGAGACCGCGGATGGCAAGGCGCCTGGCGCGGAGTCTTCGATGTTCAAGTATTACGCTACCGAGCAGAACAAGGGTCGCTACGAACTGTGGATGGACATCATGGGCACGCGAGGCCTCGGCTGGAGTGGGGCGAGCGTCAGCGAAGACGAGCGCGAGGCGACCCGGGCCTGGTTGCGCTCCAGGGCTAACTCCATCGAGGGTGGCACATCGGAGGTTCAGCTCAACATCATTGCGAAACGTGTGCTCGGCTTGCCTGACTACCGTTGATCGACAAACACTACCGCTGGATCATCGTCGCCTACACCCTGGTTATCCAGGCGGTGAGCCTTGGCATACTGATTTATTGCTTTGCCTTGTTCGTGGTGCCCTGGCTGGATACGTTTGCCGCGCCGCGGCGCGACGTAATGCTTCCCATTTCCATGTTGCAGGTGGTCGTCGGGTTGAGCAGCCCGTTCGTAGGCCGAGCCATGGACCGATACCCGCTGCGCAACCTGGTGCTTGCGGGGCTGACACTGTTGCTTGCAGGCCTGTTCTTCGCTTCACGGGCGAACGCGCTGTGGCAGATTGTACTGGTGTACGCCACCTTGTTCCCGGTCTCGATGGCACTCATGGGCACGCTTGCGTCGCAGACCCTGGTGACCCGATGGTTTCCCACAAGACGGGGCCTTGCGATCGGTATCTCGGCCACAGGCACTAACCTGGGTGGTGTGTTATTTCCGTTGATCGTCGCCGGATGGCTAACAGACGTAGGCTGGCGCGAAACGATGTTGTGGCTTGGCCTGGTGAGCCTGGTGCTGGTGGGACCCTTGACCTGGTTCGTGCTGCGCCGTGAGCCGCCCAGCCAGCGACCGGCAGCGGGGGCGGCAGTCACCGAACGAAGGTGGACCACGCGCGAGATTCTGTCGACCCGATTGTTCTGGATTCCGGGCGTCGCGGTCGTACCGATGGGCCTCGCCTTTGGCTCCGTGCAGTACAACCTTGGCGCACTCAGCCGCGATCTAGGAATGTCGACCGACGCCGCGGCAAATCTTATTGCGCTGAACGCTGTTTGCATGATTCTTGGTAAATTCTTCTTTGGTGGTGTTGGCGATCGACTGGATCACCGCTACATATTCTGGATAGCCTCGACATTGATGGCTGTTGCCCTGGTTACGCTGCAGGGCGTAACGAGCGTTTCGATACTCGTGACCGGGGTGATTTTCATGGGCTTGGCGGGCGGCGGGATCCTGCCCTTTTTTGGTGTGGTATTCGGATCACGGTTCGGGTCTGTTTCGTTCGGGCGGGTCATGGGTTTTGCGATGCTTACGATGACCTTCGGATCGTTGGGCCCTTTGTTAGCGGGCTGGGCGTACGACCTCACCGGAAGCTACGATGTGGCGTTTCAGAGCTTTGCGCTATTGCTGTTGCCTGCTGCAATCGCGATGGTCTGGCTGCCGAGCCCTGAAACTGCGAGGCTGGCCACGAACTGAGGTGCTGCCGCGCGATCGATCATGGATCTTGATTGATCGCATTGGCGAGCTCCGGTCGTGGGGTTACCGAGGCGGCCGCGGTGAGGAGCGCCGCAATCATGTGGATATCGGTCGCCGTTTGATTTACCTATGATACATAGACCAATCGACACGAGAGGGGGAGATATGTTGCAACGCATAGTGCAAAGCGCCGCCGGCGCAATTCTGCTGTTGGTGGGCGCGCAGGTCAGCGCACACGACCTGATGACGCTCGATGATTTTGCGGCGGCCATTGGATGGGATTTCGAAGGCACCGAGATCCGCACCGAGAAAGTGGGTGACAATCTCTATGTGCTGTTCGGAGTGGGTGGAAACATTGCCGTGAGCGTCGGCGATGACGGCGTGCTGATAGTCGATGATCAGTTCCCGCAGATGATGTCCAGGATCAAAGCCGCCATTGCCGAGCTCGGAGGCGCAGACATAGATTTCGCGATCAACACCCACTGGCATTTCGACCACGCCGACGGAAACCTCACGTTAGGGCCGGAGGGTACCTGGATCGTGTCGCATTCCAACGCCCGGGCCATGAACATGGACGACCACGTCATCAATCTCGTGTCGATGCAATACGGGCAGAAAGCGTATCCGGCTGCTGCGCTGCCGGACATCACCTTCGATGATCGTATGCAGTTTCATTTCAACGGCGAGAGAATCGACCTGGTTCACTTCGGCCCGGCACACACTACGGGCGATACGGGCGTGATCTTCCGTGGCAACAACGCCGTACACCTGGGCGATGTGTTCAACGGTACCTATCCGTTTATCGATGCCGACAACGGCGGCGGGATCGACGGGCTCATCGGTTTCTGCGAGGCGGTGCTGGCGGAGATCAACGCCGATACCAGGGTGATCCCTGGTCACGGTGAGGTATCCACCTATGCCGATCTTCAAGCCTATATCGCCATGTTGAGCACGATCCGGGACCGCATCGCGGCCATGATCCAGGACGATATGGGTCTTGACGAGATACTGGCTGCCAAACCCACGGGCGAGTTTGATGAGCGCTACGGCGATCCCGCCATGCTGATTGACCGCGCCTACCATAGTCTCACCCGAGGTGATTCATGATTCGCCTCACGTTCCTGCTGCGCAAGAAGCCCGAGTTGTCGGCGGACGAGTTTTACCGCTACTGGCGCGAACAACACGGCCCATTGGTCGCCAGCCACGCAAAAAGCCTCAATGCGCTGCGCTACGTGCAGGTTCACACCATTGATGATCCGGCCGCGGAGGCCATGGCTAAGGCTCGGGGCGGCATGGAACCACCTTACGACGGGGTGGCGGAGGTGTGGTGGGAGAACCGCGAGACTCTGGTCGCGGCGCTGGAATCATCCGAAGGACGCGCCGCGGGGGCTGCACTTTTAGAGGACGAGGCGCGGTTCATCGATCTGCCGAACTCGCCGCTGTGGTTCGGCCATGAATACCCGCAGGTGAACCCGACGCCTGAAAATCTGGTGGCGCGAGAGCGCGATACGCTGGTGAAGCTGTACTTCCCGCTGCGTCCACGCCCAGGCCAGGACGAAAAAGAAGCCCAGACTTACTGGTATTCGAACCACGGGCCGATCATTCGGCGTCAGGCGGCAGGATCGGGCATCAAGCGTTACGTGCAGGTACACCGGGTTGCCGATGAGTTGGAGCAATCGCTGCGCGAATCCCGCGGCGTGACGGTAGACGGTTACATGGGCCACGCCGAGCTCTGGTTCGACCGGGGCGCCTTGAGCGTATCCACGCCCGAGCGGCAGGAGGGTGGTCGGCGCGCGATCGAAGACGAAAGCAAGTTCATCGACTTTCAGCGGTCGTGCATGTGGTTGGGCAAGGAACACGTGTTCATCGATCGCATGTAGACGCAATCCGGGGTTCAGGCTGCCGCAGTCTTACGCGTTGCCGACTTCGTGTTCGATGATGTCCGCGTACTTGGCAAGCGCGGCTTCCTTGCGCTTGATCAGGTGATAGTCGGGGAAGAGCTCCGTGGTTCCTTGATAGTGCCCGAGGACCTGTTTGGCGACGGTGATTTTGTGTACCTCGGTCGGGCCGTCGGCAAGACCCATGTGGAACGAATCGAGTATGCCGGCGGCGAACGGCATTTCTGTGGACAGCCCAAGTGAGCCGTGCACCTGCAACGCTCTGGCGTAAACGTCGTGGTAGACCTTGGGCATCTGCGCCTTTACCGCCGAGATGTCGGCGCGAACTTCCTTGTAGTTCTTCATCTTGTCGATCTTCCAGGCGGTACGGAGCACGAAGAGTCGAAACTGTTCGATGTCGATCCACGAATCCGCGATCATCGCCTGTACCAGCTGCTTCTGTGCGAGCACCTCGCCCTGAGTTTCCCTGGACAACGCGCGCTCACACATCATGTCGAAGGCGCGCCGCGCCTTGCCCATGGTGCGCATGGCGTGATGGATGCGTCCGCCACCAAGCCTGACCTGGGCCACCACAAACCCCTGGCCGAGTTCCCCGAGCATGTGATCGCGAGGGATTCGCACGTTGTTGTAACGCAGGTAGGCATGGGAGCCTTTGGTTTCAAAACCCACGGCCACGTGGCGTATGGTTTCGATGCCGGGCGTTTCCGCCGGCACGATGAACATCGACATGCGTTGATACGGGGGCGCCTCGGGATCGGTCACCGCCATCACGATCAGAAACGAGGCATATCGCGCGTTGGAGGAGAACCACTTCTCGCCGTTGATCACCCACTCATCGCCAATGAGTTCGGCGGAGCAGGTGAATACCTTGGGATCCGCGCCACCTTGTGGCTCGGTCATGGAGTAGCACGACACGATCTCGTTGTTCAGCAGCGGCTCGAGATAACGTTCCTTCTGCTCCACGGTACCGTAGTGGGCGAGGATCTCGGCGTTCCCGGAATCCGGTGCCTGGCAGCCGAACACCACCGGCGCGCATTTGGCGCGGCCGAGAATTTCGTTCATCAACCCGAGTTTAACCTGGCCGTAGCCCTGGCCGCCGAGATCCGGGCCCAGGTGGCAAGCCCATAGGGCGCGCTTTTTCACCTGTTCCTGCAGCGGCGGTATCAGCTTTATGCGGTTGGGATCGGAAAAATCGTTGGGGTGATCAATGATGAAGTCGAGCGGTTCGATTTCTTCGCGGACAAACTCGTCCATCCAGTCGAGCTCTTTTTGAAATTCAGGTTCGGTCTCGAAATCCCACGACATAACGGCCTCCTCCCGGTAAGGCAGAAGAGCTTACCATGGGACCGCTGCAGCAGCGGACACAGTGCGCGGCTACAGGTCGTTGTTGCGGTTGCGGAAGTAGACAGCGGCCCACAGCAGCAGTGCGCCAATCGCCAGGCCTAGCCACATCTGTCCGGTGACGAGCAGGCCAAACTGTTCGGCCAGGCCGACTCCGGGGACCACGACGTCGTCGTCAATGCCGGCCACTTTGGGCAATGCGGCAAATTGAGTGTGGGTGTGCACGAAGGTACGGATGACCTGGGAGCCAAATACCACGCGCTCAATGGTCATGGGCACGAGCGGCGCCAGCAATGCCCACACGAATGGCACCCTGGGTACGGCGGCCGATACCGCCAGCAACCACGCGTATAAAGGAAGCGCCCACAAGCCCTGTATGAGATAGCCGATCGTGAGTTCGACCACGCCGATCAGCAACCCGGAGTTCCACCACAGGCGCCCGACGCTGCCGAGATCTTGGGCCCAGACAAGCCCCGAGATCGTGATCATGAGCAACACCTGGGCCGTGAAAATCGTCGCGATAACGGCCACCGGCGCGATCCATACCGCGGCGATGAGCTTGCTCAGCACCGATTCGGTGTCGGTGACCGGCATGGATTTCCAGAACAGCACGCTGCGGTCCCTCCGGTCTTCGTGCAACGCACCGAGCAGCACAAAGATTGCCACCACGATGTAGACGTACTGAAAAGGCCTGGCGACGTTGACCCGGAATCGCTCCATGGTTTCAGAGAGCTCAGCGTCGGACCAGTTGCCGTAGTCGACGAATCGCGAGAGTGAGAAAAGCGAGTCGAATATCTCCTCTTCGCGGCTGTGATTTGCCCCATCGTTTACTTCTGAGGAATAGCGGATGGTGGTGGTACCAAATCCAGCAATCGCAAGGCCAAGGCAGGTGATCAGAACCAGCACTCCGAGCACGGCCACAGGTCCCCACGCGAAACCGAACAGGTGTTCGCGCCATTCACGCTGCAGCAGGGCCGCCATGGCTTGCATCAGTGATCTCCCATAACGGCGATGAAGAGTTCGGGTAGGTTGGGCGTGCCGAGTTCGCCGTGCGCGGCCAACGTTTGCCGGTCGTGTCCGCGAAAGATGAACTCCGTCCCGTGCAGCGTTTGTTTTTCGGCTATGGGACCGAGTGGCCGAATGGCTTGGGCGTCAGCCTTGGGGACGGTCAGCTTGGAGAACTCTTCCACCAGAGAATCCATGGTCAAGTTCAACATGTGGCGGCCTTTGTGAATGAAAACCACATCGGTGAGGATATGTTCGATTTCCCGAACCTCATGGGTGGTGATCAGAATGCCGCGGTTTTCGGTGAAGTAGTCGTTCAACACCGAGTCGTAGAACCGCTGGCGGTAGATGATGTCCAGGCCGAGGGTTGGCTCGTCGAGCACCAGCAACTCGGCTTCGATCGCCAGGATGATTGCGAGATGCAGCTGCGCGTTCATGCCTTTGGAGAGGCCGCGGATTTTTTTGTCGAGGCTCACGTCGGTGTTGGCAAGGTTCGCCTCGGCGAGGTTGCGCTGAAACGAAGGATGCACACCGGCTACGAAGTCCAGCAGCTGACCTACGCGCATCCAACGTGGCAGAATGCCAACGTCTGCGATGTAGGCCGTGCGTCGCATCAGAGCCTTGCGTTGCGTGCCTGGGTTCATGCCGAGGACCTCCAGTTGGCCCGCGTCTAATCGCGACAGGCCCAGAATGGCTTTCAGCGCCGTGGTTTTGCCGGAACCGTTGGGTCCGATCAGGCCAACGATGCGACCGGGCTCTACACGCAGATCCAACCCGTTGAGCGCCGTTACGTCACCGAACGATTTACACAAACCCCTGGCGTCGATCAGGCTCATCGCGACGGCCCGGGGTTGAGATTTGCAAGAAGCACATCGGCCTTCAGGCCCAGCAGCGCTATCCGATCGAGCACGGCGGGCCACTCCTCGTGAAGAAACCGTTGCTGTTCCCGGTCCAGAGCCTTGCTCTGGGCGCCTACGCACACAAACATGCCCACGCCTCGATGTTTTTCCAGCAAGCCTTCCTCCACGAGTATCTGATAGGCCTTGGAGACGGTGATCGGATTGATGCGTTCCTGGCCGGCCACCTGCCGGACTGAGGGTATGGGTTCGCCTTCCAGCAGGGTGCCGAGCATGATCTGCTTGAGGACCAGGTCCTTGAGTTGTAAATAGATCGGTTCGCTGTCGTTCCAGTCCCTCACGGCCGAAATTTAACCTACTGATATGGTGTTATAGTTAACCATAACACCAATGCAGGATTTGGCGCTACGGGCGGTCGGAGGCATTTCCAACCCCGGATTGGCCGACGAAGCCTGCTTGTAGGGTAACTGGCGCTTACAGAGCGTGAATCTTCGGCAGTACCGCTTCGGTGAACCCTCGGTCGCGCAGGTCCAGGTGCAGCATGTCCACGCCCAGCTCGCGATAAGCGGCTATCTTCTCCAGGATGGTCGCCGGGCTGCCGATGAGGCGGGATGCGTAACCTTCGTTGGTGTCCAGGCTCGACAGTGGGTCATCGTCGTTTTCC
>Ga0114950_10000916_pt1 | contig 21533 bp, 20 predicted proteins | sample N075metaG_FD_83503 | JGI IMG/M metagenome (GOLD analysis project Ga0114950, IMG submission 83503) | Deep subsurface microbial communities from Kermadec Trench to uncover new lineages of life (NeLLi) - N075 metaG | ecosystem: Environmental > Aquatic > Marine > Ocean trench > Sediment | place... | reverse complement strand
GCGCCGCAACCCTGAAGCCGTATACACCGATGTGCCGCTGCGCACCCAAACTTGAGATCACCTGGTCTGCTACATCAACACCCCTCACTCGTGCATGCTGCATACCATCCCTGGGAAATGGTATTTGCCCGCGCGAGAAATACAGTGCCCTGCCGTTTGCATCAACGACCACTTTGACAACGTTGGGATCAGCAAAGTCTGCTTGAGTGTGGATGGGTTCACTGAGGGTGGCGATGTCGATATCGGGCGCAGCCGTCATTGCATCGGCTATTTGTTCGATAATTTCAGGCGGCAATAACGGCTCATCGCCCTGTACGTTGATGACGATATCGGTTGCTGACAAATCTAAACGTTCAGCCACCTCCATGACCCGGTCCGAGCCCGATGGATGATCCAGCGCGGTGAGCATGGCGTTGAATCCCGCCGCCTCCACCACCTGCTGCACGCGTTCATCATCTACAGCAACCACCACGCTATCCACGGCGGCCAGACTGACCTGTCGGGCAACCCGGACAATCATCGGCACGCCCGCAATATCCGCCAACGGCTTGTTGGGTAGACGCGTAGAAGCCATGCGTGCCGGTATCACAACATGAACGCTCATCCCTGGGTTTCCGCGCCGAGGCGTTGCGGAGCGATGGCCCTGTCCGCCAGCATTTTGAGCAATCGTTCTCTCGCTTCCGCTGGAAGTGCCACGGAAACACGCAAATACCAGACCTGGCTGAAATCTCCTTCAAGGTGTTTCAGCTTAGCCGCATCTTTTTCGGTACAAACAATCTGCATACCATCGGTGAAACGCACTTCAGGCCCTGCAAAATTGTAATGGTCACTGTAGATGTGCTTTACGGTGCTTATTCCCAGTTCGTGCAGGGATTGAAAAAATCGACTTGGATTGCCAATGCCGCACACAGCATGCACCTGCTCGTATTGCGCTGCGAAGTCCTCAACAGTCATACTTTGGCCGCTGGCGAGGTTAAACAGCCCGTCAGCCTTCATGCGCATAATCGATTCATCTTCGACCAGATTACTGGCTTCGCCATTGGCAACCACCCAATCGACTTCCTGCAACCGCGAGACCGGCTCGCGCAAGGGACCCGCCGGCAGCAACAAACCATTGCCAATACCCCGGGCACCGTCAACAACGGCGATCTCCAAATCTCTGGCCATGGCATGGTGTTGCAAGCCATCGTCAGAGATCGCGATATCACAGACTTGAGTTTCAAGTAAACGCAGGCCTTTGATGCGTTTTGCAGAAATAGCCACAGGACAGTTGAGCCGATCGCGCAACTGTACGGCCTCGTCACTATAACGTTCCGGATCTGCGCCGCTCGGCACCAGGGTTCCGGTCTTACTTAAACGTCCGCCGTAACCGCGCAAAACCACCCCCGGGGAGAAGCCTTCTTCACGCAACACTTCAACAAGCCAACTCACCAGCGGGGTTTTACCGGTGCCTCCAACTGTGATATTACCGACCACAATCACCGGCAGGCTGGTACGTGCCGCGGTTAGCTTGCCGCTTAGGTAGGGCGCCAGTCGTCGTTTACGCAAATACTCATATATGACTGACAATGGTCTGAGCAGGTGCAACCACCAGGCCTCTTCGTACCATGCTCGGGCCAATCCCAGCGCTGATTTTTCGAAGTACTCGCCATCCGACAAGTTCGAAGTCAGTTTACGTGCAGATTTCTGCTTGGCATTGTTGCCATTTGGTGCCACCTCATCCTGAAATTGAGCGCCATGCAGTTCTGCATACAAACCACCTTTTTCCAGCAGCGATTTGTGATCACCCGATTCGACTATGCGTCCTTCATCCAACACCACGATAACGTTGGCGGACTCAATAGTGGACAGACGGTGGGCGATGACGATCGTCGTACGACCTCGGATGACCGTGTCCAGCGCTGCTTGGATGTGCCGCTCGGATTCGTTGTCCAGCGCTGATGTTGCTTCATCGAGGATCAATATCGGCGCATCTTTGAGTAGCGCTCTGGCAATCGCAATGCGCTGGCGCTGACCACCGGACAGCAGAACACCATCGTCCCCGACAATGGAATCCACGCCATCGCTGAGTTTTTCGACGAATTCCGTTGCATGGGCCCGTTTTAAAGCTTGCGTAATCTCCTCATCGCTATGCTCGAGCAGATCGCCATAGGCAACATTGGCACGCAACGTATCGTTGAATAACGTCACCTGCTGGGAGACCAACGCTACCTGGCTACGCAAAGACTTGAGGTCATAGCTGCGTACATCCTTCCCATCCAGCAATATGCGGCCGCTGGTGACATCATAAAATCGAGGGATGAGGCTGGCTAAAGTTGTCTTGCCACTACCGGAGCGACCCACCAGAGCAACCGTCTGGCCTGGTTCAATGGTCAAATTGATATCCCTCAACACGGGCTTGTCTTCACCGTATTGAAAAGAAACACCTTCAAACACCAACGAACCGGAGGCACGCGCCAAGACCTCGGTACCGATGTCCTGCTCCACGCTTTCATCAAGTTGAGCAAACACATCGTCTGCCGCTGCCAGGCCGCGCTGCAGTTTTGCATTCACTTCAGACAACTTGCGTATGGGTCTGCTCAACAATCCGGCCATAGATAGAAAGGTAACCGCCTGGCCACTACTCAGATCGTTGGCGGTCTCATATAACATGAGAATGAGAATACAAATGGCAAGTGCCACTATGGTCTCGTTGATCTGCGCACTGAAAACTTTGGTGATGGACATTTTCAGGTTTTGTTGTCGGTTTATCCGGCTGAATTTCTGAAAGCGCCCTTTCTCGTACTTTTGTCCACCAAAAGCACGCACCACCCGGTAGCCTGAAACGGTTTCAGACACGACATGGGTAACATCGCCCATAGAATGTTGTATGCGGCGACTGATGCGGCGAAACCTGGTGCTGGCAAATACCACCAGCAGCGCAAGAATGGGCGCTGCACCGATGAACAGCAGAGTCAGTTGCCAGTTGATCCACAACATCGCGCCGATATAGACAAATATTTTCAGTCCATCCTGGATAATGGCGCGCAGTGCATCGGTACCCGTATCGCGCAATTGCGATACCGTGAAGGTCATCAGCGAAACAGTGTGCCCTTGGGAAGTTTTATCAAAGAAGCTGCTCGGTAACTGCAACAAATGGGCAAACAATTCCTGCCGCAGATTAAACACGACATTAAACGATACCCGCGCTATCACAGACTCACCAATGATCGTCCCGATGGCGCGCACTACGGCGGTGAGGAACATGACCATGGGAATCGTCGCAGCAGCGCGCATTACGGCATCATCCCAGGAATCGATGAGATCCCCGAACAATGAGGCGAAATATGCCTCAGCAGCAGCAGCAAAGAGGAAACCAACAAAGGAGACCAGCAGCAGGTACCAATAAGGCGCGACATATTTCAGCAGCCGCTTATAAGTTGTCCAGTCGTTGTTTTCCAAACTAGCGAAGCCCAGGGAACCATTGGTTAGACGAGATCAATATCAGCCCTATTCTATTCTATTCTTTTGCTTCAGGCTGCCGGGTGGTGATGCTGATCCGGGTCAAACCGACGGTACCGACCGCATCCATCGCACGCACCACAGCCTGATGGGTGGACAAAGCGTCTGCGGTAATCACCACCAGCGGCGAGACCTGCTCAGGGTCTATAACTTCGCGCAGTGCCCTGACCAGGGTGGCCTTTTCGGAATCCACTAACAGCCGGTCGTTCACGGAGTAGTCACCACCGCGATCGACAACGATTTCTATGGTACCTGGCTCAAGTTCCTGTAACTCGCCGCTTGACTCAGGCAGGTTGATTTTCAGCTGTGTCTCGCGGATAAAAGTCGTCGACACCATAAAGAATATCAGCAGTAGAAACACCACGTCGATCAACGGCGTGAGTTCTACGTTGGCCTCATGACGCCCTCGTCTGCGTTTAGGCATGACGGTGATCTCCGAGGTTCATCAGGCCACATGCTCGTCATGATGGCCATGAATCATGTCCGCCAGCTTGCTACTTTCGTGCTCGACTTCGACCACCAGTTCATCGATGCGACGCAGGAAGAAGCGATGAAAAATCAATGCAGGAATGGCCACAGATAAACCTGAAGCTGTCGTTATCAAAGCAGTAGAGATACCTCCGGCCAGCAGATTGGCATTTCCCGAGCCTTCTCTCATGAGGTTATCGAATACATCGATCATGCCCACCACCGTACCCAGCAATCCCAACAATGGAGCAATCGAAGCGATGATACCGAGCGCTGTCAGATAACGCTCAAGGTCCTGATTGATCTGGTTAATCGCTTCTTCCATGGCTTCTTTCATGATGTCGCGACCACGCTTGGCATTGTTTATACCCGCAGCAAATACATGACCCAAAGAAGAACCCATGCGCAGTTCTCGGATGCTTTGCTGATCGAAGTCGTCCTGTTTAAAGCTATTCCAAGTCTGCGCGAGCAAGTTTTTCGGCAAAATGCGCCCGCGCTGCAAGGTCCACAACCGTTCAACGCTGACCGCCGCCGCCACCACGCTACACGACAGGATGGGCACCATCAGCCAGCCACCCGCTTGTATGATCTCTAACACTCGCGCATCTTCTCTCGGCGTATTGTTGCCTTGGCCTTGCGCAAATCTTTACTCAATGTATGCATCTACCAGACACACCCACGACCGGTGATGGGCCAGCACTCGTGAATCAGATCGTCGTCTTCCTGCACCCAGTAGTAGTCGTGCAGGTTTACCGTCGGGTCACAATGCGGCGCAACAAACTGCAGCACCTGGCCGAGACGAAGTTCCTGTTCTCCTTCGGGCAGCACCAGCACCCCGTGTTCATCACCCGCAAAATGAAATTGCGAATTCGGTATCTGATCCGTCACCGGCGCCACGGAATCAGATGCAAAGGCCTTGTAGCCTCCGTCAACTGTAATGGTGCCTGCCCGGGGTTGGCTGATGGTGGCACAAGCAACACTCAAGGAGACTTCAAAATCTTCAAATCGATCAGCATCAGCAGAAGCTATCTGTCGGTACTCTTCATCCATAAGAATATAGCTGCCAACCTGCAAGTCTGTTATCGCCGAAACTGCCACATCGATGTTATAGGTGCCAGTACCGGCACCGGTGACCACATCACAACGAATTCCGCGTTGGCTTAGAAATTCCAGCGATTCAGAAATTTTCTGCCACAACGCCAACGATTTGTCCCGGCGCGTGGCAAACTCTTTAATGTGCATGACATGTCCAGCATAATGCTGCACGCCGGCAAAGTTCAGCCGTGGATCGGCATCAACAGATTCAATTAACTGGGCAACCAGTTCAACATCCCTGGTGCCGGTGCGGCCCATGGAAACATCGAGATCGATCAATACCCCGAGGCGTGTCTCTTGCGGTAGAGCACCTTGCAGCACATCAAGCCCATACTGGCTATCGACGACCAGATGCAGACCTGCCGTTTGTTTGGCTAACTCACCGACAATGTTTGCTTTTAACGGTGTAGTGATCGGTGAGGTAATGAGAATATCCTGCACGCCACCGGCGATCATCGCCGCGGCCTCCCCCACTTTGGCCACGCACACTCCGACGGCACCGGCCGCCAGTTGTTCATGACAGATCAGGGGACACTTGTGCGTCTTGGCATGGGGCCGAAAGCCTTTGTTATGGCTGCCGAGAAATTGAGCCATGGTGGCAATATTTCTCTGTAATGCCGAACGACGTAACACCAGTGCGGGAGTCGGCAACTCATCGACAGAAAGCGGTTCGTCGAGTTCAATTGCCTGATGAGGTCGCTGCTGAATCCGGTCGAGGATAAAGGGTAATTTCATGGCCTTAGTGTAATTGATAACGGCAGTTAATCGCGAGAGTAGCGCTAATCAATGTGCTTCTTTATAAAAGTTTTCATAGTAGTAGTTGGTGGCCTCGACAAAGCCCGCAACAGAGCCGCAATCAAACCGCCGCCCTTTGAATTTATATGCCATCACACAGCCGGCATGCGCTTGGCTCAGCAACGCATCTGTAATCTGTACCTCACCGTTCTTGCCGGGTTCGGTGTTGCGCAATATATCGAAAATATCCGGGGTTAGAATATATCGGCCGATGATCGCCAGGTTGGTGGGCGCATCTTCCGGTGCTGGCTTCTCGACCATGTCGGTAACACGGACAAGACGATCGCTAATTTTCTCACCATCGATAATGCCATAACTCGCTGTCTGATCTGCCGGAACTTCTTCGATGGCAACAATGCTGCACCGATACTGCTTGTATAAACTGACCATTTGCGCAAGCACTCCTGTGCCTTCGCCCAGGCACAAGTCGTCGGCGAGAACGACGCCAAAAGGTTCGTCACCGATAAGGGTTTCACCCTTTAAGATCGCGTCGCCCAAGCCTCGCATGTTCATCTGGCGGGTGTAGGAAAAAGTGCAACTTTGAATGAGGGAACGGATACCGTCTAAGGCTTGTTCTTTGCCAGTGCCTTCGATCTGGTGTTCGAGTTCGTAACTGATATCAAAATGGTCTTCAATCGCTCGCTTGCCACGTCCTGTGACAAATCCTATGTCTACCAAGCCTGCCTCAGCCGCTTCTTCAACGGCATATTGCACCAGTGGTTTATCGACGATGGGCAATATTTCCTTGGGCATGGCCTTGGTCGCGGGTAAAAATCGCGTACCGTATCCCGCGACCGGAAAGAGACATTTCTTGATCATGATGTCCATATCGTTGTAAGAAAACGCGATTGTACAAGGACTGGACAGGAAACGTGTGCATTCGGCCGCATCTTGAAAACATTGAGGACCAGACCGAATTCACATAATGGCTCAGATCAAGGGCTGGACTCTTGTATGGCGCGCTCGGAAACTACCTGCTGACGCAGAGATGCCAGCAGATGCTCGCAAATCGCGTTGCCAACTTTATGCCGTTGCTGCGCGTTCAGCTTGTTGGTCCCAAGCCCGAACTCGCGCGCAGACCTGCGACCAGTTTTAGCTGCTTTTAATGCTCTCGATAACTGCCAGGCAACATGCATGTGGTGGTCTGTCGCGGGCGATTCTTGCGCCCGACGAGTCCGTCTGACCGGGCTTTGAACAATGCCACCCGCGTTAGTCCGCCGGCTCTGTATCGGCGAACTTTTTACCCGTGAGCTTTTTACCCCTGAGCCGTCAACCCGCGGGACTGCAAAAAGGCATAGCGTTTCGCCGCTGGTGGTTTTCTGTGGTATGTGGCCGTTCATGATGAAAAAGTATACTACTACTGTATATATATACAATACTTTTACTTGCCCTCGTCAAACCAGTACCAGCTTGCCATCCTGCCAAGTACCCCGCACTACACTTCCGTCTGGAAATGCCTGTTCTAACAACAGGTTCGCCAATGGGTTTTCTATCAATCGCTGAAACGCTCGCTTCAGTGGACGCGCCCCGTATACCGGGTCGTAACCCGCCTCGACGATATGTTCCATGGCATCTGCATCCAACTCCAGAGTCAAATCCTGCTCGCTCAATCGTCGATTAAGGACCTGCAACTGCAATTTGGCTATCTCACCAATCTGCTCCTGGGTCAGGGGTTCAAAGACTATCAGATCATCCACACGGTTGATAAATTCGGGTCTGAAATGCTGGCCGACAATGCTCATTACCGCATCGTGAATACGATCGCTGTGTCCTTCTTCGGTTAAATGCTGAATTTCTTCAGAACCAAGGTTGGAAGTCATTACCAGCACTGTATTGCGAAAATCCACGGTTCGCCCATGTCCATCGGTAAGACGTCCGTCGTCCAACACTTGCAATAAGATGTTGAAAACATCGGGATGAGCCTTCTCTATCTCGTCCAGTAAAATCAGCGAGTAAGGTCGGCGTCGTACCAATTCTGTTAAATAGCCGCCTTCTTCATAACCGACATAGCCTGGCGGGGCGCCAATCAAACGCGCCACCGAATGCTTTTCCATGAACTCAGACATGTCGATGCGTACCAGCGCATCTTCGCTGTCGAACAAGACCTCTGCCAACGCCTTGCATAGCTCGGTCTTACCCACGCCAGTGGGACCCAAGAACATGAAGGAGCCATTCGGCCGGTTGGGATCAGAGATACCGGCTCGGGAACGGCGCACGGCCTGACTGACCGCATTCACTGCCTCGGCCTGCCCGATCACCCGCTCATGCAGCAGGTCTTCCAGATGCAGCAGCTTGTCTTTTTCCCCTTCCATGAGCTTAGTCACCGGAATACCAGTCCACTTGGCAACCACTTCAGCGACTTCACTTTCCGTCACCTTGTTGCGTAACAACTTGTGCTGGGTGTCCACCACCGGTTCTGCAAGACGCGCCTCCAGATCGGGAATCACACCATATTGTAGCTCCGACATACGTGCCAGGTCGCTGGCCCGACGCGCCGCGTCAAATTCTATTCGAGCCGCTTCCAACTCTTCCTTAACGTCCTGGGAACCTTTGAGCAGGTCCTTTTCTGCCTGCCATACCTGATCAAGAGATTGATACTCTTCGGTTAACTCGGCCACTGATGATTCAAGATCGCTCAAGCGCTTCTGGCTGGCTTCGTCTTTTTCCTTCTTCAGCGCTTCAATTTCCATTTTTTGCTGTATGAGGCGACGTTCGAGCATATCCATGCTCTCAGGCTTTGAATCCATTTCCATGCGTATGCGACTGGCTGCCTCATCAATCAGATCAATAGCCTTGTCAGGCAACTGACGATCAGTGATGTAACGGTGCGACAGACGGGCAGCAGCAACGATTGCGGGGTCCGTGATATCAACCCCATGATGCACTTCGTAACGCCCCTTCAAACCACGCAGGATTGCGATGGTGTCTTCCATGTTCGGTTCTTCGACTAAGATTTTCTGGAAGCGTCTCTCCAACGCAGCATCTTTTTCAATATGCTGACGGTATTCGTCCAGGGTGGTCGCACCGACGCAATGTAATTCGCCGCGAGCCAGCGCCGGTTTGAGCATATTGCCAGCATCCATGGCACCTTCGGCCTTACCGGCCCCGACCATGGTATGCAGTTCATCGATAAACAGAATGACATTGCCTTCCTGTTTGGCCAGTTCATTAAGCACGGCTTTCAATCGTTCCTCGAACTCTCCCCGATACTTGGCCCCGGCTATCAACGAGCCCATATCCAAGGACAAAACCTTTTTATTTTTCAGCGAGTCGGCCACTTCACCATTGACAATACGCTGCGCCAGACCTTCGACTATGGCGGTCTTACCCACACCGGGTTCGCCTATTAACACTGGATTATTCTTCGTTCTACGTTGCAACACCTGCACTGTGCGCCGAATTTCTTCGTCTCGACCAATGACCGGGTCGAGTTTGCCATTGGCCGCCAGTTCCGTCAGATCAATCGTGTATTTGGCCAACGCTCCCTGCACATCTTCGGCGTTGGCCTCTTCTACGACATCTCCATCGCGCTGTGCTTCAACCGCTGCGCGCAGCGCCTCGGGTGAAACACCAACGGCTTTAAACAAAGCAACCAAAGTCTTGTCTTCGGCCAGCGAAATGAGCAAACGGTCTACGGAAATGAATTTATCACCGGCTTTCTGGGCACCAGCGTCAGCGCGGCCCAAAGCTCGGGCCAAGTCCTGTGAAACGCCAACTTCACCGGTGGTCTCACCCAATGTCGGGCGGTCGGCAAGTTGGTCTGCCACGGCGCGACGCAAATCCTGAGTCTGGCCACCGGCACGCTCGATCAAGCCGGCGGCAATCTTATCCTCCGCGTCGAGCAGCACCGCAAGCAGGTGCAGAGGTTCAACCTGGGCATGGTCCATACCTAAAGCATGTGATTGCGCGTCAGCTAACGCCGTTTGCGCGCGATTTGTTAATTTCTCCAGTCTCACGATGGCAACCTTACCGACCGTTCTTGGTCATAGTCATGTGTGTGCTGGTACAATGTGGGTGATTTACTTTTTTTCAACGCCAAAAACCAATCTTTCATGGAACAACGCGAGCACCCTCGAATTCAAATACCGCTGCTGGTAGAGCTCAGCCATCCGACAATTGGTAGCGTGCAGACTACAGCCAGAGATATCTCAGAAGGTGGTTTGTTTGTGCGCCTGGCAAACCCTCAGATCAAGGTGGGTGGAAAACTGAAGTTGCGCTTGATGACCGTGTTGCCGACAGACACACAACCCACACCCACCGTTGAAATGCAGGTAAAACGCGTTACCGATGATGGCCTGGGATTGGCATTTACCAATCGAACTGCGGAACATCTATGGAGCAGCGTGCAAAGACTGCGCGAGGAACTGGAGGTCGGCCGTGATTATTTTCAGGTCCACCAGGCCATTGCAATCACCCACCAAAGTAAAGGCTTGCTGTTGGTCCAGCAGAATGGCAAATGGATTTTTCCCGGGCACTATTTGTTGGTCGGCGAAAACGCCGTCAAAAAACTTCGCGCTTTCAGTGAAGAAACATTAGGGCTCACATTGTCTGAAAATCTACAGGCTTACGCCACCGATAGCTCGCCGGAGATATCGATATCTGCCGCCGCCACCTACAGCGTAATTTTCAGCACCCGCACAGAATCGAGCACCATCAAGCTGGCCGGCGATAGCGGTTACAAGGACTGGCGGTGGGTGGGAAAAGCGCGCGATCTGCGCGAGATTACCTTTGCCTCTGACCTGCAACGTGGCGAAGCAGAACAAATCCTCAAACAAATGTCCGCTCAAAGCAGCCGTTGAGGCATCCGTTCAACGTTCGCTGCGCACCTTCGTTGGCGCATCACTACGCCAGGTAACCGCACCTTGCAGACCGGTAATGAATACCTGCGCCCCGCGTCGCTGATAACGCTCGACTATCTCCGGGCGTGGGTGCCGGTAACGATTGTCACGGCCAGCACTGAAAACGACAATCTTAGCGCGGAGCCGATTGACAAATACCACACTCGATGAATTCGCACTACCGTGGTGAGGGGCTAACAACAGGTCCACGTTACGCGGCAGCCGCGCAAACATATTCCGCTCAACGCTTTTACCAATATCTCCGCTTAAATAGACAGATTCACGGCCGTTGCTGATGTGTAGTGTGCAGGACCGGTCATTGGTAGTTTGACCCGTGCTGTCAAGATTGGTGCGGAAAACAACACCATCCCAAACCCAACGCTCTCCATCTTTGCAGGGCCTGTGCAAACCTAACATCTGTGTGCCGGGATAACGTGCCACCAATGCCGCCATGCCACCTGCATGATCGTTGTCTGAATGACTGACCAGCAATAAATCGACCCGGTCGGCACCAGTGGCGCGCAGCGCCGGCAGCACCACGGCCTCACCGAGACTGTATCCACCTGGATAGGCAGCACCCGCATCTACCACCAGGCGGTGACGATGGGTATCGACGATGGCGCTGCTGCCCTGCCCTACATCCAAAGCGATCACCCTGAACTCTCCCAAAGGCACGTCACTGGTTACCGGCAGCAACACCGGTATCCAACCCAGTAGTGTCAACAGCTTGTGCTTCATGCGGATGGGCAAAGTCATGATCAAAAAAGCAACCCACGCACAAAGGCCAACCGATACTGAAAAATAACCAACACTAGGCGCTGCACCGCGGCACAATTTGAGCAACACCAGCACCACCGAGACAGAGAAATCCGCGATCAACAGACAACCGTGGGCCAGTCCCTCAAACACCCCGATGTTGCTGATCACCGCACCTGTAATACCCACGGGTATAGTCACAAGCGTCATCAGCGGCACGACTATCAAATTGGCCAACGGGCTGATCAGTGGGAATTCACCCACGGTAATGCCCAACCAAGGCAGCAAGCCAACGAACAGGACCCCTTGGCATATCACCAAACCGCGGACCCATGTCAGGGCACCCTGACGCGGCGCAAAATATACCAGTAAGCTTGCTACCGCTGCATAGGAAAGCCAGAAGCCCTGCTGTACAAAGATAGCTGGCTGCAAAATCAGCGCCACCAGCGCCAGCAAGCCGAAGCCACGCCACCAGGAGATTTGCCGTAACACAATGAACGTGACGGCGATGGCAGTAGCCATCAAGGCGGCCCGCACTACCGGGGCTGTTGCACCCGTCTGATAAACCAACAAACCTACTGCCATCACGCTGCAGCCGAGAGCGAGGAAACGCGGCATCACGCCAACTGAGGCAGTTGGGATAACTTGGTGCCAAGGCAAAACACGCAGCAGGGAAAACGACATAAGGAAAATCACACCAGCAAAAACACCGACATGCAACCCGGAAATCACCATCAGATGGATGGTGCCTGTGTCGCGAAACAGCCTCCACTGCTCATCGCTGACCGCATCGCGCTGCCCAAGCAATATCGCATTCAACAAATTCGTATTGACGTAGCGACCCGCTTCGATGATCAGACGCGCCGGTCCAGCCGGTACCTCAGCCGATACCATCTGCGCAGATTTAATGTACCCGGCACCACGATAACCCTGCCCGATCAACCACAGCCCATAGTCAAAGCCTGCAGGATTTTTGGTTCCCCAAGGCGCGCGCAATTTCGCCGATATCTGCAATTGGCTACCCACTGCCGGTACGAACTCATTGAAGTACCAACTCAGACGCAGCCTCTGGTTTTGTAAGGCATCACAGCCGTTCAAGCCAACGTCGACCACCGTGACATCCAGAACCAGTGTCTGGCTGTCACCCGCCGATTTTCTCGCATTCACAACAACCTGCAGGTCATGGTTGCTGGCCGGCAGGCAAGCCGGAATGGTTTGTGCATCCAAATACCACAGACTCACACGCAAACAGGCACCAAGGCAGAGTCCGAGCACCACGATCTGACTTAAACAAGCGTTGCCGGGCTTAAACAATGATGTGTAGCAAATCCACTGGCATAATAGGCACATGCCTAGACGACGCATACAACGATACCTGCCCAGTCCTTCTCAAATCCGTAGGATCCCGGCACTCAAACCTGTGGCACATCTCCTGGGCCGTAGCGAGATCTGGCACCTCAATCGCCGTTCTGCAGCAGGCGCAGTTTTTATCGGCTTGTTTTGCGCATTCTTGCCGATTCCAATGCAGATGGTGATCGCCGCCATACTGGCTATCGTCACCCGCTGCAATTTACCGATATCAGTAGCCCTGGTGTGGATCTCCAACCCAATCACCATTCCGCCTATTTTCTACTTCACCTACCAACTCGGTGCTTGGTTGCTCGACACTCAGATTACCGTCGACAGTAATAATTTCAGCCTCTCCTGGATGTGGGATAACCTGGGTACCATCGGTTACCCGTTGTTATTCGGGTCAATCTTATGTGGCTGGATTGCCGGAGTGACAGGCTTCGTTCTCACCCGCATCGCGTGGCGAGCACATGTCATGAGACGATGGCGGGAACGGCGTGCGCGTATCAAAATGCGGCGCCAGCAAGAGCGCGACGGAAGTGATGACCACTAATGGAGCGCTTCGACAGGATCGAGCAATGACGCGCGACGCGCTGGAAACCACGCAGACAGCAAACACAAGCTACAACTCATAATCGCGATCAGGGCCAGATCGCCAGGTATGACAAGCACTGGCACTTCTACAAAAAACGAACCATCCAGCAAGTGCCGACCGGTGACGCTTTCCATGACACGCAAGATGCCATTGATATTAAACGCAGCGAGCAAGCCAAAAAACAAACCAATGAAGGTTCCTAACAAACCAACGCACACGCCTTGTAAAAGAAATATCTGACGTATCAAAGACTCTTTGGCACCCATCGTGCGCAAAATGGCAATACTGGCCCGCTTGTCGTTCACCATCATGGTTTGCCCGGCGATAATGTTGAACGAAGCGATCGCGACAACTAACAAGAGCAGCAAGAACATCATGGATTTCTCCAATTGCACAGCGTCGAATAGTTCGCCGTACTCACTAACCCAGGAGTCGACGGCAAGACCGCGAACCGAAGCCATCAACTCTGCCGCGACCTGCGGGGCATCAAGTGGGTTGTCCAGTTGCACCTGCAGGCCACGTGTACCCAGCGCCTGCCAGCCACCACTGGATTGCCGCTGTAAATTGACGATGGCCAACGAGTAATCAGGTTCTGCGCCAAGCTCAAAAGTGCCCACCAGGGTAAACCGCAACAGCTTCGGCGCGACACTGTCGGCACGGGTTTCCATCACCATTACCACCACAGGGTCACCGATCGCCAAACTCAAATATCTGGCTAAAGGCGCACCCAATATCACGGCGTTGGCATCTTTGGCAAGGTCGCTCAATGAACCTTGGCGCATGGTATCGGCCAGATAAGACAGACTCTCAAGACCTGTTTCATCAACACCATACAAAGACACGGGTTGCACCTGGGCACCTACGGATATCGCCCCCAGGCCTTGAAAATACGGATGTACGCTGACGACTCCCTCGATCTGCTGTGCGGCCGCAAAAACCGGGTCCTGAACTGTCGCGTCAGCGATGGTGACATGGGGAATCGAGCGCAATAGACGGGATTTGAGCTCACCGTCGAAGCCGTTCATCACATTGATGACCACAGTTAGTACCATCACGCCCAAAGCCAGGCCGATAAACGACACCCAGGTTACAAAACGAGCAAACTTATTTTCACTGTGGGTCAACATGCGCGCGGCAAGGGCAAACGCCAGGCGCCGCGAAGACCGCTCAGTCTGCACGGTCAGATGCAGAGTAATCGCTAAGGCGTCCATCGACCAGATTGAGTACGCGGTCGAACTCATCCAACATGGATACGTCGTGGGTAACGACTAAAAAGGCCGTGCCACGTTCTACGCTCAAAGAATTGACCAGGTTCATCACCTGTTGCGCGTTTTCTCGGTCGAGGTTGCCGGTAGGTTCATCCGCCAGTACCACACTCGGATTACCGGCCAGGGCTCGGGCCACGGCGACCCTTTGTCTTTCTCCGCCAGACAAAGCGCTGGGTAAATGGTGCATACGATCTGCCAGACCCACATCGCGCAACAAGTCCCGAGCCTGCGCCTCAGCATCGATACGGTTTGCACCGTTGATACGAATCGGCATGGCGACATTTTCCAGCGCAGTAAACTCCGGTAGCAAATGATGATTCTGGTAAACGAAACCCATGTGCGCACCACGCAATTGTGCTTTAGCATTGGCGCTGGCGGTGGTCATATTGGTATCACCCACATAGACCTCTCCGGCGTCGGCAGTGTCGAGTCCTGCAAGCACATGCAGTAACGTGCTTTTACCTGAACCAGAGCGCCCGACGATGGCAACACGTTCGCCGCGAGCTAACTCGATATCTACGCCGTGCAGAACCTCTACAACGGTGTCGCCCTGATGATAAGTACGTGTTATCCCTCGCCCACGCAATACCGGCGTTGGTTGTTCATTCATGCGCCAACACCTGACTGGGTATCAAGCGCGTCGCTCGCCACGCAGGATATACCGTTGCAAACGCAGCCAGCAAAAGTGCCCCCAGAGAAATTTGCAGCAGATCTGCTAGTCGCACATCTACCGGCAGGTAGGCGATGAAATACTGCGACATCAGATTGAGTTCAAAAGTAGCGGAAACACTGGCATAGAGGTGCGGCAAGGCAGTTGCGATGGCGACTCCAATACCCAGACCGATGGCTATGCCACTGACAGACAGCGCCAATCCAAGGGTGCAAAACAACGTCAGGATAGATGCAGAGCCCAGACCGAGAGTACGCAGCACCGCGATATCATTTTTTCGCTGCTCGACAATCATTATCAACCCGGACACCAGATTGAAGGCGGCAACCGCAATTAGAAATGACAGCAATACGAACATCGTCAATTTTTGTACCGCTATCGCCTGATACAAATTCCCATGAGTGCCCATCCACGACTGAACACGCACGCGCTGTTCACCCAATTTATCATAGAATAATCTGCGCGGTCCTTCGATTTGAAACAAGTCAACCAATCGACCCTGGACACCATGCACCTTATCACCCAGTCGAAACAGCCGTTGTGCACTCGACAAACTGATTAACGCAGTTTGGCTATCCGACTGAGACTGGCTGTCAAATATATCCACCACTCGAAAACGTCTTTGCCTTGGCACCGCACCTGCAGGAGTTATTGCACCCACAGGCAGTACCACAAGCACCTGATCGCCAATGGACAGCGCCAGCTTCCGGGCCAGCGTTGCACCAACAATGATGCTGTAGCGCGTGTCATGCAGCGACGCCAGCGTGTGGCGCTGAGTATATTGCGCCAGATCCGTTACCTGAGAATACGACGATGGGTCTATGCCTGTAATACTGGCACCTTGAATGCTGCCATTGGCAGACAGCAGCACCGTACCCCGAACAAAGGGCGCCAGCGCAGAAAGCCCTGGATAAGGGGCATTGGCAATAAACTGAGAAACTTCTGCCGTTGTTAACCCCGCATAACCTTCGGCGGTGATGTGCGGCAGCACGCCCATAACCCGCTCGCGCAACTCCCGCTCAAAGCCGTTGACCACGGAAACCACCACCACCAGCACAGCGACACTGAGTGCCAGCCCCAGTAAAGCCAGACGCGACACATAGGACAGCGCCGAATGCCTTGCCAGTAGATAACGCAACGCAATCCGTACTGGCAAAACTCGGTTCGTAGCCAGGATGTTCTCCAAATTACCGGCAGATTTATCAGACGTGTTTTTTTGTCTCAGCGACCCAGCCGGGTTGTGCGATTGGTATCTGCATCGCATAGCGACGGATTGCCACCGCAAATCTCACAATCAACATCCATCCCCAGTGCTTTCATGCCGCCACAAGTGCCTCTGATCGGGGCCCGCCCCATCATTACGCCGATGGCCATGGCGGCAACGACGATGAGCATGAAAACAAAGGCGAAAATGAGTGTAGACATGTGCTTGAGAACCTACGGCTAAGGGGCAGGCAAATAGGCCTGCATGGCGGGATTATAGCGGGCTTCGATCTTATCTTCACTAACACGCCGTATCATCATATACGCAGGTATCCCTTGTTGGACAGCAAAGCGAAGTCCTTGCTCCACCCCCAGCACCATCAAAGTCGTGGAGTAGGCATCTGCCCACATAGCCGAAGGATGCAATACTGTCGCCGAAACCACCGCATTGCTCGCAGGTTTTCCGCTCCGTGGATCGAACACGTGGTCAACCCTGAGCCCATCCACGAGCCGGAAATTACGGTAATCTCCCGACGTAGCGATGCTCAAATCAGACAGTCTCAACGCCGTTTGCAACGTGCCCATTTGGCGGGCATCCGGCACTTCAATACCAATCCGCCACAGTTGATGATTTTCATTGTGCCCGGCAACTCGTATCTCACCACCAATGTCGACCATGAAGTTCAAGCAACCGCGCTCAGCGAGCATGACGGCAATACGATCGACACCATAGCCTTTCGCTAACGCCGAGAGGTCGAGATACAACCCCGGTATATCTTTCATCACCCGCAAGCCATCGATATGCAAATTTTCCATGCCAACATCGGCCGCCGCTTCAACTTGCGCTGTTGGCGACGGCGCCACCGTCAAACTTTGCGGTCCGAAGCCCCATAAATTGACCAATGGCCCAACAGTAACGTCAAAAGCACCGTCCGAGCGTCGCCAAACCTCAGCAGCCACACGCAAAACCTCGGCAAGCTCCGCAGAAACATCCAACCACTGTGCAGCCGGACTGCGATTTAGACGAGAAATTTCGGAATCGGTTTGATAAGTAGACATGCTATCGTTGATTGCCACCAATTCCATACTCAGTTCAGACCCGCTCAAGTGACAGCTTTCGGTCGCGTCATATTGCACCGCGTAGTAAGTGCCCATGGTCTGCCCCTGCAGAAGTTCGAAACTGTCGTCTGCGCAAGCGACCAACAGCAGCGGCAGAAACGGCAGCATCCATTTGCTTAGCAACGTCTTGCGCACCAACATTTTGATATTCAGCTGTTCCTGGGCTGGCTTTACGCCGGCAGATCGGCACAATTAGCTTCTTAGAAGAATAAAACATGGCGCGCAGACCCATGCGCGCAATTTCCAAGGAGAACACGAGTGGCTCGCATACTCAAGCAACCCAGCACGACTGGGGCATCGCTAAACCCCATCCTGGCTGTCTGAAAATGAGTTCACGTTGGTTTGCACCGCTGTTGGTGCTCGGCGCATTTTGCGGCTGGCTAAGCGCGACGCTGTTCGGCGACAGCGAGTGGCTCAACACCGCCACCGCGCTCATCCAATCGAGCTTTCTCGCCGCGTTACGCATGATCATCGTACCGCTGATCTTTTTTTCTCTGCTGACGGGCGTCATGCAACTGCGCAGCGCCGGCAGCATGGGGCGCCTCGCTGGCCTGACAATGCTCTACTACACAGTCACTTCAGCCATAGCTATTACCCTGGGCCTGATCGTGGTGTTCTACATACACCCATGGACAGCTTATGCGCCATTATCCGAGCTACCTGTCGTCACCAGCGGCCTGATCGACCGTGCCGATGGCAGCGTCGCCAGCATGATCAAGAACCTGCTCGAATCAATGCTGGTGAATCCTTTCACCGCGCTGGCCGAGCAGAATATTCTCGGCGTTCTCACTACCGCGCTGATATTCGGTTTAGGCGCCGCTTTTACCCTGCCTGCTGACTCCAAATGGCCAGGCATGCTCGGTGAGCTTACCCAGGTAATTTATACCTGCGCGCGTTGGGTCATCAGCATATTGCCCGTGGGCCTGTTCGCGATCACATTCCAGTTAAGTGGACGCATCGATATGGGCACACTGGCTTCGCTGGGCCAATTCGCAGGCATCGTCTTAGGTGCCACCGCAGTGCATGGGGTTATAGTTCTACCACTGATTGCCTGGCTGTTTGGTGGCGTCTCACCGCAAAAACTGGCCAAAGCCATTGTCCAACCCATGCTCACTGCATTGGTCACATCCTCGAGTGCAGCGACGTTGCCCTTGTCCATGACCACGGCGGAAGAGAAGCTGGGTGTGGATCGAAGCAAAGCTGCCTTCGTGCTGCCGCTGGGTGCGACCATTAACATGGACGGCACCGCCCTGTTCGAAGGCATTGCGGTCATATTTCTGGCTTACATGTTCAGCGTACCCATAGATGCTGGTAGTGTGGTTATGGTGTTCCTGATTACCATGCTGGCATCCGCCGGTGCCCCCGGTATACCGTCTGGCTCGATGGCGGGTTTGCAAACGGTGTTGTTGGCAGTCGGCATACCTCTCGAAGCCATCGGCTTGTTGTTGTTGATCGAAAGGCCGTTAGACACCTTTCGCACTGCGGTCAATGTCGAAGGAGATCTGGTTGGCGCGCTGGTCGTACAGCGTTGGGCTTAGACTGTTGAGGATTATGAGTTAACGATATGGGTGCACGATTTCTGCTACTTCGCCACGGCCAGATAGAGGCCAATAAGTCCGGCCGCTGGCACGGCTCCACAGATAGCCCGCTGACCCGCCTGGGCAAACGCCAAGCCAAGCGCACTGGACGACATCTTAACAAGCGAACAGACATCGCCGCGGTATATGCAAGTCCCTTGCAACGCTGCATGGACACTGCACGTCTGGCCAGCAGCGGCCACGATATAGAGGTTCAAGCCCTGCAGGGTTTACAGGAAATGTCCATCGGGGAGTGGGAGGATATGCCGTTCCAGGAGCTACACGAACGCCACGATTTCATAAATCGCACAACCAACGATCTACATTTTGCCGCCCCCTCAGGTGAAAGCCTCAACGAGGTAGCCGCCCGCGTCACCATGGCTTTCAAACATATTGACGCACAACACGATGACGGTGAAACCGTGCTGGTCGTCAGCCACGGCGTTGCCCTGGCAGTGGCCCTGGCTGTGTTTCTACACGATTCTCCTGCGCACTGGACCAAGTACCATTTCAACAACTGCAGCCTGACCGAGTTCGTAGTATCCCCGGAAGCCGTGGTACATAGCTTTAATGAACATACGCACCTGTAACCCTCGGAACAGTCGAGTTACAGTACGACGGCAAAATCAACTTCAATAAACAGTCTCTTGAACGGAGGGAGTAATGACGCAATTCTGCCTGGTGGAAAAAAACAACCACATAATGACGGTACGTCTGAACCGTCCCGAACGCTTGAACGCTTTACATCCACCGGCCAATGCAGAACTCGGCGAAGTATTCGACGATTTCGCCGACGACGACGACATGTGGGTTGCAATCATCACCGGCGAAGGCCGCGGCTTCAGCGCCGGCAACGATTTACGCTATCAAGCCGAAGGCGGTGAACGGGCTGCGACCCCTAGAGGGTTCGGCGGCCTCACTTCGCGCTTCGATCTGAACAAGCCGATCATCGCCGCTGTGAATGGCGTAGCAATGGGTGGTGGTTTCGAGATCGCACTGGCTTGTGACCTGATCATCGCCTCAGAAAAAGCATTATTTGCACTGCCGGAACCTAAAGTAGGCTTGGCTGCACTGGCTGGCGGTTTAAACCGTCTGCCTCGCCAAATTGGCTCCAAACGTGCACTCGGCATGATCCTGACGGGCCGTCACGTGCGCCCGGAAGAAGGCGAGAAACTCGGCTTTGTCAATGAGGTAGTGCCCCACGAAGAACTCATGGCCGCTGCCACTCGATGGGCTGAACTAATCGCCGAGTGCGCGCCGTTATCGATACGGGCAAGCAAAAATGTGGTTTATCGCAGTCTGGACTGCGCCTCGCTGGAGGAATCGATGACGCAGAAATATGACGCCGTTGCCGCGATGGTGAAAAGTGAGGACTTTGTTGAAGGTCCGCTGGCGTTCGCAGAAAAGCGTAAACCAAATTGGCAAGGTCGCTAGGAGAGCCTAGTCGACTAAGAGCGCCTGGGCTGAAGATATCGCGTCGGCGACCACAGCCACAGCCAAACAAATGTTGTTTAGCGTGTCTTGTTCGCCGCATCTCAGCATTTCCGAGACGATTTCTGCCTGTGGAACGGTGACATGCAACAAATCCGGTGTCACGGCAAATTGCCCGCTGTAATAACGTACCTGTTCCATATCTTCGTTCCTGCAACGTTTCGATCTCAATGAGAAGATACAAATTTGATGCCAATCTAGATAACTTATTTAACTAATTGATATATAAGCGTATTTACTTATTTTAATTCGATGGCACCCATTTATTGGTGACCCAAAAGGTCACTTAAATACAACTCAAAGGAGAGTCTCATGCTAAAAGTCACGCACAAAGATCTGATTGAAAAGGCCCTGCAGGAGGTGCAAACCCTAGACGTAGACGCTGCTGTGGCATTACTCGACGATGAAAATGTCTGCTTTGTGGATATCCGCGACCCGCGCGAGTTGGAACGAGAAGGTAAAATTCCACAAGCCATACACGCACCCCGGGGCATGCTTGAATTCTGGATAGATCCGAGCTCGCCCTATTTCAAAGATGTGTTCGGGTCTGGCAAAAAGTTTGTCTTCTACTGCCAGAGCGGTTGGCGTTCGGCGCTGGCCACCAAGGCGGTCCAAGACATGGGGCTCGAAAATGTCTGCCACATTGGCGAAGGCTTTCGCAGTTGGAAAGATTCTGGCGCACCGACGGAAGAAGTTGCTGCCAGGTAGGTTCGCTAACGCCGTTGGGTAGGGCTCAGATTTGGTGCTTGGTGTTTGATACACGCTGCCCGGTTATCGCACTGATCTGAGATCGATTCGCCTGGAATT
>Ga0114950_10000913_pt1 | contig 21553 bp, 16 predicted proteins | sample N075metaG_FD_83503 | JGI IMG/M metagenome (GOLD analysis project Ga0114950, IMG submission 83503) | Deep subsurface microbial communities from Kermadec Trench to uncover new lineages of life (NeLLi) - N075 metaG | ecosystem: Environmental > Aquatic > Marine > Ocean trench > Sediment | place... | reverse complement strand
TGATTCGCGACACGGTCAAGAAAGTGTGTGCCGAATTCCCGGTCGTGTATTGGGCGAAGTGTGACTCGGAACATCGCTTCCCGTGGGATTTCTATAACGCCATGGCCGCTGGGGGTTGGCTCGGTATTGCCATACCGGAAGCTTACGGTGGCAGCGGGCAAGGGATCACCGAGGCAAGCCTGGTGCTTGAAGAGGTTGCATCCTCCGGCGCCGCCATGAACGGCGCGAGCAGCCTGCACCTGTCGATTTTTGGCATGCACCCGGTAGTACGACACGGTTCGGAGGAGATGAAGCAGACCTATCTACCGCAAGTGGCAAAAGGAGAGTTGCACGTGGCGTTCGGTGTTACCGAACCTGACGCAGGCACAGACACCACCTCCATCACCACCACCGCACGCAGGGAAGGCGATCACTACATCGTCCGCGGGCGCAAGGTGTGGATGACGAAAGCACTGGATTCCCAGCGGGTATTGCTTCTTGTCAGAACTACACCGATCGACAAAATTGCAAAACGCACCGATGGATTGACCTTGTTGCTGGCAGAATTGCAGCGTCCCGAGGTGACCATATCTCCGATAGATAAAGTGGGGCGCAACGCCGTAGCCAGCTGTGAAGTAGTTTTCGACGATCTTCCGGTGCTCGTGACGGATCGTGTGGGAGAGGAAGGCAAAGGTTTTCGTTACCTGCTCGATGGTCTGAACGCGGAACGCATACTGGTTGCCGCCGAAGCGCTGGGGATCGGTCGAGCGGCGATAAACAGAGCCGTGAACTATGCCAACGAGCGGGTGGTGTTCAATCGTCCAATCGGGCAGAATCAGGGCATAGCCTTTCCGTTAGGCGAAGCGCATATGCGCCTGGAAGCGGCTGAGATGATGATCCGTAAAGCGTCGTGGATGTTGGACGACGGTCAACCCTGCGGTGCTGAAGCGAACATGGCCAAATGGTTGGCCGCCGATGCAGCCTGCCAGGCAGCCGATCAAGCCGTACAGACACATGGTGGATACGGTTATGCCAAGGAGTATCACGTGGAGCGTTACTGGCGAGAGGCCAGAATGACCCGCCTCGCACCCATCTCTCAGGAAATGGTACTGAACTACGTGACAGAACATGTGTTGGGACTGCCGCGCTCGTATTAACGGGCTGCTTGTTATTAATGTTGAATAGTGATTAGCTTCGCTGCCCGCGAGATCGGGTTATGAGAATAATAATATGATCGAGAGTGACAGGACTTCGCAACACAAAGTAACACGTGAAGGGACAATGGGTTTGTGTGCCGCTGCGGCTGTACTGGCCCTGATGGTATTGCTTCTCGCTGATCCTTAGTTGGTGTTTTCAGGCACTCCACGCTCGGTGACCCTGGCCGGTTTGCTAATCGATCGTTCCACCTTTCAGGGCTAGTTCCGCTTGCTCTCGAATGTAGTGCCGCAGCGATTTGAGGTGGCTATCTGAAAACGATGTGTAAGAAGGCATTCCCCTGTCACGTATCGAGCCTCCCCGAACCACTTCCATAAACGCGCTCTCGGACAAGACGATGGGTGAAGCGCGTAGATCGGGTGCCAATCCCCCGGCAATTGCCTCTGGTCCGTGGCAGAAAGTGCATTGACCAAAGATGTCGGCCCCTTTGACGGCAAAATCCCCGTCTACTTCGAAAAACGGAGCGACGAGCGGCGTTGGTACGTTCGGCGCAGATTGTGGAGGCATGTCCAGCTCCCCTTGCAGGGAAAACACCATCAACCGCCGCATCTGATTTCCATAACCCCAACCCAGATCCGCGGCTTCCTGGCCACCGAGGGCCGCTAACACAGATCCCCATCCCACGAGTAGTGCCACATATTGGCGCCCCTTGATCGAATAGGTGATCGGAGGCGCTGCGACACCCAGTCCAACGTGCGACTGCCATCGTGTTTTACCGGTCGATGCATCGTACGCCACGAATTCGCCGTCTGCACGGCCCTGAAAAAGGAGATTGCCCGCGGTTGAAAGGGTGCCCGGATTCCAGGAAACCGGAAGTTCTACTTCCCACACCCGCTTCTGCCGGATGGGGTCCCAAGCTTGCAGTGAGCCCCGCACCGCTCCCGGTTCGAAATCGAGTTGTTGTGCGTCCACCCCTAATCCATCGGTAGGTGCGGTATCGCGCCAGTCAGGTGATTGCCATCCCTTGAGGTCCACCTCCTCGTCCCCGTATCTGTAATACTGGTGAATTGTCGGGATATAGGCCAGACCGGTTTCGGGATTGAAAGACATCGATGGCCAGTTGTGTGCCCCGAGTGGTCCAGGGGTTATCAATGTCCAGCTGTCTTCATACCTTGCGCCCGGCTCTTCCACCGGGCGACCGGTAACCAAATCTATCTTTGACGCCCAGGATACGTCTGCGAAAGGTTCCGCTGAGATGAGTTTTCCGTTGGCTCGGTCGATCACGTAGAAGAAACCATTTTTGGGTGCATGCAGCATTGCTTTCACATCGCGCCCGTCGATCTTGAGATCGGCCAGTACAATGTCCATATTGGAGTTGTAGTCCCAGGATTCGCCTGGCGTAGTTTGATAGTGCCAACGGTATTCGCCGGTGTCCGGATCCAACGCAACGATCGAACATAAAAAGAGATTGTCGCCACCCCCGGGGCTGCGTATCTTCCTGTTCCAGGGGGCACCGTTGCCGGTGCCAATGTATAAAACATCAAATTCCGAGTCGTAGGTGAAACCGTGCCACGCGTTGCCTCCGCCACCGTATTTCCACCATTCCCCGGTCCAGGTTTTTGCTGCCATCTCCATGGTTTTGTCTTCGAATCCATCGGCCGGATTTCCTGGCACAATGTAAAATCGCCAGACCTGCTTGCCTGATTCTGCGTCATAGGCGGTAACATAACCTCGCGTAGCGCCGTTTTCGGTGCCTCCGTTTCCGATTAATACCTTGCCCTTGAATACCTTGGGTGCGCCACTGATGTAGAGGGCTTTGGTGGGGTCAACCGTCATCACGCGCCAGACTTCTTTTCCGGTACCTGCATCGATTGCAATCAGCTGTCCGTCTCTCGTGGCGGAATAGACCTTGTCATTCCAGAGAGCCACCCCCCGGCTTCCATGCAGAAACGAAACTTTCAGCCGTTCGCCTGCTGTATCAGCCACATGTGGATCAAATGTCCAGATCAGCACGCCTGTTTCAGCATCTACCGCCCGTACGATATTACGATTGCCGGTGAAATACATCACACCATCGGCCACAAGCGGTGTTGCTGCGAGTCCGACAGCGTCAGGAAGATCCAGATACCAATCGAGCTTCAGATTTGAAACGTTTGATGCGTTAATCTGCTTCAGCGGGCTGAAGCGCTGCTCGCTCTGAGTGCGACCATGGGCCAACCATTCGGTAACGTTTGATTCATCGGCAAGTGCCGCATCGTCAATACGGCGGGCATTGCCTGATGTGCTGAGAACCAGAGCAACGAACGTAAGTGGTATCGAAAAGTAACAGTGCCAACGCATAGTCAAAACCTCGTTTCTAGTTTTTGTCAGGAAATTCGCATACTGTGAATTCCCCGTCGGTTGCTACGCAAACTTCGCTTATTCGTTGGGAAAAGACGCGTACGCAGTCGTGCGTTCATGCACGCTAGGCGCGGCGCGCCAGGCGCTTACGCTTGTTCTGAACGTAATCTACGAGAATGTATTCTCCGAGCTTCTCGGGGGAGGTGTAGAACACCCGGCCACCGTTGATTTTGGCGATTTCGTCCATGAATGCTTTGAGATAGTAGCTGGTATCCAGCATAAAGGTATTGATCGCTATTCCGCGTCTGGTGCAATGTTTCACGGCGCGGAATGTGGCGCGAATGGTCTCAGGCGTCGGCGGGTAAGCAAACTGCGCTTCGCCGTTTTCCAGATGCGCGGTCGGCTCGCCATCGGAGATCATGATGATCTGCTTATTGCCGCCTTGATGTCTGGCGAGGAGTTTGTCGGCGAGCAACAGCGCGTGCTGCATATTCGTTCCCAGCTGATACTCGTCCCACTGCAGGTAAGGCAGATCTTGGGGTTTCAGTTCTTTGGCATATGCCGCGAAACCGATGATGTAAAAACTGTCTCTTGGATACTGCGATGTGATGAGGTTGTGCAACGCGAGCGCAACTTTTTTGGCGGCCTGAAACGATCCACGCAAAGCCATTGACCATGACAGGTCGACCAACATGGCGGTGGCTGTCGAGGTAATCAGTTCGCTTCGATAAACCTCAAAGTCTTCTGGTTTGAGATGCAACGGCGTTTGCGGTCCCTCCCGGTCTATGGCGTTGCGGATTGTGCGAGGCATATGCAGGTGAAACGGATCGCCATATTCGTAGCGTTTGGGTTCTTCCAGGCGCTCGCCGAAACGCCCTTCCTCGGGCAATGCATGGTTGCCGAGGTCCTGTCGTTTCAGACGCGCATAGATTTCGCCCAGGGCTTTTTGCCCGATCATACGGGAGCCTCGTGGGGTAAGTTCCCAGCGATCGTCGTCGGTCGGGCGGACGTAGCCGGCCTCTTCCAAAGCTTTTTGCAGCTTGTCGAGCGCCTCGAGATCCTCCGCTGCATCGTCGCCCATGAGCTCTTTCAGCAGATCGCGGTCGATTCGGTCCATATCACCACCGCGTTCCGCATCCTGTATCTGGGCGATGAGATCGTCCAGGTCATGCATCTCGTTCATGAGGTTCATGGCTGCGTCCAGATCCAGCTTCTCGCTACCGCCAAAACGATACTGGTTGCCGTCTGGATTCAGAAACTCCATTTCTTTGGCGAGCTTGCGCAGCTCCGCATCGAGTTCCGGGTCGTTGAAGCGACCCGACATCAAAGACTGAAGTTGTTGCCGCTGTTCGGGAGACATCGAGTTCAACAGCGATTGCGCGGCAGCCATCTGCCTGCGCATCTGGTCGAGTAGTTCATCGAGGGTTTGTGGTGGATTGTCACCAAACATGTCACCGAACTTCTCCATGAACTCATCGAATTTCGGATCTTCTCCGGCGATCTTCTTGACCAGCATGTCGTTCAGCGTGCGCATCATCTCCTTCATGCGTTCGATATCGCTGTCGGAGAGATTGTTGACCATATTTTCTATGTCTTTGAAAAAAGTGTTGGTCATGGCGCGGCGTAGTTCGTTCAGCAACTCCAGAAATTTGCGTTGCGCATCGGGGTTGAGGAACTCGTATTTCTCGAGTTGCTTGACCTGCCCGGCTACATCTTCTGGTAGATCGTCGAGTTGCTGCTGATTGTTCTTCGCGATGTTCTTGAGCACTTCGTCGGAGAATTCTGTTTTCTCCGAGTCTTTGCTGAGCCAGGATTCGATCGTGTCGCGCTCCATCTGTACGATCTCATTCAAACGTTCGCGAAAGTCCTCAAAGATGCTGGATAGGTCGAAACGCTCGAGTTGTTCCCGCCGTTGGTTGCGTAACCGCTTCAGCATGTCACGCAAGCCCTGCAGGTAGCCGCCTTGCGGAATCGGCATGCCGCGCGACATGAGGTTGCGCATGGCCCAACGCAGGTCGCCGTACTCCATGAGATCTTCGGCGAGCGCTGCCATGATCTCGTCGGGTCCGAGACCGAGTTCCTGGGAACCGTCCCAAACAGAAAATCGATGGCGGGAGAAGAGTTTCCGCATGGGTTATTCCGTGTAGGCCGTAACGCCCGCGTACTCGTGTTTGTTGAGTAGCTTGTGCAGGTGCAATCCCTCGAGAATGAATTCGATCGTGGCTGCGCGTTCAGCGTCGCTAACCTCTTGAGGATTGACGAAAACGTCGCCAAGAGCCGGAATCTGCTCGATGATTTTGGCGTAATCGGCGGCTTTGATATCGTCTCCGGTTTCGACCGACAAGCCTTCGTTGAACGATGTAGCCACTGATTCCAGGTCGTTCAGGTCGTAATAGCGATCGAAGACGGCCTTGACGGCCCCATTGAGAATCCGATTGGTGATCTTGTCTTCCTGGCCATCCTCCATCGCTTCGAACTCCAACTTGCCCTGCAGGGAGGGAATTACGAAGGGGAGGTCGGAAATCCTCGGCACCACCTCGCTTTCACCGATTCTGAGAGCCCGCCGAAACGCGTTCGCTACCAGTGCTTCGTAGTTGGCGATGGAGGTGCGCACCGAGACGCCGGAGCGCTGGTTGATATCGGGAGAGCGGCGCGCGTGATGGGTGATCTCTGCGATGATTTCGCGCATGAAGGGTGGCACCTTGACCCGGTAGTCGCCCATATCGAGAACGGCGGCTTCCTGATCGACAATGGCGAGTTCCTGTTCGATCTCTTCTGGGTAGTGGGTGCGAATCTGGGCGCCATATCGATCTTTCAACGGTGTGATGATGCGCCCACGGTTGGTGTAATCCTCTGGGTTTGCTGTGGCGATGACCAGGATGTCCAGTGGTAGACGTACCTTGTGGCCGCGAATCTGCACGTCGCGTTCCTCGAGTACGTTCAGCAACCCCACCTGGATTCGTTCTGCGAGATCGGGTAATTCATTGATTGCAAAGATGCCCCGATTGACTCGCGGCACCAGACCATAGTGCAGGATCAACTCGTCGGACAGGTAGCGACCTTCAGCAATCTTGATCGGATCGATCTCACCGATGAGATCGGCAATCGTGATATCGGGTGTCGCGAGTTTCTCCGCATAACGCTCATCGCGATGCAGCCATCTGATCGGGGTGCCGTCGCCGTGTTCTTCGATGAGGCTGCGGCCCTGTGAGGTGATGGGTTGATACGGATTCTCCGGTATCTCCGTGCCTTCGATTATCGGCGTCCACTCGTCGAGCAACGACGTGAGGCTGCGCATGATGCGTGATTTCGCCTGTCCCCGTTCGCCCAGAAGGATAATGTCCTGGGATGCGAGCAGCGCATTGGTCAACTGCGGGATGACCGAATGGTCGTAACCCATCACACCCGGGAACAGGGGTTCCTCTGCACGCAGCTTGTTGATGAGGTTGCGCCTTAGCTCCGCTTTTACCGGGAGCACCTGATAGCCGGAAGATTTCAGCTCGCCAAAAGTCTGCGGTAACTCGGCAACGTCGGTCATCGATCCTTCCTCGAAGCTTCAGTTTCGTAAGCTTGACGGAGATCATAACGCCAATTGGTGCTCGGCTGTTAAACGAATGGCTTTAACTCGTCGCGCGATGGGTCGGTTTGCCCAACAACCGATCCGAGATGATACGTAGCTGGATCTCGCTGGTGCCTTCGAAAATCTTCGTCAGGCGCGCATCGCGCCAGTAGCGTTCCACGGCGTGCAGCTTGGTGTAACCGGCACCGCCGAATATCTGCAGAGCGTCCGATGTCACGCGTTCCGCCATTTCACTGGCGAACCATTTGACCATGGCCGCTTCCCGGTCGGCCTTTGCACCGGCATCCATGCTGGTTGCGACGGAGTACATCAGTTGCCTGGCGGCCTCGATGTCGCTTGCCATGCGGGCGATCTTGAAGCGGGTTTCCTGAAAATCGCTGATGGGAACGCCGAATTGCACTCGCTCCTGAGCGTAGGCCATCGCGTCTTCCAACGCACCGCGGGCAAGACCGATGGATCTGGCCGCGGTGTGGGCACGCGCCACATTGAGGAAGTTGACCGTGTTCTTGAAGCCTTCTTCGTTGCCGCCCGTGATGATATTTTCTTTGGGAATCCGACAGCCGTCGAAAGCGAGTTCATAGGTGTTCCAGCCGAAGTAGCCGATCTTCGGAATGGGTGATCCCGAACAACCGGCAGGCAGTTCGCCGCGCGGTTTTTCGATGATGAACGAGCGTAAGCCGGTGTGACGTGATTCGGTGTCCCCAGGAGTTTCCACCCGTGCGAGCAGCTGGATGTAGTCCGCCCCATCGGCGAACGTACACCAGTACTTGTTGCCGGTGATGACCCACTCGTCACCTTCGAGAACCGCGCGGCAGCTCACGGAAGCGAGGTCCGATCCCACATCGGGCTCGGACAACGAGATTGCAGCGAGGTATTCACCCCGGGCGGCTTTGGCGGTCAACTCCTCGCGTTTTGCGAGCGACCAACCGCCGACACCCATCAGCGACGCTGCGCGGGCGATGATGCTGGCGACGCTCATCCAGCCACGAGCCAGTTCTTCGGCGATGAGACAGTACTCGAAGACCCCCAAACCCATGCCCCCCTGAGCTTCGGGCATGCGAATGCCGAAATAGCCCATCTCGCCCATCTTGTTACGCAGGTCCATGGGAATCTGGCCCTGTATGGGGTCGAGCTCGTTGGCGACGGGCAGCACTTCTTTTCTGGTGAACTCCCGGGCGACGTCCTGGATCATCAGTCGCTCGTCGGTCAGATACGGTTCGGTCATATTGGGTCTACTTCCATGGTGCGAACGTCATCACATGCCGACCAGGTCGGCGCGGTCGATCAGATTCTGTACGATGCGAATGCTGGCGGCGTCCACCATCACACCGTCGACGTTAATGGCGCCGAGACCCTGCTCGAGGGCTTCGGCATAGGCGGATTTCTGTTTGCGGGCGGTTTCCAGCGCTTCCGGGTCCGGGGTGAAAGCCTGGTTCGCAAGTTCGATCTGACTTGGGTGAATGGCCCACTTGCCCACCATGCCGAGCGTATTGGCGCGTTCGGCTTCCCTGGTATACGCCTCCGGATTACGGAAGTCGGCATAAGGTCCATCTACCGGATCGATACCGTTCGCACGGCAGGCGATCGTCATCTTGTAGCGAGGGTAATGCCAGAGGTCGGGTGGGTAGCTGCCGGAACTGCCTACGGAACCAATCTGTATCTGCTGACTGGCGGAATAATCGCCCATGCCGAATATGAGGCATTCCAGCCTGTCGGAGCAGGCGGCTATCTTCTCGACGTTCATCATCCCTTCCACTTCCTCGATGAGGCACTCGATGCCGATCCGATTGGTCAGCTTCAGTTTCTGTTCGAGCTGGTCGAGCATCAGGTGCACGAACATCACGTCGGCCGCACTCTTGGCCTTTGTCAGCATGATCGTATCGAGCCGCGCACCCGCACCCGAGACGACCTCGATGATGTCATCGTGGCACCACTCGGTTTCCACATCGTTGATGCGTACGCAGACGGTTTTTGGAAGCCATTCGAGGTCGTTGAGTGCGTCCACGATCATGCCGCGTGCGGCAGGTTTGGCGTTCGGCGCTACGGCGTCTTCCAGATCGAGAAAAACGTGATCGAGAGTGAGGCCGGCCGCTTTGTTCATCATCTTTTCGGAACTGCCGGGTACGGAAAGCTGGCAGCGCCGTGCACGTCTGGGTTGTTTGATCATCCTGGTAACCTGATTGTTTTTTATAGAAAGTGACTCTTACGTTTGATGAGCACTCGACGCTCGCCTTCGAACACCACTTCGTCTTTCTGGTTGACTCCATAATGCTTGAAGGTCACGACGCCTGCGTCTTCACGATCGGCATCTTCGGTCTGCAATACCTCGGTGTATGCGTAGAGGGTATCGCCGTGGAACACGGGAGACTTCAACCGGATCTTGTCCAGGGCAAGCTCGCGCAGCGCGTTCTCACCCGTGTCCTGCATGGCCAAACCGATGACCATGGCGATAGTGACACCACCGAACTGCAGCCGCCTGTTCCAGCCGGAACGACCCATGGCGTTTTTTTGCATGATGTCTTCGTTGAAGTGGCCTTCCGCCGTATTCAGCACCTGCAGGGTGATGCCGACGTTGTCATGCTCGCACATCGTTTTACCACGCGCGTGTTTGAGTACCTGGCCAACCTGGAAGTCTTCGAAGTAGTTGTTTGTGCCTGTCAGCGACATCAGGGCTTCCCCCTTCGTACCAGGTTGGTTCGGTGAAAATCAATGACCTGGACGTTATTCTGATTGAACCCCTGAGTTTGCCAGGTCACGATGCCGAATCCGGGCTGAGTTTTGGAAGTCCGTCGGCTGATGACGGTACTTCGTGCGGTGAGGGTATCGCCGATATACACGTTGGTAAGAAACTGACAATCGTCCACGCCAAGAAACGGCCCGCCACCTTCACTGAGATCTTCGACGGAAAGACCAAACACCGTATTGAATACGAGCAGCGGATTCACCAGGATCCGTGGATGGCCCAGGGCTTTTGCATAGGGCTCATTGAAGTAGAGCGGGCAGAAGGACAACGTCTGGGTGGTGAATGCCGCATTGTCGCCAGCGGAAATCGTACGCCCCCAATGATGCTCGAAGACACGGCCTGCGGTCATGTCCTCGTAGCGATTACCCTTGCGAACGACAATGGCACGCGCACGGAAATCTGTGTCTGCGTCACTCATCAGGTCGACCGCGGCGCGGTGACTGGCGCGCTCAGCAAACAATAGAATTCGCTGAGGTCGTCGTATTCGTCCAGAGTTTTGCAGTAGTTGATGAGGTCGTGGGCGACTTCGGAACCCAGCCGGGAATCGACCAGCGCATGAAATTTGCGTTCGAGTTTCTCCCATTGCGCATTGAGATCGGTCATCGGAATCGCTACGTTGACGGCTTCCGTGTGAGTCTCTCCGTTGAGCAGAGTCATGGTGACGACGCTCTCCGGTTTTGGGGAAGTGTGGGCCGTGATTCGAACCTTGTCGGCTAAGGCGATCAGCTCCGGCTGTTGGGTGAGTTTGTCTGTGAAGATACTGATGCTGGAGGTGTCTATCCCGGCCATGGCCATCGCTGCGGTGAAACGGAGGCTGAACTTGGCCTCGAGACCCGTAGCCGGCTTTTCAATGTTGCACACATCGAAATGGCCTGCGTTGACGCGGATCTCGACCGATTCGATGTCCCCAGGCGCAAAAAGGTTTGCGTTACATAGGCTGGAGACGGCTTCGATCGATGAATGGGTCAGGTAGCATGCTGCGTGATATTTGAAGCAGATGTTCTGAGCAAAGGCCCGATTGCTTAACGCCACTGAGAAGCGCTCCTCGGAGACGCTCTCACTCTGGGTCGACATGAATCCCTGGTTTGCTTCGAGGATGTCGAGTCGAGAGGAAAATTCCCGGCTTGCCAGGCTTGCCGCCTGAACCCCGGTGGCTGCCGCATGGCCGGCATGCAGCGGTTTACACATGGTCCCGAATTGAGATTTCAGACCCGCAGCCTGGGTACCGGCGATACCGAGCGCGGCGGCCGTCGTGGGGGTGTCGAGTTTTCGTAATACCGATGCGGCAGCGGCGGCGCCGAAGGTGCCGAGCGTGCCTGTCGCGTGCCAGCCCTTGGCGTAGTGCGAGGGTCCAGCATAACGTCCGAGGATGCACTCGACGTCCACGCCAGCGATAAATGCCGTGAGCAGGTCCGACCCTGAACTGTCGAGATGTTCGCCCAGAGCGAACACCACAGGAGCGACGGGCACCGTCGGGTGACCACCCATATTGATATGCACGTCGTCATAGTCATGTGCATGTCCCGCCGAACCATTGATCAGCGCCGCCTGCTGGACGTTGGCCCGGGAATTCGAACCGATAATCGTTGCTTGGGGGTGTCCGCCCGCCTCTTCCGCTTCCGCGATGAGAATCTGACTCAGCGGCTCCTCCATGCCGGCGACCGTCACACCGATAAAGTCCATCAGTGCTTGTTTGCCAACTTCGAGAGCGGGCAACGGAATATTGGCGTAGATCGCGCTCGAGATGCGTTGGGCCAGTTGCAGCGTTGGCGAACTCGCGCTGGACGGTATGTTCGACATCGTTCTTATCCTCCCTCACGGATACGCTAGCGATAACCCTGCTCGTTTGCAAAGGCAGTTTCTTCGATAAGAAATCCTATCAGGAGGGTTTGTCGTAGTCATACCCTGGATAGATTTCCGCAAAACAAGTCGGGCACCTGCACAGCTTTGGGGGATATTGCGATCTCAGCAGCTATGGGTGCCAGTGCCGCCCTTTCTAAGGTGCTCACGAAACGTCCTTTTTCAGTATCCCAGGCAGTAAGCGTAACTCGACTCGCGAATGAGCAAAACGATGGCTCAGCGCAATGCCTGTCGTGCTGTGTTTGATTCTGGTTCAATGCGGACTTCGTTTCCTGCTGAAGGTGTCACGTGAGCGAACGAAGTTACTGCAGCGAGTTGGCAATCGACGAGCCGATGTGGGGTACCGCGGAAGAGGTGGATGTCTGGTTGCTACTCGAATACAAACCGAGTTGGAACGCGAAGGCCGTAACCGATAACACACTGGACGATGCGAGCAGGAACTGGCTCGATCAGACCATCACGACCGTCATGGCGAAGGGTTTGAAAATTCGTGTGCAGTTCATGCGGCAACCCGATATAGACGGGGATACCACCTGCCTCATGGTCGCGTTCGACGATCGGCTGTGGGCATACCGGGGCGTAGGCTACGAGTTCCTCCAGGAAGTGGATGTCGGAGCGGCGCTTGACGAGCCTGGGCAAGTCGATCTAATTGCCGAGCCGCAATATTTTGTGTGCACGAATGGCCAGCGGGATCTCTGTTGCGCCCGGTTTGGGCTTCCGGCATATGAGCGGTTGCGCGAACGGGTGGGTTCCCGGGTATGGCAGACGTCACATCTGGGCGGACACCGGTTCGCGCCCAATGTGCTTGCCCTTCCACAGGGCGTACTTTACGGACGGGTTATTCCGGAAGAGGCCGATTCTTTTATTGCGGAGGTGGACGGTGGCGGCCTTTCCTTTTCGCATCTGCGTGGTCGTTCGCGTTATCCCCAACTGGTTCAGGCAGCCGAAGCTATCGCAGCGCAACCGCTGCTGAAACTCCTGCACGTGGACGAACTCCAGCGTACGGGCGATGAAGTAAGTAGCGCATCAGTTACCTTTGCAAGCCCCAACGAGACTGTGAAGGTTGTGGTGCAGATGAGTGCTGGGCCCACAGACGTTTTGGCGAGCTGCTCAGCCGATGAGTTGAAACCGGTGTACTCGTTTCACAAAGGTCAGCAAGCCAATCCGATAGTAAAGTAACAATAGGGTGTAGCCATGGTACAGCCGCCTGATCGACCGGCTGTTGGTCCATCTTCGGCGTCTGTCTGCCAGCGTAATATGAACGCTTCCGCGGAAGTGTTTTTTAATGAAAGTGGTGAACTCACCGATGGTGATGTTGTGCGTTCGAACCCGAGATTCACGTGCACTCGGATGGTAATCCGTTCGAGCAGGCAAAAGTTTAGGGCGGCTCTATGCGGTTGCCTTGGTCTGTCGCCGTCTGGCCTGACGGTTGTGCGTATTGAGCCAGTATCCAGGCGATATGACTGTAATCGGGCGGTCGCCAGTCCATCTCAGGTGTCAGGCTCTTTGCGTCCAGAAACGCTTCCGCGGAAGCGTCTTTGATGAGATCGTCGACATTACCGATAGAAAGATCGTCATCCACGACCGGGATTTCAACCCCTCGAGGATCGATAAAACGTACGTTTTTACCCGTTCCAGCAATCGTATAACCGCCTTCATGCAGTTGCGTGTGGTGGTATCGGCACAGCAATACCAGATTATTGAGGTTGGTCTCACCCCATGGGCCCAATGCCGAATGTGGTGGGCGTCCACATAGTGGACGTGCTCACACCCCGGGAACTTACACCCTCCATCACGGCGTTTGAGCGCACGCCGTAACGCCGCTGAAACCGTGCGCCGTTTGCGGCCAATACTGAGCGGTTGCCCCTCGGCCGATTCAACGATAGGAATGATGCTGCCATCACAGGTCAAGCGCTCGGCCGTTTTCAGCGAGATCACGGGCCCACCCTCGATTTGCGGGGGATCGTCAGGATTCAACTCCACAGTTGGGGCCTCGAGTGTTTCGGCATTTACATGAACGCTTACCTGGAAACGATCCGCCGTGCTGCTCGATTGAGGGATAGATGCCATTACCTGCTCACTCATGAACACCAGCGCATCTGCACGTTTCGCGACCATGGGCTCCTTATCTTCACAGGCGGCCTGAAACAGTTCACGGCTATCGTGCTCAGCGAACGCGTGCTCCAGAGATTTTAAGAACAAGGCCCCCTGATCTGCGGTGAGACGTCCTTTGAACGAGAGACTGCCATCCACCAACCAGTGATAGCTGAGGGTTCGTTTCGATGCCAGGTCCTCGTCGGATACCGCGATAACGTTCAGATGGTTGCGTACGATGCGCTCGGTCTGGGAGGCGGTGGCATGGTAGGCGATATTTAGGAAGTGATGTTCATTCTCAACCGTTGCCACGCGGGTGAGTGCGCGCGCTTTGGAGTAACTCAAACGACCCTCGCGATAGGCGGCTTGTGTTTTCGGTAACTCGGCCAGGGCTCTGGCCACCCGGACCTTCTCCCGACCGGCAACGAGTCCGATGCCACAGGCGAAGTTCAGCCAATGGGCCGTGGACTTACAGTTGAGCTGCGCATAGGCACCACACTTATCGAAGGCCCGGATTTTCTCTAGCAACAAGAAACTGGCGGCATTGATGTGGGCGTAGAGGGTGGAGATTTCATCGGCCAGGGTGTGGGCTGTCGCCAGCGTGGTGCCGATCATGAGCTTTCCCAAATAACTGTATATACATACAGTATTATAAAGAAAAAGACTTATAAATCAATTAGTAACTGTTTATGACACGGAAAAAGCAGGCTCCTGTAATGGGCCCGAAACTGATGCCAGCCTACTCCTCGTCTCGATCCTGGATGATTAACGGTAGTATTTTTGAGAATGCCGCTGCCGGGTGGTGGGCAGAGTTCGACGGGGCAGTCTGTTGGGTCCAGCGGATTCAACCCGTTGGCGATCTCATCGCCGTCACTCAAACCGTCTCCATCGGTATCACGCATGAGGGGATCGGTGCCGTAGACGTTAATCTCATCGGTGTCGGTCAACCCGTCGTTGTCGTCGTCTGTGTCCGCGTTGTTGCCGATGCCGTCGCTGTCGGTGTCTACGGATTCAGTTGGGTCGTTTGGAAAGGCATCGTCTTCATCAGGCACGCCGTCATGGTCGGTGTCTGGTGGGCTCATGTTGAGCAAGACTGAAAAGTCGATGTAGTTCGAGCCTTCTTCTCCCCAGGTGGGGCAGCTATCGGTTCCAGGTAAAAGCGGGGCCGTGAAATCGCGCTTAGAAAGTCGGTATCGCCATCACCATCAAAATCCAAGGGGATGGAGTTACTACCCGGTTTGAAAGGGGTGGGTTCGGCCATCGGAGTAAAGTAACCATCGCAGTTGTTGAGCCAAACCTGGGTATCCGCAGTTTCAAATAGATCGTAAAGAAAAAGGATATCCGGACATTGGTCATTGTTGATGTCTTCTGCGTAAAACGTATGTATCCATTTCCGCGGCATTCCGCTCTGGCGTGGTGCGCCTATTTCGGTCAACGCATCGCTGACGATCAGATCGCCTGGCGTATCGACCCAGGCGAAGGTGTCGGTGTTGCTAATCTCCGTTCGGCCGTTCATCCCCATTGGAGACTGGTAGAAATGAAGATATTAGTCCTGCTCGGGTGGCACGAGCTCGTGTTCTGTTGCGCGTACGAAGCCCAGCAAAAACGTTGACAACAATAGAACCCAGACAAGCTGGTTTGTTGGCTTCATCGAGCGATTGGTGCCGGGCGTATTCATGAACTTAGTTCTTTGTTTTCTGTTATTCCCAAGCGGCCTCCGTCGAATCGAGGATCAGTATACTGGGTTGTTTCCATACCCTTTCATTCACCAATAAAATCCACCACCACACGATCGAAGTCGCCGGGTGTTTCCATGTTGACCCCATGCCCGGCGGAAAGCTCTGCTACGTTCAGATTTGGCATGTTTGCCTGCAGAAATTCGCGGTGTGGCTGGAAGCGTTTTTCCCGAGTTCCACATACTAATAACGCGGGTTTCGAGTTCCCCGCCAGCTCGTAACGAACGGAGACTTCCGGCGTCGTATAACGCAATGTGTTGGCGATGCCGAGTGGCTGGAGTAGCTCGGCGTCAGTCATGAGCGCTGCGTAGACTGGCTCTGGGAGCCTGCGAGCATGTCGTGGATGGACGGCGATGCGGCGCATTGCCCTTTGCCCGCCAGATAAGATGTTTGCCGCAGCCTGGACACTATTCTTGCGCCAGACATCCGACTGCTTTTTGGCAGCGAGGGCAGAAATCGAGTTGGTAAAAAGGTGTCTTGTGATGCGGTCAGGGTGGGTCATGGCATAGCGAATGGTCAGCCCGGCACCCAGCGAATATCCGAGTAGATTCCATTTTTTTGCGCCGAGCTCGATGCGGATCTGCTCAAACTGTTCCAGGTAGTGTTGAGGCGTATAACACGCCGGATCTTCTGGGCTTGGCGAACGACCATGACCCCACAACTCGACCGTTACCGGCTGGCATACCTCGCTGAGCGCAGCAAGATTCAGCATCCACTGTGCCTGGCTCGTCAAGAAGCCGTGCACTAGAAGCAGATAAGATCCCGCACCGGGGTGCAGTTGCCAATGTAGCCGCATCAGCCGCCTAGCGTGCGGCCGAGGTAAGCCTTCAGTCGCCGCCAGGCGTCGAGCGCCGGACCTGTGTTGATTTCCGGATTGCGATCAACGTGCAACCAGAACCCGTGGCTGATCTCATCATAGATATGCACATCGTTTTCGATGCCCGCATTGCGCAGGGTTTCGACGAAGGCGTTGACGGATTCCACGGGAATACCGCTGTCGTTGCGCGCGAATGTGCCGTAGACCTCGTGATTGATTCGACTCATTTGTTCCGGGTCACCCAACAAACGGCCGTAGAAGATTGCGGTTGCATCGTGATGTTCGCCACCGAGTGCAAAAGACAATGCAACGCCGCCCCCGTAACACCAGCCGATGGCTGCGATTTTTCCCGAGGTGTCGCTGCGTTCGCGCAAGTAGCTGGCCGCCGCATTCAGGTTGGCGATGATGGTTTCAGGGTTTGCCAGCGTTTCTCGTACCAGCGCCATATTCTCCTGGGGGTTCGCGCCGGTACGGCCACTATACAAATCCGCCGCGAGCGCAACGTACCCTTCGGCTGCGAACGCATCCGCCGTTTCCTTGACGCGCTGCACCAGTCCGTTCCATTCATGAATGAGTATCACCGCACCATGAGGTCCTTCGCCGTCGGGAACGGCAAGATAACCCTGCACCTGGCCGTCTGCGGAAAAATAACCCAGCATTTGCCCTGAGAGTTCAGGTGCTTCTCCGACAATGGCTGGAGGCAGCGCATCGTCGGCCGTTGCGCTCAATGTCATCTCGGCGTTAGCCGTCACAGCGACGAAGGCGAATAACAGGAATGGTAGAGATAGGCTCAGGCGATCGATCTTCATGGAGATTCCCCCTTTCAACTTCCCTCACTATGCCGCATTTACATAGTTTTTTCGCGCGGTCAGCGAGTTGTCGTCCCGAATTTCCGGCTCTCAGAATTTTGCCAGGCTACGGCATATGTATGCCAAGCTGCTGTGCTGTGGCGGCACAGAACTCCAGCGTAGATGCTGTGCCGTTCTGGTCCGGCGTCAGATGCTTACCCTCTGCGTAAACGCTCGCAACCGCTCCCTGAAGGCGAGCGGCAGCGTCCTCGAAGCCGAGGTACTCGAGCATCATGCAGGCCGACAACAGCGTTGCGGTCGGGTTGATGATCCCCTGGCCTGCGATGTCAGGGGCGGTACCGTGGGCGGGCTCGAAGTATGCGTAGTCCTCTCCGTAACAACCGCTGGCCGCCAAGCCGAGGCTGCCGACCAGACCGGCTGCGCCATCGGAGAGGATATCGCCGTATAGATTCGGCATGACGATCACGTCGAAATGTTGCGGTTGGATGATCATCCGGCAGGCGAAGTCATCCACGATAAAAGTCTCAAAGTCGATATCGGGGTATTGGCTGGCAATCTCCCGGGCAATTTCGAGGAAGTAGCCGTCTGTGCCCGGTAACATGTTGTGTTTCTGGGTGCTGGTCACCCGCTTTTGACCGTTACGGGTGCGTGCGAGTTCAAAAGCAAAGCGAATCACCCGCTCACTTCCCTGACGCGTGATGACTTTTATCGCATACCGGCCTTCACCGAGTTCGTGTATCGGCTTGCGGACGGTCCTGCCAACCAGGTTGAGAGGGGTGAGGTCTGCCAGGGGGCCTTCAACGCCGACGTACAGGTCTTCGAGATTTTCCCGGACGATCACGAAGTCGATGCCTTCGGGGTGGGCGAGCGGGCTCGAACAACCCGGCAGGTGCAGGCACGGCCGCACGTTGGCGAAAGTCTGTTTTCCCCAGCGTAGATAGAAAAGTGAGGCGCCTGAACTGCCACTGCTGGAACCGAAAAGCGTCGTATCTGCTTCGTCGATCATGGCCCGGCTGACGTCCGGAAACGACTTGCCGGTCTCGGCTTTGGCAGCTTCTCCCACCACAGGGTATGTCCAGTTGATCCCGAGATTCATCTGATCGATCAATTCCACGGCCGGCTGAATCACTTCGGGTGAGGCATCATCGCCCTCGATGACGGCCACGGTTTTGCTGGTTTCACTCATGGTGGATCTCTCCCCCTTCGGCTGTCGATACGAGTACTCTAATGACATCGTCGCACCGATTCGAGGAGACGCTTTGGAACCCATCCTGGTAATTACCACGGGCGGCACCATCGACAAGGTCTATTTTGACGCGAATAGCGATTTCGAAGTAGGTGATTCGGTGGTGGGCGATCTGTTGCAGCAGGCCAATGTGAACCAGCCGTTCGAGGTGCTCGGTGTGCTCAGAAAGGACAGTCTGGAGTTCACGGATGAGGATCGGGGTCTGGTCAGGGACGCCGCGGCTGCAAGACCTGAAACACGTATCGTGGTTACCCACGGCACGGACACCATGACCGAAACCGCAAAAACACTGACCGCACTTGAAGGCAAAACCATCGTGCTCACCGGCTCCCTCGCCCCCGCTCGTTTTGCGCAGACCGATGCCACCTTTAATGTGGGCATGGCCTTTGCCGCTGTTCAGACGCTCGCGGCCGGTGTCTACATCGTCATGAACGGCCAGGTTTTCGAAGCAGACCGGGTGAAAAAGGATCGAAGCAAAAACGTGTTCGTTCGATGTTAAACTCAATCCCTGAGGGAGAAACACCATGACATATGATCTGCTGGTCAAAAATGGCACGGTAATCGACGGTTCCGGCGGCGCACGTTATCGGGCCGACGTTGCGGTCAAGGATGGCCGAATTGTCGCCATTGGCCGAATCAAGGAAAAAGCAGCGTCTGTGATCGACGCTGAAGGTCATGTGGTATCTCCCGGGTTCGTGGATGGGCATACCCATATGGATGCCCAGGTGTTCTGGGATCCGATCGGTTCGTGCTCTTGTTATCATGGTGTAACGAGTGTGGTGATGGGTAACTGTGGTTTTACCCTGGCACCCTGCCGGGAATCCGAAGCCGATTTCGTATTCCGCAATCTGGAACGGGCGGAAGATATTTCCCGCGAGGCCATGCTTGCCGGTATCGATTGGAGTTGGGAAACGTTCCCGGAGTTTCTCGACGCGGTGGATGCGTTGCCAAAGGGTATCAACTACGCCGGATATATCGGTCACTCGGCACTACGCACCTATGTGATGGGGGAGCGGGCATTTACCGACCCCGCAACCGACGACGACCTCAAGAAGATGTGTGCCGAAGTGCAACAGGCGGTGATTGCTGGAGCTGTCGGGTTTTCGACCTCACGTACTCGCAATCACCTCACCACAGACGGTCGTCCAGTTGCAAGTCGCATAGCAGAATGGGAAGAGGTGCGTGCGATTGTCAACGCGGTGGGCGAAACCGGTAAAGGGATATTCGAGTTGGCTGGAGAAACACCCGGGCGCAAACCGGAACGGATTCGTGATTATTTCGGCCGCTTGAAGGATCTAGCGGTTGAGTCAGGGGTTACCCAGACCTGGGGCATGTTCAGCACCCGCGTCGCGCCCGACTTGTGGCGTCCCTATTTTGACCTGCTCGACGAGACCGCGGCCGCGGGTGGGAGGATGATTGCTCAGGTGCATAGTCGTGCACTGAATGTGCTGCTCTCTTTCAAAGCTCATACGCCGTTCGATAACTGGGACGTGTGGAGAGATCTGCGGGTACTGCCACTCGAAGAGCAGAAAGCGAAGCTGGCTGACCCGGAATTCAAAGCCAAGCTCGTTGCCGTCGCGAGCCGGGAGTACACGGGTCCCCGTGCGGTGGGTGCGGAAGCAAGGCCGCCGAACTGGGATTGGGTTTTCCCCATGTCGAACATGGATCCCGATCAGATGAGCATGACAGAAATGGCGGCTCAGCGCGGCGTACACCCCGTGGAACTCATGATTGATCTGTCACTCGAGCATGACTTCGAGATCTTTTTCCGCCAGCCGATCGCAAACGAAGATCAAGATCATGTGTTGGAGATGATGAAACACCCCCGCTCGGTGGTGACCTTCTCCGATTCCGGCGCCCATGTCTCACAGATAATGGACAGTTCGTTGCAGACTCATCTGTTGAGTTATTGGGTGCGCGAGAAAGAAGCAATGACCCTCGAAGAAGCGGTTCGCCAGATTACCTACAACACCGCCACCCTGTGGGGTTTACACGATCGAGGGCTCATCCGCCGAGGTATGGCGGCTGACCTGGTCATCTTCGATCCGGAAACTGTCGGCGCGCGGATGCCGGAGGTTGTGCAGGATCTACCCGCGGGTGGGAAGCGGTTGAAACAGACGGCCGTCGGCATCAAGCACACGGTGGTAAACGGCGAAATTCTCCTTTCTGACAACGAGCATTCGGGGGCGGCTCCGGGAAAACTGCTACGGTCATAACGCGGGCAGGGTACAAGCTGGCATAGCTTCGGCGAATCTGCTGGCTTAAACTGCCCGTTCTGCGCGCTCCTGGCTCAATTGGATAGAGCATCGGGCTTCGAACCCGAGGGTTGCAGGTTCGAGTCCTGCGGGGCGCGCCATATAAATCAACGACTTGCGCTACCTTGTGCCAAGTTCTCAACGCAAAAAAAGCGGGCCGGGCTCTCACCGACCTGAGCAAGTCGACCGAGGCAACACACAACCAACCTTCGCCCTCTTATGCCACGGCTTAGCATACGCATCTCCCAAACGCCCGAAGCAGTACGCTCTATTGCGCCCACAGTGCCGGTCTTCACGATGTGTAGGTTTCCCCATGACTATCGACTCCCCGGTGCGCCGGGGCCGCCGCCCTTCAGCCTTTGACGCATATTATTTGTCTCAGTTCATGACGAATCTTTACCAGGTCGCTTTGCGCAGCCATAACGTCTTCTATATTTTTGTACGCAGCCGGTGACTCATCCAACACGCTGGAGTCTTTTCGGCACTCAACCCCTCGCGTAGCATCTGCGTGATCTTCCAGTGAAATCGTTTTGTTAGCTTCCCGGCGCGACATGACCCGCCCGGCTCCGTGGCTACAAGAGTCGTAGGACAGCTTCGAACCAAGACCTTCAACGATATAGCTACGAGCGCCCATTGATCCAGGGATAATGCCCAGCACTCCCTTGCGAGCGCAGACAGCACCCTTACGAGTGATCCACACGTTACGGTTAAAATGGTTCTCTCTGGCAACGTAGTTGTGATGGCAGTTGACCGCTTCTTCTTCCAAAGCGATGAACTTATGGAATCGTTTGCATAGAACATCTAGCACTCGGGACAACATGATTTGTCGATTGACGAAGGCAAAGTTCTGGGCAAATTCTACCGCCTCCATATAGTCGGCAAAGTATTCGGTTCCCTCGACGAGATACGCGAGGTCTCTATCTGGTAGCTGTATGAAGA
>Ga0114950_10000911_pt1 | contig 21575 bp, 18 predicted proteins | sample N075metaG_FD_83503 | JGI IMG/M metagenome (GOLD analysis project Ga0114950, IMG submission 83503) | Deep subsurface microbial communities from Kermadec Trench to uncover new lineages of life (NeLLi) - N075 metaG | ecosystem: Environmental > Aquatic > Marine > Ocean trench > Sediment | place... | reverse complement strand
TCCCACCACCAACGGTGTTTGCCCCCCACCCGGTCGCGCCAGGAATCGCATCGCCTCGACCGCGCTGGCATCGTTCACCGCAACGAACGCCGTGGCACCGGTGCCCAGGATCTTCCACCCCAGCGTCGATGCCTCGCCCACCGACAGGCACGCCATCACGGTGTTCAGGTCTCCCGGCACATGGACCAAACGGCCCGCCGCCGCGCTGCGGTACAAGCAATCGGCGGCGAGCGGCTCGACACACACGAACTTCGGCCGCGAAGGTCCGAGACGCTCCCACAGGTGGCCGCAGACCGCAGCTGCAAAGCCCCCGACGCCGGCCTGCACGAACACGTGGGTCGGCAGATCGTTGTCACCCAGCACCTCGACCACCTCATGGGCCAACACCGCATATCCCTGCATGATGTCCCGGGGAACGGTCTCGCAGCCAGGATACGACTGGTCCGAAACCACCAACCAGCCGCGCTCGGCGGCGACCGCTTCGATGGCGCGGAGAGCATCATCGTAGGTGCCATCGACGCCCGTGACCCGCGCCCCCAGCGCCTCGATCTGTTGGCGTCGAGGGAGGCTGACGATGCTCGGAACGTACACCTCGCAGCAACACCCGAACGTTTGCGCCGCCCACGCCACGGCGCGACCGTGATTGCCGTCCGTAGCGCAGGCCAGAACGATGTCGCCGGTCTGATCGGCAAACGACCCGGTCCGCAGAGCAACAGCGTCCGCTTTGATGCCGTGCCGGGTGGACAGTTCCGCTTGAATCACCCGCAGCGACCCGTAGGCCCCGCCAATCGCCTTGAAGCTCCCCAGCCCGAAACGCCCCGACTCGTCCTTGAGGAACACCTCGGACACCCGGCACCGAAGCGCCAGCTCCTCGAGCCGGTGGAGCGGCGTCGGCGCGTACTCCGGCCACTGCTGCAGCTCGGCCCGGGCGACGTCGAGCCCCTCCAGGCTGACCACCTGGCGCGCTTCAGCATCGTAGGAGGCGGAGGACGCGAATCGCGGGTTCATCAACAGTCGGAAGGCACTCGGGGCCAGGTTCTGGTCTCTCTTCTCCATGGGGTGCTACCTTTCCCCGGGGGTTACCTGCGAAGCAAGCCAGAGGATATTCCGATGCGACGCCAACTCAAACATGCTGTTCCGTTGATCCTGCTAGCGGCTATTGTGCTGGTCGGCGCCACGCCGTGGCAGCGGAGCTCACAGGAAGATCGAATCACCGCCCTGGAAACCCAGCTCGCCGCCATTGAAGGGGCACAGGAAAGCATCCTGCGCCGCATCGACCAGATGCGTCTGGACGTCGACAACAACCTCGAGCCGTTACGCGTGCGCTTGGCGGACTACGGCGAAGACATGCGTGGCATGGGGTCACGCCTCGTCGCCCTCGAGGAGCAGCTGGCACTGATGAGCGAGCAGCTCGTCGACATCGCCGACAGCCTCTCCGCCGGCTCCCTTGCCGGGGCACCACGCCGCGCGGGCGGCACACCCATGCCGCCGCCGCAGCGGCCGGCGGGCGTACCTGGCCCCAGCGTCGCCGCACCGCTGGCAAGCACGACACCCGCTTCGAGCACCGCGCGTTCGGAAGCGGATTCGCTCTACTCATCGGCCTATACCGACTATCTGTCCGCCAACTATTCTCTGGCGGTGAGCGGCTTCGAGGAGTACTTGCGCCTCTTTCCGAACAGCGAGCTGGCGGACAACGCCCGGTATTGGATCGGCGAAAGCCATTTCTCTCGCCAGCAATACCAGCTGGCACGCACCGCATTTCTCGAGGTGGCCCGCCGGTATCCCCGCGCGGAGACGGTGTCAGACGCCAAGTTCAAGGCGGCACGCTGCCTCGTCGAGCTCGGTGACGGAGCTCGTGCCGTCGACGAATTGGTACAGTTGGTGCGCCAACACCCGGGCTCGGACACTGTCCCCATTGCCTGTATGCAGATCGAGCGGCTCGGTGCCGAGAAGCCACTGGGATGCGAGGGCCATTGAACGCGTCGCGCGGGGGGCTGCAACTGCACGCCGACCTCGACCGGCTTGCTGCGGGGAACGTGGAATCGGCATCGCCACGCCCGCGTCGACGCGCTGCACTCATCGGCGCAGCTCTCATGATGGCGGCGGCCTTTGGGTGCACGCAGGAGGTCGAGCAGGTGCCCGACGCCTACCGTCCCACCAACGCCCACGAGGCGTATCAGCACTCGTTGGTGGCGGCCAATCTCAGCAGTTCGGCGCTGGCAAGGGACTGGGTCGCCGCCGCCACGATAGCGCTGCGCCGACCGGTCGAAATTAGCGCGCCGTTCCGCGAAACCGGTTACTTCGCCGAGTCCGCCGCCAGCGCGGTGGGCTACGTGTTCAACGTCCGGCGCGGCCAGCGCATCGACGCTCAGCTGCAGATCGACGCACCCGAGCCGCTGCGCATCTTCATGGATCTGTTCCGCCTGGTCGACGATGACCCCCACGCTCTCGTGCACGTGGCCACCGGTGCGCCAACCCCCAACGCGCCGCCGGCGCCGGAGATCTCCGCGACCGGCGATTCTCCGGAGTCGATCAGAGCATTGCGCCTCGAGCCGCTGCGCGACGGAACCTACGTCCTCAGAATCCAACCCGAACTGCTACGCAACGCCCGCTGGACGGTGCTGCTAACCGCCGACGCGTCGTTAGCCTTCCCGGTCTCCGGGCATACGACGCGATCGATTCAGAGCGGCTTCGGAGCCGATCGAGAGGGCGGACGGCGGACACACCGCGGCGTCGACATCTTCGCCCCGCGTGGTACGCCGGTGCTGGCCGCATCGGACGGTGTGGTGAGTCGCGCCAACACCACCGCGGTCGGCGGCAACATCGTTTGGGTTAATGATGCCAAGCGGAATCTGCGCCTCTACTACGCCCATCTCGACAGTCGCACCGTGACCAGCGGGCAGCGCGTGAAGGCGGGCGACCAGCTCGGGACGGTCGGCAACACGGGAAACGCCATCACCACGCCACCGCACCTGCATTTCGGTGTCTATGCCCGTGGCGCCGTAGATCCCTTTCCGTTTCTCGAGCGCTTGCGCACGGAGCCCCAGGAGCTCACTGCCGATGCCGCGCGGTTGGGCGCGTGGTCACGCATCGCGGCCTCTCCGGTCGAGTTTTTACTGGCGCCCGGGCGGCAGGCTCGCACCCTAGGCACGCTCGACGCGCAGACGCCGGTCAAGGTGTGGGGTGCAAGCGCTCGTTGGTACCGTGTGACGATACCCGACGGCCGGACCGGATACGTGGCCGCCGCCGCAACGGAGCCGGCGACGCCGCTTCGCCGCCACTCGGTGCTCGGCCGGACGCGCGTTCTTGACCGCCCGACGGCCCTCGCCTCCGTCATCGACCATCTCGACCCCGGGGTCGAGGTCTCGGTGCTCGGCGCCTTTGGTGACTTCCTGTACGTCCAGACACCCGCCGGACGGCACGGGTGGGCGGCATTCGAGTAGCCCCGTAATGGCCGGCCTCAAGCCCTTCATCGGCCTCCTTGTGCGGCTTCTACTGATCATTGCCGCTATCCTCGGCGGCCGCGAAATTGTTGTTCGATTGCCGATGGTGAGCGAACTACAGCGCATCCCCGGTATCGGTCTCTCGGCCCACGACCTGGTCACCGCCATCGCCTACCTGGGGGTGCTGGCGTTGCTGCTCGGCTTTACCATGAAGTTCGCCGCGGTTATCGACGCCCCACCCGATGCTTTCCCGTGGCCGACACTTGTCGCCCACGGGCTCATCCTCGCCGGCGTGCTGGTCGCCTACGGCAATCTAGGAGCCTTCGCCCGCGCTCTGCTGGGACCCAACTACTGGGGGTATTCGGTAATGCTCTTGCTGCTCGCCGTGATTCCCATCTTCGGCATGGGCAAGATTCTTTACGCATACATCTCCAACCGCATCGAGCGATGGGAGCGCTGAGCATTTCGGTCGTCATCCCGACACACGACCGACGCCGCCTGTTGCCCCGGGCCCTCGCCTCCGTGCGGGGGCAATCCCTGGCGCCTCGCCAGGTGGTGGTGGTCGACGACGGCTCGACCGACGGGACCAGTGAAATGCTGCGGCGCGATTTTCCCGAGGTGACCCTGCTGGAGCAACAGCAGTACGGCGTCAGTGCGGCGCGCAACCGCGGCATCGAGCACTGCGCCGGCGATTGGATCGCATTCCTCGACTCCGACGACGAGTGGCACCCGCGCAAGCTCGAGCGTCAACAGGCCGCCCTCGGCGATCACCCGGAGGCTCTCCTATGCCACACGGATGAGATCTGGATGCGCCGCGGAACCCGGGTCAATCAGAAGAAGAGGCACGCGAAGCGCGGCGGCTCGATCTTCGAGCATTGCTTGCCGTTGTGTTGCATCTCTCCGTCGAGCGTCCTGGTGCACCGCTCGGTGTTCGGGGTGGTGGGGCTCTTCGACACCTCGCTGCCGGCGTGCGAGGACTACGACCTATGGCTGCGCATCACCTGCCGCTACCCGGTCCTCTATGTCGACGAACCCCTGGTGGTGAAACATGGCGGTCACGCCGACCAACTTTCTCGACGCCATTGGGGCATGGATCGATTTCGCATCCACGCTCTCGAGAAGATCCTCGCCGACGACGTGCTCTCGCCGCGGCAACGCGCCTTGGCAGCCGCCACCCTGGCGGCGAAGATACGCGTATACGGCAACGGTGCGGCGAAACGCGGCAAGCGCGACGAAGCCGAGCGCTATTTCGCCAAGCTTGGGGCCCAGCTCGATGAGGAGCCTGACCATGGCACCGCGCCCGGCCGCTGACGTGCTCCCCGCCGGCGAAGGCCGTGTCCATTTGGTTGTGGCGCTGCGCGCCGAAGCTCAGCCCATCATCGAGCACTTACGCCTCTCCCCGGTCGATCGAGGCGCTCCCTTTCGTGTTTTTCTCAGCGTCGACGAGCGGGTCGCACTGGCGATCTCCGGGAGCGGCCGCGTCGCTGCCGGCTCCGCTGTGGCGCATCTCGCCGGGTACGGCGACGACGCCGGCTGGCTCAACGTCGGCATTGCCGGTCATGGGCATCGCCCACTCGGCTCCGTAGTGCTGGCGCACCGCATACGGAACCGTAACGGTGGGCGCACCTGGTATCCACCCCTGGTCTTCGAGCCGCCCTGCCCCACCGCAACCGTTCAGACTGTGGATCGGGCCTGCACGGACTTCCCTACGGACGATGTGTACGACATGGAAGCAGCCGGCTTTTATGGCGCCGCGGCGCGCTACGCGTCCCACGAGCTGGTCCACTGCCTCAAGGTGATCTCCGACAATCGCGATCACTCCGCGGCGCGGCTCACGCGCAAGCGCGTCGGCGAGCTCGTTGGCAACAACATGACCGTCATCCACCGGTTGGTCGAGGCGCTCGCCGCGCTCTCCTCCGAAAAGCGGTGCCGACATGTCGAACCCGTTGGTCTCGAAGCCATCCTCGGCGCCACCCATTTCACCGTCACCCAGCAACGGCAACTGCGGCGGGCACTGCGCCGCTGGTCCGTGCTGTGCCCCGGAACCGACCCCGCTCCGTGGACCGCCGCGTTCCGCGACACCAACGCGCGCGCCGTGTTGCAGCGTATCGAGGCACACCTCGACCGCCAGGCACCGGCATTCGGCAACCCGCGATGATCGACACGATCTACATCGAAGACGGCCTCGACACGGATCCGCGCGCCGCGCGGCTGCTGCGGCGGTTTCCCGACGCCACCGTGGTGCATTGCGCGCACTATGCCGAAGTGTTCAACCCGGCGGCGCAAGACTTCCGCTTGCAAAAGCGCCGGCCAGCGCTCATCTTGGCGCACAAGGCCGGGCGGCACGTGCTCGAGGCGCCTGCGGGCTTCGGTATCGGCGGGGAGCGAAACTTCTATTTTTCGCACATGCTCAACTGCCTGTACGACTGCCGCTATTGCTTCCTGCAGGGCATGTTTCGCTCGGCGCACTACGTCCTGTTCGTCAACTTCGAAGATTTCCAGGTCGCCATCGATCAGACCCTCGCCCGGCACCCGGGCGAAGATTGCTACTTCTTCTCGGGGTACGATTGCGACTCGCTGGCGCTCGAATCGCTCACCGGCTTTGCCGCCGAGTTCGTGCCTTTCTTTGCCGTTCGCCCCAATGCCCTGCTCGAGTTGCGCACCAAGAGCGTCGCGGTCCGTTCGTTGCTCCAACAGGAAGCTGTCCCGAACGTCGTCGTGGCCTACAGCTTTACACCCGCCCCGGTCGCCGCGGCGGTGGAGCACGGCGCCCCGGATGTTACCTCCCGCATCGAAGCGCTATCGAAGTTGGCGGCCGCCGGCTGGCCCCTCGGGATCCGCCTTGATCCGCTGCTTTGGTACGAGGGCTGGCGGCAAGGCTACGACCTCTTGATCGGACAGTTGGCGGCGGCAATTCCGGCCGCCGCGCTGCACTCGGTCAGCGTTGGCCCCCTACGCTTCCCGCGCCACATGTTTCAGCGGATCGAGAGCATGTATCCGAGTGAGTTATCGCTGGCCGGCCCTTTGCAGCAGCGTGGGGGGTTGACCTCGTACAGTGAGCAACGCGAGGCGGAACTCACCACCTACGTCAGCAAACGGATGCACGACGCCTTCCCCGAGGTCGGCGTGTTCTCGTGCACGCCTACGGCGACATGACCAGGTCGGATCCCACCAGGCTCGGTCGCACCAGCCCGCTGCTGAAATCCGTTCGCATGACGACGACCCCGTCTCGGCGGCGCGCCGCGAAGCGGCGTCATCCAGGTGGTATCTTCAGCTCGCTTCGATGTCCCGCCGCCCGCGACGCGGTGCGAACCCGCGAGGCCCTCCATGCGTCAGTCCATCACTTTGATCACCGGGGCCGCCGGCGAAATCGGCCACGCGCTCATCGAGCGTCTGTCCGCAGGCGGGGGCAACGCCCTGGCGACCATCGACCTACAGCCGCTCCCCCAAGAGGTCGGCCGGCGCGTCCGGCGTGCCTACACCGGCTCCATCCTCGACCAGGGTCTGCTCGACGCCATCCAGGCGGAGTATGCCATCGACCGCATCTACCACCTCGCCGCCCTACTCTCTACACGGAGCGAGTTCACCCCGGTAACAGCGCACCAGGTCAACGTCACGGGGACGCTGAACCTGCTCGAATTCGCCATGTCGCAGTCGCACAGCCACGGCCGCCCGGTGATGTTTTTCTACCCGAGCTCGATCGCCGCTTTCGGCGTGCCCACCAAGGTCGGCGAGCGGCCGCTACGCGAGCACGAGTACAACACACCCACCACCATGTACGGCTGTAACAAGCTCTATTGCGAACACCTGGGTCGCTACTACTCAGGTCACTACAAGCAACTGGATGCCGAATCGCACGTTGGGCGCATCGATTTTCGCGCCCTGCGCTTCCCCGGCCTCATCAGCGCCATCACCATCCCCTCGGGCGGCACCAGCGACTACGCTCCGGAGATGATTCACGCCGCCGCCAAAGGCGAGCCCTACGCTTGCTTTGTGCGGCCCGACACCCGCATTCCGTTCATGGCGATGCCGGACGCGGTAGACGCCATCCTGGCGCTGACCTCCGCAGACACTGCGAGCCTTGGCCAGCGGGTATACAACGCTTCGGCGTTCAACCCCTCTGCCGAGGAGATCCACCAGCTGGTCGCACGCGCCTATCCCGAGGCCAAGATCACCTTCGAGCCGGATAGCTGCCGCCAGGCGATCGTCGATACCTGGCCCGCAGCGGTGGACGACAGCGCCGCCCGCAAGGATTGGGGGCTGTCGCCCCGCTACGCCCTCGAACCCTGCTTCGAGGACTACCTCATCCCCACCATCGCCGAGCTGTATCGCTAACCCAGCCTAGCCCCAAGCTCGCGCGCCATCGCGCTCGCGCAGCCGTGACCTGTTGAGATATCCGGGCTAGAACCGAAACCCGATGCCGAACGAAATCTCCACGTTGTGGAGCTTCTGTGCGTTGATGCCCAGCAGGTCGGCAAGCTGCTGATCGATGTTGAGGTCCGCCGCAGTGATCGAGGTGAGATGGTCACGTACGTCGGCGCGCAGCGACACCCGCTTGATGTTGATCTTCAAGCCGCCGCCGAAGTTCCAGCCCCACTTGTTGACGTCGATACCCGCTAGGTCGATGAACTTGTAGGAGTGCAATCCCCCGCCACCGGTGATGAAAGGCTGCACCGGTCCCGGGATCAGGATCAGCAGCAGGTTGCCCTCGGCGTACATCGCCCGCGCCCCCAGCCTGATGGTGACGTTATCGAAACCGCCGGTGATGCCGAGCCCGCTGTTGCTGTAGGCGAAGCTGCCTTCGACACCGAACGGGAAGGTGTAGTAACCGATGCGACCGCCGTAGGTGCGCCCCTTCTCCAGCGTACTGGACAGCGAGAAGCCATCGGTGAGCAAGGTAGTGAGATCGCCGCCCACCAGGCCACCCATAAAAAAGCTCACCTCGGCGTTGTTGGCGGGGGCGCCGACCGCGAGGGTCTGGCCCTGCAGTGGTTGCAGCGTTGGCGCCGGCACCGTCGGAGTCGGCGGCGGTACGGTCTCCTCCTGGGCGAACACCGGTGGTGCCGCAAGCACGATAGCGGATAGGAAAACGATCGAGAGGGTAAAAACGCGGCTCTTGGGCATGGCTTTCTCCTTGCCTCCCGTGGTCACGGGACCCGGACAGCCACACCCCTATAGCTGCCCCGGGACCGAACGTCCCGAGGATGGGCCTGCCCCTACCTCGCTCGTGGGCATGATAGAAGCCGATTTCTACTGGCGGATTCTACCCTTTTCGCACTTTTGAGGCTATGCCGATGTGCAGAAAGCACCACCAGTGACTGTAGGTGACCCCACAATGGCATCCCCTTGCGGGTCATGCCGCCCTCTCGTACCCTTGTGCCGTTCCCACGAGCATTACCCAAGGAGCTTGAAGCCGGTCATGAAACGCACAGCCGTTGTTGCCACCGCCATCTTGTTGATCGCCGCTGCCGCTACGCTGGCGGCTGCCGGCATGGCGCCGCAATCCGACGCCAAAGCCATCGAAATCGCCCGGGCGACACTCGATACCATGGGCGGCGAGGAGGCCTGGAACAACACCCGCTATATCAGCTGGAAGTTCATGGGCGGCCGCCTGCACGTGTGGGACAAGTGGAGCGGTAATCACCGCATGGAGCAACAAACCAGCGACGGTGACACCCTGGTGTCGTTGTTCAACATCAATACCCGCAACGCGCGTATCTACCGCAACGGCGTCGAGATCACCGACCCGGAAGAGCTCGCCAGCCAGAAGAACCGTGCCTTCAGTAGCTGGAACAACGACACCTACTGGTTGTTGATGCCGTACAAGATGCTGGATCCCGGGGCGACGCTGAAATACCTGGGCGAGCGCGCCATGCAGGACGGTCGCATGGCGGACGTCGTGCAGATGACCTTCGAGGACGTTGGTGACACCCCGGACAACAAGTACGAGGTGTTTGTCGCCAAAGACACCGGTCTGGTGGAGCAATGGACCTACTGGCGCAACGCCGACGACGCCGAACCGGGTTTCACCCTGCCCTGGGCCGATTGGCAGCAGTTCGGCAACATCATGCTGGCCACTAACCACGGGCGTGACCGCGACTGGTCGATTCACGTCTACGATTCATTGTCGGAGACGGTGTTCACCAACCCCGAGCCTGCCTTCCAGCAGTAGAGCCGTCTTGGAGCAGTCACCTGGGAGACACGCTAAACATAAGCGTCGCTACGAGCGCACCCATGCCACCGCCACGCCCGGCTAGCAGCTAGCCCCAGCGCCTAGCAGGAAACGCGGTGCAACTGCATACTCCACTCGAGGTACTTGAGGTCGAGGGGCTTGCTGATGAAATCGGCCGCGCCCCGGCGTAGGGCTTGGCGCGCCTCGGCATCGGTGGCATAGCCCGATACCACCCACACCGTCCCGGCATCGAGGTTCTCCTCGCGAATGGCCTCGAGTACCTCGAGGCCACCCATTCCCGGCATCTTGAGGTCGAGAACGGTGATGTCGGGCGAGCCCGTGCGTAGCGCCGCCAGGGCCTCCTCACCATTGCTCGCGGTGTGCACTTCACAGCCCCTGCTGGTGAGGAATCGGTACAGCAACTGCACCACGCTGGGCTCATCGTCGACCACCAGAACCTTGGTCGACGCCAAATCGAAGCCCTCCAGACGATCCTCATCCGACGGCCTGCGCAGCGTCTCCAACGGGGCCTCGAACTCGATGCCGACGAGGAAGCCGACGCCTTCATCGGAGCGCATCTGACGCACGTAACCGCGCGCTTCCAGCTCACCGGCTTCCGGCTGGGCGAATCGCACCGTACACAGCGTCCCCACCGGCATACCCTCGCTGACGCGGGCGAGGACGCCACCGACACCGACATTGACGATCTGGCCTTTTGCCGTGCGGGCGGTGGCCGCACGGCCACCTATGTCCTCGATGTCGATATCTATTCCGGTGGCAAGTTCGGTGCGACGAAACACGCGATGCTCTACACCCTGACGCTGCTGGTCAAACATGGATCTTCCTCGCATGGCCGTGGCCCGGCACCCGCCGAGTCCACAATGCTGTTGCCGGTTGCGCCAGTTCCCTGGGGAGATCTTACGGCACCCACCGGGCGCCCCCGAAACCAATTCTGCCACCCGAGCGATGATCCCCACGGACCCTCAGCGCTACTTCGGGCAGATCAGTCGCTATACCCGACGCGCGGCATTACCCGCAGCAGCCCCCAGGCTGCGAGCGTGAACAGCGCCACACAGACGACCCCCGGAAGCAGCGAGCCGTACAACAAGTAACCGGTGCCGAAGAGCGCCGAATAGACCACGACACAGCCCAAGAACCAGGCAATGAAGGCCGCCGTGAGGCTCTCTTCCCGATTATCCTCCACCGGCGCGGCGCTAGCGGCAACGGGCTTCCAGCCGCGCCCCAGCGGCCGGATCTTCTCGTAGAATGACCGCAGCGTCGCCGCATCGGTGGGCGGTGTCAGCAGGGTCACGGTGAGCCAGCCGGCGGTGGTGATGATGACGCCGGCAACCAACTGGGCGGACGGGCTCATCTCCGGAAAGCCATACGCCACGTGGCCGAACTCGAACCAGATCGCCACCGTGAAGGAAATCACCATGGCGGCAAACTCACCCCAGGCGTTGATGCGCCACCAGAACCAGCGCAGCAGGAAGATCAGCCCGGTACCGGCGCCGATCTGCAACAGAATCTGGAAGGCTTGCACCGCATTCTCCAACCACAGCGCTACCACTGACGCGAGGACGATGAGGATCACCGTCGAGATGCGTGCCACCAGCACGTAGTGCGTGTCACTACGGTCGGGAGCGAAGAAACGCTTGTAGAAATCGTCGACCATGTACGACGCGCCCCAATTGAGGTGCGTGCTGACGGTCGACATGTAGGCGGCGGCGAGCGAGGCCACCACCAGCCCCAGCAGCCCGGAGGGCAAGAACACCAGCATCGCCGGGTACGCCAGGTCGTGGCCGATGATGGACGGATCGAGGTCCGGGAAGCGCTGCTGCAACGACTCCAGCGTCGGATACACGAGGAGCGAGCTGAGCGCCACCAGGATCCAGGGCCAGGGTCGTAACGCGTAGTGGGCGACGTTGAACCATAAGGTCGAGTACACCGATTCTTTTTCGCTGCGCGACGCCAGCATGCGCTGCGCCACATACCCTCCGCCGCCGGGCTCGGCGCCCGGATACCAGGTGCTCCACCACTGCACCGCCAGCGGCACGATGAGCACGGTGGAAACCGCTGTCCAATCGGAAAAATCGGGCAACAACGACAGTTTCCCCTGCAATTCGGGGCTGGCGACGAGGCCGCTGAGACCCCCCACCTCGGGTCGCGACAGGGCAAAATAGGCCGCCGCCACCGACCCCACCATGGAGATGATGAACAGCAGCAGGTCGGTGACCACCACGCCCCACAAGCCCGAAGTCGCCGCGTACACCGCGGTGATACTGGCCGCCACCACCACGGTGGTGTACTTGTCGACGCCCAGCAGCACACCGGAGATCTTGATCGCCGCCAGCGTCACCGTGGCCATGATCATGACGTTGAAGAACACGCCCAGATAGATGGCGCGGAAGCCGCGCAGGAACGCCGCCGGCTTGCCGGCGTAGCGCAGCTCGTAGAAACCCATGTCGGTGAACACGCCCGAGCGGCGCCACAGCTTGGCGTAGAAGAACACCGTACACATGCCGGTGATGAGAAACGCCCACCACAGCCAGTTCTGGCTGACCCCACCGGTGCGAACCAGTTGGGTAACCAGGTTCGGTGTGTCGGTGGAGAATGTCGTGGCCACCATCGAGGTGCCCAATAGCCACCAGGGGAGCTTGCGACCGGAGAGGAAGAACTCGCTCATGCCGGCGCCCGCACGGCGAGCAAAATACAGCCCGGTTCCGAGAGCTATGATGCCGTAGGCGGCGACCACGAACCAATCGAGCGCGGTGAGTTGCATGGTCTCTACCCGGCGACGCCGCGGGCCAGTTCGGCTTCAGCGGCGATGTATCCAAACGCCGCCCAACTCGCACCCTCGAGGATGCGCTCAAAAACCTCCCGCGCCGCTTCGGGGTCGCCGTTGACCAGATACCAGCTGCCAACGCCGTAACCCTGGGTGGCGATATCCACGGCGATATCCGGACCGGCCTCCGCGCCTACGTCGAGCAACTCCTCTGGGGCCAGCCGGCCCTGGTACATGAGGAGGCGACGGCGATAAGATTCGTTCTCGATGATCTCCATGTCGGGGGTGATGGCCTCGAGAACCGCGGCCGCGGCGGACGCATCGCCCAACCGCCGGTAGCTCATGTACAGCCAGTCGCTGGTGGCCACCAGCAGGTCGTTGTTGTCGGAGTACTTCAGACACTCCACGTAGGCGTCGCGCGCCGCCTCGAAGTCGCCCTGCAGGTAGTAGGCCAAGCCGAGGTGATACCAGATGTTGAAATGGATGTTGCTGAGCGGAATGCCGAGCGCGTTGGGGGCGCCGTCAGGCTCGATCTCGACCGCGTGACCCTCCACCAGAGTCGCGGCACGCTCGAAATCGGCCACCGCGGCGTCGAGCTGCCGCGTGCTGATGTAGCGGTGGCCACGGTGCCGCAGCAGCTTGAACGAGTCGGGGTGCAACTCGAGGCCGCGCGAATACACCTCGATGGCATCGTGGTAGCGGCTCAGGTAGGCAAGGCGGCGACCGTACCAGATGATGGCGTCCTCGCTACCGGGAGCGGCCTGGTAGTCGGCTACCGCGGCGTCCAGGTTGTCCTGGAGCTGGGCGCGGCGTTGATCCGACAGCAACCCCCGGAACAGCGGCACCCCGATGAGCGAGGTGACCTCCGGGCCTCCTTCGTCCTCTGCCACCACTACCGCCTCGGCCGCCGGGTCACTCGCCCCGGCGGCACCGCTCTCGGGTCGTTCCGCCGCCACGCCGCAACCCGTCGCGACAATACCCAGCGCCAACCCTGCGGCGGCCACTGCGTACCGGGGTAACGACCCGCCGCCGCTGCGGTCGGTCACGCTCGCCGAGGGCTCGATCACAGCCGTATCCACCAGTCGCACAAGGGTTGCACCCCAGCTCCCGGAGTCGCTCGCCAAGCGGAAACTCACCACGTCAGCACGGTCCTCGAGCAGCGAATGAACGATACGGCGCAGCACACCCTTTCCCTTGCCGTGGATGATGCGCAGGTCGAGGACTCCCTTGTCGCGGCAGGCGTCCAGATAGTCGCTTACCACGTCCCGCGCGTCACCGGGACGAAACTGATGCAGGTCGAGAATGCCGTCGATGGGTACTTCGACGACGTCCTCGGAATCGATGCCGTGGGCCGGCAGATCGTCGTTCACCTGCCGCCTTCGGCCTGCAGACGCTGCGCCACCTCTTCGACCTCGCCCCATACGCGCAGCAGGTTGCCACTCCAGATCTTGGCGATCTCCTCTTCCGAGTAGCCCCGCTTGACGAGCTCGAGGGTGACGTTGAAGGTCTCGGTGGCGTCGTTCCAACCGACGATGCCGCCGCCGCCATCGAAGTCCGAGCTGATCCCCACGTGCTCGATGCCGATAAGGTTGACGGCGTAGTCGATGTGATCGACGAAGTCCTGCACGTTGGCAGCCGGGAACTGCGGATCGATTTCCTCGGCGACCCGGCGGGCGAACTCAGCCTGCGCTTCTTGTTGTGCCTGGCGCTCCTCATCGGTCATTTCCGCCGCCGTGCCGCGGCCGCCACGACCACCACCTCCGCCACCACCACGGCCGCCACCGCCACGGGCGCCGCCACCACCACGGCCGCCGCGAATCCCGAGCTCTTCCCGTAAGGCCTGCATCGCCGTGCTGCGCTCCGAAGTGTCCTCGACGTAGTTGCCGAGTGCCACCATCTGCGCAACGCCGCCGTTCTCCTTCAATGCAAGGAGCTCCTCATCGCTGAGATTCCGGGTGACATCGCGCACTGCCTGGACACCCGAGTGCGAGGCGATGATCGGTGCGAGCGACAGCTCCATGACTTCCAACGTCGTCTGCCGGCCGGCGTGCGAGACGTCGACCATGATGCCCTGCCGGTTCATTTCGGCGACCGCCTGGCGGCCGAGCTCGCTGAGCCCACCGTGCAACGGTTGGTCGGCCGGGCTGTGCGCGTCACCGAGCTGGTTGTGGCCGGTGTGGGTGATCCCCATGTAGCCGGCGCCAAGCTCCTTGAACGTAGCGATCAACGACAGATCCTCACCCATCGGGTAACCGTTCTCGATGCCGATGGTAGCCACCAACTTGCCCTCGCCGGCAATGCGCTCGACATCGGCGGCGCTGGTCGCCAGGCCGATCTCGTCGGGACGCATCTCTTCGGTGAACCGGTGAATTCCGTTGATTTTCCGCATCGCCGCTTCCAGGGCGGCGGCGTAACCCTCTTCGTTGAGCCCCCAATCATCAGCCTGCGGCTGGCCGACGAAGGCAATGAAGAACACGGTGTCGAGCCCGCCCTCGCGCATCTTGGGCAAATTGACCTTGCTCCCGGTCATCTCGCCGGCATCACTTACGCCCGGCGTGCCGAAATTTCCGGGAATGTCGACGTGGGTATCGAGCGTGATAACGCGCTCGTGGATCCCGCGGGCACGGGCCATGAGATCGGCTTCGCTCTCCGGGGCATCGGCCTCTTCGGCCGGTCCGGCACCGCGGCCGCAACCGGCAAGCACGACGACAAGCGCGCAACAGACAAGCCGCGGAAGGCCGCGGCGTAGCAGACGACGAAGGCTGTTCATCGGGGAACTCTCCTGGGGATGGCAGTCGGGGGCGTTTCCAGCATGCATATAAAAGACCGGGCGCCAGGAGAACACAAGCCGGCCGGCAGCGAGAGAAACGCGCGATCGCCGCCGCCGGGCAAGGTCACTTTTGATCGGCGGTGAGGCTGATGCGATGCTGCGGGCGCACCGCGTATGGGGAAATGGCGCCCATCAGCCGAGCAGGCCCCCGCCGTCGATCACCAAAGATGCTCCGCTGACGTAGCGGGAGCCTTCCCCGACCAGAAACAACACTGTTTTGGCAATCTCTGCGGCGCCACCGACACGACCCATAGGGCGGTCGGCAGCATCGCTGTAGAAAGTCTCGGGATCGGCACCAAGCTCGGAAGCCTCCTGCGCCAGCATCGGCGTATCGACATCCCCGGGGCACACGCAGTTGACGCGGATACCGTGGACCGCATGGTCGATGGCCATCGCCTTGGTTAGTTGCACCACGGCGCCCTTGGAGGCGCAGTAGGCCGCCGCCCGCGGGCCTGCGGCTAGGCCCCACCCTGAAGCGATGTTGACGATCACCCCGCCGCCACGCTCGATCATCACCGGGATGGTCCGGCGCGCCAGCAGGTAGACGGCCTTGACGTTGACGTCCATGACGTGGTCCCAGTCGGTTTCGCTGGTTTCAAGCACCGTGGCGCGGCGCACCACCCCGGCGCAGTTGACCAGCACATCGATACCACCGTGCACCTGAAGCGCCGCCGCCACTACCGCTTCGCACTCGCTGTCGCGCGCCACGTCGGCCTGCACGAAGGCCGCCTGGCTGCCGCTGGCGTCGATAGCGCGCGCCACCGCCTCGCCCGCGGGATCGATGTCCACGGCGAGCACTCGGGCCCCCTCGGCGGCAAGCAATTCCGTCGTCGCCCGGCCGATGCCCGAGGCGGCGCCGGTAACCACGGCGACTCTTCCCTTCACCCTCCGATGACCTGTTCGACGGCAGCCAGGGTGGCGGTGACGTCCTCGTCGGTGTGCGCCACGCAGGCGACGGAGTGCAGAGCCGCCGCCGGGCTCATGTACACGCCGTGCTCGAACAGGTCCCAGACGAAGCGCTGGAATCGCTGCCGGTCGACAAACTCACAGAACTCGCGCAAATCGTGGATCGCCTCGCGCTCGGTGAACATGATCTGCAACATGGGTCCGACGCTCTGCACGATGGCGGATACGCCCTTGGCCTCGAACAACTCGCGCAGCCCGACGCACAGCGACTCGCCGATGTGCCACAGGTGCTCGAAGGCAGCGCCGTCGTCTTTCTGCAGCTCGCGCAGGTTGGCAGCGGCGGCGAACATCCCCACCCGCGAGGCGTTCTGTGTGCCGTAGTGCAGCACCCCGCCCCAGGCCAGCCCGTCCATCAAGTCGGCGCGCCCGGCAAACCCCGCCACCGGCATCCCCGCTCCGACGCCCTTGCCGAACGTCACGATATCGGCGCCGACATCGAAGTACTGCTGGCATCCACCCGGCGCGATACGAAATCCGGTGACCGTCTCATCGAGGATCAGCAGCACGCCGTTGTCGCGCGTCATCTCGCGCAGCGCACTCAGGTAGCCGGAGCGCGGCGGGATGACCCCGATGTTGGCCATGATCCCCTCGGTGATTACCGCGGCGAGCTGGCCACGGTTGTCGACGATGGCGCGCTCGATGGCATCCAGATCGTTCCAGGGCACCACGATGGTGTCGTCGAGCGCCCGGCGATTGAGCCCCGAGCTGTCGGGGATCTTCACCGGGCTATTGCGGTGCCCCAGCGCCGCCACCGGCACCGGGTGCGAGCTGGCGAGGAAATCGTCGTACCAGCCGTGGTAGTGCCCTTCGAACTTGATGAACTTGGGCCGGCCGGTCATGCCGCGCGCCAGGCGGATCGCCGCCATGGTGGCTTCGGTACCGGTGTTGGCAAAGCGCACCTTCTCCGCCCCCGGGATCATCGAAGAGATCAGCTCCGCTACCTCGACCTCGATCTCGGCGGCGGCGGCAAGCAGGTTTCCGCCGCCGGCGGCCTGCGTGACGGCGTCGACGACGGCCGGATGAGCGTGCCCCAGCGGCAGGGCGCCGTAGGCGAGCATCCAATCTATGTACTCGTTACCGTCCGCGTCCCACACGCGGGCGCCGGCGCCGCGCTCGAGAAACAGCGGATAGTCACCATAGTTGGCGGGCCCGCGCGACGGCGAGCTCCCGCCCTCGACCATCACCTCGAGAGCGCGCTCGAACAACTCCTTGGACCGTGCCGTGTCGCGCCTCATCTGCGGGCCCTCGTCATCTGCTTACCTGAGTCATCTCTTACCCGAGTCGTCTGCTCACTTTAGTCGCCGGGCACGCTCAGCGGCTGGCGAGACCACCGGCGATCTCCCCCCCGTCGATGGTGAAGACCTGGCCGGTGATGTACGCGGCCTCATCGGAGGCCAAGAAAGTGAAGAGATTGGCGATTTCCTGCGGCGTACCGTGTCGCCCCATGGGGATCATTGCATTGACCGCGTCGCGCATCTGGTCGCTGTACTCGCGTTTCTGCATGGGCGTCAAGACGTAGCCAGGAGCGACGGCATTGACGCGAATCTTCGGCGACAGCTCCAGCGCCATCGATTTGGTCAGCGAGATGAGGCCGGCTTTGCTGGCGTTGTAGTCGGCGTAGTAGGGGTAGCCCACGACGCCGTTTGTCGACGCGGTGTTCAAGATCACGCCACCGTCTTGCTCCATCATGTGGCGCGCCGTCACCTGCGCGACGTGGAACGCGCCGGTCAAATTGACGCCCAGGACACGGTCCCACTCCTCCACGCTGATGTGCAGGAACTCGTGGCGCACACTGATTCCCGCGTTGTTGATCAGAACGTCCACGCCGCCGATCTTCACCAGCACGCGGCGAAAACCGTCCTCGACCTGGCGACGATCCGAAACGTCGGCGACCACGAAGCCAGCGAGATCGAGATGCCTGTGTTTCATACGCTCGCAGGCGGTGCTGTTGCTGTCGAGGATACACACCGTGGCCCCTTCCCGCATGAATCGTTCGGCGGTAGCGGCGCCGATGCCGCTGGCACCTCCGGTGATCAGTACCCGCTTTCCTGAGAGCCTCTCGAGTCCGTTCATTGCCCCCCCGGCACCCCCCTCCAACGTGCCCGCGCTCCGTTAACCGCGTGTTGAAAGGCCCCCGGGGAGCCTCTCAGCGCACTGCGAGCCGCAAATCGATGCCGTGGCGCGCCGCGTATTCGCGGAAACGAGCGGCGAGCTCCGCCGCACGGCCCGCGACATCGCCCGGCGGCAGCATGGCGCAGTCGTATCCCAACGTGTCGCGCATCACCGTCGTCGCATCTTCGGCGAACGCCACCGTCCCATCTTCGCCGATTCCGTCGATTCCGTCGAATCCGTGCGAGAGCTCGTTGATCGCCACCGCCGCGGCCCGCGACAACCCCGGTACCGCGGACACCTCGATGCGCCCGCCGCCCACATCGACCGGATACCCCCCGGGCAGCCCACCGGGGCCCGGCGCATGCGTGCGCGAGGGCGTCTCCGCGAGCACGGCCTCCACTAGCGCTACCCCCGAAGCCGCCGTGAAGTTCCCCCAACCGGGCCCCGGCGGAAGCTCGCACGGCGCCAACAGTGCTTCGTGCGCCCGCGCCCGCTCGGTGACGTCCTCGCCGCGCAACTCTACGCGTAGATGGTACGGCGCAACCTCGACTTCGTCGCCGCTGGCGCCCACACTGCTGTCTGACGGGCGGAATGCGGCGCGCTGCAAGGCGTGGTGAGCCACCAGCCAAACGTCGAGATCCCGCCCAGCGACGCCAAGCTTCCTCGCCGCGCCGCTGCGTACCTTGGCAACAAGCTCGTCGACGTTGCCGACACCTCCGGTCGGCGGCGTACCGAGGCGCGCGAGCACCACGTTGATGACGTCCGGGTAGGCGGCGTTCAGCACCACCCCTCCGTAGGAAGCCTCGGCGAGGCCTTCCATCAAGGTCATCGCCAGGGCCAGGTGAAGTGGTAACCACAAGCCATAGCCGGCGGGCGCCAGCGCCGCACGGGCCTCCTCGGGGAACAGATCGAGCAGCCACCAGGTCTGCAACGAAGCGGCATGCAGCACCAGATCGGGGCCGATGCGCCGCACCGCAGCGGCCACCTGGCCGGGATCGGCCACATCGACGCAATGATGCTCGAGCTGCGCCGGCTCCCCGGCGACTGCCGCCGTGAGCCGTGCCAGATTGCAGCGTGCCTCGCCACGGCGCGCATCGCGCCCCACCGCCGCGACCCGCTCCACCCTCGGTGAAGCCGCCAGGCGGTCGAGAATCGGGCCACCGAGGTGGCCGGTGCCCACCAGCATGATGACGGAGCCCATGGCCTTGCTCGCATACTCCGGGTAAGGGGCCGGACAAGAGCGAACCGGCCGCGCCCCATGGTACCCGGCGGCTTGCCTTCACGGGCCCCACAACTGCAATCCGGCTAGCTCCCGCACGGTCCCGCTGCTACATTTGAGCGCGTTCTCTCCATCGCACATCAATCGTTTTCGGCTACGAGCATGGCGACAGGACACAGTGAGGCGTTGCAGGTTGTCGAGACGGTAAAGATGGCCGGGCGGATCTACGAGGACGCCCGCAACCACATCTGGTACGTACCGACCTAGCACCCGATCTTCAGTGCACTGGCGATGGTCTCCGGAGCGGTGAGCCGGCAGATCGAGGCTGGCCTGCTGATGACCGGCGTGGATGGTACGCGGCGGTATGCCGAAGTCTCCGAGGCCGGCGAGACGTTGCTGCGCGAGGCGGTTGCCAACAGCGACATCCGAGCCATCGATCGCTGGCTCGCCGAGCTGTTTCTCGTCTAGCCTGGATATCTCAACGGGTCACGGCTGCGCGAGCGCGATGGCGCGCGATGACTGTGGTCCGCAGGCTAGCGGTCGGGTTGCTCCATTTCCTCGATGCGGTAGAGGAAGCGCCGGCCGCGCAGGTAGAGCTCGTCGCCGACGATCGCCGGGGAGGCCTCGAAACCGTCGTCGAGACTGTTGGTGGCGAGCACCTTGAACTCGCTGCCGTTCTCGATAACCAAGGCGCCTCCGTCGCGGCCCAAGAAGTACACGCGCCCGGCAGCGCCCACCGGCGAGGAGTAGATCTCTCGTAGCCCGCCGAGGCGCTGCGGCCCGTAGTGCGGTCGGCCGCTGGCGACGTCGAAGGCGGTCAGAATGGGCGAGTTGCTCTTCAAGAAGTACAAGGTGCCGTCGTATAGCAAAGGCGACGACACATAGGGCGTATCGCGGTTGTGCTCCCACAGGATCGCGGCAGTGCCCTCTATGTCGCCCGCCGCTCCGTCCAGCCGTACCGCCCGCAGGGCCTCACCACGGTATCCGCTGGTCAGGTACACGATTCCGTCGCCGTACACCGGCGACGGGATGGGATTGACCGTCAGACCGGGCCCCTCCCATACCAGCTCGCCAGTTTCGAGGTCGTAACCGTAGGTGTGCCGCTCGCCGGCGGTGATGACCTGGGTGCGGCCGCCGGCTTCTACGATCAGAGGCGTCGCCCAGGTCTCGGGCTCGTCGCGCGCCTGCCGCCAAAGCTCCGTACCGGTGCTCTTGTCGAGCGCGACAATGAACGAATCGCCCTGGTGGTCCCACACCACCACCAGCTTGTCGCCGTGTAGCACCGGCGTGGCCCCCTCACCGAAACCGTTGCGGATGCGCATCTCGCCGAGATCCACATCCCACACTGGATTGCCGTCCATGTCGTAGGCGTACAGGCCGCGCGAGCCAAAGAAGGCAAAGACGTGCTCACCGTCGGTGATGGCGGAGCTCGACGCCCAGCTGTTGTTGGCCTGCTTGCCCTGGTGCGGCGTCTCGCGGCGTGCCACCCGGCTCCACAGCACGCTGCCATCGGCGCGGTTCAAAGCCACGAGGGTGAAGTCCATGCTCGGCAGCGGGGCGGCTTGCCGACGCCCACGCTGACGCTGGCCACGCTGCTCAGCGCGACGATCCGAGGTGCCCGGAGCGAACGGCGCGTCACCGCCGACGGTATCACTTACAACCGCGCTCACGGTGAAATCGATCCCCCCCTGCGGTAGGCCGGGCTCGGTGGCTTCTGCCGCCGCGGCGCCGGGGACCGTTACCGCCGTGAGCAGGAAGATCTTGTCCTCCCAGATGATCGGCGTGGCGTAGCCGCCACCGGGGACCTCTACCTTCCAGGCCACGTTGTGCTCTTCCGACCACTCGATCGGCGGGTTACCCATCGGTGCCACGCCGTTGAACTGTGGACCACGCCACTGCGGCCAATAGCGCTCGTCAAGAGGAACAGTGGCCGACCCACCGGCTCCCATCGAAAGCAGCACGATTCCCATGACCGCGGCACAAACAAAGACTGGAGACACGGTGCGCATATCGTCTTCCTGCGTCGGTAGCAATTCGGGAGGGGATCT
>Ga0114950_10000908_pt1 | contig 21589 bp, 18 predicted proteins | sample N075metaG_FD_83503 | JGI IMG/M metagenome (GOLD analysis project Ga0114950, IMG submission 83503) | Deep subsurface microbial communities from Kermadec Trench to uncover new lineages of life (NeLLi) - N075 metaG | ecosystem: Environmental > Aquatic > Marine > Ocean trench > Sediment | place... | reverse complement strand
TTTATATAGCCGATAACAATTAAGCATGAGTGGCGAAATAAAAAAATCGTCTAAGTCGGCCGTGTTTTGTGGCCACAGATAAAAGGGTGAGTAGCAATCATGGATTTTATTCAGGTCTTGGCCAATCAACTGGCTAATCTGGTGCAGGGTGCGGGGCCGCTGGGCGCCATCGTCCTGTTACTTTTTGGCGGCTTTTTAGCCCATCTTACGCTGGGTTTTATTCTCAGGCGGGTGCACAAGGCCGCCGAGGACAGTGCGCAGCGCTGGGATGATGTGGTACTGACCGCCCTGGCAGCGCCCCTGCGCACGGTGTTGTGGGTTTTTGTGTTATCCATCGCGCTGGAGTTGATACCTGCGCTGGTGGAGGTGAGCGACCAATTTGAACCCGCCTATGATACGGCCCTGGTGTTATTGCTCACCTGGTTTGTGTTGCGCCTTATCCGCGGTGCCGAGGGCGAGATGCTGCAGGAGAGCAGGGGGCACACCGCTTCGGCGGACAAGGCCTCGGTGCACGCAACGGCCAAATTACTGCGCGTGAGCGTGTGGCTAATAGCCGCATTAATGGTGCTGCAATCAGTGGGAGTTTCTGTTTCCGGGTTGCTGGCTTTCGGCGGCATAGGTGGTATAGCCGTCGGCTTTGCCGCCAAGGACTTGCTGGCGAATTTCTTCGGTGGGCTGAGCATTTATCTGGACCGCCCCTTTACCACCGGTGACTGGATTCGCTCCCCCGACCAGGAAATAGAGGGCACGGTGGAGGATATTGGCTGGCGGCTCACCCGCATCCGTACCTTTGACCAGCGCCCGCTGTATGTACCCAATGCGGTGTTCAGCCAGGTGTCGGTAGAAAACCCCTCGCGTATGCGCAATCGCCGTATCTATGAAACTATCGGTGTGCGCTACCAGGACGCGGACAAGTTGGAGGCCATTGTGACCCAGGTGCGGGAAATGCTGGAAAACCACGAGGAAATTGACCTGTCTCGCACGCTCATAGTCAATCTGGTCAGTTTTGGGCCCTCGTCACTGGATTTCTTTGTATACACCTTTACCAAAACTACCGCGTGGGTAAAGTTTCACGAGATAAAGCAGGACATACTGCTCAAAATTCTGGCCATTGTGCACGCCAACGGCGCCGATGTGGCCTTTCCTACCACCACAGTGCAGTTGCAGAAGCCGCCGGCGGAGCCAGAGGTGTGAGACGGTTTGCGGTGATTGGCGGCACTGGCATTACCCAGCTTGCGGGCCTGCAGTTAGTTGATACGCATAACATAGACACCCCCTATGGCAGCACGTCCAAAGAAATCGTAGAGGGGCGGGTAGGTGAGTGTGCCGTTTTTTTCCTGCAGCGCCACGGTGCCCCCCTGGCGATTCCACCCCATAAAATAAACTACCGGGCCAATCTGTGGGCGCTTAAATCGCTGGCTGTCAGCGATGTGGTGGCCATTAATGCCGTGGGGGGTATTACGCCCGATATGGTCACCGGCGCCCTGGTGATTCCGGATCAGATTATCGATTACACCTGGGGCAGGGAGCACAGTGTCGACGATGGAAGCAACGGCGAACTGCAACATATCGACTTTTCCCACCCCTTTACACCCTTGTTGCGCGCTGAGTTACTGCGTGCCGCCGTGGATAAAAACATTCCCTGCCTCGCCCCGGCCACGCTGGGCGTCACCCAGGGCCCCCGCCTGGAAAGTGCCGCAGAAATCGTGCGCATGGAGCGCGATGGCTGTGACCTGGTGGGCATGACCAGCATGCCGGAGGCGGCGTTGGCCCTCGAGCTGGGCATGGCCTACGCGGCCCTGTGTATGGTGGTCAATCCCGCTGCGGGCAAGAGTGACCAACCCATTTCCCTGCAGGGGATGCGTGAATCGCTGAGTAAAAATGCGGCGGTGGTGGCAACGCTACTCGCTTACCTGTTAAGTTCTTCGGCTTCCGCCTGAGTGAGGGCGAGCTCGGCGGTGGCCCGCAGCTGTAACTCCTCCTCGCCCAGCGGACTGATTTTTATCACCAACCCTAACATGGGGTGGTCTATGTAGTGCACTTCGGTGCTGCGCATTTTGCGTTTTTGCTGCAGTGAGACGGCGTGGCGCCAGGGGTAAATTGGTTCCGCGGCTTCTGCAAGCGCCTCGGCCTCTTCATCCTCCGACTCTGGCACAGTAGCGCCAAAAAATCCGGAGGCAATGGGCTGGTATCCCAACTCGGGGTCTAGCGCGGGATCCGATTCTGGCTCCGGTGGATAAATTACTGTGAGCGACTTTGGCCCCAGCGGTGGCGCCGGCATATCCCAGCCCTGGGGGAGATATTCCCCCAAAGTGTTTAGCCAAAGATTGGTTTCGACGTGTAAAAAGCGCGAGATAAAAAATGTGACACTGCCCTGGAGCTCGGGCCAGTTTTCCAGGTCGCCAGAGCGGTCGACCACAATGGGCAGGGCCAGGCCCTGCTCAGCCATGGGTTGCACCCAGGTTTCGTGGAACAGCGTTTTATAGCGGCCGCTGCGCTCCATGTAGGCGGCCTTGCCGCGAAACTCCAGTTCGGCGTTGGCCAGGTGTACAAATGGCGTGGGTGTGGTGGGTAGCTCCGGTTCGGGTGGCGGCGTCAACTCCGGTGAATCCGGCTCCATAGTTAGCGTAAGGGTAGCCGGCTCCGGGGGGTCTACATTTTCTTCGATAATTTCTTCTTCGTCTTCGTTGGGCGGCGGGATAATGAACAGGGTCTGGTGACCTCGCTCATTCAGTTCGCTGGTGGCATCGAACTGTGCAAGGTTTTTCTCCACCAGAGCCGGGTCTACTAAAAATCGGGTCTGGTGCGGATAGAGCAATACCGGTGTGGGTTCCCAGGTTTCGCTGTCCCTGGCGGCTTCGGAGCGGTGGGCAAAAATTAGCAACTCGATGCGGTACCAGCGCGGCTCGCTCTGGGCGCTGGCCGTGGCGGGGAATAGCCCGCTGGCGGCCACCGCCAGGAGAGTGGCTAAAAGGGCTGGCATTTTCTTGCATTTGTTCATTGGGCGGCGCTCTTTTGTGCGTCTGTTTCGAAGGTGTGCAGTAACTGTTCTATAAATTCCTGTCTGGCCTGTGTGTCTTCCAGATCACACTCAAAGCGCAGTCGTGTTGCCCCGGCCAGTTTATACGAACGGGGATTCAATTGTACCAGTTTGACAATGCTCATCGGGTTGACCCGGGTGCTTTCTTTAAACTTGATACTGCCCCCGGAGCTGCCGACGTCGATAGCCGCAATGCCCAAGGCCTCCGCCTGTAGGCGCAATCTGGCCAGTAGAAACAAGTTGTAAATTTGCGGCGTGAGCAGGCCGAAGCGATCGATCATCTCCACCTGAATTTCGCGCAAGTCATCGTCGCAGCCGGCGGCGGAAATGCGCTTGTACAGGATCAATCGGGTATTTACGTCGGGCAGGTAGTCCTGGGGAATCAGTGCCGGCACGTGCAGGTTCACTTCTGTGCCGGGGTCCAGCGGCGCATCCACATCGGGTATCTCGCCGCGTTTGAGCGCCTCAACCGCACTTTGCAGTAATTCCATGTAGAGGCTGAAGCCCACGCTGTGAATTTGTCCACTCTGCTCGTCGCCCAGCAGCTCACCGGCCCCACGAATTTCCAGGTCGTGGGTGGCCAGCATATAACCGGCACCCAGGTCACTGGCCATTTCGATTGCGTCCAGGCGCTTTTGTGCATCGCGGGTCAGTGAGCCCTCGGGGGGGCGCAGTAGATAGGCGTAGGCCTGGTGGTGGGAGCGGCCCACACGGCCGCGCAATTGGTGCAGCTGGGCCAGGCCAAATTTGTCGGCGCGCTCCATGATGATGGTGTTGGCGTTGGGTATGTCGATGCCGGTTTCAATGATGGTGGTGCACAACAGGATGTGGTGGCGCTGGTGATAGAAGTTGGACATGACTTCCTCCAACTGGTGTTCACCCATTTGTCCGTGGGCCACCCCTATACTCAGATCGGGCAGTAATTCACGTAGTTTTCTGGCGGTTTCCTCGATAGTTTTTACCTCGTTGTGCAGGTAGTAAACCTGGCCGCCGCGCAGGGTCTCTCGCAGTATGGCCTCCTTGATCATACCTATGTCGTGTTCGCGTACAAAGGTTTTGATGGACAAACGCTTGGCCGGGGGCGTGGCGATGATAGATAGGTCACGCATGCCGCCCAGGGCCATGTTCAGGGTGCGGGGAATGGGGGTTGCGGTGAGAGTGAGTATATCCACCTCGGTGCGCATGGCCTTGATGGCTTCTTTTTGCTTGACGCCGAAGCGGTGCTCCTCGTCGATAACAAGCAGGCCCAGGTCGTGAAACTTGAAGTCGTTCTGCAATAGCTTATGGGTGCCCACCAGTATGTCGATGTCGCCGTTGGCTACCCGACGGGTGATGTCCCTGAGCTGGGCGCCCGTTTTAAATCGGGACACCACTTCCACTTTTACCGGCCAGTCGGCAAATCTGTCCATAAAGGAGCGGTAGTGTTGCTGGGCCAGCAAGGTAGTGGGAACCAGCACGGCCACTTGCTTGCCATTTTGGGTGGCGACAAAGGCCGCGCGCATGGCCACCTCGGTTTTGCCAAAGCCCACATCGCCGCATATCAGCCTGTCCATGATACTGATTTTGCGCATATCTGCGAGAACCGTGTGAATGGATTGTTCCTGATCGGGTGTTTCCTCAAAGGGAAAGTCTGCGGCAAACTTGTCGTAGGCCTCGTCGTCCACTGTGAAGGCAAAGCCCTCTTTGGCTTCCCGGCGGGCATATACCTCAAGCAACTGGGCGGCGATGTCGTTGGCTTTTTCGCTGGCCTTGCGGCGGGCTTTTTCCCATTGGTCAGAGCCCAGCCTGTGCAGAGGGGCCGACTCGGCATCGCTGCCGGCGTAGCGGGAGATCAGGTGCAGAGACGCCACTGGCACGTACAGGCGCGAGCTCTGGGCATATTCCAGGGTGAGAAACTCAGTATCCTGGTGGTCTATGGTTAAGGTTTCCAGCCCCACATAGCGCCCAACCCCGTGCTCCAGATGAACCACCGGCACCCCCGCATACAACTCGTTGATGTGTTTGAACGCATTGGCCGCCTCGGTCTGCTGCGATGTGGTACGACGCCTGCGCTGCGCCACCCGGTTACCGAATAGCTGGGGCTCACAGACCAGCGTGGCCAGGTCGGGGCCAAAATAACAGCCCCGGTCCAGCGGGGCGGTGGTAATGGCAAAGTCCAGACCGGACGTTTCGAAGTCATGCCAGTTGGCCACGTTGGGGGGATGCAAGTCGAGCTTGGCCAACGACTCCAGCAGTATTTCCCGGCGCCCGGCCGATTCAGCACACAGCAGTACCGGGCCCGGGTGTTCGCCCAGGAAATCGGCAAAGCACTGGGCGGGAGATTGTTTGCCCGTCTGGCCGCTAAGCTGCGGCGGCGGGCGAGAGCAAGTGCTTTGGTGCACCGGTGCATTGGGGCTGTGACGCAGCTCCAGTACCGATTGTTTACCCAGTAATTGGTATAGCTCTTCCACCGGGAGAAAGCAGCGTTTGGGAGGCAGCAGCGGTCGGCGGGGGTCTATGCCATATTCTTCGAAGCGGGTTCCCGCCTCCTGCCAGAATCGTTGGGCGGCTCCGTGGTGGTCACCTGTGGTGATTACCGCGGCATTGTCGGGCAAAAAATCAAACAGCGAGTCGCAGTGATCAAAAAACAGCGGCAGGTAGTACTCGGTGCCCCCCGGGGCTCTACCCGCACTCACTTCGGTGTAGGTGGGGCAGGCCTCACAATCCACATTGAAGGCGTCATGCCAGTTCATCAAAAAACGGTTGATGGCCTTGCGGTCCAGCGGGAACTCCCTCGCCGGCAGTAAATTTATCGCGCGCACCTTGTCAACCGTGCGCTGGCTCTCCGGGTCGAAAGTGCGCAGGCTGTCCACCTCGTCATCCAGCAGGTCTATGCGGTAGGGCAGTTTGGAACCCATGGGGAAAATATCGAACAATGAGCCGCGCAGGGCAAATTCACCGCGATCATAAACCGTGTCCACGTTGAGGTAGCCGTTGCGCTCCAGGTTGCGCCGGAAACTATCTATGTCGATGGTCTGGCCCGGTTTCAACACCAAGCTGGAACCGGCGATGTACTGCGTGGGGGGCAACCGGTGCATCAGGGTGGGCACGGGTACAATTAAAATACCGGCACTCATTGAGGGCAGCTTGTGTAGTGTATTCAAGCGTCCGGAGATAATGTCCTGGTGGGGCGAAAAATTGTCGTAGGGCAGGGTCTCCCAATCGGGAAAGGCCAGAATTTCAACGGGGTCGTCCAGGTAAAACGCCAGCTCGCGCTCCAGGGCGATGGCGCTGCTGGTGTCGGCTGTCACTACCAGCAACAGGCGCTCGGGGTCTGCCAGTTCGGCGATGCAACGGGATTCTGCGCTGCCATAAAAGGGCCCCAATGCCGTGCGCGTGGCAATTTTATGGGGCCAGGGTGTCTTTTTTACTAATTCCAGGAACATATTCGGTTAATCGGTCCAAAGCTGAAGCGCCGACAGTAAGAGGGCGGCGTAGAAGAGCGCTATTGTACGGGTAAGCTAGCCGTGGACTCCAGTGTTGCGTGATAGCGAAGTTTGAGGGCCGCGCTCTGGTCATTCTCGTCTTGCACCGGCAGAGGTGGTGGACGATAATACGCGTCCTGCAGCAACAGCAGATAGCGACTAAGGGGTACCCACAGTGATTGATCGTAAACGAGCGCGTCCCGATGACTATTTCAGCAATTGGAAGGAGCGCGAGGCCCTCGCCGAGGCCATGATTCCCCAGGTGGGCAAGCTGTCCCGGGAAAAAAACATTAAATGCTATATTTATGGCAAGTCTCTGGTTAATCGCTCTGTACTGGAAATCATGAAAGACCACCGCTATGTGCGCCAGGTGGAGGAAAATGAGTTGTCTGAGTTTGAGACGGCGCCGGTGTTGGACTGTCTGTCAACGTTGGACCTGGGCCCGGCGCATATCGATATCGGCAGGCTGGCGGTCAAGTATTATGACCGGGGCGAGGGCGAAGACCTTAGCGTTGCGCAATATGTAGAACGGCAACTGGCCGACCTGATCGGCTCGCATGAGCACCCGGTCCAAAAACCAGTGGATGTGGTCTTATACGGTTTTGGCCGCATAGGTCGTCTGATGGCGCGCATCCTCATAGAGAAAACTGATGGCGGTGCGTCGCTTCGCCTGCGCGCCATCGTTGTACGCAAGGGCTCAGCGCCCAATGACCTGGTCAAGCGGGCGAGTTTGCTGCGGCGCGACTCTGTACACGGCGCTTTTGCCGGCACCATCAGGGTGGATGAGGAAAATCAGTCCATCGTGGCCAATGGCAACGAGATTAGAGTGATTTACTCCAACTCCCCGGCGGAAGTGGATTACACCGCCTACGGTATTGATAATGCTATTGTTATTGATAATACCGGCGTGTGGCGGGATGAAGCGGGCCTGTCCCAGCACCTCCAGTGCAAGGGTGTGAGCAAGGTATTGCTGACCGCGCCGGGTAAGGGCGACCTTAAAAATGTAGTGGCCGGAATCAACAGCGATATCGTACAGAGCGAGGACCGGATTATTTCAGCGGCGTCCTGTACTACCAACGCCATTGCCCCACCGCTGAAGGCCTTGGATGACGGCTTTGGTATTGTCAGTGGTCACGTCGAAACCATTCACGCCTACACCAATGACCAGAACCTCACCGACAACTACCACAAGGCCAATCGACGCGGCCGCAGTGCCGGTTTGAATATGGTGATCACCGAAACCGGTGCCGCCTCCGCCGTGGGCAAGGTGCTGCCGCAATTGGTCGGCAAACTCACTGGCAATGCTATTCGGGTTCCCACGCCGAACGTATCCCTGGCTATACTCAACCTGACGCTGGCACGCGCCACCACGGTGGCAGAACTTAACGAGTACATGAGAAATATTGCCCTGCATTCACCGCTGCGCAAGCAGGTGGATTACTCCAATTCGCCGGAAGTGGTATCCAGCGATCTGGTGGGTAGCCGCCACGCCTGTGTCTTTGATGCCCAGGCCACCATCGTCAATGGCACACAGGCCGTGGTGTACCTGTGGTATGACAATGAGTTTGGTTACAGCTGCCAGGTTCATCGCCTGCTGGAGCAAATGGCGGGCATTCAATACGCCGCCTACCCCAAGGAGGATTAAGTTGGGGTAAAAGCTCGCCAAAACTTGTTCAGAATCAAGGTGATCGCAGGTTAATCACCTGCCCACGGGGTGGTTTTTCGGGGGGTGCTTCCGTATAATGCGCGACTTGAATTTCTCGGGCCGGTTCTATGATTAAGATCAAGCAGGGTATGGATATCCCCATCCAGGGGGCTCCACAACAAATCATCCAGGATGCTCCAGCAGCGCGCGCTGTTGCCCTGGTCGGTTTTGACTATGTGGGATTAAAGCCCACCATGGCTGTAAGTGAGGGCGATCGCGTTGTAACCGGGCAATTGCTGTTCAGCGACAAGAAAAATGAGGGCGTGCGCTTTACCGCCCCGGCCAGTGGCACAGTGTCGGCGATTAATCGCGGTGCCAAGCGTGTTTTGCAGTCTGTTGTTATCGATATCGAGGGTGATGACGCCGAACAGTTTCAGGCCTATTCCAGCGATGAAATTAGCGGCCTGGACAACGACACCATCCGGGCCCAGTTGGTAGCCAGCGGTCAGTGGACGGCATTGCGCACCCGGCCATACAGCCAGGTGCCTGCTCCGACCAGCGATGCCGTTGCTATCTTTGTGACGGCCATTGACACCCACCCCCTGGCGGCGGACCCGGCGATTATTATTGCCGAGCACACCCAGGCCTTCGAAGTGGGTTTGAATTTACTTGCCAAGCTTACCGTCGGGAAACTTTACCTGTGCACCGCCGCCGGTGTCGACATTCCACAGGGCCAGGCGGCCAATATTGAACTGGCACAGTTCTCCGGCCCCCACCCCGCGGGTCTGGCCGGCACCCACATCCATCTTTTGGAGGGCGTGGGCGCCACAAAAACCGCCTGGACCATCTCCTACCAGGACGTCATCGCCACCGGTCGCCTGTTTCTCGACGGCCGTTTGTACACCCCGCGTGTTATCGCCCTGGGCGGCCCACAGGTTGAAAGCCCGGTTCTGCTGCGCACTCGCCTGGGTGCCGATTTGCAGGAACTGTGTGTCGGTCGCTTAAAAGAGGGCGAAAACCGGCTTATCTCCGGTTCGGTTCTGGGTGGTCGCAAGGTGTCCACGTCCACGGCCTACCTGGGTCGCTATCATCAACAGGTTTCGATACTGTTGGAGGGGCGTCACCGCGAGTTTTTTGGCTGGGCCTCGCCGGGCCTGCACAAACACTCCAACCTGGGTATTTACCTCAATGGCCTGCTGGGCAACAGGCCCGTGGCCATGACCACAACCACCAACGGCAGTGAGCGGGCCATGGTTCCCCTGGGCAGCTATGAGAAAGTGATGCCCCTGGATATTTTGCCCACGCAATTGCTGCGAGCACTTATCGTGGGTGATACTGAAATGGCACAGGCCCTGGGCGCCCTGGAACTGGAAGAGGAGGACCTGGCTCTGTGTTCCTATGTCTGTCCGGGTAAATATGAATACGGTCCAATCCTGCGGGATAATCTGACCCGCATCGAGAAGGAGGGTTAAGCTGTGGGATTGAGAAAATATCTGGATAAAATTGAGCACCATTTTGAAGAGGGTGGGCGCTTCCAGAACTGGTATGCACTGTATGAAGTGTTTGACACCTTTCTTTATTCGCCGTCTTCGGTCACTCGCTCCACCGCTCACGTCAGGGACGGTGCCGACCTGAAGCGCATTATGATTACCGTGTGGTTGGCAGCATTCCCCGCCATGTTCTACGGCATGTATAACCTCGGCTTCCAGGCCAATGATGTCATGGCTGCCGGTGCCCAGGTAGAGGGTTGGCGCGGCTTTCTTATTGAAACCTTTGCTGGTTACGATGCGGGTAGTTTGTGGCATTGCCTGTGGTATGGCGCTGTGTTCTTCGTACCCATCTATGCGGTGACGTTCATAGTGGGTATTGCCTGGGAAATCTTGTTCGCCATGAAGCGCGGCCATGAAGTTAACGAGGGTTTCTTTGTCACCTCTATTTTATTCGCACTGATTTGCCCCCCGGATGTCCCCCTGTGGCAAGTGGCCCTGGGCATCAGCTTTGGCGTGGTCATAGGCAAGGAAGTATTCGGTGGTACCGGCAAGAACTTTCTCAACCCGGCACTCACCGGTAGAGCGTTTTTGTACTTTGCCTATCCCGCCCAGATGTCCGGCGATGCGGTGTGGACCGCTGTAGATGGCTTTACCGGGGCGACACCCTTGTCGATAGTGGCCTCAGAAGGCATGGTGGCACTGGAGCAACAACTGAGTTGGATGGACGCCTTTCTGGGTGCCATGCCTGGCTCCATTGGAGAAACGTCCACCCTGGCCATTTTCATGGGCGGCGCGCTGTTACTGTTCAGCCGCATCGCCTCCTGGCGCATTGTGGCGGGCGTGATGATAGGCATGATGGCCCTGCCCTTTTTGTTCAATAGCATAGGGTCCAGCAGCAACCCGGCATTTGCCATGCCCTGGTACTGGCATATGGTGACTGGCGGCTTTGCCTTCGGCATGATTTTTATGGCAACCGACCCGGTATCCGCTGCCATGACCGATAGCGGAAAGTGGGCCTACGGCATACTGATTGGCCTGATGACGGTGTTGATTCGCGTGGTTAACCCGGCGTTTCCCGAGGGCATTATGCTGGCGATATTGTTCGCGAACCTGTTTGCCCCGCTGATGGACCACTTTGTGGTCAAAGCCAATATCAAACGGAGGCTCGCCCGTGTCAAATAAAGACGGAGTATCAAGAACACTGGTAACCGCGCTGGCGCTGTGCCTGGTTTGTTCGGTTATCGTCTCCGCCGCCGCGGTGCTGTTAAAGCCCCTGCAGGAAGCCAATAAAACGCTGGACCGCAAGCGCAATATTCTGGCCGCGGCAGGCATGCTGGACGAAAGTAAAACTGTGGAAGAGCAATTTGCCGAGATCTCCACCCGGGTGGTAGACCTGCGCACCGGCAAGTTCAGCGACGACGTTGACCCGGAAAAATACAATCAGAAGAAAGCCGCTAAAAACTCCGCCATGTCCCTGAAACTCACCGCCGAGCAGGACCTGGCCAAGATTGGGCGCCGGGAGCACTACGCCGTGGTCTACCTGGTGGAGTCTGCGCCGGGTGAATATGACAAGATCATCCTGCCGGTACGCGGCTACGGCCTGTGGTCAACCCTGTATGGTTTTGTCGCCCTGGAAGCCGATGGCAACACCATCGCCGGTATGGGCTTTTATGATCACGGCGAAACACCGGGGCTGGGTGGTGAGGTGGACAACCCGCGCTGGAAATCACAGTGGCCCGGCAAGGAGGTATATAAAGACGGCAGTGTAGCGATCGGTTTGATCAAAGGCGCCGTAAACCCCCAGGGGGCCCAGGCGCTGTGGCAGATAGATGGCTTGTCAGGTGCAACCCTGACCTCCAAAGGCGTCACTAATTTGGTGCAGTTTTGGCTGGGGCAGGATGGCTTTCAGACATTCCTGAACAACTTGAAATCCGGAGAGGCTTGAGATGTCGTCAACCAAAGAAACTTTACTAACGCCCATCTTCAAGGAAAACCCTATTGCCTTGCAGATACTGGGCGTGTGTTCGGCACTGGCGGTTACCTCCTCACTGCAGGTGACCATGGTGATGTGTATTGCACTGACCCTGGTGACAGCCTTTTCCAGCTACTTTATAGCCATGGTCCGAAACCAGATCCCCGGCAGTATTCGCATCATCGTGCAGATGATTATTATCGCCTCCCTGGTTATCGTGGTTGACCAGGTACTCAAAGCGGTAGCTTATGGCATCTCCAAGCAGTTGTCGGTCTTTGTGGGCCTGATTATTACCAACTGTATCGTGATGGGCAGGGCCGAGGCCTTTGCCATGAAAAATCCACCCGTCGCCAGCTTTATCGATGGCATTGGCAATGGCCTGGGTTACAGCGTGGTGTTGCTGAGCGTGGCGGTAGTGCGCGAGTTGTTCGGTTCCGGCAAATTATTTGGTTTTGAAGTGTTGCCGCTGGTTACCGAGGGCGGCTGGTATGTGCCCAATGGTTTGTTGTTGCTGCCACCCAGTGCCTTCTTCCTGATCGGGCTGTTTATCTGGGCGCTGCGCACCGCAAAAACCGAACAGGTTGAAGCGCCGGATTTCACCATGTCCAAACACACGGCAATAGAGGAGGGCGTTTAAATGGAACACTTTCTGAGTCTTTTTGTTCGCTCTATCTTTATTGAGAATATGGCCCTGGCCTTTTTCCTGGGCATGTGTACCTTTCTCGCTATCTCTAAAAAAATAGACGCCGCCGTGGGCCTGGGCATTGCGGTCACCGTGGTGCTGGCGATTACCGTGCCGGTCAACAACCTCATCTACCACTATTTGCTGGCCGATGGTGCCCTGGCCTGGGCGGGCTACCCCGACCTGGACTTGAGCTTTCTGGGCTTGCTGTCCTACATAGGCGTTATTGCGGCCATTGTACAGATCATGGAGATGTTCCTGGATAAATATGTGCCGGCGCTATACAACGCGCTGGGCGTCTTTCTCCCGCTCATCACGGTGAACTGCGCCATTATGGGGGCGGCCCTGTTTATGGTTGAGCGCGATTATAATTTTGCCGAGAGTGTCGTGTTTGGCGCGGGCTCGGGCATAGGCTGGGCATTCGCCATTGTCGCCCTGGCCGGTATACGGGAGAAATTGAAGTACAGCGATATTCCGGACGGCCTGCAGGGCCTGGGTATTACCTTTATCACAGTGGGCCTGATGTCATTGGGCTTTATGTCCTTTGGCGGCATAGACATTTAACCGGGCGGATCTAGAGCGATATGGATATGACAATTGTATTTGGCGTAGGCATGTTTACCGCAATGATGCTGGCGCTGGTTCTTCTCATTCTCTTCGCGCGGGCCAGAATGGTCAGCACGGGCGAGGTGACAATTTTGATAAATGGCGAGCGCAAGCTCACCGTGCCAGCCGGTGGCAAGTTATTGCAAACACTGTCCGAGGCCAATTTATTTCTAGCCTCAGCCTGTGGGGGCGGCGGCACCTGTGCCCAGTGCAAATGTATTGTTTCCGAGGGGGGTGGCTCCATGCTGCCCACCGAAGAGGGTCATTTTACCCGGCGCGATGCCGCCGAGGGCTGGCGTCTGAGTTGCCAGACTGCGGTCAAGCAGGACATGGAAATTCAAGTCCCGGATGAGGTGTTCGGAGTCAAGCAGTGGGAGTGCACGGTAGAGTCAAATGACAACGTGGCCACTTTCATCAAGGAGCTCACACTGAAGCTGCCCGAGGGCGAGAACGTCGATTTCCGCGCCGGTGGTTATGTGCAGTTGGAGTGCCCACCCCACCATGTGAAATATGCCGATTTTGACATCGGTGAGGAGTACCGCGGCGACTGGGAGCATTTTGGTTTTTTCAAGCACGAGTCCATTGTTACCGAGAACACGGTGCGCGCCTACTCCATGGCCAACTACCCGGAGGAGAAGGGGATTGTTAAGTTCGATATTCGTATCTCAACACCGCCCCCCGGCAGCCAGGGCTTACCCCCGGGCATCATGTCGTCCTGGGTGTTTAACCTGAAGCCCGGAGACAAGGTAAAAGTGTTTGGCCCCTTTGGTGATTTCTTCGCCAAGGACACCCAGGCCGAGATGGTATTTATTGGTGGTGGTGCCGGTATGGCGCCCATGCGTTCACACCTCTTCGACCAACTCAAGCGCCTGCACAGCAAGCGAAAAATTACCTTCTGGTACGGTGCCCGGTCGCTGAAGGAAATGTTCTATCAGGACGAATACGACATGCTGGCCCGCGAAAACGAGAATTTCAACTGGCATGTGGCCCTGTCCGATCCCCAGCCCGAGGATAACTGGGATGGCCTCACCGGCTTTATTCACAATGTGTTGTTTGAGCAGTATTTGAAAGATCACCCCGCGCCGGAAGACTGTGAATATTACATGTGTGGTCCGCCCATGATGAACTCAGCGGTCATCCAGATGCTCACCGAATTAGGTGTGGAATCGGACAGCATCTTCCTCGATGATTTTGGTGGCTAGTGCGTATCCCGGCAGTAAAACAAAGCCACTTGAGAAGGTGGCTTTTTTGTTGCTCGGTGCTGGCTGTGTCGGCGTTGCTGGGCTGTGCCGAGCGTGTTGGCCCCGTCGAGTTGGCCGGCCGCACCATGGGCACAAGCTGGCACGTCACGTATACACCGGGCTCTCAGCCTATGCCATCGCAGCAGGTGCTAGGCGGCATAGAGGATATTCTGGAAGCGGTGAACCGCAGTATGTCCACCTACCGGGCCGATTCAGAGATATCCCGCTTTAATGGCTCGCCCAATGATGAATGGTTTGCGATTTCGGCTGGTTTTCAACAGGTGTTACAGGCGGCCGTTGAAATAGGGGAGCTCAGTGGCGGGGCCTACGATGTGACGGTGGGCCCGGTGGTCGACCTGTGGGGCTTCGGACCCAAGGCCGGGGCGGACGCGGTGCCCCCTTTGAGCGAACTGCGGGCGGTATTGGCTGGCATAGGCCAGGACAAGTTGCGCCTGGACGCACAAAATCGGCGGGTAATGAAAACCGGTGAGTTGGGCCTGGACTTTTCGTCGATTGCCAAGGGCTATGGCGTAGACCAGGTGGCGCGGTGGCTGGCTTCTCTGGGTGTGTCAGATTATCTGGTAGAAGTGGGGGGAGAGGTGCGTTTGCACGGGCACAGCCCCCGGGGAGGCCCCTGGCGTATCGCCATCGAGCAACCCGATGCCATGACCGGCTCGGTGGCCACGGCAATAAGCCTGAGCGACAATGCACTGGCCACCTCGGGCGATTACCGCAACTATTTTGAAGTGCAGGGCAGGCGCTATTCCCACACCATAGATCCCCGCACAGGCTACCCCATTAGCCACGACCTGGTGTCGGTTACCGTGGTACATTCGCTTGCCATGATGGCCGATGCCTGGGCCACGGCATTCATGGTCATGGGCGCGGAGCAAGCCATGAAAGTAGCATTGGAGCAGGGTTTAGCGGTATATTTCATCAGGCGAACTGGCGGCAGTTACGCAAGCAGCCACAGCCCGCAATTTGAGCGCTATCTAGAGGCACCACAGGGAGAATAAAGGCATGAGTTTATTTTTGATCAGTTTTGTTTTCATTGCCCTGGTTATGGCGGGCATGGCCGTAGGTGTCATGGCCGGGCGCGGTCCACTCAAGGGTTCCTGTGGCGGCATGGGCGCACTGGGTATCGATAGGGCCTGCGATATCTGTGGTGGTAATCCACAGCGTTGTGAGGAGGAAACCCGCGGCGTAGCCAACACCGACAACGCCGAGGGTGAACCCAAACTGTTCTACCGCGCCGACAAATAGCCCCGGAGCCACTGGATTGTCCCCTGCTCTAGGCAAAGGTTCGCACTACGCCCTGTTTATTGGCCTGCGCTACAGTTTTAGTCGCAAGCGAAACCGCTTTACCGCGGTCATTGCCCTGGTCTCCATGCTGGGAATGACCCTGGGTGTCACCAGCCTGATTACCGTACTGTCCGTCATGAATGGCTTTGCCGGCGAATTGCGCGGGCGCATTCTGTCGTTAGTGCCCCACGGTTACATCGAACAACAAAACGGCGGTATTGGCGATTGGCGTGCACTGGCTGAAGATGTTCTGCAAAGCCCCCAAGTGTTGGCTGTCTCGCCCTATATTTCGGACAAGGTGATTCTGGGTGCCGGCAACCGGCTGCGCGGTGCGGTGGTCACCGCGATAGACCCCGCTCTTGAGGCCCATGTTTCGCGCATTGCAGCGGCCTTTACCGTGGGGTCGTTGGAGTCTCTGGACAGCGGCACGTTTAATATTGTCATGGGTGCGGCCATGGCCAGGGCGTTGGGCGTCATGGTGGGCGACACGGTGGAGATCACTGTGCCCCGAATTACCGTGACACCGCTGGGGATTTTTCCCCGCAGTAAGCGCCTGACGCTTACCGGCCTGTTTGAAGTGGGGGCACAGCCCGATTCCTACCAGGCATACATCTCACTCGCTGCAGGCGTAAAACTATTGGGTCAGAAAGGCCGGGTGGATGGTCTGCAGGTAAAAACTGACGATTTGTTTATGGCGCCACAGACCATGTTGGCCCTGGCCGCGACCTTGCCCGATGAATTGACAGTGCGAGACTGGAGCCAGACCCAGGGCTCGCTTTTTCGGGCGGTGAAAATGGAAAAGATTATGGTGAGCCTGTTGTTGCTCAGCGTGGTGGCAGTTGCCGCATTTAATATTATCTCAACCCTGGTGATGTCGGTGGCCGAAAAGCGCAGTGACATTGCCGTGCTGCGCACCATGGGCGCTCAGGCAAGCGACATAATGGCGTTGTTTATAGCCCACGGCCTGGGGCTGGCGGCGGTGGGTGTAGGGGCCGGCGCCCTACTGGGCACGGCCCTGGCCCTGAATATTTCGGAGATTACGGTCTTCGTGGAAAACCTGTTCAACGTGAAACTGTTTGACCCGGCAGTGTATTTTATCTCTGAGCTGCCCTCAGAACTCAAATGGCAGGATGTGGTCGGGGTGATTTCCGTCTCCCTGGGCCTGAGCTTTCTGGCCACTCTGTACCCGGCCTGGCGGGCATCCCAGGTGTCTCCGGCAGAGGTATTGCGTTATGAATAGCCCCGTGCTCCAGTGTATGGGTCTGGGTAAAATCTATCTCGATGGTGACAGCGTAGTCACCGTGCTGGAGGATCTCAACTTTTCCCTGGCCGCGGGGGAGAAGATTGCCATCGTGGGCAGTTCGGGCTCGGGTAAATCGACCTTGCTCAATCTTCTGGGCGGCCTGGACACACCCAGCAGCGGTGAAGTGTTGATGGCTGGGGCCAATATGGCAGAGCTCAAAGAGCGAGAGCGCTGCCGCCTACGCAACACCCAAATGGGCTTTGTCTACCAGTTTCACCACCTGCTACCCGAGTTCGATGCCCGGGAAAACGTCGCCATGCCCCTGCTGATTGGTGGTTGTAGCCGTGCTGAAGCCATGCAGCGAGCGGCGGATATGCTGGCGCGTGTTGGCCTGTCCCACCGTCTCAGCCACAGACCGGGCCAGCTGTCCGGCGGCGAGCGGCAGAGAACCGCCATTGCCAGGGCGCTGGTAAACAGCCCGCAGTGTGTGCTTATGGATGAGCCCACCGGCAATCTGGACCCCCATTCTTCCGACCAGGTATTGACCCTCATCGATGAACTGCGACTGGAAAAGGCGTCGTTTGTGGTCGTGACCCACGACCCGCTCATCGCCTCACATATGGACCGGGTGCTGGAGCTGCACGAGGGCAAACTGAGGGAAATGACACCTTGAGCCCCGGCGAAATTCTGCGCCTGGCGCGGCGCTATACCTTTGCCTCAGGCAAGGCTTATTTGTCCACATTTTTGTCGTCTTTGTCCATGGCGGGCCTGGTTTTGGCCATCGCGCTGCTCATTATCGTGTTGTCGGTAATGAACGGTTTCGACAAGGAAATGCGCGAGCGAATACTGGGGCTGGTGCCCCATATCACCTTGTATTCCCACACCGCCCTGCACGATTGGCAAGCGCAGGCAGCGCTGATACGGCAACATAGCGAGGTGGTAGCGGTAAGCCCCTTTGCGCAGTTTGACACGCTGTTGATGCGCGGCGGTGAGATAGAAACAGCCAGTGGTATTGGCATAGCACTGGGCCGCGAGGCGATGCCCGCAGCCCTGTTGCAGCTGCTAACCCAAAGCGAACTAGATGCCTTCACCGGTGACAACCAGGGACTCATTCTGGGCAGTGGCCTGGCTGCCAAGCTCAAGCTCGCCCGGGGCGATCAGGTCACACTCATTGTTCCCGCGCGCGCGTCGGGGGCGGGGCCCCAGGGCAGCCAGGTTGAGAGCGTCACTGTCAGGGCCATCCTCAATACCGGCACCGAAATGGATCAGTCGGCGGCACTGGTACATCTGCAGCTGGCGTCCCGCTTGGCGGGTCTGGATGGCGGCGTAACAGGGCTGCGTATCGCAAGCAGCGATATTTTTGCGGTGACGCGCATCGCCTGGGAGTTGATCAATATTTTGCCCCCCGGCCATTACGCCACCAACTGGATGATGACCCATGGCAATTTATATGCAGCTATTCAGTTGTCCCGCGACCTGGTGTCTGTCTTGTTGTTTTCGATTATCGCGGTGGCGGCGTTTAACGTGGTGTCCTCGCTGGTACTGGTGGTTTTTGACAAACGCGGTGACATCGCTATTTTACGCACACTGGGCGCTACCCCGGCAAACATCGCTTGGGTGTTCATTATTCAAGGGGCCATGATTGGTCTGGTGGGGGTGGGCCTGGGCACGGCTCTGGGGGTTGCAGGAAGCCTGGCCGTACCCGGGCTGGTGGCTGCTCTGGAACAGGTATTACACATCAACTTCCTCAATACCGATGTCTATCCCGTGTCATTTTTACCGGTGGATATTCTGTCGCGTGACCTGCTGCTGGTTGGCACAATTGCGTTCGTTATGTGTGTGTTGGCGGCCATTTACCCCGCCCTGCGCGCGGCCAAACTACAGCCTGCCAGCGTACTCCACCACAACTAGTCTATTGTTGTTGCCGACGCCTGCGCTGTCGTTGCCGCCATTGTCTGCTTACCCGATAGCGCCACGCCATAGTGATAATAAAATACCCCAGTGAGCCAAAAAACAGGCCGCAGATAACGCAGCCCAGTAAAAACGGCTGCCACACATCACTCAGTTCCTGGCTCAGCCAGGCAAAACTCAGCTCAAACGCCAGGTCTTGCATGGGCACGCCAATGATCATTGCCCCAACCTTGTAACTGAGGAAGTAAATGGCCGGCATTGTCGCGGGGTTGGTTATCCACACCAGCCCTATGGACAGGGGCAGGTTGCAGCGCAGTTGGTAGGCGAGGGCAGCGGCGATAATCATCTGGCCGGGCAGGGGCATAAAAGCGACAAACAAACCGACAAAAAAGGCCATGGAAGCCGAGTAGCGGTTGATATGCCAGAGACTGGGCTCGTAGATCCATTCACCAAGCACTTTAAGCGACTTGATCTCGCGCAATTTGGCAGGGCTTGGGGTGATTTGTCTGAGTGTCTTTTTGGGCATAGTTCAGTGCAGCGGGCCGTGACCTAATTGGATGTATGAAATAGTTGGGGGCTGTGGTTGACTGGTTTCATCACTGCAGTATGCCTCTAACAGGAGGGGTTTTCAAAATGAGGTCATGGATGACCGGTGTGGTGGCGGCCACAATCGCTGTATCATTTTTGCCCGCCCTGCCTTCGGCGTGGATTATATCGCTTTTATTGGGCCTGGCGGCAGTTTTGTGGCGCGTAGTTCCGACCCTGGCGCAGCTGTGCTTCGGGCTTTTTCTGGGAGCGGCGGGTGGCACCTTGTATGGACACTCGGTATTGGATCACCGCGTGGCCCTGGGTTGTGAGGGGCAAGTTGTCTCCCTGGAGGGCGTTATCCGCACGCTGCCCAGGCTGACCCCCACCCGGGACGGGGGGCACCGACAGCGCTTTGAATTTCAACCTCTGTGGGTGGAGCCGGCAAGGTGTGCTGGACCCCGGCGACTGTTGCTGTCCTATTACGGTGAACATCCCCTGTCTCCCGGGCAGCACTGGCGCTTTTCGGTCAAACTGAAAAAACCCTGGGGGCTGGCCAACCCGGGGTCATTCAATATGCAGTCCTGGTACGCTCAAAGTGGCATCGATGGCACGGGTAATGTGCGCCAAAATCAGGCAGTGCTGCTGTCCGCAGCGCGCAGTCATAGCTTCGATTACCACAGCCTGCGACAGCGTATTAGCCAGCGTATCCGGCAAACAGAACTGGATGAGCCGGTACAGGCGATCTTGCAGGCCCTGACTGTAGCCGATAAGAGCGGCATCGATAGCTCGTTGTGGACTTTGCTGCAGTGCTTCGGCATCAACCACCTGCTGGTAATATCCGGCCTGCATGTCGGCATTATGGCCGGCGCCGGCTATCTGTTTGGCAGTGGTCTTTCGCGCTTGTTGCTGCCGCTTGGCTGGGTGCGCTGTAGTGCAATGATGCCGGCGGTGACGTCTTTTTGCTTTGCCTTTGCCTATGCGGCGCTCGCTGGGTTTGCCCTGGCGACGGTGCGGGCACTGAGTATGCTGGCCTGCTTTGTGGTTGCCTTGTTGTTTTCCCGCAGCAGCTTGTCCGCCAGCAATCTCCTCATTGCCGCCGTTGTTGTGTTGTCAATAAACCCATTGGCGGCGGTTGGCAGTGGCTTCTGGTTGTCGTTTACCGCTGTGGCCTGCCTGCTCTGGCTGAGTGCCTGGCGTACCGAGCAAAGATTGCCACTGCGTTTGCTACATACCCACGGCTATATGGCCATCGCCATGATTCCCCTGGGCAGTTGGTTGTTTGGCGGCGTCAGCCAGGTTGCCATGTTGGCAAATCTTGCCCTGGTGCCGCTGGTGGGGCTCTTTGTGGTGCCTGTGGCATTGCTGGGCGTTGCCAGTGCGCTGCTGGGCATGCCGGGCGACCTGTTTTTATGGGAGCTGGCCGGCTGGCCATTGCAGAAACTTCTGCCGCTGGCCCTGGATGTGTCGCAGCGCTACCCGGATTTTCTCTACCTTCATCTGTCACCCTCGCTGTGGGAGGTAGGCCTGGCCCTGCTGGCAATGGCGCTGTTGATTATGCCCTTACCCCGCGGGGTAAAAGGCGTCATTCCCTTGCTTGCCCTGCCATTATTTTTACCCGTGCAGCTTTATGATGAGGCGGTGCCAGACAATACCCGCATCACGGTGTTGGATGTGGGCCAAGGCAGTGCGCTGGTACTCCAGAGTGGGCCGCATACCCTGGTTTACGACACCGGCGGCGGCGACCCCCAGGGCTCGAATATGGCCACCTGGGTGATTTTGCCCTTTTTGCGAGCGCGGGGTATCAAACACATTCACACCCTGATTATCAGCCATGGCGATAATGACCACAGCGCCGGGGTCGATAGCCTGCTGCAACACATGACGGTTGGACAATTGATTGTGGGCGGGCGGCCAACCGGCATTGAAACGGCCAAGCGATGCAGGGCAGGGCATGCCTGGCGTTGGCCCAATGGCCTGCGCTTCCAGATTTTGTCACCCGCAGGAGCGCAGGAGCTGTCCTCCAACGACGGTTCCTGCGTATTGCAGGTTCATATTGGCGCGTTGCGCCTGCTTCTGCCCGGTGATATCAGCGCCGGGCGCGAAAAGGAGCTGATACGGTATTGGCGTGAGGGGCTGCACAGTGAACTGCTGCAGGTGGCCCATCACGGCAGTTTGTCCTCATCCTCCCTCAGCTGGTTAAAATACGTACAGCCGCGATTCGCGCTTTTTAGCAGTGGTTACCTGAATCAATTTGGTCACCCCCACCCGCGTATACGAGAGCGCTACCAGCATGGGGGAAACCGCTCCTATTTCACCGCCAGCGATGGTGCGCTGCAACTGTTGATCGGCCCCACCGGGAATATTACTGTGACGACTTACCGGGGTGAGAGCCATCCCTACTGGATGTGAGGCCGACGGCTTTTGTCCTCGCGGGAGGTGTGCGTATAATGGGCCCACTACAAATA
>Ga0114950_10000905_pt1 | contig 21641 bp, 20 predicted proteins | sample N075metaG_FD_83503 | JGI IMG/M metagenome (GOLD analysis project Ga0114950, IMG submission 83503) | Deep subsurface microbial communities from Kermadec Trench to uncover new lineages of life (NeLLi) - N075 metaG | ecosystem: Environmental > Aquatic > Marine > Ocean trench > Sediment | place... | reverse complement strand
TTGAATTCGGGTTCAAGAGCTTCTTTGAACGAGACCGCCTTGGCCGCGATGATGTGCATCAACGGCCCCCCTTGCAGACCCGGGAACACGGCCTTGTCCACCGCCTTCTTATGCTCCTCCTTACATAGGATCATCCCCCCTCTCGGGCCTCGGAGCGTCTTATGCGTCGTCGTCGTGACGATGTCGGCGTGCGGAATCGGGCTGGGATGGAGCCCGGTGGCGACGAGGCCTGCGATATGGGCCATATCGACCATGTGGTAGGCGCCCACCTCACGGGCGATATCGCTGAACCTCTCGAAATCGATAACCCGAGGATAGGCGCTAGCACCGGACACGATCATCTTCGGTCGGGTCTCCAACGCTGTCTCGCGAAGGAGGTCGTAGTCGATGCGCGCATCCGAATCCCGCACTCCGTACGACACTGCGTTGTAAAGCTGTCCGCTGAAATTCACCGATGACCCATGGGTCAGATGGCCGCCGTGACTCAAGTCCATCCCCAGGATCGTGTCACCGGGCTCGAGCAACGCGAAGTAGGCGGCCAGGTTTGCCTGGGCGCCGGAGTGCGGCTGAACGTTGGCATGGTCCGCCGAGAAGAGCTGGATAGCCCGGTCGCGGGCCAGTTCCTCCGCCTCATCGACGAACTCACATCCGCCGTAGTAACGCCTCCCGGGAAGCCCCTCGGCGTACTTGTTGGTCATGACCGTCCCCATGGCCTCTAGGACGGCCCGGGAAACGAAATTCTCGCTCGCGATGAGCTCGAGCTGTGAAGCTTGACGCGCCGCTTCTCTACGGATCGCCTCGAAAATCTCGGGGTCGGTGCTTCGCAAATGATCCATTAGAAGGCTGTTGAAGGAGTCCAGTGGTCCGCGTTGGTGGACCGCGTTGGTGGGCCGGCTTGGGCGAACCCTATCGCGCCATCCTTGTTCGAGCCATAAGAAGACATTGGAGCCCAGACTGGGTCGAAGAAGAGGGGCTCGCCTGAGCTAAGCATCGCGGACCCGTCGCGCCTCGGCGATGCGCCGACGAGCCATGTTGTCCGCGGCTTCACTGGTCGGAATATCCTCTATCAAGGCATGCCCCAAAACCTGGAGGAGGCACTCGTAGATGCCCCCGGCCTTCTCCATGCTCTGTTCTGCCGTCCAGCCCTCGAGTTCCCCGTAAACGCTACAGATGCCTCCCGCGTTGATCACGTAGTCCGGGGCATACACGATGCCCCTCTCGTGAAGTGCCTTCCCGTGCCGCGTTTCGGCCAACTGGTTGTTGGCGGAACCCGCAACGATGTCGACCTTCAGCCTGCCGAGCGTGTCGTCGTTGATCACGGCGCCCAGGGCACACGGGGAGAAGATGTCGGCGTCGATCCCGTACACGTCGTCGGGCGCCACTGCCGTCGCACCGAAATCAGCTACCGCCTTCCGGACCCGCTCGTCCTCGATATCGGCCACGCTCAAGCGGGCACCCTCCTCAGCGAGGTGTTTGCAAAGGTGATACCCCACATGTCCCAGCCCCTGAACGACTACGTGCCGGCCCTCGAGAGATTCTTCACCGTAGCGGAAGCGCGCGCACGCCTTGAGGCCCTGACATACGCCGAAGGCGGTAATCGGTGCTGGAGAGCCGGACCGCCCCTGCACACCCGTCACCCACTGGGTCTCCTTGCGGACGTATTCCATGTCGTCGACAGACGTCCCGACGTCTGCCGCGGTGATGTACCGGCCTCCCAGGGATTCGATGGCTCGTCCATGGGCCCGGAAGATCGCCTCACGCTCCGTCGTGTGGTTGTCCCCGATGATGACCGATTTCCCTCCACCGAGGGCGAGACCGGTGATGGCCGCTTTGTAGGTCATGCCCCGCGCGAGGCGAAGCACATCGGTAATCGCCTCGGCCTCCGACGCGTAATTCCAGAACCTTGTGCCGCCGAGCGCGGGACCCAGCGTGGTGTCGTGGATGGCTATGATCCCACGATATCCGCTGGCCGCATCACTCCAGAACACCAGCTGGTCGTGCTCCTTGTGGGCCATCGCCTCGAAGATTTCCACGGGCCTCCTATACCGGTCAGTCCGTATACGCGTAGAAGCCGCGGCCCGTCTTGCGTCCCAGCCAACCCGCGGCGACGTATTTTCGAAGGAGCGGACAGGGCCTATAGCGGTCGTCCCCCAACTCCCGATGTAGGACCTCCATGATGTTGAGGCAGGTGTCGAGTCCGATCAGATCGGCCAACGCCAGCGGTCCCATGGGGTGGTTCATGCCGAGCTTCATGACCAGATCGATCGCCTCCAGGTCGGCCACACCCTCCATCAACGCGAACACCGCCTCGTTGATCATCGGCCCCAGAATTCGATTTGAGACGAAGCCAGGGAAGTCGTTGACCTCCACGGGGGTCTTCCCCAACTCCGTGGAAAAGTCCATGACGGCTGCTGTGGTGGCGTCACTCGTGGCCAGTCCGCGGATCACCTCAACCAGCTTCATCACCGGGACGGGGTTCATGAAGTGCATGCCGATGACGCGGTCGGGACGTGCCGTCTCCGCGCCAATCGCGGTGATCGAGATGGAAGACGTGTTGCTGGCCAGAATCGCTTCGGCAGAGGCGGTCGCATCGAGTCGACGAAAAAGATCGTACTTGATCTCTGCCTTTTCGGGGACGGCCTCGATGATCAGCTGCGACCCTGCCGTGGCAGCGTCCAGATCAGTCATGGGCCGGATCCGCTCGAGTGCCTCACCTCGCCCTGCCTCGTCGATGATCCCCTTCTTCACCTGCCGATCCAGATTCTTGGAGATTGTCGCGAGGGCCTGGTCCAGAATGTCTTGTGACACGTCGGTGATTCGTACATCCCGCCCGCTCAGCGCGCAGACGTGCGCGATCCCGTTTCCCATGGTTCCGCCGCCCACCACTGTCACTACTTGGATGCCTATGACGTCCTCAGGATCGGATTTCATGTGCGGCGAATCGAGAGCGCTACGGCATTACCTCCGCCCAGACAGAGTGTCGCCAGGCCGGTCTCCACATCCCGATCCTCCATGGCCCCGAGAAGGGTCACCAAGATGCGTGCACCCGAGGCACCGATCGGATGTCCGAGGGCCACCGCGCCGCCATGGACGTTCACCCGCTCCGGATCCAACTTGAGCCCCCTCATGTCCGCCAGTGCCTGCACCGCGAACGCCTCGTTCAGCTCGACCAGCCCATAGTCCCCGATGCCCGTGTGCTCCTTTCCCATCAGGTTTTTCACCGCGGCGATGGGCGCGAAAAACAGATCTCGGGGATCGGCTCCGGCGGCGGTATAGGCCGAAATCTCCGCGCGGACCGGTATTCCATGCGCCTCGGCAAACTCGAGCGAGGCAACCACAAGGGCCGCCGCCCCATCGTTGAGCCCTGGGGCGTTTCCAGCGGTCACGACCAGCTCTTCGATATCATCCGGGGCGTCGGCCCGGAAAGCGGGCCGCAGTTTTCCGAGTGCCTCGAGCGACGTGTCGCGCCGGGGGCCTTCGTCGGAATCGACCACGGTGGTGCCCCGACGTGTGTCGATCGACACCGCAACAATTTCCTGCTCGAACTTGCCCCCGTCCATGGCGGCGATCGCCAGACGGTGGGAGCGAAGTGAGAACTCGTCGGCGTCGGCCCTCGAAATTCCCACCTTCGCGGCTGTGTACTCAGCGTGACCGCCCATATGGCAATCGCCGAAGGCGCACCACAAACCATCCAACACCAAGCCGTCCTGAAGCGTTTGATCGCCGAATTTTACACCGGATCGCAACCCCCGGACGTAGTGAGGCACGTTCGACATCGACTCCATGCCTCCGGCTACGACCACGTGGGCGTCCCCTGCTCGAACCGCCTGAGCCGCAAGCATCACGGCCTTCAAGCCCGATCCGCAGACCTTGTTGACGGTGACGGCCGGGACGGTCGCGGGAACCCCGCCGGAAATCGCTGCTTGCCGGGCCGGGGCTTGGCCCTCACCTGCCACGACGACGTTGCCCATGATGACTTCATCGACACTCGCCGGAGCGATACCGGATCGTTCTATTGCCGCCCGGATCGCCACTCCGCCGAGCTCGGGGGCGGCGAGGGGAGACAGACCGCCGAGAAAGCGGCCGATCGGAGTGCGGCCACCTCCTAGGATTACTGGGGTTCTCGCCTTTTCACCCATGGCCGCCCGCTTTTCTCGTGGAGTTTCACCCCGCCATCGCGGCGGAGACAACCACTTAATCTAGCCGGTGTCGGGACTGGAGCCCAAGGGAGAGTTGCTGGCCCTGCCGCGGTCGCGAACGCCGCCCGCGCTTCCCGAGAAAAGCTGTGAGAGCGTCTAGGTCGGCGAGTCCTTGCCGGCTCGCCTCATCGAGGAGCCGGATCAGGATACGCGCAGTGACCAAGGCATCCCCATGCGCGCGGTGGCGATCCGCAAGGTCGATCCCGTAATGGCGCGCAACCGCGTCGAGATTCCGGTGCCGCAGCCGAGGGAGAAGGCGGCGGGCCATCTGGATCGTGCACAAGCGCTCGACGTTGGGAACCTCGCCGACGGCTTCGGCGAGCTGCTGACTGACCCAACCCCAATCGAAGCGCATGTTATGCGCCACAAAAATTCGCCCCTCGAGTCGCTCCAGAACGTCGGCTGCGATATGGTCGAAGAAGGGCGCGGAAGAGACCATACCATTGCTGATACCTGTCAGCACTGCGATGTGACGAGGGATGGTCCTCCCCGGATTCACCAGCGACCGATACCCATCCTCCACCACACCGCCCCGGACTTCGTAGATGGCGATTTCGGTAATGCGGTGCCCACTACCGTAGCTCCCACCCGTCGTCTCGACGTCCACAACGGCATAACACAACTCGGAGAGCGGAGTCCCGGGACGCGGCCCCGGCATCGACCATACGCCTTCGCTATCGACCTGGAACCTCGAGTCAGGCCCCAGGAGGGTAAATACGGCGGCGGCGGCCGCCCCAGGATTTCCGGTGAGCCCCAAGGCCTCATGGGCGAGAGCAACCGTATGCATGGGCCCCTTCTCGAGCACAGAAACAGCACGGTGGATCAGAGTCCGATCTGCGCTCATCCCTCTCCGTCTTTCTGGCTCAAGGCGAAGGACAGGGCTTCGAGCTCCATGACCATGTTTACGTCCTTCACGGCAACGCCCACGGGGACCTTCAGCTTGGTTGGCGCGAAGTTGAGAATGCCCCTAACGCCCGCCTTCTTGACGTGCTCCATGACCGAGGGGACGGCCTCCACCGGAATCGCGAGAATCACGATCTCGACACTCTGATCGTTCGCGACGGTTTCGAACTCGCTGATATCGCGCACGTATAGCCCACCCCACTTTCCGCCGATCTTGGACGCATCGGAGTCGAAGATGGCCACCACATCATAGCCGCGCTCGCCAAACCCACCGTACTCCACGAGGGCCGACCCGATACGCCCCGCCCCCACGAGGGCGACGCGCCACCGCCGGTCGAGACCCAGAATCTTTTTGAGCCGTTCGGCCAGTTCAGCGACGTCGTAGCCGAGCCCACGCTTTCCGAACGACCCGAATAACGAGAGATCCTTCCGGACCTGGGCAGCCGTGGTCGCGCTCCGACCGGACATCTCTTCGCTGGACACAGTATTTCGCCCCTCATGCTCCAGATCCTCCAGAATTCGAAGGTAGAGGGACAGCCGGTGAACCGCCGATTCTGAAATCTTACGCGAAATAGACAACTATGACCCCATTTTCCCACCATACGTGGCCTTGTGAAAATCTTCACAATATTAATCGGCATAACACGTGTGCGCCAACGATGGTAGCCGGCAGGGGGGCTCCGCACCGTCGTTAGGTGGTCCTGGCGATGAATCCGGACAAACGAACGAAGTCGTCCGGCGACAACGTCTCGGGTCTGCGTGTAAGGTCCCATCCCGTTTCCCGGGTGAGGTCGTCCAACCGATCACGAGAGAGCCGCAGCGCCTCGTGGTCGCGCAGAATTTTCTGTACCTGCTTTCGCCGCCAGGCGAAGGCCGCCCGAGTGAGCACTCTGAGTGCCTGCTCCTCATCGGCGGAAAGAGGCGGAGGCTGGAACGGAGTGATTCTTACGACGGTCGAGTCCACACCGGGTATGGGCCGGAACGCCGTTCGCGGCACACGAAGAACCATCTCCACCGATGCGACGCACCGGACGCCGACGGTCAGAGCCCCGTACTCGCCGGTACCGGGCTCAGCGGTAAGCCGGTCCGCCACCTCGCGCTGTACCATCAGAATGATGTCACGGGGACGAGGGCGTTCGAGCAGCTTGAAGATGATGGGCGCCGTGATGTGGTACGGGATGTTTCCCACCACGAGTAGTTCCGTCGGATCCGGGACCACTGCGGACCAATCCAACTCGAGAAAATCCCGATGGAGGACGTCCACATCGGGGCGCACACCCCACTCATCCTGGAGCGCCTCTGCCAGCCGGTCGTCCAACTCCACGAGCACGAGATGCCCGGCCCGGCCAACCAGGTGCCGTGTGAGCGCACCCCGGCCCGAGCCGATCTCCAATACGGTGTCCGATCTCGAACAATCCAGCGCCTCGACAATCTTCTGCTGAAGCGAAACGTCCACGAGGAAATTCTGTCCGAGAGATTTCTTCGCCGACATTAGAAGGCTGTTGAAGGTCCGTCCTCCCTCAGGTTCGGAGAACCACCGCGGTTTGGTCGTCCGCCAGATATTGGGGGGTGGCGGCTTCGGCCATTTCGAACAGGACCTCGACGATACGAGTGGGATCCGCCTCTAGCTCTTTCGTCACGGCATCGAGGACCGCGGCCTCCCCGCTCCCCGGCTCAGGCGTGGCGAGCGTGTCGGACAGACCATCGGTGAAGAGGACAAGGAGGTCTCCACTCTGCCAGGGCACTCGCTCCTCAGCGTACGACTCGGGACCCGCAAACCCCATGGGTAGGTCTGTGGCCCCGAGCCGCTCCGGATCGCCATCGGATCGGAATACCCATGCGTGCGGATGGCCGGCATTCGAGTATCGAAGCTCACCAGCCTCCAGATCGATCACGACATAACAAAGGCTTACAAACATCTCCGTGGTCTTGAGCTCGGCGCTCAGGGCATCGTCGAGCTTCCGCAGCACTTCCGCAGGATTGGGCGACTCCAGGGCGTAGATGCTGGCGGCACTCAAGCACAACGCCATGATCAGCGCAGCCGGGAAGCCATGAGACGAGACGTCTCCGATCATCACGCCGATCTTTCCCGACGGCAGCTTGAAGAGATGGAAGAAGTCCCCGCCGACCTGTTCCGCGGAAACCACGCGGGCTGCGACATCCGCCCGGTCGAACGCCTCCGGTGATGGCAGAAGCTTCATCTGGAGATGGTGCGCCAACTCCATCTCGTGACTCATCCGTTCCTGTGCGAGGCTTTCCTGAATGAGCCGGTTGTTCTCGATCGCCGCACCCACCTGACTCGCGATCGCCGAGAGAAGTTTCTTGTCGCTCGTTGTGAAGGGCTCGGCGCGCAAGCGCCTAAAGAGGTCGATGACGCCCACGATCCTACTTTCCCCCGAACGACGGCTGTAGCTGATGGGGACCGAAATGTCCGTTGTGGCTCCCCCTGATCGGGCGTCGCCGAAGTCCCCGCGGCCACCGATCTGAGCACGTCCGTCCTCGAAAACTCGTAACGTAATCACGTCCGGCGTACGCGCATCGAGGGGAGCGCTGGAACCCGGACCCACCGACGCCGTGAGATGAAGTACATCTTTGAGGCGGTCATAGACCCAGAGAGACCCCCTCTCAGCATCGAGGACGTCACAAACGTCTTTCAGGATTTCCTCAGTGGCTTCCTCGAGAATGAGGATTGAACCGAGCGTCTCGCTAATCGAATACAGCAGGTTGATCTCCTCATACCGCTCCGATAGCTCACGTGTGAAAAAATCGACCTCCTGCATGAGGTCGAGCACCCGCTCCACCCCCGCCTGTACGAAAGAAGCAACTCCTTCCATCGCCGATCCGTCCGGGGAGCAAATTTCGAGCTGCAAGGCCGGACCATTTTTCGGGGAAAGAGAGCGGAGGAGACTGTGGGGCAAGGGCTCTCGAATCGCGTCGGGGGCGCCGTTCTCCAATACCGGATAGACCTGGGCCGTCCGGCTGCCATCGTCTCCGAGGCTCCATACGTGGAGATCCAGGTCGAGGTGGGAGCTGAGGCCGTCCAGAGTCTCGCGAACCGGAACCGGAAGGACAGGGGGTCGCCCTCCTTCCGGGCTCATGCCGTGGCCTCGCCCTCGAAGCGCAGGACCAGCGTCACCGAATTCCCTCGCTCGTTAAACTGCACTTCATCCATCAGGGCCTTCATCAGGAAGATCCCACGGCCCCCGGTCTTGGAGATGTTGTCTGGGAGAGTCGGATCGGGCACCTTCGTGGGATCAAAACCCATACCCTGGTCCGTGATTCTTACCGAGACCGCTTCGACCCCTATCGTGACTTCGACACGAACACGCTTCTCGGGGTCGCTGTTATTGCCATAGAGCATGGCGTTGGAAAGGGCCTCGGTAAGTCCCACGCGGAAGTTCAAATTCAAACGGCGGGCGTATTCATCACAACCGGAGCAGTGCCGCGTGACATACTCCACCGCGTGTTCGATCGAACGAATGTCGTTCGGCAACTCGAGAATGAGTTCCTGGTCCACCCACTATCCTCCGCTGGATCCGGAGGGACCCTTAGAGCCCCTCTAGCGCCTCTTCCCGCGAATCGGCAATCGTGAAGAGCGTGTCCAGCTTCGTGAGCTCGAACAGGGTTCGCAGGTCCTCATTGAGGCTGGCCAGTCGAAGCTCACCATCCTGCTCACGAATTTTCTTGGAAAGGGAAACGAGCACACCCAAACCGGAAGAATCGATGTAGCCTGTCTCAGAAAAATTTACGACGAACCTGCGTTCCCCCTTCTCCAGCTCATCGAGAACCTTCTGCTTCAGCTCCTGGCGATTTCCGACGATGAGCTGCCCTTCAACATCGATGACCGTCACGTCGCCTGACTTGCTCACCCGAAATGCCATGGTTCCTCCGCTTGGGATGGGCGCCGGCTACGCGAACGCGCGTGCCGCACCGGAAGAAAAACGATAAGTGGGAACGACCCATCGGGGCAATACTCACGCTTTGCGTCTTCGGATCGTCTCGTCCGGTAGGCGAAGTGTGGGCGCCCGAATTCCACGGCTCGCGGCACGGCCAAAGTCACTCCTCCGAGGCTCGTTGTAAGCGTCTCAGAACGGGTTCGGACACGAACTGGGACACGTCGCCCCCAAGCCGGGAGACCTCCCGGACGAGGGACGCGGAAAGAAAGGAGTATCTCTGATCTGGCGTGAGGAATATGGTTTCGACACCGCTCCACAGCTCCCGGTTCATCTGGGCCATCTGAAATTCGTACTCGAAATCGGAGACGGCCCGTAGTCCCCGTATCACGAACTGGGCCCCAACCTCTCGGGCGAAATCGACAAGGAGGCCTTCGAACTGGCAACCCTCGATCCCATCATCGTCCCGAAACACCTCCTGGACCATTTCCAGCCGCTCTTCGGCGCTGAAGAGGTTGGCCTTCGCCGGAGACGCCGTGCGAGCGACCGTCACCAACACCCGATCCGCGAGGCGTAGTGACCGGCGAGCCACGTCCTCATGCCCCTTGGTGATGGGATCGAAAGAACCCGGATAAACGGCCACCACCGGCTGCACCCGTGTCATGATTTCGCCTCGACGATGGAAATGAGCGTGTCTCCGTACCGCCTCTGACGGAGCCCGGGAACGTCCGGAGTCGCATCGGTCGTACGATGCTCAACCCAAAGCTGGGACGCAAACGCAGTCGCCTCGAAGCGTTCGATCAAGCCGGCCGCGAACCCCTTCCCGTATGGCGGATCAGCAAGGGCGAGGTCGAAGGATCCAGCCTTCAGGCCTCTCACGTATTCCATGGCATCTCCACTCCAGACCTCTACCTCGGACGCCGCCCCGAGCAGCTCCGCGTTCTCTCGTATCGCCTTCAAAGCGCCCCGGGCCCGTTCCACGAACACCACCCTCTCGGCTCCCCGGCTCAACGCCTCGAACCCCAGGGCCCCGGAGCCCGCAAAGAGGTCCAACACGGTTGCCCCTTCCAGGTCCGGACCCAGCGCCGCCATCCACGACTCCCGAACACGATCACTCGTGGGCCGGACGCCCCGCCCTCGAAGCGCCTTGAGCCGACGTCCTCGCCACCGTCCGGCGATGATTCTCATGCATCCGCCGACAGGGGACGATTCTCGGGGGAGTCCTTCGGGTCCGACCGACGCACATCGAGGAGGTGGGCCTCAACCCGCCGGCGCCCTCGAAAAACGCCGAGTTTCACCTTGAACACGAGGTCCACCGGGCCGGTTCCGAGGCTCTCGGGAGCGACGCGCTCGACAAGCCCGAAGCCGATTGCGTCGACGGTATGATCGAACTGAGTGATCTGGAGCTTCAGGTGGCCTTTGCCCACTTCCCTGGCAGGACGCGTCAGATCGACCTGGCGGGCCAAGAACACCGGCGCAGGATTACCGACGCCGAACGGTCCGAGGTAAGAAAGCATATGTGCGAGTTGCTCCGTCATGGCGGTGAGAGGGATCTCGAGTTGTGGTCTGATGACAGGGCGTGGCTGCTCCCCTCGCAGGCGCTCTCGGACCTGGGCGTTGAACGCCTCCCTGAAGCCCCCGATGTGATCCGCCGCGATATCCATGCCCGCCGCCGCTCGGTGTCCGCCAAAGCGACCCAGGTGCTCCCTGCAGGCATCGACCGCCGCGAAAAGATCGAATCCGGGAATCGACCGTGCGCTGCCCCGCCCCTGCCCGTCGGCGACGGCGACCAAAACGGTCGGGCGGTGGATTCGCTCGACGATCCTCGAGGCGACGATCCCGATCACACCCGGGTGCCACCCCTCGCCCTCGAGCACGACGCCGAAATCTTGGGCAGGGTCGAACGAGCCCTCCAACTGGTCGAGGGCCTCTATTAACGTCCGCGTTTCTTCCTCACGCCTCTGGTCGTTCGCGTCCTCGAGACGGTCGGCCAGTGCCGACGTGTGTACCTCATCGTCCGACATCAACAACTCGAGCGCGGTCATCGCTTCCGCCATCCTCCCTGCGGCGTTGATACGTGGGGCGATGCGGAACGCAACTTGCCCGGCATCGATCGGTCCGTCTTCAAGTCCGGCGCGCGCCATGAGGGCCCTCAGGCCGGGCAGCTTCGTCCGAGCCAATGCCTTGAGGCCGTAACGAACCAAGGTGCGGTTCTCTTGATTCAGAGGCACCACGTCGGCAATCGTGGCGAGTGCCACGAGGTCGAGGGACGAATACAACTCCTCCGTGTCGATTGCTTTCGTTCTTACGAGCACTTCGCACAACCGATACGCCACACCGGTGCCACAAAGGCCTTTGTTCGGATATCCGCAGTCGACCCGATTCGGATTTATGACCGCGAGCGCCGGAGGGAGCGTTTCAGCCGGCGTATGGTGATCCGTGACGATCACATCGAGGCCTGATGCGTTCGCATCCGCCACGGCGTCGTGGGCCCGAATCCCGGAGTCGACCGTGACGATCAAGTGCGCTCCGGCCCCTTTCGCCGCAGCGATCCCAGCGGCCCCGAAATCATAACCGTCCCGCAAACGGTGGGGCACGAAGGGGACCGCGTTCCCTCCGATCCGGCGAATCCACCTCGTCAGGAGGGTGGCACCGGCGATCCCATCCACGTCGTAATCGCCGTGAACGAGAATCGTTTCTCCCTTTCGAACCGCGTCGAGGACCCGTTCCGCGGCGGGAGCGATCCCTGCCAGCGAATCTGGGGCGTCGAGTTCGGAAAGCAGGGGCCGCAGGAACGCCTTCGCGCGACCCGGATCCGCCAGATCCCGTTGCACCAGCAGTGCACAGAGGACCTCGGGAAGGGAGAGCGCCTCCTGGAGTGACCGCACGACCTCGGGAGGCGCTTCGCCGGGTTCCTCCCACCGGGGATCGACCGTAGGGATCGCCGACGGGGCAGTCAGACCCCCTCCTTCCACGTCAGCGGTTCACCGGCGCCGACGCCTAGGCGTTGGCGGTCGGTTCTTGCGGCTCAGCCCCCTCGGCGGCAACGGTGTCGGTGTCGACGACCTCCCCGGCATCGGCCTTCTCGACCGCCAACTCCTCGGTAGGGACATCGTCGGAGGTGATACCCTCGACCGCCTGCTCCTCGGCAGCGACATCGTCGGTGGCGACGTCCTCGACCGCCCGCTCTTCGGCGGGGACATCGTCGGTGGCGACCTCGACGGCAGGAACGTCGTCGACGGACTCCGACCCCACTTCGGGTGCCGGGCCGCCCGGGACCCGACCGGAGGCCTCAGCGGCCACCGCTGCTCGGGCGGCGGCTTCCTCCGCCTCCTCAACAGCCTCGGCCTCGGAGATGGAGGCCCGCTCCGCATCTCGCTGGTCCGTCGAAGCCCTGAGGGCCCGCTCGATCCTTTCTCCCTCTTCCTCCGCCCGAGCAAGTCCCTCGGCGGATTCCGGCGTCAGGATCACGCCACAACCTTCACACCGGAACATCCCGTCTCCATGACGTATCTGGTTCTGAATCTGGAGCGGGACCATGTTGTAGCAGTTGCCGCAAGCGCCATCCTGCGTGAGTTCAGCGACGGCCACATCTCTGGCGCCGGCCATGATGCTGTCGTAGATCTGCCGCTCGTCTGGATCGATTCCGGCCGCGAATTCCTCTCGGTCGGCCAGGAGCGCCTCGAGCTTGCTTTCCGTGGACTGTTGTTCTTCGACCAGCTCCTTCCGGCGGGGCTCCACTTCGGCCAGGGCCTCACTGTACGCCCCTTCCTGCTCCTCGAGTCGCTCCTCCAACCGCTTGATCTGGTCCAGGAGACTCAGGGCCTCCTGTTCTTCACTCTCGAGGGCCCGCCGGACCATCTCGAGTTCGGCATGCACAGCCGCCTCTTCCCGCACGTTCCGGACCGCGTCCATGCGCTCTTGCAGCTTCGCCGCCCGGACCCTCCTCTCTTCGATCGTCAACTCTATCCTGTTCTCTTCGAGCCTGATCTCCTTGAGTCGTTTTTCGAGAGCCTGTACCTCCTGCTCCAGCCGTAGCACCGGCGCATCGACTTCCTCCAGGAGGGGCTCGAAGCTTTGCGTCGCTGACCTAACAGACGCGATCTCCTGGTCTAGCTGCTGGAGTTCCTTCAGGGATGTCCGTGTCTGTGGTGTCATGAAGTGCTCTTCGCTCGAATGGCCTCAGAGTGTCCCTATACGTGATGGTCCTTCAGTGCTCTCCGTACGGTCGGCGACCAGTCCCGCCCCAGGTCCCTGCGCTCTTTGCTGAGCCGGGCCTTCTCCACGAGGAGCTGGGTCTGTTGCTGCTCGTCCAAGGTATTCTGTAGGAGATGGTCCACCGCGTCGAGCCTTACCTGCAATAAGGTACTGAGGATCTTGCTCGACGATTCTTCGAAAACGCGGCGCGCTCGGCTGAGTTCTGTCCGATCGGCCAGCAGCTCCTCCAACACGCGGGCGGCCTCGGCAACCATTTTCTCCGGCGGATGTGTCAGCTCATGGTCCGCCAAGAACGACTCGAAGATCGCTCGATACCTGATGTCCGCGAAGTCCTGAGGGCCGAGGCGCTCGCCAACGCGTTCGATCCAATCACGGTCCTTGGTCATGAGAAGAAGCAACTCTCGCTCAGGCCCCATTTCGGGCACGGAGGTTGCGGAGGAGCGGCGGTGATCCGGCCGCCGCGCCACCCTCTGCTGAATGGGCGCGGGGGCGACCCTTGCCAATTCGCCCTCCAATGTGTCTCGACGGACCCCGGTTCGCTCCGAGACCTTCGCAACGTAGATGTCCTGCAAGGCGGGATCCTGAACCGCACGAAGCGTCGGAAGCAGCCGGTCGATGGCCGCCCGCGTGTGTTCGATGCTCCTGAAATGATCGTGCTCTTCCAGGATCTGGAGCTTCCGGTCGAGGACGTCGACGGCCGCGTCGATGTGGCTTTGGAGCCCCTCGGCCCCCTCGGAGCGAACTAGTGTGTCCGGATCCTCTCCCGGCGGGAGCGTAACGACGCACGGGTGTACGCCTCCCGCCAAGAGCAGATCCGCGACTCGGAACGTCGCCTTGAGCCCGGCCGGGTCACTGTCGAACAGGAGGTGAGCCCTCGACGTATAACGGCGGAGAACCGCCACCTGTTCTTGGGTGACCGCCGTTCCGAGCGGAGCGACCGTATTCTCGAATCCGGCCGCAGCAAGGGACACGACGTCCATGTAGCCCTCCACTACGAGAGCCGTCTCCCGCCTCCGGATCGTGTTCTTCGCCCAGCTCAACCCGTAGAGGATTTCCCCTTTATGGTAGATCGGAGACTCAGGTGAGTTGACATATTTCGGCGATCCCTCCCTTCCGGCACCCAACACACGGCCGCCGAAACCCACCACCTTCCCGGAGAGGCTCTCGATCGGAAAAATGAGCCGGCCCCGAAACCGGTCGTAGGGGTCCTTTCGTTTTTCACTGCGGGTAACAAGGCCCACTTCGATCAGAACCTCTTCCCCGATTCCGTGGTGCGACGCCGCTTCGTGAAGCCCACGCCACGCGTCAGGAGCGTAGCCGAGCCCGAAACGTTCGGCCGTCTCCCGGTCGATACCCCGCTCCTCCAAATAAGAGCTCGCCGGGCGGCCGGCCTTCTCGTCCCAGAGCGAGTCCTGGAAGAACATGCGTGCAAAGGCGTTGGCCTCGTAGAGGTGCCGAAACGGATCCTCACCGGTCTGGCCCCGGCTCACTTCTCTGATCTCTACTCCGCTATTGGTCGCCACGTGTTTGACGGCATCCACGAAGCTGAGACCGAGGCGTTTCATGAGGAACGCAAAAACGTCACCGGACTCCCCGCAACCGAAGCACTTGTAGAAGCCCTTCGCCGGAACCACATAGAAGCTGGGCGTCTTTTCATCGTGGAACGGGCAGCAAGCCTTGTAGTCCTTCCCGGACCTTTTCAGAGGCACGATGTCGCCTATCACCTGAACGATGTCGGCCCGGGCGCGAACCTCCTCGACCTGATCGTCCGGGATCATTTAAAGCTCGCCACGGTAACGCCCGCTCCACCCTCGGCATGCCCGCCAACCCGGAAGGTGAACACTCGGCCATCGTCTTCCAGCAGCGCGGTCACCCGTGCTCGCACTGCGCCAGTCCCTTTGCCATGGATGATCCTCAACTCGGTGAGATCGGAAAGGATCGCCTCATCTATGGAACGCCTCAACTCCTGGTCGACTTCATCCACCCGCAAGCCGCGGAGGTCGACCTCCGTGCGGACCGGCCCGGCCGGCGCCTTCCACGAGACCGATCCCGAGGGGGTGTCGCGAGCACCATCACCTTGGTTGACCAACTCCACGTCCGCTATGTGGACCTTCAGTCGGATCCCGGACGCATCGATAACGGCGCGGTCGTCTCGCACCTCGGCAACAACGCCTTTCAGGTTTCCGTCGAGCAGTCGCACCCGGTCGCCCGGCGTGAACGTCACCGAGCCGGACACCGTCGAACCGATTCGTCGGAGTTCTTTTTGACGACGGGCTGCATCTTCGACCCTTCGCCGGGCACTGCGGGCGGCGTTCTCGAGTTCCTTTCCGGACGCCACCTCGCGAACCTCGCGGATGGCCTCCTCGACCTCCTGTCGAGCTTCCATCAGGATCCGCCGCGCTTCCTCACGGGTCCTCTGTTCCGCTTCGTGCTCTTCCCGGCGGAGATCGGCCTCACGAACCTCCACTTCCTCGCGCACGGCGGCGGTCTCCTCCCGCTCACGACTCAGCGTGTCGACCAGCTCGCGAGCCTCCTTCTCCCTTTTTTCGAGCCGCTCGAGAAGATCCTCCATGGAGGCCTCACCACCCTCCATGTGCACCTCCGCCCGCTCGAGCACGTGGGCGGGAAGTCCTAAACGGCGGGCGGTCGCGAGACCATAGCTGCGCCCGGGCCTCCCCTTTACGAGCTCGTACGTAGGCTTCATCCTTTCGGAGTCGAACCGGAGTGACGCGTTTACGACACCACTACCTTCGGTGTCGAGGCGCTTCAAGGCTCCGAGGTGGGAGGTGACTATGGCGGTGACGCCCCTTTCGGAGAGGTGCTCGATCAGAGCCCTGGAAAGAGCGGCACCCTCAGCCGGATCCGTGCCCGTCCCCATCTCATCGAGAAGAACCAACGACCCCTTCCCGGCGCACTCGACGACCTCCTTCCAGATCGTCAAGTGGGCGGAAAACGTCGACAGACTCTCCGTTATGGATTGCTCGTCTCCGATATCGGCGAAGATCGAATCGAAGACCGGAAGTCGGGTCCCCTCCTCGACCGGTGGGACGACTCCACTCTGGGTCAGGGACGCGATCAGCCCCACGGCCTTCAGGAACACCGTCTTGCCGCCCGTGTTGGGTCCGGAGACCACCAGGATCCGCTCACCGGGCTCCAAGCTCAGGTCGAACGGCACCACAGGGTCATCGGAATTCGCCAGCAACAACGGGTGGCGGCCCCCCACGATCGCCCAGCCCTCTGATTCGCCCGATAGCGCGGGGCGTGTGGCGCCCCAGTCGCTGGCGGTCCGAGCCCGAGCGACGAGGGAGTCGAACTCGACAAGCGCTTCCCAACTGGCGGTCAGTGACGGGTGCAGAGGCCGCAGAGTCTGTGTGATCTCGGTAAGGATGTGATGGATCTCCCTCGTTTCTTCCCGCTCGAGCCCCCGCAACTCGTTCGTAAGCTCGATGGCCATGGGCGGCTCGACAAAGAGCGTCGCACCCGTATGGGATTCATCGTGAACGATTCCGCCCACGGCCCTCTTTCCCTCTCGGCGCACAGGCACGACATAACGCCCGTCGCGCATGCCAACGGACGCGTTCGCCACCCTGACACGCTCCGGGAGATCCGCGACGAACGCCTCCAGCTTCCGCACGATCTTGTTTCGCGAGCCGCGGAGTTGCCTACGAATTCGCCGGAGATCGGTGCTGGCGGTGTCCAGGATTTCGCCCGAAGCGTCCGTGGTTCTTGCGATCCGGCGTTCGAGATCGCGGTCCGTGTATAACCTGTTTCGGATGAAGGCGAGAGCCGCGAAGCGCGACTCCGCATCCAGAGCCTCAGCCAACAGGCGTCCGGATACGAGCGAGACACCGAGGGCGTGCAGCTCCGCCCCCTCCAATACACTGCCCTCGACCGCCAGACTCTTGAAAAGCGGCAAACAATCAGGGATCTCGGGCGGTGACCACGGTGAGCGTGTTTCCAGAAAGGCTACGGTCTCCGAAACTCGGGTAAGCTCGCGTTCCACCCACTCGCGATCCGTGTGCGGCCGCATTGAGAGAACCGCCGCGCGTCCAGCCTTGGACGTGGCGCGGTCCGCCACCTGTTCAAGGGCTCCATAGAAGTCCAGGACGGTGAGGGCGTGCTCGCTCATCCCGCAGCGGCACGGGAGAGCGGCTCCACCCTCACGCGAGCTCTTCCCGAACGATGCGGTTCGCTTCCTTTCCATCGAAGCGTCCTCGAATCTTCGGCATGATTCGGCCCATCACGGCGCCCATCTCAGTGGCACCCTCATCGATCACCTCCCGAACGATGGCGTGCACCTCGGACTCGGAAAGGGCGGGTGGTAGGTACACCTGGAGCATCGAGGCCTCCTCGGATTCCTTTTCGGCCAGCTCCGGACGTCCGGCCTCCACCATCTGCTCCGCCGTGTCACGCCGCTGCTTGATCGCCTTTGCGACGACGGCCTGAACCCCCTCGTCATCCAACTCCTCGCCGATCTCGATCTCCCGATTACGCACCTCCGAAAGGAGGGTGGTGAGGACCACTATGCCCACCCGATTTCGCGCTTTGCGGACCACGACGAGGTCGTTTCGGAGCCTCAATTTCAGATCTTCCGACATGGGTGGGAAGCTATCTACGGCAGTCCCATCCAGCCATGGGGCAGCCCTCACCCGAACCCTATCCTCGGAGCAGGCGGCTGATGCTGTTTCCCGCGACCTGAAGGGAATCATGAAGACCATACCAGATTTTGCGATGGAAATCCTGAGTCGTTCTCCCACTCCGGCGCTTCCGCTCCCTCACCTCGTCAAGGCGATCACGGAGGAAACGGCAGGCCACGTCGTCGGCGCAGAGCGGATCCTAAGGGAGATTCGGTCGCGTCCTGACCTTTTTCGTGTTCTCGACCCTCTGATCGGCCCTTGGCGTCGTGCAACGGCGAAGCCAGGCGAGGCCCCGCCATGGAGCCCGGACACTTGGGTCCTCGGCCTCGCTCCCGGCACCCGAGTGAGCTCACCGGTGTGGGCCCGGACCGCGGAAAGTCTTCGTTGTCTGGGAAGGAGCGTCGACGAACATTCGGCAACGGGCGTGGCACATTGGCTTCTACTGATTGAGCGGAGCACCTCGCTCAGTCGACGCGCCGCCTGAACCACCCAGTGCGCCACTCTCCCTCCTCGTCGACATCCTCGAGCCCGAACCCTAACAGGGCTGCAGACCGGGACACATAAAGCCACTCTTCTTCCGTGATACCGCTCAAGATCAACCATCCCCCGGACTTCAGCGCCCCCGCGAAGCTCTCCAAGAGCGGCACGAGAACCCCCGCCTGAATGTTGGCCAAAATGCCATCGAAGGGTTCCCGCCCATGGAGCCAGGCCGGAGTCACATCAGCCTCCTCGACCCGGACGGACCAGGTGACTCCATTCACGACCGCATTTTCGCGGGCGGCTTCACAAGCATACGGATCCATATCCACCGCCAGGACGTGATTGGCACCAAGGCGGGCGGCCGAGATCGCGAGAATGGCCGAACCGCATCCCGCATCCAAGAGCCTCTCACCGGGGGACAGGGCCCGGTCCATCAGCCTGAGAGCCCCCCGGGTCGTCTCATGTTCGGCCGTACCGAACGCCATTCCGGGGTCGATGGTGACCACGACCACGCCCTTGGGAGCGTTGGCGTCGCACCAGCTGGGAGTGACAACCAGACGGTCGGTGATGGTTCTTGGCCCCAGCCCCTGCCTCCACAAGACGGACCAATCCTGGTGCTCCTGCCAGCGCCAAGTCAGGGTAATTTGGTCCAGTCCCGTGGCCTCCCGAAGCATGTCTTGCGCCCGCCTCACGAACGCCTCCGGATCGACAGGCGGAGGCACATACGTGATCAATCGACCCTCGATCTCCTGCACTCCCCTTGCACCGAGGCCGAGCAGGGGCTCAACCAGGAGCTCCGATGCCATGGGAGAGAGCCCATCCACCGACAGGGCCAACCAGCGGTCGGGTGTAGCGGTGGCGGAAGCCGAGGCGTCGGAGGAACCCGAGGCGTCAATCACGCCTGTGTGAACGCCTCTTTGACCCGGGACCAGATGCTCCTCCCGGAACCCCCATCGAGTTGCTCCGGCGCCGGGTCCTCCAGTTCACGAAGCGCACGAATCGCCTCCTCCTGTTCGGGCGTCAAACGCTCAGGCGTCCACACCACGATTCGTACCAGTTGGTCCCCCGTTCCCCGCCCGTGGAGCTCAGGGAGCCCGCGGCCCCTGAGACGTAGAACCTCCCCACTCTGGATACCCTTCGGGATGATCAGTCTGACCGTTCCACCTACGGTCGGGACCTCGACCTCATCACCCAAGGCTGCCTGCGAGTAGGTGATGGGCAGGTCGTATCGCAGGTGCGCACCGTCACGCACAAAACGGGCGTCCTCCTCGACCTCAATCAGCACCAGGACATCACCACGAGGGCCCCCCCTCAGCCCTACGTTGCCTTCGCCACGCAGCGTCATGAAGTTCTCGGACGTCACGCCGGGGGGAATCTCGACCTTGACCGGCCGCTCGGAGCGGGCCCGTCCTTCACCGTGGCACTGGGGGCACGCCTCTTTGATTACACGACCTTCACCTCGGCAGGTGCGGCACGGAACGACGCTGATGAACTGTCCGAACACCGTTCGCTGTGCCTGACGTTGCTCCCCCGACCCGCGGCACGTCGCACAGAGAGCGGGAGCGGCTCCGTCGGCGCTTCCGGTTCCGGAACACCGTTCGCAGGTATCCAGAATCGCCACCTTCAGCGTCTTCACCACGCCCGTGGCCACCTCCGGAAGCGTGACGTGCACCCTGACCTTGATCGCCTCGCCCTTGGGTGCCGATCGAGATCCACCTCTCTGTTGCGTTCCTCCGAAAAGGTCCCCGAACCCTCCGAAGTCCCTCATGAAGACCTCGAGGGCGTCGGAGAAGTCGAAACCCGCGAATCCACCTGCCCCACCAGCACCCCGGTTCAGCCCCTGCTCTCCGTACTGGTTGTAGATCGAGCGTTTCTCCGGATCACGGAGAATCTCGTAGGCCTCGGTCACTTGCTTGAACCGGTCCTCGGTCCCTTCCGATCCTTGGTTCCGATCGGGATGGTACTTCAGGGCGAGCTTACGGTACGCCTTCTTGATTTCGTCCGTGCTGGCGCCCTTCGAGACGCCCAGCAATTCATAGTAGTCGGCCATTTACCTCTGCGGAGATCTGGCTCTATACACCGAGAACGTTGTTGACCAGCGTCGACGTATAGTCGACGATCGCGATTACCTTTTCGTACGGCATCCGAGTGGGACCGATCACGCCGATCACACCCTTGAGCTGTCCGACGCGGTATTCCGCTGTCACCAGCGTGAAATCGGAAAGAGCCTCCTCCGAGTTTTCGCTTCCGATCGTGATCTTCAGTCCACCCTTGTGTTCCCTGTTCCCCAGAACGTCGGCAAGCAGGGCCCTCTGCTCCGTCAGTTCGATGAGCCCCTTGAGTCGCTCCCCGGTGTTGAATTCCGGCTGAGACGCCAGGACGCTGGTCTGGCCCAAATGGACCTCGCCCCCTTGCAGCGGCCTCCAATCGAACAGCTCAGAGCTGGACTGAATGAAGATATTCAAGAGTTCCTCGGCGCCTCCGCCCTCGCCTATCCCCGTATCCCTCAGTCGATCGGGCAGGGTTTCACTTATCGCGAGGAGGGTCAAGCCTGCGAGCCGCTCATTGAGAACCTGTGTCACGCTCGTCAGGACATCGGCCTGAACCTCGCCAGGGAGATCAACGTAGACCGTGTGGACAAACCCGCTCCTGATGGTCATCACCATCAGAATCTTCGCACTCGACACCTGAATCAGCTCGAGTCGCTCGACGATCGCCTCACCGAGCTTCGGAGCGACAGCCACACCCAACTCTCTTGAAAGCAGGCTGAGCGCCCGGATCGCACGCTGTATGAGCCTCTCGACAGCCGAAGATCCCCCGACCTCGATTTCCTGGGCGAGGCGTTCACGCTCGACCTCCGTCAGCGGCTGCGGCCGCACGATCCGGTCGACATAAAATCGGTACGCGTGGTCCGTCGGAATCCGACCGGCAGAGGTATGACGATGGAAGAGATATCCCTTGTTCTCGAGGTCGCTCATGGTATTTCGGACGGTGGCCGCCGAAACGCCGAGATCGAACCTCTTTGCCAACGTTCGACTCCCGGCTGGCTCCGCAGAATCCACGTACGTACGGACCACGGCCTCGAGCACCTGTCGCTCGCGCTCCGAGAGATCTTGACCGATGGGTTGGAGATTATCTGGATTCATAGTTAAAAATATCGAGAAACGGCGTCAGTGGCGATCATCCTTTCAAAATCCGCTTCAAGTTCGATGGTCAGGCGGTCCATGACCAGCCATCCCTTTGGTGTCAGTCGCACGACGTTTCCTTCTGCCACGGCCAGAGCATTCTCCTCCCAACAGCGCGCCCGGTCC
>Ga0114950_10000903_pt1 | contig 21660 bp, 19 predicted proteins | sample N075metaG_FD_83503 | JGI IMG/M metagenome (GOLD analysis project Ga0114950, IMG submission 83503) | Deep subsurface microbial communities from Kermadec Trench to uncover new lineages of life (NeLLi) - N075 metaG | ecosystem: Environmental > Aquatic > Marine > Ocean trench > Sediment | place... | reverse complement strand
GGTCAGGCTGGAAGACGGCGCTACCGGCGACCCGGTGGCGAATATCTGGACGACCTGGATGCTTCTCTAGATGAGCGATCTTCGCAGTTCGACCAGGAACATGGTGATATCCGGGAACAGAATGATCAGGATCAGTACGATCAGCATGGTCAGCGCGAACGGCGCGGCGCCGATGAAAATATCGGCAAGCGAAATGTCATCGCGCTCGAGCGAACTTTTGATCACGTAGACAGCCAACCCCAGTGGCGGCGTCAGCAAACCGATCTCGGTGGCAATGATCGTGACAATGCCGAACCACACCAGATCGACATCGAATGGCTTCATCACCACCAGGAACAGCGGCACCGTGATCAGCATGATCGAGACCGAATCGATGATCGTGCCAAGCACCAGAACGACGACCACATACATGAACAACAACATGCCAAAGCTGGCGTCGAGCGAGTTGAGCCAGTTACCAAGCTGAGTCGGCAGGCCGGTGATACCGAGCATGCTGCTGTACATGTTGGCGGTGATAATGAGAAACAGCAGCGTCGCCGAAATGTGGCCGGTTTCGACGAGAATACCCCACAGGCGGCGCCAGGTCAGGGTCCGCCGCCCCAGGGCGAACAGCAAGGCGACGAACGCGCCCGCCGCACCGGCCTCGGTCGGCGTGTAGAGACCGGCATAGATACCGCCGAGCACGACAAGGACCAGAATGGTGATCGGGATCGCCTTCATCATCAGTTCTTTGCCGGACAAACGATCTTCAGCGTCGGGAGTTTCGGTAAACGTTTCGGGTGACGCCACGGAATTGGGGAAGGCGTAGGCCATGATCGAGATCAGCACACAGTAGGCGACTGTCAGCAGGAGGCCGGGGCCGACGCCGGCGATAAACAGGTCACCGACCGATTGTTCGGTGATCAGCGCATAGATAATCAGCAGTATGCTCGGCGGGATCAGCATGCCGAGCACCGAAGAGCCGGCGACGGTGCCCACGGCGAACCGGCCCTTATAGCCATAGCGCAGCATCTCGGGCACCGCAATGCGCGCAAACACCGTCGCCGAGGCGATCGATACACCGGTGATCGCTGCGAAGATGGCGTTAGCGACGACCGTCGCCATACCCAGACCACCGCGGACGCGGTACAGGAATGCATACGCAATATCGTAAGTATCTCGGCCCATGCCGGCGGCACTGACCAAGAGACCCATCAGCACGAACAGCGGAATAACGCCGAACAGAAAGTTGCCGACAACCTTCGCCGACTTAAACCACAACAGGGCGACCGCGATATCGATGTTGTCTTTGACGATCCAGACGCCGACGAACGAGATCAGCGCAAGCACGATCGGCACATACATACCGATGTAAATCAGGAACAACATGGCAACGATCGAGGCGGCGCCGATTTCCAGGGCGGTCATTGCTGGCTCTTCTCGACGACATCGACTTCCACGTCGACGACGTCTTCATGGCCGAGTGGCGGTTTGCCGAACAAGCCGCGAAAATCGTCGAGGGCCATCAGGGCGAACTGGATCGCCAACATGGTGCAACCGATCACCAGTATCAGGAGCTGCGGCCATTCGGGAAAGGTGAAGACGCCGGTATTGCCGACGAAAAAATCGCTTTTATAGGCTTTTATCCATTTCGGCCATCCGCCCTTGACAATGGCGATCATCAGCCCGATGCCGGCGGCGCTGAACACGATACCCATGATGTGCCCGACCGGCGGATAGCGCCGCAGGATGTTCGAATACAGCGCATCCGAGCGTGTCATCTTGCCCACCTTCAAGGTGTGCGTCAGTTGCAGGTAGACGATGACGACGATCGAAATTTCGATAATTTCGGTCACCCCGCTGATCGGCGCGGAAAAGACATACCGCAGAAAGATGTCGGTGGTGATCAGCGCCATCATGACGAAAATCCATCCCGACGCCGCGGCATTGGCGACGACAACAATCCAATCGAAGATACGCAGCAGAAGGTTGAGAAAATTTAGGATTGCAGTCAAGGAATGTTGGGAGCCGCCTTGCGGCGGCTCCCCTCATCTAATTCAAAGTGATGTGTCAGACAAATATTCTCGCGGGCCTAGTTTACGTCCCAGTCGCGCGCGACGGGTTGTTTCTTCGCCCGCATCTCGTCCATCCAGGCCTTCAGGATCGCCGTACCAGGCTGCCCCTTCTTGTCCTGAGCGGCCGCCCATTGCTTGATCTCGGGATCGCTCATCTTGGTGTAGACGGTACCGAAATCCTTCTTGCACAGCTCCATGCCACTTATGGCGCCTTCGTTGACGCGCTTGACCTGTTCTTTTTGCCACGCCGGAATACCGGATTTCAGCGCATTCCTGACTTCCTCCGGCAGACCGTCCCAAACATCCTGGTTGACGTTGAGCGAGAAGCCGTTGACGGCGCCCAGATCGGCGTCGATGACGAACGGCGCCGGCTCGCAGAGCTTGAACGCGCCGGCGGCCTGACGCCAGACGATCATATTGTCGTAGATACCCGTCGACAGGCTGTTATAGGCGTCGGCCAGGTTGGTCTGCACGCCCGCCGCGCCGGCGGCGATGACCCAGGGCAGGTTCGGACCGGCGGCCCCAACTTTGCGTCCCTTGATGTCGGCGAGGGTTTTGATCTGCGTCTTCGACCACAGCATGTAGTTGTCGACGGCGCCGCCCGGACCGAGGTTGACCTGGTTGAAGGTCGACCAGACTTTGGCATATTCGGGGAACTGGGCTTCCATCTTCGCCGTCGTCGCGATGACCAGGGCAAGATTCTTGGTGGTGAACGGCGTCTTGAAGGCGACGTCATAGAGCGGCACCTTGTCGGCGTGGAACGCCGTTACGATGACGCCGAGGTCACCGAGGCCGGTCTCGACACCCTCGAGTTCGCCGCGCGGCTTGACGATTTGGCCGCTGATGCCTTTGTTCCAGTTGATCTTGAACTTACCGGTTTTCGCGAGTTCCTTATCGACCGTCGGCATGTAGACATCGATCAGCGCACCAATCCAGGTTGCGGGCGGCGGATAGCCGGAGATCGCAGTGAGATTGATGGTCTGCTGCGCCGAAGCCGGCACGGTGGCGGCGACTGTTGCCGTAACAGCGGCCGCAATCGCAAGCGTTGTAATCTTCTGTATTGAGATACTGGGCATTTAATCCTCCCTGATTTACCCTTATTTGTGTCTCCACTTCGTGGCTTATAGGCTACTAACATACATCCAGCAACGTTACGCAACGGGTTATCGAGAAATCGTGAGCGCCCGGTGCCGCCGTAAAATGAACTGCACGCCCGGATAGATTGTCCCAAAATTGGTAATTCTATTGGCTTTCCCCGGGCTGCGCCGTGATTTTCCGGCGGTCAATTTTCTTATCGCTTTGCCTCGCCTGCCACATCGCCTACATGGAAGGGATGCCGCGCCACACCAATCCCCCTGGGACAGATACCCTGATCTGCGATTTCGTCGGCGGCGCCGTGCGGCACCGGTTTCGGTTCGGCGGCGGCCGCGGTCAGGCGCTGCCCAAGGCCGTCGGCATGAAGGGTGGTAATACTCCGATGGTGGTGGACGCCACGGCGGGCCTCGGCCGGGATGCGTTTCTATTGGCCTCGCTGGGCGCGGCGGTGACCCTGATCGAACGTTCGCCCGAAATGCACCGGCTGTTGCAAGACGGGTTGGCGCGCGCCACCGACGCCGGCGACGATGTGGCGGCAGTGGTCGCCCGCATGACCCTGCTGCACGGCGATGCCCGGGACCTGCTTCCCACCTTGTCGCCGGAAGTGGTGCTGGTCGACCCCATGCATCCGCCGCGAAAAAAGTCGGCCCTGGTGAAGAACGAATTGCGCCTGATCCGCGAGATCGTCGGCACGGACGAGGACTCCATCGATCTTATGAAAGTTGCCTTGGCCACGGCCCGCAACCGGGTGGTGCTGAAATGGCCCCAACGCGCCGATCCCATGACCGGTATCCGCCTGCCCTCCCACCGCATCGCCGGCAAATCCACCCGCTACGATGTGTTTATGCTGGGCTGACCGCTGACACCGGATTTGATTTTGATCCAGCGCAAATTGCGCCTGCGCGATAGGCGCTAGACTTTCTCCAGACCAATAGTTTTTTGCCGACAGTGGAAGCCGCTCCTAAGCCGCTACCGTTTCCGGTGTTCAGTCCTGCCTGAGAATTCGGCAGCCATTTACCAAAGGAAAATAACTCAACAAGAGGTGTTCTGGAAAAATGAACTCATCTAGCGAAATTCGTCGAATCCAAACGGATATGCTCATCATCGGCTCCGGCGTTGCCGGTATGTTGGCTGTGGTGGGCGCCAAACGTTCCGGCGTAACCCCGATGATCGCGACCAAGGGCACCTTCGCGTCGGGAAGTTCATCGATGGCGCGCGGCGGCCATTCCCTGGCGCTGGCCCATTCGGACCCGGCGGATAACCCGGAACTGTTCTTCGAGGATATCCAGGCCGGCGGCGAAGGCCTGTGCAATGAGCGGCTCATCGATATCGTCAGCACCGAGTCCATCGACCGCTCCGCCGAGCTGGACGAATGGGGGCTGGGATTGGTCAAGCTGCCGGACGGACGTTACGACCAGGTTCCCGGCGGGTTCCCCCACCGCTTTAAGCGCATGGTCCATTGCGACCGGCTGATGGGCAAGCCCTTGATGGCGGCGTTGTCCAAAAAAACCAAGAGCTGGGGTATCGAGCCCACCACCCACATCATGCTGATCGATCTGTTGAAAGACGGCGATACCGTGGTTGGCGCCTGGGGGTTTCTGTACCGCGAAGGCATTCCCGTCGTCGTCCATGCCAAGTCGACGGTCATCGCCACCGGTGGCGCGCCACAACTGCATGCGCTCAACGATTCGCCGCCCGTCGTGACCGGCGATGGTTACGCCATGGCCTACCGCGCCGGCGCCGAACTCATCGATATGGAATTCATCGACTATCAGATCGTCACGGCGGCGCCGGAGAAACTGGCCGGCTATCCGCCCTATTCGACGGGCCTTCTCGGCGCCGGCGGCCATCTGCTGAACGGCCGTGGCGAGAGGTTCATGGAGAAGTACAACCCCGAAAACAAGGAACACGCGTCACGGGCGGTTATCAACCGGTGCATGGCAATTGAGTGTTACGAAGGCCGAGGCACCGAGGGCGGCAATATCCACATCGATATCCGCCATGTATTCGACAAGGTCAACGAAGGCCCGGGCAAGTCGATTGTCGGCACCATGGCCAAGAACGGCATCGATTTACGGACCGATTTCCTCGAAGTGGGCAGCGCGCCGCATACCTATCTGGGCGGCGTGCGCATCGACGAATGGGGCCGGTCTACTCTCGACGGCCTTTATGCCGGCGGCGAAGCCGCAGGCGGCATTCATGGCGCCAACCGGCTTGGCGGCCTGGCGCTTATCGACAGCTACGTGTTCGGTCTGTGCGCCGGTATCGCAGCGGCGTTGGAATCGAAGACGCGCGAGGCGCCCGACCCCGCAAGCGGTAATTGGCGCGATGGTATCGCGGATTTGGCGGAACGGGCATCGCGCACCGGCACAGGACCCTCGGCGGAGGCTTGGCGCCGGGAAGTGCAGGATCTGGTGGTAACATCGCTGGATCAGGTGCGCAGCGAGGAAACGCTTACCTCTGGCCTCACCGATTTGGATCGCGTTGGGGGTGAATTCGACGACGTCGATAATTCAGGCGGTACGGTACGCAAGCGGTCGGAGAGCCTGCGCCAAACTTTCGAAACCCGTAATTTAATCGAAGTGGCGCGTATGTTGGGCACGGCAGCCCTCATGCGCCGGGAAACCCGCGGCGGTCATTTTCGGATCGATTACCCGGAACGCAACGACAACAATTATCTCGGCAATTATGTCGTTTGGAGCGATGGCGGGAAATGCCGGGCGGAGCTTCGCCCGGTGCCCGGCCGCGACGCCGTGGCACCGCCACCACCGGGAGAGCATGCGACAAGTTTCAACACCTTGCCACAAGACGAAGCGGCTGAATCCGCGGCCTAGAATCAGCGGCGCCCGGTGAAGGGCGCCGCTGCTCCATTACGTGCCTGTTAGCGCGGGCTACTCAGCCGCTTCGGCTAATCTTGCCGCGCCGCCGAATAGCAGGTTCCGCAGCCAATCGGCCTGAACGCCGGCCACTTTGCCCAGATGCTCGTTGTTCGAATACAGGCTCATATGGTCGACGCCCTCGACCACTGCCAGATGCTTGTTGGGTGACGGGATGGCGTTGAAGACCTCAATCTCCAGATCGGACGAGGTGATGTTGTCGCCCTTGGCCACCGCCATCATGACCGGCGTCTCGTGGATGCGCACGGCGTACGGCTTGACCTGATAGGCGAGCAGCAGCTCGACCGATTCCACGGTGTTGATATGCTCGTGGTTGGGCGCCTCGTTCGCCTTGATGTCGTTGAAGATCGTGCAGACATGGGGGAACGGCCAGGCGCTGAGCTCGTTGTCCGGATCGGTCGTCGACATGGGCATCATCGCGCCGGGCTCGCCGGCGTGGCGGCGCTCGCGGTCCTCGAGGATAGTCGCCATGAGGGCGCCGAATTTACGCTCGCCATGGCAGCGCCGCATGGTTGGATAACCGTCGACCACGGGGATCGTCGAGATGGCGAACTTGACCCGCGGATCGAGCGACGCGGTGATGATGACATGACCGCCGCTGTAGGAAATGCCCCAGATGCCGATCTTATCGTTGTCGATTTCGTCGAGGGTGCGCGCATAGCTGATCGCGTTGCGGTAATCCTCGATCTGGCCCCACGGATCGATATGCTGGCGCGGTTCGCCGCCGCTTTCGCCGAAGTTGCGGTAATCGAACACCAGACACGCCACGCCGATGCCGGTAAACGCCTGGGCATAATAGGGCATGACAATTTCTTTGACGTAGCACCAGCCGCCGGCGAGGATGACCAGAGGCATCGGGCCGCTGACGCCGTCGGGAATGTGCAAAACCCCGCGGATAGTGTCGCCGCAGCTATTGAATTCTACCTTGCGTTCCATGGTTTTCTCCCGATATGTGATGCCGGTTTAACTCCGCGAACACCCTTTATTACCGCGAAGGGTGTCGGCTCGGTTGCGGCATGTCAACTGGGTAATGGATTACAGCACGTTAAGCCCCCTCTCCCCCCGGGAGAGGGTTGGGTTGCTGAGGCCGGACCGTCGCGCCCCATGGCGGTAAGGGAGCGCGGCGTAAGCCGGTCGAAGCCGTAAAACCTCGCTCTGAGCTCCTCATCCTGAGCTTGTCGAAGGACGAGGAGCGAGGCATTGCAGGCACCATCCTTCGACAAGCTCAGGATGAGGACGTACTAATTCTGTGGAGCGACTTTCGCCGTGCTGTTGCACGACGGTTCGCTCCACAGCCCCTCACCCGCTCGCTAATGCTCGCCACCCTCTCCCGGGGGGAGAGGGTTCTTTCCAGCGATTTTATCGGCGATGCGCTGGCGCAGCACGTTTTTGCGGGTTTTGCCCGCCGGGGTGCGCGGAAATTCGTCGATGATCTCGAGCCGCTCAGGGTATTTCTGCTTGGCCATCCCGGTGCGGTCGAGCGCCGCCACCATCTCGCCGAAGCTCAGCGAGGCACCCGCCTCCAGCACCACATAGGCGCAGCCGGTCTCGCCCAGCCGCGCATGGGGCATGGCAACCACGGCGGCTTCGTAGACCGCCGGGATTTCGTGCAGCGCATCCTCGACCTCGCGCGGGCTTATATTCTCGCCGCCGCGGATGATCAGATCCTTCGAGCGACCGGTGATCACCAGACAATCGTCTTGCGTCATCACCGCCAGATCGCCGGTATGAAAATAACCCTCGTCGTCGAACGCCTCGTTATGGGCGGGGTCGGCGTAGCCCAGGCACATTTCCGGCCCCCGCGTGACGATTTCGCCCTCGACGCCGACCGGCACCTCCGCGCCCGATTTGTCGATCAGTTTGATCTCGTGGCCGACCACCAACCCCTCGGTGGCCGCGCCAAGGCTTTCCTGATCGCGGCTGTTGACGCCCAGCGTTACCGTCGGCGCCTCGGTCGAGCCATAACAGCGCGCACACACACAGCGCGCGAAATATTTGTGGGCGTTGGTGATAATCTCCGGCGGCACCGGCGCGCCGCCGCAGGGGAAATAGCGCAGGCTGGGCAAGGGCCGGTTTTGGGTGCGGGCGAATTCGGTCAGTTCCTGCAGGAACACGGTGGCCGCGATGGTGAAAGTGACACCGTGGCGGTCGATCAAATCGGCGGCCTGTTCGGCATTCCACATCTCCATCAGCACCGCCGGCGCACCAAGCACGAACGGCAGTTGGATGCCATAGAGGTAGCCGGTGATATGGGTGACCGGCGACGGCATCAGGATGACGTCGTCCCTATCGAGGCCGAGAAACTTGGCTATCGCCTGGTTTTCGGTGTCGATCGTGTTGTGGCTGTGCAGCACGCCCTTGGGCCGCCCGGTGGTGCCCGAGGTGTACATGATCAGCTTGACCGCGTTGGCATCGACGGCGGGCCGCTCGAACGCCTCGTCCTCGCCCAGCAGATCGTCGAACGCAGTACAACCGGGGGCCGCGCCGCGCACGGTGATGACATGGGCCAGATCGGGCAGTTCGGCGCGGTGGCGCCCGGCCATCGCCACATAGTCGAAATTGCGGAACTCGGTGGGAATAAAAAACGCCTTGGTGCCGGCATCTTTCAATATGTAGGCGACCTCGGCGTCGCGATAGATGGGAATAATGGGGTTCGAGACCAGCCCCAGCATGGCTGCCGCCATATCGATCACCACCGCTTCGGGCCAGTTGGGCAATTGAAAGCTGATGACGTCGCCGGCCACCAGGCCGCGCCGTTGCAAAGCGGCGGCGAGCGCCCGCGCCTGGCCATCGATATCGCGCGCGCTCAACCGCGCATCGCCCTGGATGATCAGGGTCCGGTCGGGGTCGCGCGCCAATTGCGCGTCGAGCAGGTCGGCCAGGGTCTGGTTGCGCCAGATGCCGCTCGCCACATATCGGGCAATCGTGTCGTCGCTGAGACGCGTCCGCCAACCGCTTACATCGTCGCGCACCGCCCCGGTCCTTTCGCCTAACGGCCGGTAAACTTCGGTTTTTGCTTGTTGAGGAATGCCTGGGTGGCGATCTTGTGGTCCTCGGTCGCCTGCGACATCGCCTCGAAGTTAAACGCCGTATCGAGCACCGCATTGGCGACCTGCTTGAGGCCCAGATTGATCGCCGCCTTGGTCCATCTGATGGCGTTGACGGCGCCGCCGGCGAGCCGCTCGGCCATGCCATAGACCGCATCGTCGAGCTGATCTGCCGGCAACGCGTAATTGATCAGTCCGATCTCCGCCGCACGCGATGCGGTCATCAGATCGCCGGTCATCAAATATTCCTTGGCCCGCGGATAGCCGATCAGTTGCGGCCAGATCACCGCGCCGCCATCGCCGGCGGCCAGGCCGACAGAAACATGGGGGTCGCCGATCTTGGCGGTGTCGGCGGCGTATATGATGTCGCAGAACAGCGCCAGGGTGCAGCCCAGGCCGATGGCGTGGCCGGGCAGACGCGCGATCACCGGCTGTTCGATATCGAGCAGGCTGTTAATCACGCGCTTGCCTTCCCACACGGTGCGCGCGAAAGCCGTCGGGTCGCCGTGCATGGCGTCGATCCAGTCGAGGTCGCCGCCGGCGCAAAAGGCGCTGCCGGCGCCGGTAAACACGACAACGTCGGTCTCAGTGTCGCCGGCAACATCGTAGAAGATGCGCGACAGTTCCTCGTGCAACTCTTCGTCGATGGCGTTGAGTTGCTCGGGCCGGTTCATGGTCAATGTCAGGATACGGCCGCTTCGCTCGGCCGTGATCGCGTTGTAGGAATCGTAGTGCAACGGCGTGCTCCCCTGTCCACCAGCGCCGGCCTTATCGCCGGCAATTCGACCGCGTGGCCGACCGCTATGGTGTCAGTTCAGGGGACCCGTAATCAAGAGGCCAATCAGGGAGCCACATCGGGGAAACGGGGCGCTTACTTCGCCGCCCGCGAGCGCAGATTCAGTTTCAGGCTGACCACCTCATAAATATCGAGGCCGGTCATCGCGCAAATCTCTTCCATCGGCATGCTGGTTTCCTTCAGCAATACCGTGGCGTGGCTCTGGGGATTGCGTTTGGAGCCGTTGCGCCGCGGCGCCTGGACGGACCCCCGTTTGCGCTTGTCGCTATCCAGACCGCGCTCGTAGGCCTCCGCCAATGCCGCATCGCGCCGCTCCTTGTCGTTGGATACCCAGTTGTCCATCATATGAACATGGCGTCCCACATCGCGGAGCTTGGCATCTTCCTTTTCACGGCGGGTCATGGACGGCTTTTTGGGAGCCACTGGCGGCGGGGGGCCGCCGGTGGATGCCTCTTCGAGCGTCATGCCATGGCGCGTGGCCAACCGCTCGGCGGCGGCCAAAGCGGCCGAGCGTTCACCCTCAAAGGGGCTCTCGGCGGCCAGCTTCAGCAGATTATGAAATCGCGTTCGTTCGACCAAGTCGAAGGGGCGCGATTTGGCGTCCGCATCGGTGGCGTGGGTATCTGTGTGAGTCATTACTTGGGTGTGTAGCACGATACTTGGGTGTGTAGCACGATTTCTGAGACCTTATCCGCTTTACGAAATTATTTTTTATATGGTAGGGCCTAACCGAAAATAACGGTCCGCGACAGGCGAAACCGGCTCGGAAAGCGGCGGGGTCCCTCGCGTTAAAAGGGACCCCGCCAACCAGCCATGGAGAAAGAGGACTAAAAGGAAAATCGCGTCGAGACAAGGGGGGGATCGATTGTCTCGGCCCGCATATCCACCGGCCAGGGGAGTAGCCGGCTAGTCACAAAAGACAATATACTTCGAACGGAAATTCTATGGAATTTCTTTCAATAACAATTAGTTACAAATTTTCCTTCAATGCCGCGCGTTCGCCCAAAGGCGCTTCAGGCATGGGATTGCGGGGCCACAAACACACATGGGAGATGACAGATGAATAGACTGCAAGGGAGGGTAGCGATCGTCAGCGGCGCCGGGGGCGGCATCGGCAGCGCAATCTGCCGCCGTTTCGCCCGGGAAGGCGCGGCGGTCGTCTGCGTCGATATCAACGAAGAGACGGTCGAGGCGACGGCAGCCGGACTCGCCGATAGCGGCGCGCGGGCGTTCGCGCTCGCCGCCGACGTGGCCGAAGAGGCGACCGCGGAAGCCGCGGTGCGCACCGCGCGCGAGGAATTCGGCGGGCTCGATATCCTGGTCAATAACGCGGTCTATGATATTCCGCTGGCGCCGTTGACCGAAATATCGCTCGACGACTGGCAGCGCACCATGGACGTCAACCTGACCAGCGCCTTCCTGATGTCGAAGCACGCCATTCCGGCGATGGAAGCGCGTGGCGGCGGCAGCATCATCCATATCGCCTCGCAACTGGGCCGCACAGCGCGGCCCGGCCGGCCCTGGTATTGCGCCCAGAAGGCGGCGCTGATCAACCTCGCCCGGGCCATGGCGCTGGACCACGCCGAGCAGAAAATTCGCGTCAACAGCCTGTCGCCGGGACCGGTGGAAACCGACCGCTATCTGAGAAATTTCCCGTCATCCGAGGCGGCGAATGCGACCTCGAACACCCTGCTCGACCGCCTGGGAAAACCGGACGAGATCGCCGCCGGCGCGGCGTTCCTGGCCAGCGACGACGCCTCGTTCATGACCGGCAGCGATCTGCTGATCGACGGCGGCTACACGGTGCCTTAGTTAGGTGGAGCGGCACCGGCCCACTCCCCCACCCGGCCACCCACGGGATTATCCTCATGGGGTGACCGGGTGGGGGAGTGGGCCGGAGCGAGCAACCCGAAAACAACCTTCACGTTCGCGAAACAATTTTCCCCTAGAAATTAGTTTCATATGTAACTAATATTGGCATTCCACTCCGATATCCCCAGCGAGGGTGAAATGGATACCGTCACCAGTACCGAGATCGAGTACCAGTCGGGCTTCGGCAACAGGTTCGCCAGCGAGGCGCTGCCGGATACCCTGCCGCGCGGCCAGAATTCGCCGCAGCAGGTCGCGCACGGGCTCTACGCCGAAGGCATCAGCGGCACCGCCTTCACCGCGCCGCGGGCGGAAAACCGCAGCACCTGGTTCTACCGCATCCGGCCCTCGGCCAAGCATCCGCCGTTTCGCCAGATCGCCAATGGCCTGCTGCGCACCGCGCCGTTCGACGAAGTACCGCCGCCGCCCAATCGATTGCGCTGGGACCCGCTGCCACTGCCTGAGGCGCCGACCGACTTTATCGACGGGCTGATCACCCTGGGCGGCAATGGCGACGCCGCCGGGCAAACCGGCGTCGCTATCCACCTCTATGGCGCCAACCTGTCAATGACGGACCGCTTCCTGCAAAACGGCGATGGCGAAATGCTGCTGGTACCGCAGCAGGGCCGGCTGGCGCTGCATACGGAGCTGGGGGTCCTGGAGGTAGCGCCGGGTGAAATCGCGGTGGTGCCGCGCGGCATCAAATTCCGCGTCGGCCTGCCGGATGGGCCGTCACGCGGCTATGTCTGCGAAAATTACGGCGAATTGCTGCGCCTGCCAGAGCTCGGCCCCCTCGGCGCCAACGGCCTGGCCGCCCCACGTGACTTTTTGAGCCCGGTCGCGGCGTTCGAGGACCGCACCGGCGAATACGAGTTGGTGTTCAAGTTCCAGGGTAATCTGTGGGCGACCGAGCTCGACCGCTCGCCCCTCGACGTCGTCGCCTGGCACGGCAATTACGTCCCCTATAAATACGACTTAGCCAACTTCATGGTCATCAACACGGTGAGTTTCGACCACGCCGATCCGTCGATCTTCACCGTCCTGACCTCGCCGTCGGGCCAAGCGGGCACGGCCAACATGGACTTCGTGATTTTCCCACCGCGCTGGTCGGTCGCCGAACACACGTTCCGGCCGCCCTGGTTCCACCGCAACTATATGAGCGAGTTCATGGGGCTGATCGCCGGCGCCTACGACGCCAAGGCTCAGGGCTTCGTGCCCGGCGGCGCCAGCCTGCACAATTGCATGGCCGCCCACGGCCCCGACGCCGATACCTACGCCGCCGCCTCGCAGGCCGATCTGGCGCCACAAAAGATCAGCGATACCCTGGCCTTCATGTTCGAGACCAAGTTCGCCGTGCGGCCGACGAAATTCGCCCTGGAATGCCCGCAACTCCAGACCGACTACTACCAATGCTGGGACGGTCTGGAGGACAAGTTCCGGCCGTAGAACGCCGCCGGGTGCCGAGGGTTTGGGATATATCTAAATACAGCCCCTCATCCTGAGCCTGTCGAAGGACGAGGGGCGAGGTGCTGCTGACCCCATCCTTCGACAAGCTCAGGATGAGGATAACGACATCCACTCACCCGGCTCGCCGCAACGGCCTTAGCGCACCTGCTGTTCGGGGCCGCGCCCGCGATAGGCATCGATGAAGGCGGCGGCGAATTCGGCGTCGAACTTGCGCAGACGCAGCAGCCGGGTCCAGGCGACGAGCACGACCCGTCGGCCGATACCCGGCATCGGCGTGGCGACGACGCCGCTCCACTGGCCGGTATAAAGCCCGGTCCAGTCCTTCAAAATCTCCCGATCGGCGGGATCGAGGCGATCGTAATAGATGACGATATTGCCATGCTCCTGGGCATGAACCAGACGCTCGGGCCATTGGGGGTCTTCGTAAAACCCGGCGCGGATGGGCCTGGTATCGTGATTACCCGAAGTGGGGAATTGCGACGCATAGGTGATGCGCTGGCCGATGGGCAGGTGATTGTTGCCGATCGACGGCTCGAATCGCACCCGATCCAGCGCCCGGGATCCGGCCGCCGCCAGTTCGTCGAACGCGCTTGTCGCCCGCGTCTGACTCCACCAGAACCAGCCGCCGCCGATGACCGCCGCGAGTACAATAACCACGACGATCAGGCGGTCGCGGGTGCGTTGCTTGCCGCTGACCTTCGGCCCCCAATTGAGGGGGCGCGATTGCGACTGGCCTTTTTTCCGGGTTCTGCTCTTGGCCCGGCCGCCGCCGTGCTTTGATTTCGCCATGCTCTTCCGTCTCGCCGTTTCGTGTTTCGGCCCCATGATCGCCCAGCGCCCGGATCGTTTCAAACAATCACGCTTCACAACCCGGTGACCCGAATGCACTTCGCACTGGGAGCAATAGTGCATTAAAGTCAGAGCCTACAACAGAATTCAATAGCGCCGGGGGAACCATGCTTTTTTCCATTTTGATCCACGACGAGCCCAATTCCGCCGCCTTGCGCGACGAACACCGGGCGGCGCATCTCGACTATTTGAAAAGCTTCGACGCGCAGACCCTGTTCGCCGGCCCTTTCACCAGCGACGACGAGGGGGCGGATCTGGGCAGCTTCCGGCTGATCGATTTACCCGACCGCGCCGCCGCCGAACAACATATCGCCGACGAGCCCTATGTCATCGGCGGGGTGCAGAAGCGCTGGCAGATTCACCACTGGCGGGCCTCGGTGCCGCACACCTGGCGCGATTGTCCGCGCACCGAAGGCAACATCCAGGCGCTGTTCCACGGGGTCGATCACCCGGGCGGCATGGAGACGCGCACCGAAAAGCGCGACGCCCACGAAGCCTACCTCAACGAACATGGCGATCGGGTCATGGCCCGCGGCCCGCTGCTCAACGACGATGGCACGGAATCGGTGGGCAGCATCTGGCTGCTTGATATACCTGACCTGGACGCCGGCCGCGCGCTATTGGACGGCGACCCATTCTACAAGTCGGGCATCTATAAAGACGTGTTGTACCACCGCTGGCGCTTCGGCCGGGTCTTCGACCGCTTCAAGATTTAACCGCCGCGGCGGACCCGCTTTCAGTCGCCCAACGCCTGGCGGATCATATCCATATTGGCCGGGTCGGGTTCCAGTTCGCCGGCATGGATGCGCCGGCTCAGATCGACCAGCACGTCGCTGACCGGCGTCCGCCTGCCGTTCTTGGCGCTCTCGTCGGCGATCAATCCGTTGATCAGGTCGATCTCGCTGTAGCGGCCCTTCATATGGTCCTGCAGCACGGTGTTGAGCGCCGCCGGCCCAACGTCGCGGGTAATCTTTTCGAGCAGGGTTTCGAGCAGATTGTTGGTGTTCTCCACATCTTCCGGCTTGAGCCCGAAGATCGGCACTACCTTGTAGCCGAGCAACTGGCCGGCCGCCAAAGCCTCCTCGCCGGCGCGCAGAAACAATTCGCGCGCGCCGGGCAGCTTGAACACCTGCTCGTTATTGGCGCCGAGGATGGCCTTCAGACCCATGGTCATGGCGTTGACGATCAGCTTCATCCATTTCGCCGAAAGTATGTCGTCGGTAATATCGACCGTGCCGGCGTGGCGGAGAATTTCGGCGGCGTCCTCGATGCGGTCCGCATGCGCCGGATCGAAGGCGCCGAGCCCGAACCAGGTTCGGCTCGTGTCGGTGTTGCGCCGGATCTCGGCGGGGTCGAACAATTGCGACGACAGCTCGACGACGCAGCCGACCGTGCGCTCGGGTCCGACGATATCGGCGATCATCTCGGCGGTCATGCAGTTCTGCACCGCCACCAGCAGCCCGTCATCGGCGAGATGAGGCTTGATGAACTCGGTTAGCCAGCGCGAATCGTAGGCCTTCGAGGTGAGTAGCACGACATCGAATTTTTCGCCGAGGGTGCAGATGTCGGACAAATGATAGGCCTTCACCGCCACGGTGTATTCGTCGTCGTCGGTGGTGATCTTGAGGCCGTTGGCCCGCATCGCCTCGATATGGCCCGCCCACTGGTCGATCATCGAAACGTCGAGCCCGGCGCGGGTGAGGTCGGCGGCAATACAACTGCCGTTGGCGCCCGTCGCGAGCACCGCGATTTTCTTATCCATTGTCCTGAACGCGCTCCCCGGTCTGTTGTCCGCTGTTGATCTTAGCTATTTTTCCATCGGCGGGGCAAAGCGGATACGCTACCGCGCCTAAAAGCCGAACAGCTCTTGGGGATTATCCACCAGAATTTTTTCGATCGTCGCTTCGTCCGTCCAATCGAGCAGTTGGTCGAGCAGATAGGCGTCGTTGGGCATGCCGCGGTAATGGGTGGGGTGCGGCCAGTCGGTGCCCCAGACGATGCGCTCGGGGTTGGCCGCGATCAGCGCCTGGGCCACCGGAACCACATCCGGGTAAGGCGGGCTGTCCGCCCCGGTGATGCGGTAGGAGCCGGTCAGTTTGACCCAGCAATGGCCGCCGCGCACCAGATCGAGAAATTCCTGAAATCCGGGGTTATCGAGTCCATTGGGCATTTTCATGTAGCCCAGATGGCCGACGACGATATCGACCGGATAATTCGTGAACGTGTCTTTCAGGTCCGGGAATTCGTCGACGTGAAGGAGCAGTTCCAGATGCCAGCCCAATGGCGCCAACCGCTCGCTGAACCGCCGTACATCGGCCATGCTGTCGAAGGGATTGCCGCCCTTGTCGGCGAGGTTCACCCGCACGCCGCGCACGCCTTTGGCGTTTAAGTTCTCCAATTCTTCGTCGGTGACACCGGCATTGACCACGGCGACGCCGAGAATGCGCCCCGGATGCCGCGCCATGGCGTCGAGCATGGCCGAATTATCGGTGCCATAGACGCTCGGCTGGGTCAGCACGGAGCGCTCGATACCCAGCACGTCGAGAACGCCCAGATAGGTCTCGAGCGACGCGTCCGGCGGGGTGTATCCGCGCGCCGGCGAATACGGATATTCAGACTCCGGCCCGAACACATGGGCGTGGCAATCGATAGCTCCACGCGGCGCCATGAGTGTTGGCGTGGCCGGGTTGGGATCGGGCGGCGGGCAAAACGGGATTTCGTCATCGGCCATTAAGGAGGCTCTTCTCAGGATCGCGGTGGGGTTTCGAACTAACATTGTTGACCGCGCCGCTTGTAGTAAATAACCACAAACAGGGCGGCTCCGGGATGATACAAGCAACCTTCGGGCAGCGGCATCTTTGAAAGGCGAATGAGACATGACCAAAGCGAAGGCTCGCCAGCGGGCGAAGGCGAACGCGGCGAAGAAAGCCCAAAAGCGAAAAGCCGCCGCCGGCCAGCCGCAGGAAAACGTCAAGTCGGGGCAGTTCAATCCCGGAACCGGTTCGATAAAAAGCCCGGGTGCGAATCCCAACTCCCGAAACACGGGCGGCGCGCGCCGCGGCGCGGCGCGCTCGCGCTAGGCGAGACCGTTTCTTCCACACCCGCTTCAATACAGGACAGAGCGGTCTATTCCGCCGCCTCGGTTTCGGCGGTGATGGTCCCGACCATTTCCTCGGCGGGAAGGTCGAGCACGGCCAGGGCCTCGAACAAGGTCCGTTTGCGTTTGACTTCGGCTTCGGCGGCCGCCACCAGCTCATGAAAATGTTCGGCGTCGCTGCGCTCCAGTTTGGTGAAGCGGTTTTCGTGGCGGAAGTAATCCATCAACGGAATCGACTGCGGTTTGGAATCCAACTGCAGCGGCTTCTTGCCCTTCGCGACCAGCCGCGGATCGTAGCGGTACAGCGTCCAGTACCCGCTTTCGACGGCCAGTTTCATCTGACTGAGTGAATCGGCGAGATCGTAGCCGTGCTCGATGCACGGCGCGTTGGCGATGATCAGCGACGGCCCCTCATAAGAGACGGCTTCGTGGATCGCCCGGGTGAGTTGTGAATCGCTGGCCCCGAACGCCACCGAGGCGACATAGACATGGCCGTAGGATAGCGCGATCAGGCCCAAATCCTTCTTCGGCACCGACTTGCCGCCGGTGACGAACTTCGCCGTTGCGCCCAATGGCGTCGCCTTCGATTGCTGACCGCCGGTGTTGGAATAGACTTCTGTATCCATCACCAGAATATTGACGTTGGCGCCCGACGCCATGACGTGATCGAGCCCAGGGGAGCCGATATCGTAGGCCCAACCGTCGCCGCCGATAATCCAGACGTCTTTCCTGACCAGATAGTCGGCGAATTGCTCCATCTCGCGGGCGGCGGGCGAATCGATTTTCTTGATCATATTGCGCAGCCCTTCGACCCGCGTCCGCTGCATGAAAATCTCGACCTCGTCGGTCTGCGGCGCGTCGAGAATTTCCGCGGCGAAGCCGTCCTCCAACTCGTCCGCAAGTTGGGTGACCAGCCGGCGCGCGGTCTCGGCATGCTTGTCGAGCGCCAGCCGGAAACCGAGTCCGAATTCCGCATTGTCCTCGAACAGCGAATTGGCCCAGGCGGGTCCGCGTCCTTCGCAATTCGTGGTGTAGGGCGTTGCCGGCAGGTTGCCGCCGAAAATCGACGAACAGCCGGTGGCGTTGGCGATCAGCGAGCGGTCACCGTAGAGCTGGGTAATCAGCTTGATATAGGGGGTTTCGCCACAGCCCGAACAGGCCCCGGAGAACTCGATCAACGGTTCGCCAAACTGGGACATTTTGACGTTGGGCCGCATCTTGGTGCGGTCCGTCTCCGGCAGGTCGAGGAAGAAATCCCACGACACCTTCTCGGAATCGACGTGCTCGGCATGGGGTTCCATCATCAGCGAAACCCGCTCGGGATTCTTCTTGTCGATGCCCGGACAGACTTTGGCGCACAGCGTGCAGCCAGTGCAGTCTTCCGGCACCACCTGGACGGTATAGAGCGCCTCGCCGAATTCCTTACCCTTGTAGGGCATCGACAGGAACTGATCGGGGGCGCCTTCCAGTTCCGCCGGATCGTAGGCCTCAACCCGGATGGCGGCATGGGGGCAGACCAGCGCGCACTTGTTGCACTGGATGCACAGGTCCGGAATCCAGGTGGGAATCTCCGGCGCCAAATTGCGCTTCTCCCACTTGGTCGTCCCCACCGGCCAGGTGCCGTCCACCGGCAGCGCGCTGACCGGCAACAGGTCGCCCTTGCCCGCCAGCATCATGCCGGTGACCTGCTTGACGAAGTCGGGGGCATGATCGGGGACCGGCGGCTCGACATCGAAGTCCGAAGACGCGTCGTCGTGGACGATCATTTCCTCGAGATGGTCGACCGCGGCATCAACGGCGGCGAAGTTCATCTCGACGATCTTGCGGCCCTTTTCGCCGTAGGAGCTTTCGATCGCGGCGCGAATTTCGGCGATCGCCCTATCCTTGGGAATGACATCCGCAATGGCGAAGAAGCAGGTCTGCATCACCGTGTTGATGCGCCGCCCCATGCCGGCGTCCGCCGCCACCTTGGCCGCATCGATGACGTAGACTTTCAACTCCTTGTCGATGATTTCCTGCTGGATGGAAAGCGGCAACTCGTCCCAGGTGCCGGCGCCGCCATGGGGCGAGTTGAGCAGGAACGTGCCGCCCTGCTTCACGCGTTCGAGGACATCGACCTTGCCGATGAAATTCCATTGCTGGCAGGCGACGAAATCCGCTTCGTCGACCAGATAGACCGACTGGATGGGTTGCGGGCTGAAGCGCAGATGCGACGTGGTGGTCGAGCCGGCTTTCTTGGAATCGTAGACGAAATAGCCTTGCGCGTATTCGCCGGTGACCTCAGAGATAATCTTGATGGAGTTCTTGTTGGCGCCCACCATGCCATCGGAGCCCAGGCCGTAGAAGATGGCGGATTTGACGTGATCGCCTTCCACCCGGAAAGAGCTGTCTACTTCCAGGGACAGCCGCGTCACATCGTCGATGATGCCGACGGTGAAGTGCGGTTTCGAATTTTCCTTGTCCAGTTCATCGAAGGCCGCCTTGACCATCGCCGGCGTGAACTCCTTCGACGACAGCCCGTAGCGCCCGCCGATGACTTTGGGTTGGGCGGCGCCGTTGCGCAGGCCGGGGGCTTGCGCCTGGACCAGCGCCGGCACCACATCCAGATACAACGGCTCGCCCACCGCCCCGTGCTCTTTGGTGCGGTCGAGAACGGCGACGGCTTTGACCGTCGCCGGCAGCGCGGCGATGAAATGCTCGAGCGAGAACGGCCGGAACAGATGCACCTTGAGGACGCCGAGCTTGGCGCCGCGCGCGTTCAAATAGTCGACCGTCTCGTGGACCGTCTCGCCCGAAGAGCCCATGGTGATGATGATCCGCTCGGCCTCGGGATCGCCGCAATATGCGTAGAGCTTGTACTGCCGGCCGGTGATTTCGGCGAATCTGTCCATCTCGCCCTGCAGAATATCGGGACAATCGTCGTAATACGGGTTCCGCGCTTCCTGCATCTGGAAGAAGGTGTCGGGGTTCTGCGACGACCCTCTGAGCACGGGGTTGTCCGGTGTCAGGGCGCGGGCGCGGTGGGGGCGACCAGTTCCGGCGTTATCATCGCCCGCAGCTCGTCGTCGCTCAACTCGACAATCTTGTCGATCTGGTGCGAGGTCCTGAAGCCGTCGAAAAAATGGATGAAGGGAACGCGCGCCGCCAGCGTGGTCGCATGGGCGATGGCGGCCATGTCCTGGGCTTCCTGCGCCGTGCCCGAGCACAGCAACGCCATGCCGGTCTGGCGGGTGGCCATCACGTCCGAATGATCGCCGAAAATCGACAGCGCGTGGGTGGCCACCGTGCGCCGACACATGCATGCAAAAAGACGTCAGCTCGCCGGCAATCTTGAACAGATTGGGGATCATCAGCAGCAGGCCTTGCGAGGCCGTGAAGGTGGTGGACAGCGCGCCGCTCTGCAACGCGCCATGCACGGTGCCGATGGCGCCGGCCTCGGACTGCATTTCGACGACGTCGGGCACGGCGCCCCATAGGTTTTCGCGTTTTTGGGTCGACCACTCTTCGGCCAGTTCGCCCATGACGGCGGAAGGAGTGATGGGATAGATAGCGATGACTTCGCTAGCACGGTAGGCGACGGAAGCAACCGCGTTGTTCGCGTCGACAGTGATGATGCGCCGTTCCGTCATAAGCTATTCCCCCAATACTGGCTAAATACGTTCAACGATTACGTGACTTTACCTGCCTCACTTGATCTCGGTATTTTTCGTGATGACCATTTTACACCGTTCGCCGCACTTTTCTGAGTCAAACTATCCCTTGTCCTCTCCCGTCCCTTCGTGCCGACAACCTAGCGATCGGTAAATCAGAGATAAAAACAAACTCGCGTGAGACGTATTTTACTCAATAATTTCAATGTTTTCATCGGACGCTTTGCCATCCATGCCGGGGACCAGGTCATAAGTGACTTTTTGGCCCTCAATTAGTTCCGAAAGTCCAGCATTCTCGATGGCATAACTGTGCACGAATGCCACGTGCGACCCATCGCTAGCCTCGATAAATCCATAGCGCGCGGCGGCGTTGTACCACTTCACCGTTCCGGCAACCGTGTCGCTTCCCCCCCCCTCTGATTACGACACAAAGTGGAAGATAGGGCAGCAGCCTCTCTTGCGAACTGCGATAAATCAAACGGGAAGTGGCACCCGTTGCAGGAACGGCTCGATAATCACCGTCTCGAACAGCCCGCCTTTTGTATAGGGATCGTCGCGGTGCAGGGCTTCGGCCGCGGCCCGGTCCGGCACATCGACAATCAGCACATTGCCGACGACGCTGCGAATACCGGCCTCGTTATATTCGAAATTGCCGGCATCGGTGCCATCGGTGACCAGCCCGCCGCCAAACACGATCACCGGCATGAACGCTTTCTGATATTCGGCGTGAGCCGCCAGCAGACGCGCCCGCGTGTCGGCCATGCCGGGCCTATCTCTTCGGGCGATCGCAAACAGCATTTCGCACCTCAAGCAGCAACGACGGGATTGCTCAACTTGCC
>Ga0114950_10000901_pt1 | contig 21668 bp, 16 predicted proteins | sample N075metaG_FD_83503 | JGI IMG/M metagenome (GOLD analysis project Ga0114950, IMG submission 83503) | Deep subsurface microbial communities from Kermadec Trench to uncover new lineages of life (NeLLi) - N075 metaG | ecosystem: Environmental > Aquatic > Marine > Ocean trench > Sediment | place... | reverse complement strand
CCCTCGTTCCGCTACCGCGACTTCGACGTCAACGACATCATCGCCCAGTCCCTGCCGATCTCGGCCCTGCTCGGGATCGTCGCGATGATGTGGGCGCTCTCGCTCGGCATCTCCGCCGGGATCCTATCCGCGCTACGGCGCGGCTCCGGGCTCGACCTCGCGCTGCGGCTCGCAGCCACGGGCGGCATCGCCCTGCCGAACTTCGTCATCGCGAGCTTCCTCATCATCGTCTTCGTATTCGGCCTGGGCCTCTTCCCCGTGGCGGGCTGGGGCACGATCCGGCACATGCTGCTGCCCGGCTTCGCGCTCGGCGCGCCGTTCGCCGCCTACATCGCGCGCCTCACGCGCACGGGCATGCTCGAGGTGCTGTCCCAGGACCACATCCGCACGGCCCACGCCAAGGGCCTGCCCCCGCGGCTCGTGATCATGCGCCACGCGATGAAGGGCGGCATCCTGCCGGTCGTCTCGTACCTCGGGCCCGCCACCGCGGGGATCCTCACGGGCAGCCTCGTCATCGAGAAGATCTTCTTCATCCCCGGGACCGGGACGCACTTCATCAACAGCGCGCTCAACCGCGACTACACGCTCGCGATGGGCGTCACGATCCTCTACACGGTGCTCGTCTACTCGCTGAATACGATCGTCGACCTCGCCTACACCTTCCTGGATCCGCGCATCCAACTGGAGGAGGAGTAGGGATGAACGCACGGAAGCGCTGGGACTTCGGCCACCAGGACACGGAGCGCCTCCTCGCGGAAGCGCTGCACTACAGAGGCGAGAGTCTCTGGAACGACGCCTGGCGGCGGCTGAGACGCAACCGCGCGGCCTGGTGGAGTCTGCTCTTCCTCGTCGCCTTCGGCGCGCTCTCCTTCTTCGCGCCCCTCTTGCCCCTCCCCTCCCCCGTCACCCTGCACCTCGACGCGGGCGAGGCGACGCCCCCCGAGCTCGAGTTCGGCAACCACGACTACGAGCCCGAGTACTGGGACCTCAATGCGCTCGACAACGGGATGGTGTCCCTGCGCCAGAGCGTCTTCGGCGACTGGCAGACCGGCGCCTGGATGGGGCGCGACGGGACGGGCCGCGACCTCATGTCGCGAATCATCTGGGGCAGCCGCACCTCGATCCTCGTCGCCATCGCGGCCACCCTGTGCAGCCTCGTCATCGGCGTCACGTACGGCGCGTTCTCGGGGCTCATGGGCGGACGCGTCGACAACTTGATGATGCGCATCGTCGACGTCCTGTACTCGGTGCCGTTCATCTTCATCGTGATCTTCCTCATCACGATCGTCAACGAGTACCGCACCGAGCTAGAGGACAACTTCGGGATCGACCGCGAGCTCGTCTTCTTCGTCGTGATCGGCGCCATCTATTGGCTCACGATGGCGCGCGTGGTCCGTGGCCAGGTCCTGTCGCTCAAGCACTCCGAGTTCATCGAGGCGGCGCGCGTGCTCGGCGCCTCCACGGCGCGCATCCTCTTCGCGCACCTCGTCCCCAACGTGCTCTCGATCGTCATCGTCTACCTCACGCTCACGATCCCCGCGGTGATGCTGTTCGAGGCCTTCCTCTCCTTCCTGGGGCTCGGCATCGAGCCGCCGAAGGTGTCCTGGGGCCTGCTCGCCGTGGACGGCACGGAGGCGATCAACCCGATCTACCTCTTCTGGTGGCTCGTCCTGTTCCCCGCCATGGCGATGGGCTCGACGCTCCTCGCCCTGAACGTGCTCGGCGACGGGCTGCGCGACGCGCTCGATCCCAAGATGCGAGGCAAGGACTGATGGCGCTGCTCGAGGTCCGAAACCTGCGCGTGCGCTTCGAGATGTACCACGGGACGGTACTCGCCGTGAACGGCGTGGACATCACGCTCGAGGAGGGCGAGACGCTGGGGCTCGTCGGAGAGTCGGGATCGGGCAAGTCGGTCACGAACCTCGCGTTCATGGGCCTGCTCCCCACACCGCCGGCCGTGGTGGCGGCCGACGCCATGCACTTCGAGGGCCGCGACCTGATGCGGCTCTCCGAGTCGGAGCTGCGCGCGATCCGCGGCAACGAGATCTCGATGATCTTCCAGGATCCGATGACATCCCTGAACCCGCTGCTCACCATCGGGCGGCAGCTCACCGAGGTGCTCGAGGTGCACAAGGGAATGACCCGGCGCGCGGCGCGCAAGGCCTGCGCGGCGAGCCTCGAAGACGTCGGGATGCCCAACCCCGAAGCGCGGCTCGATCAGTATCCCCACGAGCTCTCGGGCGGCCTGCGCCAACGCGTGATGATCGCGATGGCGCTCCTCTGCCAACCCAAGATCCTCCTCGCCGACGAGCCGACCACGGCCCTCGACGTGACGATCCAGGCCCAGATCCTGGAGCTGATGAAGGACATTCAGGCGAAGACGGGCATGGCGATCCTGCTCGTCACGCACGATCTCGGCGTGATCGCCGGCATGGCCGAGCGCGTGAACGTGATGTACGCGGGGCGGCTCGTGGAGACGGCGTCGACGGGGGCGCTCTTCGCGCGGCCCCTGCACCCCTACACGCGCGGCCTGCTGTCGAGCGTCCCGACGCTCGACAGCGATCCGGACGCCGAGCTGTACACGATCCCCGGGCAGCCGCCGGACCTCGTCGACCTGCCGGCCGGCTGCGCTTTCCACGCGCGCTGCGGGTTCGCCGTAGATCGTTGCCGTGACGAGCTCCCGGACCTCGAGCGCCACACCGACCCCGTGACGTCGGAAGCGCGGTTCTCGGCCTGCTTCGAGTCGAAGAACCTCGCCGCCTTCGTGAAGAACGCCGCGGGGACCGATGATGCCACCGTCGATGCGACCGGGGGAGGCCGCCCGTGAGCCTGCTCGCGATCACGGACCTCCACAAGCACTTCCCGGTCGGGAAGGAGGGTCTCTTCGGACGCCCCGCGGCCTGGCTGCGCGCGGTCGATGGCGTCTCGCTCGAGCTCGAACGCGGTGAGACGCTCGGCCTGGTCGGCGAGTCGGGCTGCGGGAAGTCGACGGTCGCGCGCGTGATCATCGGCCTCCATTCCGCGACCTCGGGCTCGGTGCGCTACGAAGGCGTCGAGCTCACGACGCTCACCCGTCGCGAGTGGATCCCGTACCGCCGGAAGATGCAGATGATCTTCCAGGACCCGTACGCTTCGCTCGACCCGCGCCAGACGGTCGCCTCGATCCTCGCCGAGCCGCTCGCGATCCACAAGCTCGGCCGGCCGCGCGACAGGCGCCTGCGCGCCATCGAGCTGCTCGAGGCCGTGGGCCTGAACCCGCGCCACGTCCATCGCTACCCGCACGAGTTCTCGGGCGGACAGCGCCAGCGGATCGGGATCGCGCGCGCGCTCGCGCTCGAGCCGGACATCATCATCTGCGACGAACCCGTCTCGGCCCTCGACGTCTCGATCCAGGCCCAGATCATCAACCTGCTCGAGGAGCTGCAGGAGCGCTTCCAACTCGCGTACATCTTCATCGCCCACGACCTCGCCGTGGTCCGCCACATCTGCCAGCGCGTGGCCGTCATGTACCTCGGACGCATCGTCGAGGTCGCCGCGCGCGACGAGCTATTCGGAGACCCGCGCCACCCGTACACGCGCGCACTGCTCTCCGCCATCCCCCACCCCGACCCCGAGCTCGAGCGCACGCGCGAGCGCGTCGTGCTCGCGGGCGACGTGCCCTCGCCCCTCGACCCGCCGTCGGGCTGCTCGTTCCACCCGCGCTGTCCGGAGCGCGCCGAAGTGCCGGACGACCGCTGTGCGCGGGAAGCCCCGGCGCTCGTCCCTCGAGCCACGGGTGGCGCGCGCCTGCGAGCGTGTCACCTGGACGAGAGCTAGTCCGGACGATTCACCGAGCCGTGCCTCGGACCTGCGGTGCCGGTGGTGCGCACGTGTAGGGGCCAGTTCCTGACGATCCTGACGCGTCTTCTTCCGGTCGAACAGGCCGTGCGAGCCTCGGGCCCGTCGGGAAGACGGCCACCGGGACAGAGTGACCGGCGATGGGGCTGGAGCGGCCTCCGATCGGGTATGGGGCCGGGGGGCAGGCCGGACACTAAACGAGCTGTCACGTTCGCTGGGGAGCGGGGTGTCTAGGCTCGGTTCAGATGAGTTCCGCGCCCCGCGGGACCTCTGCCGCCGCACCGCCAGCTCCCGATCATCTTGCTGTCACCGACGATCCCAGCCGACGCACGCGCGAACGAGGGCGACCTCCCGCGCGAGGCGGCGCCCAAGCGCGCCGCGCTGCCCTCGGCCGTCCTCGTCGGAGCGATCGGGGTGCTCGTCACCGCCCTCCTGTGGTGGGGTCTCGCACGGGGACACGTCGGGCCCTCCGTCGCCCTCCTGGTGGGCCTCCTCGCCACGGCGTTCACGGCGTGCGCGCTGAGGTCCTCCCACCGGAACTGCCTCGAATTGTTCGGCGCGCTCACGCGGAGCGAGGGCCGCAACGATGCGACGCGGGCCAGGGCGGAGGCCGCCGATCGCGTGAAGTCCAGTTTCTTGGCGGCGATGTCGCACGAGCTACGAACACCCCTCAACTCGATCATCGGCTTCTCGGGCGTCCTCGCGCAAGGCGCACCCGGCCCCCTCACCGAGACCCAGACCAAGCAGATCGCGACCATCCGCAGGAACGCTCTGCACCTGCTCTCGCTCATCGACGACCTGTTCGAGGTCGCCAGGATCGAGGCCGGCGAGATGCGCCTCGACATCGAGGAGTTCGACCTCGGCCGCACGATCGATGACGTGATCGAGGCCGTCCGGCCGCTCGCCGCCGCGAAGTCGCTGGTGATCACGAAGCGCATGGCGAAGGGCGTCGGCGTGATCGCCAGCGATCGGCGGCGCGTGGAGCAGGTCCTCACCGGACTCATCGGCAACGCCGTCAAGTTCACGGAGGAGGGTGGCGTCACCATCGACTGCGACCTCCGGGGCGACACGGTGGTCGTGCGCATCACGGACACCGGGATCGGCATCTGTGAGGCGGACTTCCCAAACCTGTTCCAGCCGTTCCAACAGATGGACTCCGGCCTCGCACGGCGCCATGGGGGCATCGGGGTGGGCCTCGCGCTCGCCAAGCGGCTCGCCGGGATCCTGGAGGGCGACCTCCACGCGGAGAGCGAGCTCGGATCGGGCAGCACCTTCGTCCTCACGCTGCCCCTCGTGATCCTGAGCTCGACCGCGGTTTCACGTCACGCCTGACGACGACCCGCCGAGCGGCGGCAGGTCTTCCGGCGGAAGCCACAGGTCCGGGTCCCGCGCGAGGTGCTGGAGCCATGCCTTCGGCCAGCGCGTGCGATCGACGGTCGCGGTCACTTCGTAGGCGAACGTCTTGAACGTGCACGGGAGCGCGCCGGCGCGCTCCATGCGGCGGAGCGCGGCGCGCGGGTCGACCTCGGAGCTGAAGACGCAGTCCTCGAGCAATCGAACTTCGTAGCCCGCCGCCAGGAGCCCGAGCACGGACTGCAGGATGCACACGTCGGTCTCCGCGCCCGCGACGACCACCGTCCGCCGGCCGGACGACGCGAGCGCCGCGCGGATCGCGGGCTCCCCTGTGCAGTCGAACGTCGACTTCTCGAAGCGCAGAGTGCCCTCCGGCATCGCGACCTGCAGGCGCTCGGGCACGGAACCCTTCGAGCTCGTCGGCCGCTCGAGAGTCGTGATGACGGGTAGGTCCGCGAGTCTGGCAAGGCCCAGCAGCCGCTCGAGGCGCACGATCACCGGCTCGGGATCGCCGTGCATGCACTCGATGAAGGCCGGCTGCACGTCGACGAGCAGCACGAGCGCGTCCAGGGCCAGGTCGAGAGGGCCGGGGTTCGCTGCCATCGGTACGGGTCTGGTCGCGCAGGTCAGGGTCCGGACGAGCCGTACTTCCCGCGTCTGGGCGAGCACCCGTCGTCCCCGGCGCGACACGACGACGACAGCGTACCCTCTGCGATACGTCGGGGTGGAGCGACGCCGCCGGGTTCCGCGCGGCACACCGTTCTCAGGCACTTGGCGGTAAGCTCTGCGGAGACCCGCCAGCTCCTGGAGATCCATCCCGATGCAACTCGCACGCCGCTCCTTGCTCACCACCGGCGCCGCCGCCTTCGTCGCGCCCCTCTTCGAGCTGGCCCGCGCCTCCGGCCGCGGCGCGTCGAGCCCCGACTCGCGCCCCTGGTTTCCGCTCGGAATCCAGAGCTACTCGCTGCGTCACTTCGACGCCCAGGGGGCGCTCGAACGCGCGCAAGCCCTGGGCCTGAACTACATCGAGTTCTATCCGGGACCGCAGTTGCCGCCCGACTCGGACACCGCGGCGCTCGCCGAGTTCAAGAAGAGCGCGCGCCGGCACGACCTGGCGCTGAGCGCCTTCGGCGTCGTCCCCTTCTCCGGGGACCGCGCGGCGAACCGCCGGTTCTTCGAGCTCGCGAACGTCCTGAACATCCGCAACCTGACGGCCGACCCCGCGCCCGACAGCTTCGAGAGCCTCGACGAGCTCGTGGCCGAGTTCGGCATTCGCGTCGCCATCCACAACCACGGACCGGGACATCGCTACGACAAGATCGCCGACGTTGCAAAGGCGGTGGCGGACCACCACCCGTGGATCGGAGCGTGCGTCGACACGGGGCACTTCATCCGCTCCGGCGAGGACCCCGTCCAGGCCGTCCGGGACCTGGGCCCCCGCGTGTTCGGGGTGCACCTCAAGGACTTCGCCGAGGAGCAAGCCCGGACGAAGGGCGTGCTGCTCGGCGCGGGGCACCTCGACGTGAAGGGCCTGCTGCGCGGGCTCGACGCGATCGATTTCCCCACGGACGGCGCGCTCTCCATCGAGTACGAGGAGCAGCCCGAAGACCCGATGGCCGACCTCGAGCGCTGCGTCGCGATCGCAACGGAGGCCGCGCGCGCCGTCGTCGCCGACGGGGGCTGATCCGTTAGAAGCGGCCAGGGACGACCCGCGTCCCGTTCTCGATCCAGGCGATGCGGCCCCGCGCGTCGAGGTGAAACACGACGCCCCTTGCGGGCACCACGAAGGCTCCCCGGCGGACCTGCGACCAGGTTACGGTCAGGCCGCCGTCGGCCGTGGGCGAGACGCTCGCCGGGCAGAGCGCTCCCGCCCAGTCCGGCAGGTCGAAGAACGCCGGATTCGCGCGCAGCACGCGCTGGGTGAAGTCGAAGGCGGTCGCCGCCGGATCGGGCCCGACCGGGTCCATCACGGGCCGGAGGATCGCCGGTCCGGCTGCGGGGACGACCGCCGCGATGGGATGGAAGCCGGGCATCGTGGCACCGACGAGCGCGAACCCTTCCAGGGCCCAGCCCCCTTCCCACCCGGGGCCGGGCGGGGGCGGATCGTCGCCGTCGCACCGACCGTGGTGGTGGTGGTGATGGCAGCAGTCGCCCGTGCAACTCGACACGTAGCACGAGCCCCCGCACAGGAAACCGAGTGCGACGAAGAGCACGAGGGCAGCGACGAGGCCCCGACGGGCGACGTAGAGCGGCTGGTTCAGGGAGCGTACGGGTCGCATGGTTCTCACCCCGCTCGGGTGGCTCCCACCCTGGACGAAGTGGCGTTCAGCGTGGTCCGAGAACAGGCTTCCCGACGTGCCCTGACCCGAGTCCATGTCCGACCGATTCCCAACTCCGGACACCTCGGGCACGGGCTCGGACGCGTTGGGAAGACAGTCACCGAGCCGTGCTGAAGAACATCAACCCTAGACGGGATCCGCCAGGACCACAAGGCGCCCCCGGGGTCGGCGCATCGGAGTGCCCGCTCAGGGATTACCCCAACCCCTTATTCGCTGGAAACCGGTAACTGGAGGGCTAGAAGGACTATTGCTGTAGACCGATGGTGCCCTGGCAGGCGACCCCATCGGTCGAGGACAGCCTCCGGGACGCGCGATGATTCCCCATCGCGCGTCCCATCCTTTATTCGGGGGTCATGAGGCTCGAATTCACGCGCGCGTGCCGGCGCTCGACCCGCGCGCGGTGCCCTTCTCCGGGCAGCGCGGTAGAATTCGCGACCGCTCGCGCGCCCATGATCGAGGTCGAACACGTCTCCCGGCTCTACGGCCACCTGCGCGCCGTCCACGACGTATCGTTCCGGATCGCACCGGGGGAGATCGTGGGTTTCCTCGGGCCGAACGGCGCCGGGAAGAGCACCTTGCTCAAGGTGCTCTCGACGTACCTCCTCCCCACGGAGGGCACGGTCCGCATCGCCGGCCACGACACGCGCCGCGCACCCCTCCTGGCCCGGGTGCACCTCGGCTACCTGCCCGAGCACAACGCGCTCTACGAGGCGATGCGCGTCGATCGGTTCCTCACCTTCATGGGCGAGGCGCGCGGCGTCACCGGGGCACGCCTCGCCGAGCGGCTCGCGTGGGTCCAGGACCGCTGCACGCTCGGGCCCGTGCTGCAGAAGCGCATCCGCGAGTGCTCCAAGGGCTTCCGGCAACGGATCGGTCTCGCCGCGGCGCTAATCCACGACCCGCCGGTGCTCCTCCTCGACGAGCCGACGCACGGCCTCGACCCACTCCAGGTCGTCGCCTTCCGCGAGTTCATTCACGAGCTCCGGCCCGGGCGGGCGATCCTGTTCTCCAGCCATATCCTCGCGGAGGTGCTCGAGATCAGCGACCGCTTGCTCGTCCTGGCGAACGGCGCGCTCGTCCTCGACAGCGCGGTGGACGACCTGCGCCGATCCGCGGCGGAGGACTCGCGGACGATCGAGGAGCTCGTGCTCGCGGCCGTGAGCACGGGCCGGGGTGCGGGCGATGCCGCGCCCGCCGGAGGCGCGTCGTGACCGGCGGGCACACGAGTGCGCCCACGGCGCCGGGGTTCCTCGCCGGGACGCGCGTCGTGTTCGCACGGGAGCTCGCCGCGACCTTCGACTCGAACATCGCCTACGTCGCGGCGATCGGGTTCCTGCTCCTCGCGTCCTCGCTCTTCATGAACGAGTTCTTCCTCGTGGGACGGCTCGACATGACGCCGTTCTTCGAGCTCCTCCCGCCGCTGTTCGTGCTGTTCCTGCCCGCGATCTCGATGCGCCTGTGGGCCGAGGACCGGCGGACGCGCACGTTCGAGCTCCTGGTCACCCTGCCGCTCCGACCCTTGCAGCTCGTGCTCGGCAAGTACGGCGCAGCGTTGGGACTCTTTGCGGTGTTCCTGCTCGGCACGACGCCCATCGTCGTCATGTTGTGCGCGCTCGGCGATCCGGACCTGCTCCTGATCGCGTCGGGCTACCTGGGCGCGTTCCTCTTCGGCGCGCTCCTGCTCGCCATCGGCGCGCTGCTCTCGTCCCTGTCGAGCGACCAGATCGTCGCGTTCATTCTCACCGCGCTCGTCTCGTTCGCGCTCGTCGTCTCGGGCGACGAGCGCGTGGTCGCCGTCCTCGACGGACTCGTCCCCGCGCTCGCGCCGGGCACCTGGATCGCCGCGACGCTCTCGGCCCTGCCGCACTACGAAGCCTTCGTGCGCGGCGTCGTCGAGCTCTCCGCGCTGCTCTACTTCGTGGTCTTCAGCGCGGCCATCCTCGCGCTCGGCGCCCTCGTGGTGCAGAGGCACCGCACGTGAGCGCGCGCGAGCGGATCGCGATCCTCCTCGCGGCCCTCGTGCTCGCCGCGTGCGCCGGCTACGCGGCGCGGATCGCGGGACACACCGGCATCCGGGCCGAGTGGCGCCGGACGAAGATCGCCGCGATCGCCCCCGAGACGGCGGAGCGGCTCGCGCACCTGCAGGGCGACGTGCTCCTGTCGTACTTCGCCACCCCCGCGCGCGAGATGCCCGCGCACCTCGCGCGCGTCGAGGAGGGTGTCGTGCTCGTGCTCGAAGCCCTGAAGCGCGCGTCGGACGGGAGGCTCGACTACCAGGTTGTGCACCCCGCGGACGACCCCGAGCTCGAGGGTTGGCTGGATGCGGTCGGCATCGCGCCGTTCCGCACGCGCCGCGTCGAGCGCGACGGTTACGTCGAAGAGGAGGTGTGGTCGACGCTCCAGATCGCCTACGGTGCGCGCCCCACGGCGACGGTCAGCGCGATCGCCGAAGAGCACCTGCCGCGCCTGCAGTCCCTCATCCTCGCGCGCCTCGACCAGCTCGAGGCGCCGCGCGCGCCCGTCATCGCGCTCGACGTGCCGCACGCCGCGGACGGCGCGGGGACGTTCGATGAGCTCACGGCTCTGCTCCGCGCCCGCGCCGACGTCCGCATCGTCGACTTCGACGCGGAGGCGACGCTCCCGGACGATGCCGACCTGTTCTTCTGGATGGAGCCGCGCAGCGCGACGCCCGCGCACTTGCTCGCGCTACGCGAGTTCACCGAGCGCGGGCGCAGCGTGGTACTCGCGGGGAGCCGCCTCCGGCTGGAGCCGGCGGGCGTCAGCGCGGAGGGGCGCGCCGCCTGGCGCACCGCCCCGTCGGGCTACCCGGCCGAGGTTCTGCTCGGCAGCATCGGGCTGCGGCCCCTCGCGGGCTTCGCGCTCGACGGGTTCTGCGCGAGTCCCCGCTCGGAGGGCACGGAGGCGCCGGTGCTCGAGCCCTTCCGCGTGCGCTGCATCGCCCCCAATCAGGACTTCCGCAGCATGCGCGGACAGCCGAACGCCTCGCTCCTGTTCGAGGTGCCGACGGTCTTCGAGCCCGACGGCGCGCGGCTCGCGGCGCTCGGCCGGCGCGCCACCGTGCTCGCGACGACGTCGAACCGCTCGTGGCTCGGCGCGCCGCCGACCGGACCCTTCACGGCCGACGACTTCCCGCCCGTCGCGGAGGATCTCGGCGCGAAGCGCGCGCTCGCGGTGCTCGTCGAGGGCGACGACCCGGCGCGCGGTGCGTTCGTCGTGCTGGCGGCGTCGACGCCCTTCGCCGACGGGCAGCTCGCCCGCTCAGGTTTCGCCCACCGGAAGCTCGCGGGCATACTGCTCGATACCCTGGCCTCGGACGAGCGCCTCGCCCTCAATCGCACGGCGCTCACGGCGGCCGAACCGCTGGCGCAGTTGGGCCGCGGCGAGCGCGCACTGTGGCGCGCCTTCGCGTGCGGCCTCGTCCCGCTCCTGCTCGCGGCCATCGCGGGCGCGCGCAGCGCGCGCGGGCGGACGCGCGGCGCAGCGCGCGACGGTGTCTGGTGGCACGTCGCGCTCCTCGGCTCCGGCGCCGCGCTCTTCGCGGGCGCCCTCGGCGCCTTCGCGCCCCGCGCGGGGTTCGACCTGACGCGCGACGGGCGCAACGCGCTCGCCCCCGAGACGCTGGACATCGCCCGCGCACCCGGTCCACCGCTCGCGATCGAGCTCGTCTTCAGCCCGGAAGACCGCTTGCCGCCCGAGCTGCGCCCGCTCGTGCGCCGCGCCCGTGACCTCACCGCGCGCCTCGCCCGCGCCGCGCCCGGGATCGAGCTCCGGAGCATCGCTCCGGACACGGCGGACCTCCCGGCGCTCGGCGTCCGCCCCTTCCAGATGACGTCCACGTTCGACGAGGTCACGACGGTCCGGACGCTCGTCAGCGCCATCCGGATCGTGCGCCAGGATGGGCGCGGGCTCCCCGACAACCTGCCGTGCGAGAGCCTCGCGAGCTTCGAGGACCTCGAGTTCCGCCTGGCCCGCGCGCTGCGCCGCGCCCGCGCCCCCGAGCCCGAGGCGGCGCGCATCCACGTGGCGGTCGCCTGCGACGTACCGCGCCTCTCCCCCGCCGAGTCGCTGCTCGAGTACACGCAGCTCGGGCTCTTCGCCCCGACGCAGGGCGACGTCTACGGCGCCGCACGGGCAGCGCTCGCGCGCGACGACTTCCGCGTGACCTTCGTCGATCCCACCGCGCCCGTCCTGCCCGCGGATACCGACGTCATCGTGTGGCTGCAGCCCCGCCGCTCGATCACGCCGATGCTCGAGGTGGCGGCCGGGTTCCTCGCGCGCGGGGGTGCGCTGATCCTCGCGGCGCAGCACTTCGACATCATCCCGAGGCAATTCGGCGAGAGCCGCGCCGCGTTCTGGCCGCAGCCGCAGTTCGCCGACGTCGAGCGCCACTACTTCGGGCCGCTCGGGGTGGAGCTCGTGCGCGAGGTCCTGTGCGACGAGCTCTCCGCGCCGCTCGCCGTCGACACGATCGCCACCGGCGAAGCGCCCCCGAGCCCATTCCAGATCCGTGCCGCACTCTCCGGCACGGCGGCGGGCGCGGATCCGACGCGCGGCCTCGGCGACCTGCTCTTCCCCGCCGGCAACCGCCTGCGGCTCGACACGGAGCGCCTCGCGGCGCACGGTCTCCGCGCGCGTCCGCTCGTCTTCACATCGGGCCGCGCCTGGACCTACGACTGGCGGGGCGGCGTGCTGCCGGCCGAGGTCCTGCAGGGTCGCGGCGCGCTCCCGCCCGCCCCGGACGACGCGCGGCGCTTCCTCCCGGAGCCCGCGCCGCTCGTCGTCCTCGTCGAGGGCCGCTTCCCGGCCTTCGATCCCGAAGCCGAGGAGCCCCAGCTCGCGCTCGTCCCACAGGTGGGTGGCGCGGAGGGCAAGCTGCTCTTCATCGGCTCCTCGCAGATGTTCCGCGGCACGACCCTCGCGGCGGACGGGTTCCGCCACGACCAGTTCCTGGTGAACGCCGTGACGGCGCTCACGCTCGGCGAAGAGTACCTCGCGATCCTCGCGCGCCGGCCCGTCTCCGTCGGGCTCGGGTACGTCGCGCCGGAGACGCGGCTCGCGTGGCGCACCGTGGTGATCGGCGCCGCCCCGCTCCTGCTCCTGCTCGCGGGTCTCCTCTTCCGGATCCTCTCCGGCGGGCGCGGCTCACGTGCACCCCGTGCGGCTCGCGTGCGAGGCGGACCGTGAAGCTCTCCCGCCTGCTCTTCCTGGCGAGCCTCGCGCTCGCCGCACTGGCCGCTTTGGAGCACGCCCTGGAGCGCCGGTCCGAGAGCGCGCGGCGCGCCGGCGTGCGCGTCGAGCGGCTCGTCGACCCCGCGCAGAAAGAGGGCGTCACGGTCGCCGCCGTCACGCTCGGGATCCCGGGTCGGCCCGAGCTCGTCTACGCGCGCTCCCGCGGAGAGTGGCGGTGCATGAGCGCCTTCGGCGCGCCCGTCGCGATCGGGCAGCTCCAGGGCCTGCTCGCGAGCTTCCTCGAAGCGCGCGGCGTCGTGCGCGCGCGATCGAACGCGGCGGCGGCCACCTACGGCCTCGCCGAGACCGCCACCCTCGTGCGCTTCCACGGCCCGAAGATCCTCACGGCGGAGGACCGGGACGTGCTCTTCGCGTTCGAGGTCGGAGCGTCCGTCGCCGGGGGCGCGCTGGGCCGTGCCTTCGTGCGCGCGCTGGACTCCGGCGCGATCCTCGAGATCGACCACGACCCCACGCGTTTCCTCGCGTGGCCGGAGGGCCAGGCGTTCCCGCCGCTGCTCGACGAGCGCATCCTCGCCGGCGCCTGGCCGCGTGGCGTCCAGGGCTTCGAGCGCATCTTCGTCGACTTCGAGAGCGGCGCGAGCCTCGAGCTGGCGCGCCGCCCGGCCCCGGATGCGGGCGCCGAGGGGGGGCTGGGCGAGTGGGTCGCGCGGGACGGCACACGGGAAGTCGTCGCGCTCCCCTATCGCCTCGCAGGTTTCCTGAACTTCCTCGCGCGCGCGACGTTCACGGGCCTGGCGGACCCGCGGGACGCCGCCGGCCTCGGCCACGACCCACCCTTCGCGCGCGTGACGATCGTTCCAACAGGGGCCGAGCCCCTGGAGCTCACGGTCGGGAACGCCATCGACGCGGAGGGCACGGTGTTCGTGGCGAACGGCGCGAGCGGCGCCCTCGTCCAGACGAGCGCAGAGTCCGCCCGCCTCCTCGCCCCGACTCTCACCATGATGGTCGACACGAACATCCCCAACCCTTGGGAAGTTTGGCTCTCGCGCTGATGCGCGCGCCGTCCGCCGTGCGCTCCCTGCTCCTGCTCGCGTTCGCCGGCGGCCTGATCGTAGGCGGCGGACTCATCGCGCTCCGGCTCGGGGCCGGAGTCGTGGAAGCGGAGGACCTCGCGCCGGAAGTGGCGGGCGCCCCCGCACCCCGAACGAGCGCGGATTCGCCGCTCCAGCTCGTCGACCCGGAGCCCGCCCAGCGCCTGGCCCTCGGCGAGCCCGAGCTGGACTCTTCGCAAGCAGAGGAGCCCGCGCCGGGCGGCAGCCACATGCTCGCCCGCGAGGACAACCGCACGCTACTCTCAAAGTTCGTCGGGGACGACCCCGTCGCCCGCGGCACTTTTCCCTCGGGCGCGCTGCAGTTCGAGGCGAACCGGGTCCGAACGGCGGTGGGCGAGTGGATCCTCGACGGCGCCTGGGCCTCGTTCTACGAGCACGGCCAACAGGAGGAGCAGGGCGCCTACCAGCGTGACCGCGAGGTCGGACAGTGGGAGTGGTGGTACGACAACGGCCAGAAGATGGCCGTCGGCACGTTCGTGAACGGAGCGCGCCAGGGCCGTTGGTCCTTCTGGTACCCGGACGGCACGAAGCAGATGGACGGCTACTACCGCGACGGCGCAGGCTCCGGCCGCTGGGTCCACTGGTACCGCAGCGGCTTCAAGCGCGCGGAAGGCGACTACATCGACGACGAGCTCGCCGGCTACTGGAAGGTGTGGAACGAGGACGGCTCCCTCGACCACGAGCGCACGGGGATCTACGAGGCCGGCGTGAGGGTCTCGGATTAGAAATCCGGAGGCGGATCGCCTCGACCTGCTGTCAGACGGGACTGTCCAACAAGCGTACGGTGGAGGAGCGTCTACAGTCATGAATGCGCTCCGTGTGATTTCCCCCTACAAGCACCTCGGCATGTGGGTCTTCGATGACGAGCGGGCGGGCTTGGTCCAGGAGCCGTTCGTGGCGGGCGCGGACACTCTCATCGACCATGCCCTTGCCGCGAAGGGCATCCATGGGGATCGCGGATTCCGACTGATGTTCAGTGCGAGCGAGTTCCCAGGCTTCGACTATCGGCTCACCTGGGCTCGCGAGGGTGAAGGGGGCAACTGGTACTACTCCGACGACTTCAAGATGGAAGCGTGGCTATGCCCCGCTCTCTTCAAGTACTTCGACGAGGCCCCCGAGGCGCTCTATGCGGAATTCAAGCCAAGGGCCACCGAACAGGCCGACTGAGCGTACGAATCCTGGTTCCTAGCCCTCAGTCCTCGCGCGCGTAATACGCGCACGCCGTGGAGATCGGACACTCGTCGCAGTGAGGCGCCGAGTGCTTGCACGTCACCTGCCCGTGTTTGCGAAGGAGGTGGTGCGCGCGGACTCGAGCCGGGCACGTCGCGGCGAGCTCCGGCTCGGCGGCAGCCTGCGCGGAGCGGTACGTCGCCGCGTAGCTCTTCGCCTCCTCGCCCCAGCCCAGGCGCACGAGCACGCGCAAGCCGTTCGACTCCAGGGCGAGGTAGGGGTGGGCGCCCCTGAAGAGCAAGATCTTCTGCGCGCCGGGCTCGCCGATGCCCGGAAAGCGCTTCAGCGCCCGCCGGGCCTCGGGGGTGGGGCGCGCGAGGACGCTCTCGAGCTTGCCCCCATGGTGCTCGAGCGCGATGTCGGCGCACTCCGTGAGCTTCGACACGCGCCGCTCGGGGTGCATGCCGCCGAGGACCGTCACGTCGAGCAGGGCCTCGCGCGACGCGGCCCGGATGGCTGCCGGCGTGCGGCCCACTTGCTTCACGAGCGCCAGGAACGCCGTCTCGCGCTGCTCGTCGGAGACGAGGTAGGCGACGTTCTCCCAGAGGACGAGCTCGAAGGCCGACTTCGCGGGCGGCGGGCGCTGGACGCCGTGGCGCTGCTCCAGGCGATCCAGGAGCCTGGCGAGCTTCTTCCGTGGCGCCATGACCGCACGAAGGGAGCACCCGCGGGTGCCGGGCGGTTGCCCTGTGCGCCGTCGCTCCCCGCTCCTATCATGGGTGGTCCGCGGGGCCGGCGAAGTTCCCTCGCGCCCGTCCGCATGCCCCTCCGCCCCTACTTCATCGCGTGTCCAGCGGCCCTGCTCCTCGGCCTCGCCGGGGCGCAGTCGGGCGCGGGCGAGGGCGGGCGCGACGACGCGGGCGGCGTCGACTTCACGCGCGACGTGCGCCCGATTTTCGCCGCGCACTGCTACCGCTGCCACGGGCCGGAGAAGCAGAAGGGCGGCCTGCGCCTCGACCGGCGCAGGGGTGTCCTGGAGGGCGAGCTCGCTGTCGTCGAGCCCGGCGACCCCGCGCAGAGCTACCTCTTCGAGCTCGTGACGAGCACCGACGACGACGAGCGCATGCCGTCCGGGGAGGACCCGCTCGGGCCGGAGGAGCTCGCCACGCTCGAGCGCTGGATCGCGGCGGGCGCCGAGTGGCCGCTCGCGGCCGACTCCGCTGCCGAGACCGTACGGCACTGGGCCTACGTGCCGCCGGTGCAGCCGGACCTGCCCGAGGTGCGCGCGGCCGAGTGGCTGCGGACGCCGATCGACTCGTTCGTGCTCGCGCGCCTCGAGGCGGAGGGCCTCGCGCCGTCGCCCGAAGCGGATCGCGCGACGCTGGCGCGCCGGCTCGCCCTCGACCTCATCGGGCTGCCGCCCACGCCGGAGGAGGTCGACGCCTTCATCGCCGACGAGGGCGATGGAGCCTACGGGCGGCTCGTCGATCGGTTGCTCGCCTCGCCGCACTACGGCGAGCACCGCGCGCGCCTGTGGCTCGACCTCGCGCGGTACGCGGACAGCCACGGGTACGAGAAGGACGAGCCGCGCACCATGTGGCGCTACCGCGACTGGGTGATCGAAGCGTACAACCGCGACCTCCCGTTCGATGAGTTCACCATCGAGCAGCTCGCGGGCGACCTCCTGCCGGAGCCGACGCTCGACCAGCGGATCGCGACGGGCTTCCATCGCAACACGATGGTGAACGAGGAGGGCGGGATCGACCCGGAAGAGTTCCGCGTGGCGGCCGTCATCGACCGCGTCAACACGACGGCGGCGGTGTGGCTCGGCACGACGCTGCAGTGCGCGCAGTGCCACGACCACAAGTACGACCCGTTCACGCAGAAGGATTACTACCAGTTGTTCGCGTTCTTCAATGGCACCGAAGACGTGGGCGTCGCGCCGATGATCCCCGCGCCCACGGCGGAGCAGGCAATGGAGCTCGAGCGCCTCGCCGGACGCGTGCGGGAGCTCGAGGCCGAGGCCGCGGCGCCGGACGCGGAGCTCGACCAGGCGCAGGCGTCGTGGGAGGCGGAGCTCGCGCTGGCGCTCCCAGCGCCGCCCGAGTGGCGCGCGCTCGAGGTGCTCGAGGCGACCTCCGCGAGAGGCGCGACACTCGAGCGCGCGGACGACGGCTCGATCCTCGTCGCGGGGCCGAACCTCGCGACGGACACCTACGACCTCGTCCTGCGGCCCGGCGCGGGCTCGATCACGGCCTTGCGCCTCGAGGCGCTCCCGCACTCCTCGCTCCCCGGCGGCGGCCCGGGCCGCGCGGACGACGCGAACTTCGTCCTGACGGGGATCACGGTCGAGCTCGAGAATCCCGGGGACGGCAGCGCGCCGCGGCCCCTCGCGCTCGCCGGCGCCACGGCGGACCATCAGCAGCCGGGCGGCTTCCTCGCGGCGCGCGCGATCGACGGCGATCCGGAGACGGGTTGGGCGGTCGGGGGGAAGGCGATGGGCGAGCCGCGCGAGGCCATGTTCGCGCTCGCCGCGCCCGTGCTCGTCACGGATGGGACGAGGCTCCACGTGCGCCTCGCGTTCGAGTCGCGGTTCGCCGGCTCCGGACTCGGGCGCTTCCGGTTCTCGAGCACGGACGACGCACGCTTCGCCGCCGGCCTCGCGCTCCCCGCCATGGGCCCGTGGTCGAGCGTGGGTCCCTTCCCCATCGAGCAGGGACCCGTCGCCCATGCGACCCCCTTCGCGCCCGAGATCGAAACCACGACCGGCCGGCCGTTCACGGACCACTACGGGGACGGGACCCTCGCCTGGGACGTGCGCGACGAATGGCGGGACGGTGAGCTCCACGAGTTGCGCGACGTGAAGGGCGTGACGTATCTCCGGCGGACGATCGAGAGCGACAGGTCGCGCTCGCTCACTTTGCACTTCGGGAGTGGCGACTCGTTCAAGGCGTGGCTCAACGGCGAGCTCGTCGGGGCCAGCGACGCCGCGCGCGACGCTGCGGCGGATCAGGATCGCATCCGGGTGCGCCTCACCCCGGGCGAGAACCGGCTCCTCGTCAAGGTCGTGAACCACCGCGGCACCTCCGGCTTCTGGTTCGATGCCAGCCCGCTCGCAGACGGCGGCCTCACGCATGCGCTCGCGCGCGTCCTGTTCACGCCCGACGAGCGCCGGACGGCCACGGAGCGCGCCGCTCTGCGCGATCACTACCGGAGCATCGTCTCCGACCACGGCCGGGCGCTCCTCACGAAGCTCGCTGCCGCGCGCGCCGCCCGAATCAGCTTCGAGGCCGAGCTCCCGACCACGCTCGTGATGCGCGAGCGCGCCGAGCCGCGCCCGACGCACGTGCACCGGCGCGGGAACTTCCTCGCGCATGGCGAGCGGGTGGAGCGCGACGTCCCCGCGGCCCTCCCGCCGTTGCCCGTGGGCGTCCGACGCGACCGGCTCGCGCTCGCGCGCTGGCTCGTCGACGAGGGGAACCCGCTGACGGCGCGGGTCACGGCGAACCGGATCTGGGCCGGGATCTTCGGCATCGGGCTCGTCGCCACGGGCGACGACTTCGGCAGCCGCGGCGACGCGCCGAGCCACCCGGAGCTGCTCGACTGGCTCGCGACCGAGCTCACGCACCGCGCCTGGAGCGTGAAGTCCTTCCTGAAGCTGCTCGTCACCTCGGCCGTCTACCGGCAGTCGTCGCGCATCACGCCGGCGCTCCTCGCGCGCGACCCCGCGAACCGGCTGCTGGCCCGCGGGCCGCGCATGCGCGTCGACATCGAGGTCGTGCGCGACAACGCGCTCGCGATCGCCGGCATCCTGGCGCGCGACATCGGCGGCCCGAGCCTCTTCCCCCATCAGCCCGAAGGCACGTGGGTCGCGGCGTACAGCGCCGCGGTGTGGCGGTCGATCCGCGACGAGCATCTCTGGCGGCGCGGCCTGTACACGTTCTGGCGCCGGACAGCGCCCTACCCGACCTTCATCATGTTCGACGCTCCGAGCCGCGAGGTCGTGTGCACGCGCCGCAACCGCTCGAACACGCCCCTCCAGGCGCTCGCGCTCCTGAACGACCCGGCCTTCGTCGAGGCCGCGGCGGGCCTCGCCCGACGGCTCCTCCGCGAGGCCGGGCCCGAGCCGGCGGCCCGCATCGAGCGCGGGTTCCGGCTCTGCGTCGCGCGGCCTCCGCGCCCGGAGGAGCTCACCGTACTGCTCGAGCTCTACGAGCGCGAGCGCGAGCACTTCCGCGGCGACGCCGATGCGGCGCGGCGCCTCGCCTCGGTGTCGGACGTCCTCCCGCACGGGGACGACCCGGCCGAGCTCGCCGCGTGGACGATGGTCGCCAACGTGCTCTTGAACCTCGACGAGACGATCACGAAGAACTGATCATGGACATTCCCAAGGCTCGCGCGGCGACGCGCCGGTGGTTCCTGAAGCAGTGCTCCGTCGGAGTCGGCCAGCTCGCGTTGGGCGCACTGCTCGCGCGGGACGGGCTCGCGTCGGCGCCGAGCCGTACGCTCGCTCGTGGCGAGCGGGCACCGCACTTTGCGCCCAAGGCGAAGCGCGTCCTCTACTTGCACATGGCCGGCTCGCCCTCGCAGATCGACCTGCTCGACGCGAAGCCCAAGCTCCAGGAGCTGAACGGCGAGGTCGTGCCCGAGAGCCTCATCGCGGGCGAACGGTTCGCGTTCATCTCGGCATCGCCGAAGATCCTCGCGTCGCCGTACTCGTTCGCGCGCCACGGCCAATCGGGACAGGAGATCTCCGAGCTCCTGCCCCACCTGGCCGGCGTCGCCGACGAGCTCGCCATCGTGCGCTCGATGCACACGGATCAGTTCAACCACGGCCCCGCGCAGATCTACATGAACACGGGGCACTTCCGGATCGGGCGGCCGAGCATGGGCGCGTGGCTGTCCTACGGCCTCGGCTCCGAGAACGAGGACCTGCCCGCCTTCGTGGTCCTGCTCTCGGGTGACTTCGCCCCGAGCGGCGGCTCGTCCTGTTGGGGCAGCGGCTTCCTGCCGACGATCCACCAGGGCGTCCGCTTCCGCTCGTACGGCGACCCGGTGCTCTTCCTCTCGAACCCGGACGGCGTCGACGGCGCGACGCGCCGACGCTCGATCGACGCGATCAACGCTCTCAACACGATCCAACTCGAGGACGTCGGCGATCCCGAGATCGCCACTCGCATCGCCCAGTACGAGATGGCGTTCAGGATGCAGACGAGCGTGCCCGAGCTGCAGGACCTCCGCTCCGAGCCCCAGGCGGTCCTCGACCTGTACGGCGCGGAGCCCGGCCGGCCCTCGTTCGCGAACAACTGCCTGCTTGCGCGCCGGCTCCTCGAACGCGGGACGCGCTTCGTCCAGATCTACCACTGGGGCTGGGACACCCACGGGTCGGGGCCGGGCGACGATATCATCAAGGCGCTACCCGAGCGTTGCCAGGAGACCGACCGGGCCTGCGCGGCACTGCTCATCGACCTGAAGCGCCGCGGCCTGCTCGAGGACACGCTGGTCGTGTGGGGCGGCGAATTCGGCCGCACGCCGATGAACGAAGAGCGCAACGGCTCGACGTACCTCGGGCGCGATCACCACCGGCGCTGCTTCACGATGTGGCTGGCCGGCGCCGGCATTCGGCCCGGGATCACGATCGGCGCGACGGACGAGCTCGGGTACGACATCGTGGAGGACCCGATCTCCGTGAACGACCTGCACGCGACGATGTTGCACCTCCTCGGTCTCGACCACGAAAAGCTCGTGTATCGCTACCAGGGCCGTGATTTCCGCCTGACGGACGTCGCGGGGGTCGTGGTCGACAAGCTCCTCGCCTGAGCACCGGACCGGCGGGAGGCCCCTGGGCGGCCCTCGGGAGCGCCGCGGTACACGCATCCGTTAGTATCCTGTCTGGACGCGGGCGCCGCGGGCCCGGCCGGCCGACCGAACAGGAACGCCCCCAGCGGGCGAGGAGCGGAACGATGATCGAGAGCAGCCGACGCGCATTCCTTGGAGGCCTGGGCGGCACCGCCCTCTCGGTGAGTCTGGGGACGACCCTCTTCGGGCGAACCGGGTTCGCCCTACCCTTCGCCGAGGAGGACCTCGACTTCGGCGAGCTCGAGCCGCTCGCGGCGTTGATCCAGGAGACGCCGCCGGGGAAGCTCCAGCGCGTCCTCATCGCGAAGCTGAAGGCCGGCTTGGACCTGCGCGAGCTCGTCGCCGCGACGTCGCTCGCCAACGCGCGGACCTTCGGCGGGCAGGACTACACGGGCTACCACTGCATGATGGCGATGGTGCCGGCCTTCGAGCTGTCGAAGCGCCTGCCCGCGCGCCTCGCCCCCCTGCCCGTCTTGAAGGTCGTCTACCGCACCGCCGACCACATTCAGGCGAACGGTGGGCGCGCGAACGAGTCACTGCACGTCCTCGAGGGTGTCGGGGACGGACCCCAATCGTTGCGCGCGGCATTCCTCGCGCGTGACCTGGACGGCGCGGAGCGCGCCTTCGCCGCCGTCTGCCGCGAAGACCCGCGAGCGGCGTACGACGACCTGCAGTCCATCCTGCAGGAGAACCTGGACGTGCACCGCGTCGTGCTCGCCTGGCGCGCGTGGGAGACGCTGCCGATCACCGGCGAGCAGCACGCCGAGACGCTCCTGCGCCAGTCGGT
>Ga0114950_10000900_pt1 | contig 21673 bp, 20 predicted proteins | sample N075metaG_FD_83503 | JGI IMG/M metagenome (GOLD analysis project Ga0114950, IMG submission 83503) | Deep subsurface microbial communities from Kermadec Trench to uncover new lineages of life (NeLLi) - N075 metaG | ecosystem: Environmental > Aquatic > Marine > Ocean trench > Sediment | place... | reverse complement strand
GTATCACGGGGCAGCCTCGCCACGCACCTGCGGCACCCCCCGCCCGTCAGTACGATCAAGTGGTCGCATCTACGCATCCAGACCCCCGCAACCGCTGTGCACCACCCCGGTTCAGGTGCCCGCTTCTTCCAGATCCGCCACCAGACGAACAAACTGCCGCACCACGTCGAGACGGTCGAGGGCCGCCACCGCGAGCTCACCGCTGATGTCGATGACGACCTGGCAGACTGTCAGGAGCGAGAACAGGACGTCGTTGTGTAGGCTCAGGTCGGCGGCGCGGAGCTGAGCGTCGCGCAGTGCGCGATCAGCGTATTCCTCGTAGTCAAGCAGTACCCCGCGACGTCCACGTCGCTTTCGCTATGTTCTCTTTCCTCGGCGTGGCTGCCGTGAAGGTAGGCGCTTACAACGCCTCGAGGGTTGTTCGCGAAGGTCTCCCCAAGCTTTGCTATGAGAGAAACTCGCGGGCACATGGCCAGGGAATATCATCCGCATGGAGCGCACCCGGCCGGCGTTGGGTTCTCGATCGAATGAGCCGTCATCCGATGGCGAGCAAAGTGCCGCCCAGGTGCCGAACAGGCGCACGAGCACGGCGTTGCGCGTGCTGCGCGTGCTCGACGTACTGAGAAGCACGTCTCCGCGCCCGAATCGGCGCTCGGCTTCGCCGATTTGATCGCCTACGTCGGGACGCGCGGCAGCCCTTCGAGCAGGCTGCGAAGCGCCGCGACAGGCGAGAACTCCACGTCTTCCCGCGCTCCGTCCTCCGGAGCCTCTTCGCTGCCCGCAGCAGCCTGCACCACGAGGCGGTCCGGGGGTCGTATCGTCCAGCCCGGTTCCGTGCGGACGCGCTCCACCAGCGCCGCCAGGTCGATCGCCGGGTCGCGACCGATGCGGAGCTCAAAGCGGCGACCGATGCGGTCGGCCGACAGGACCCCGAGCGCCTCGGCGTCGAGGCGGAGCTCGGCGTAGGCGAACAGCTCCTCGGCCTCGGCGGGCAAGGCCCCATAACGGTCGCGCACTTCGTCGTGCAAGGCCTCGAGTTGGGCGTGATCGCGGGCCGAGGCGAGGCGCTTGGCCACCATGAGCCGCTGCAGCGGATCTTCGACGTAGTCGACCGGAATCGAGAAGCCGACACCAAGGTTGAGCTGGGCCCGGGTTTCCGCGGGTACCGGGGCCCCTTCGAGCTCGTGCACGGCCTCCTCGAGGAGCCGCGCGTACATGTCGAACCCGACCGCCGCCATGTGGCCATGCTGCTTTTCGCCCAATAGCGAGCCGGCGCCGCGGATTTCCAGGTCCAGGGCGGCGAGGCGAAAGCCGGAGCCCAGGTCGGCGAATTCCTGGATCGCCCGCAGGCGCTTGCGGGCCACGTCGGAGAGCCGGTCCGGCGGTGGAATCATCAAATATGCGCTGGCCCGGCGATCGGAACGACCGACGCGGCCGCGGAGCTGGTAGAGCTGCGCGAGGCCGAAGCGATCGGCGCGGTTGATGATCATCGTGTTGGCGAGCGGGATGTCGAGCCCGTTCTCGATGATGGTCGTCGTTACCAGCACGTCGAGCTCGTGGCGGACGAAGTCGAGCATGACGCGCTCGAGCTCGTGCTCGGGAAGCTGCCCGTGCGCCACCCGAAAACGCGCCTCGGGAACCAGGGCGCGCAGCGACTCGAGCATCGAGTAGATCGTCTCGATGCGGTTGTGGACGAAGTACACCTGGCCCTGGCGCGACAGCTCGGCGCGGATCGCCGAGGCGATCACCTCCGGGTCGTAGACCATGACGTGGGTGGCGACCGCGAATCGGTCGCGTGGCGGGCTCTCGATGACGCTGAGGTCGCGCACGCCGATCAGTGACATCTGCAACGTCCGCGGGATCGGCGTGGCGGTCAGGGATAAGACGTCGACGTGGCGCTTGAGCTGCTTGATGCGCTCCTTGTCCTGCACGCCGAAGCGCTGCTCCTCGTCGACAATCAGCAGGCCGAGGTCCTTGAACCGAACGTCCTTCGAGAGAATCCGATGGGTGCCGATGACGATGTCGACCACGCCTTCGGCGAGCTTGTCGATCGTTTCTTTCTGCTCGGCCGCGGATCGAAAGCGCGACAGCAGATCAACGCGGACCGGAAACGCCTCGAGCCGGTCAGCGAACGTCAGGGAGTGCTGATGGGCCAGGACCGTGGTCGGCGCCAGCACGGCTACTTGCTTGCCGTCCATGACCGCCTTGAACGCCGCCCGCATGGCCACCTCGGTCTTGCCGTAGCCGACATCGCCGCACAGCAGCCGGTCCATCGGCTTGGGGCTCTCCATGTCGGCCTTGATCTCGGCGATCGCGGTGAGCTGGTCGGGGGTCTCCTCGAATTCGAAGGCGTCCTCCATCTCCGCCTGCCATGGCGTGTCCTCACCGTAGGCATGGCCCTTGATGGTCTTGCGCGCCGCGTAGAGCTCGAGGAGCTCGCTGGCCATTTCGCGCAGCTCCTTCTTGACCCGGCTTTTGACGTTGCCCCACGCCGTGCCGCCGAGCTTGTCCAGCTTGGGCGCGGCGCCCTCAACACCCCGGTAGCGCTGCACGAGGTGGAGCTGGTCGAGCGGCAGGTAGAGCCGATCCTCGCCGCGATAGTGGATCTCCATGAACTCGCGCCCGTCGCCGCCGACGTCGAGCGTCCGCACGGCGACGAACGTGCCGATGCCGTGCTCGACGTGGACAACGGAATCACCGGGTGCGAGGTTGCGGAAGTCGGCCCGGAAGGCGTCGCCATGGAAGCGGCGCCGGCGCCCACGGACGCGGGTGCGGCCGAAGAGCTCGAGGTCGGTGGCGAGCCAGAGGGATTGGTCCGGGAGACGGAACCCGGAGGAAAGATCGGCGCAGATCACCCAGCAGGTGCCGGCGAAGGTATCGGGCTGGTGGCTGTCCGGACTGTCGACACGCTCCGTTTCCGCATGCGTAGGGTGGCGCCGGTCGCCAGTTTCTCCGTTCGCAAGCGACAGGGCTACGGGGACTCCATACTCTTCGAGAACTTCGGCCAGGCGTTGGGCGGCACCGCGGCGGCTCATGGCCAGGCAGATGCGCTCGCCTTCGGCCAGCGATTTGGTGATGCTTTCGGCCAGATCGGCCATGCGGCCCTGGAAGGTCGGGGCGGTCTGGGCGATGAGCTTGACCGCCTCCGAAGCGGTGCCCTCGGTGGCGAGCTCCCGCATCAGCAGGCGGCCGCCATCGGTGCGGTGGAGACCCTCGTCGAGCGTGCAATACAGATCCTCCGGGAGGGCGGCGTCACGGCCGTCGGCGAGGGCGCGATGATAGTGCTCGTCGAGGTGGGCCGCCCAAGCTTTCTCTTCTTCGGCGAACGACTCCGGCTCGATCTCCACCCACAGCGGATCGACGACGTAGTCGGCAAGGGTGGCGCTGGGCGCGGGCGCGTCGTCCTCGGCGGGTGAGGCTTCGTCCCCAGCCGCTGAAGGCTCGTCCCCGGCGGCTGAGGCCGCGACGCCCGGCCCGGCGGCGGTATCATCGATCTCGGAGATCTCACCGACGATCGAGGCCGCGAGGTCGAAATGCTCGCGCGCCGGCGGCAGCTCGACCGCTTCGATGGACCGCATCGAGCGCTGGTCGCGCGGGTTGAACTCACGAATCGACTCGATCTCGTCGCCGAAGTACTCGAGCCGGACGGGATGCTCGCGAGTGGGCGAGAATACGTCGATGATGCCGCCTCGCACCGCGATCTCGCCGAGTGACTCGACCAGCGAATGGCGCCGGTAGCCGGCCGCGACCAGAGCGGTGACGAGCTCCTCGGGTGGCAGCTCGGTGCCGACCGCGATCTTCAGCGTCGAGTCCAGAAACCGATCGCGCGGTTGCAGGCGCTCCAACCACGACAGCATCGGAGCCAACACGATGTCGACCCGCCCGCCGGCGCACCGATCGAGGGTCTGGATGCGCTCGCGGATGTGGTCGGGATGCGGCGTCAGCGTGCCGTACGGATCGACGCCGAGCGGCGGGAACGCGACCACCCGGCCGCGGCCCTCAGCGGCGGGATGAAAGGCCCGCAGGTCGAGCAGGAAGGCCTCGCGATCGACGCCCTGCGGCAGCACCACGGCCAGCGGCCGCCCCACCGCTTCCTGCAAGCGCGCCAGGACGGCGGCCCGGTAGCTGCCGGTCAAACCTTCGAGAGCTACGGTCTGCCGGTTGCTCACGGCGCGCACTACCGCCGCAAGGTCGGGATGTTCGGCGACGATGGAGGCGACCGTCTGGAGCATTGCGGCCTAGGTCTTGGAGCCGTCGGTGCCGGTCCCGCCGGTCTTCTTCCACTCGATCCCACCTGCGAAGCTCCAGCGGTGCGGCAGCCGAGCGATGCCGGTATCGGCAATCGGTGAAGTCGTGCGGAACCGGGTGAGGCCGCGCTGATAGTCGTAAGGGTAGCCGTCGATCCGGTGCACGGCGAGGTCGAGGTAGTAGGTGCCCTCGATGAGGTTGAGCGCCGGGATCTCCATTCGAACGGTCGCGGTGCCGTGGAGCTTGGCGGCCTCGAAGCGCTCGATGTCGGTGTTGGTGCCGTAGCAGCAGACGCCGTCGGCATTGAAGACGCCGATGCCGACGGCGAAGTCGTTGATCTCCTCCTTGGCCTCGAGGGTGAGCTCGATCGTCATCGGGTCGCCGCAGGTGAAGACGTAGTGCTGCGCACCCTCGGCGTCGAGAAGCCGTACTTCCTCGATGAGCACCTGCTGGCTGCCCCAACGGCCGGACTCGTAGGGGGCGTCTTCGGACGCGGCGTCGCCACCGGGCGGTTCTCCGGCGCCATCAAGCGCGCCGGCACCGGCGGCCGGCGCCGATTCTCCCCCGTCGGCAGCCTCGGACTGACCGGCACCCGGTCCCCGACCGCTCGCCCCCGGGGCATCCGCCGCGGTCCCGATCTCGGCGGCGGCGCTGCGGCGCTCGTAGCCGGCGGCGAGCTCGCCTTCCTCCTTGAGCGCGACCCACTCGAGGTACGCGTCGATGACGCGCGGCGGATCGCCGGAGGCTTCGATCGAACCATCCTTGATCCAGATGACGCGGTCGCAGAGACGGCGCACCGACTCGAGACCGTGGCTGACCAGCAGGATGGTCTTACCCCGGCGCTTGAACTCGGCGATCTTGTCGAGGCACTTGTGCACGAAGGCCTCGTCGCCGACGGCGAGCACCTCGTCGATCAACAGCACGTCGGGATCGATGTGAATGGCGATCGAGAATCCAAGCCGCATGTACATGCCACTCGAGTAGTTTTTCACCGGCGCGTCGATGAAGTCCTCGAGCTCGGCGAACGAGACGATGGAGTCGAAGCGGTCGGCCACCTCACGGCGCGTCAACCCGAGCATGATGCCGTTGATGAAGACGTTCTCGCGCCCTGTGATCTCGGGGTGGAAGCCGGCGCCGAGCTCGATGAGAGCGGAGATCTTGCCGTCGACGGTGACCTCGCCGGTGGTGGGCTTGGTGGTGCCGGCGATGATCTTCAGCAGGGTGCTCTTGCCGGCGCCGTTGCTGCCGATCACGCCCAGCGTCTCGCCGGGCGCGATATCGAGGCTGACGCCGTCGAGCGCCGTGAACACCTCGCTCGGCGCCAGCGCCTTGAAGAGGTTGCCGCCGACGATGGCGCTCTTGAGCGTCAAGAAACGGTGCGCATGCGCCGCTTTGCGGTATTGCTTCACGACGTTGTCGACCCGAACCACCGGCGCCACCATCAGACCTCCTCCGGGAACGAGTCCCGCAGGCGGTCGAAGAACCAGTAGGCGACGATCAGCAGCAAGAACGCCGCTCCCAGCGTCACCGGCAGGCGCTTCCAGTTGACCAGCGAGCCCTCGAAGATCGACAGATGGTAGCCGTCCATGATGTGGGTCATCGGGTTCAGATCGAGCACCCGGGCGACGACTTTCGGCACCCACGTGGCATCCTCGGCATCCGCCAGGCCCTGGATGAAGGCGCGCGAGTAAATGATCGGCGTGAGGAAGAACCACAACGTCAGGGTATTGGCGAGGATGTCGCGGATGTCGCGAAAGTGGACGGTGAGAGCCGCCAGGATGAGACCCAGACCGAGTGAAAGGATCATCTGGGTGAAGATCACCATCGGCAACCACAGGACGTGCACACTGAACCCCGCGGGCTTGAAGATGAACCAGGCGATCAGATAGACAGGCAACCCAAGCAGGTAGTGCACGCCGTTGGCCAGCACGCTGACGATCGGCAGGATCTCGGCCGGAAAAATCAGCTTCTTGATCAAGTTTCCGCCGGCGATCAGCGAGTTGGTCGCGTCGGTCAGCGACGCCGAGAACCACGTCCACGGCAGCAAGCCGCAGAACAGGAACACCGTGTAGGGATCGACATCGGCACCCTCCGCCCGCGGCGGCGTGAACACGGTGGTGAAGACGATCGTGTAGACCAGCAGCAGCAGCAGCGGGTTGAGAAACGACCACAGATAGCCGCCCACCGAACCGCGATAGCGCGCCTTTAGCTCGCGCGCCACCAGGCTCTGGATCAAAACGCGATGGCGGAACAGGTTGCTGAGGCCGTGTTTCATCGGTGGATATCAGTGTGGATCGGCTGTGCACAAGCCGGTGCAAAAGGGTCGCACAACCTTGTGCGTCGGTGGCGGAAAACCTGTCCGGCAGCGCCCAAAAGCCTGTGCATCAACGGTGGAAAAGGCAAGCCGGAGAGCGGGACAATGTGCGAAAGCGGTCGAGAGCCGATCCCTCGACCGGGGAACGATTCTGTCATGCCTGCTGAAAACAAGCCTCTGCGCGGGCGGAAAACGCTGTTGAATACCTGTGGAAGAGTCGCGGATTGCGCTTGCACAGGCTGTTCACCGCTTGTGGACCGGCTGTGCTATTGCGAGCCGCCCGACTCGGCTTCCTCGACGGCGTGCGCCTGGCCGCCTTCGATCACCCACATGCGGTGGAACTTCTGGGCGTTGCCGTCCTGATCGAATTTGGTGCTGCCGGCGGCCCCCGGAAACGGGTTCATCGCGTTCATATAGAACGAGATGTTGTCGGAGCTGAGGCCTTCCTCCTCGATCGCCTGGACGATGATCAGGACGGCGTCGTAGCCGTGCGCCGCATAGATGTCGGGGTCGGACCCGAACTTGGTGCGGTACGCCGTAATGAATTCGGCGGTTGCTTCGTCCTCGACATCGAAGATGACCGTCGGAAACGTCAGGCCCTCGACCGCATCGCCGCCCGCCGCGACGAGCTCGTCCGGTAGGATCGCGCTGGTGCCGTAGAGCGGCAGGTCGATACCCGCATCGCGCAGCATACGAGCGACGCCGGCAGTTTCGTTGGAGTAGCCGGCGATGTAGATGCCACCGGCATCGGCGGCGGCTAACTCTTCGAGGCGCGACCCGATGTCCGGATCTTCCTCCGGAAACGAAACCTGGATCTCGCTGCCGCCGCCGAGCGTGCGGAAACGGGCGATGAACGCATTCTTGATGCCGAGGCCGTACTCGCTCTGGCTGCTGATGACGTGGACTTCATCGGTGCCGGCCACGTTGTAGATGTAGTTGGCAACGTTGACGGCCTCGAACTCGTCGCTCGGATAATTGCGGTAGATGAAGCTGCCGCTGCCCCTGAGCGCCGGGGTCGACGTGGACGGGGAGAGCAGCACCACCCCCGATCGCTGAAACAAGTCGGCGATCGCCAGCGTCACGGCGCTGGCGTCGGCTCCGATCACCGCCGGATGCCCCATGGCGATGAGCTCCTGCGCCACCTGCAGCCCGATCTGGGGGTCGCTCTGGGCATCGCGAACGACGACCGACAACGGCACGAGGGTGCCGCCGCCGCCGATGTCGACACCGCCGGCGGCGTTGACCTTGTCGACCGCGACCTCGATGCCGCGCTGGATCGCCAGGCCGTACGACGCGGCGCGTCCCTGGAGCGAAAGAATCGCTCCGAGTTGAACTTCGGTAACGTTGGCGCAACCAGCCAACGTCATCGCGGCGAGCGTCAACACTACGGCCCACGCGTTGCGCGTTTTCATCGTCGTTTCCTCCCGGAGAGTTTTCCTATTTGACCGCTGGTCGGCCTCTCATTGCAACCGCCGCGGGGCAAGTCGTCAACACGGACACCGACGGGTCAGCTCTCGGTGGTGTCTTCTCGCACCGCCTCGAGACGCACGGTGGAACGCTTCAAGCTTTCGAGAGCACGCTCGACGTCGGTGTCGTCCTGCGGATTCTTGAGCCGTTCCCGGGCGCGTTCGAGCGCCGTCTTGGCGCGCGCGATGTCGACCTCCTGCGCCGTCTCGGCGGTCTGCGCCAGGACGATCACGCGGTCGGGCAGGACCTCGACCAACCCCGACGAAACCGACAGCTCGGCCCATTCAGTCGCCCCGACGACGTGGTAACGCAGCATCCCGGTGTCGAGGCCGGTGATGAAGCGCTCGTGGCTCGGCAGCACGCCGAACTCGCCGGCGATACCCGGCGCGCGGAGCGCATCGACACGCTCGGCAACGACCTGCCGCTCCGGCGTAACGATCTCGAGCAGGAAGTCGGTGGCGATGCCGCTGTCTTGTCCGGTCTCAGCCATGGCTCATTACTCCGCCGCCTCGACGGCGTGGTCGGCGTCAACGACCGCTTCGGCCTCGGCCAACGCTTCGCGCACTTCGGCGCTTTGGCCGGCTTCGGCGACAATCTGTTCGCCCTTTTTGCGCGCTTCCTCGATACCGCCGACCATCAGGAACGCCTGCTCCGGCAAGTCGTCATGCGTGCCGTCGATGATCTCCTTGAAGCCGCGGATCGTGTCATCGAGCCCAACGTAGGTACCTTTCATGCCGGTGAAGTTCTCGGCCACGAAGAACGGCTGCGACAGGAAGCGCTGCACGCGACGGGCGCGGTTGACGGTGACCTTGTCCTCGTCGGAAAGCTCTTCCATGCCGAGGATCGCGATGATGTCCTGCAGGTCCCTGTAGCGCTGCAGGATCCGGCGAACGTCGCGGGCGACGGTGTAGTGCTCGGCGCTGATGACGCGCGGGTCGATGAGCTGCGACGTCGAGTCGAGCGGGTCGACCGCCGGGTAGATGCCGATCTCGGTGAGCGCACGCGACAGGTTCACGTTGGCGTCGAGGTGGGCAAACGTCGTCGCCGGGGCCGGGTCGGTGAAGTCGTCGGCCGGGACATAGATCGCCTGGATCGACGTAACTGAGCCGGTCTTGGTCGCCGTGATGCGCTCCTGCAGCTCGCCGAGCTCGGTCGCCAGGTTAGGCTGGTAGCCGACCGCCGAGGGCATGCGACCGAGCAACGCCGAAACCTCCGAGCCTGCCTGCGTGAAGCGGAAGATGTTATCGATGAACAGCAGCACGTCCTGACCACCCTCGTCACGAAAGTACTCCGCTACCGTGACGCCGGTCAGCGCCACCCGCAGACGCGCGCCGGGAGGCTCGGTCATCTGCCCGTAGATCAGCGCGGTCTGGCTCAGGACGCCCGAATCCTTCATCTCGAGCCACAGGTCGTTGCCCTCACGGGTACGCTCGCCGACGCCGGCGAACACCGAATAGCCGCCGTGCTGTTTGGCGACGTTGTTGATCAGCTCCATGATCAGGACGGTCTTGCCGACGCCGGCGCCGCCGAAGAACCCGATCTTGCCGCCCTTCTTGAAGGGCACGAGCAGGTCGATGACCTTGATGCCGGTCTCGAATTGCTCGGCGCCGATGGCCTGCTCGTCGAACGGCGGAGCGGCCCGGTGGATCGGCCAGCGCTCCTCGGCTTCGACCGGGCCGAGCCCGTCGACCGGTTCGCCGATGACGTTGAGGATGCGGCCGAGCGTGGCGTCGCCGACCGGGGTCGTGATCGGGCCACCGGTATCGATGGCATCCATACCGCGCACGAGGCCGTCGGTCGTTGACATCGAGACGCAGCGGACGCGGTTCTCCCCCAGATGCTGGGCGATCTCGACGATGATGCTGATCTTCGCCGACGACAGAACGGCGTCGTCCAAGATCCTCAGTGCTTGGTGGATCGGCGGCAGGTCCTCGTTCGGAAACTCGACATCGACGACCGGCCCGACGATGGCGATGACCTTGCCGACTCGTTCGGGGGCGCTCGTTTGCTCGACGCTGGACATGGTGTGGGTCTCCTACTTCAGTGCTTCGGCTCCGCCGACGACTTCGAGGATCTCGGTGGTGATCTCCTCCTGGCGGATCTTGTTCATGGTCAAAGTGAGGTTGTCAATGAGCTCGTCAGCGTTGCGCGAGGCGTTCCCCATCGCCGTCATGCGCGCGGCGTGCTCCGCCGAGATCGACTCCAGCATGGCGCGGAAGATCTGCACCTCGACGTGGCGTGGCAGCAGGTTTTCGAGAATCGTTTCGGGATCGGGTTCGTAGACGTAGTCGACCAGCTCGACGGGCTCCATGCTCGCCGCCTCTTCCGCCGCGTCCCGGCCTGCGGCCCAGATACCGGACAGCGTTCCGATCTCGCCGGCAAACCCTTCGAACGTGTCTTCGAGGGCGTGGCCACCGCCCGTCTTGCGTTCGGCGACGTAGCGCGCCGCCTGGCGAGCGGTGAGCTCGTTTTCCGGGAATCGCAGGCCGACGACCGGTAACAACGGCTCGACGACGACCTCTTGGCGCATCACCGACTTGAATTCGTTGTAGATGACGTAGACGGCGTCGGTACGACCGCTGCTGAACTCCTCGATCAGATACTCGGCGACGACCGCGGCATCGCCGAAGGTGACGTCTTTGAGAAGATCGAGCCAGTGCTCACCGATCGTCCAGTCCTGCTTCTTGTACGCGTCGTATCCCTTGCGGCCGACGAGGGCGAGCTCGACCGCCTGGTCCTGCCAGCTATGCAGCGCGGTGTCCGTCCGCTTGAAAATGTGGGTATTGAAGGCGCCGCACAGACCCTTGTCAGAAGTAATCACCAGCACCGTGACGTGTTGTTCGCGCTCGGCGCGGCGTAGCAACGGGTGATCGCGATTCTCGGTGCGCTCGGCCAGGCCGTTCATGACCTCCCACGCCTTGTCGGAGTACGGCCGCGAGTTGAGGATACGGTCCTGCGTACGGCGCAGCTTGGCCGCCGCCACCATGCGCATGGCGCGGGTGATCTGGCGGATGTTCTTTACCGAGCGAACGCGGCGCCTGAGATCTAGAAGTGTTGCCATTGGTCAGCCTTGGGCCCTCAGCTCCGGGTGAGCGTGGCGCTTATTCCTCGTCAGCGACGACGGCCGCTACTTCTGCGGCGTCCTCGAGGCCTTGCTCGTCGGTCTTCTGGATCTCGGCGTCCCGATCGCCGGCGGTTACGAGATCGGCCTGCGCCTTGTACTCGTCGAGCGCCTTCGCGACACGGCCTTCGAGGGCTTCGTCGAGCGTGCCGGAGGCCTCGATGTCGTCCCAGAGACTGGCGTCGTTGACCTCGACATACTTGTAGAAACCCTGCTCGAAGGCGGCGACCTGTGAGACTTCCACGTCGTCGAGGAAACCCTTGGTGCCGGCGAAGATAATGCCGACCTGCTGGGCAACGCGGAGCGGCCGGTACTGATCCTGCTTGAGGATCTCGGTCAGGCGCTCGCCGCGAGCCAACTGCTTCTGCGTCGAGACGTCGAGATCCGAACCGAACTGCGCGAACGCCGCGAGCTCCCGGAACTGCGCCAGCTCGAGGCGCAGCGATCCGGCAACTTGCTTCATCGCCTTGATCTGCGCGGCGCCGCCGACGCGCGACACCGACAGCCCGGCGTTTACCGCCGGCCGTACGCCCTGGTGGAACAGGTCGGTCTCGAGGTAGATCTGCCCGTCGGTGATCGAGATGACGTTGGTCGGGATGTAGGCCGAGACGTCGCCCGCCTTGGTCTCGATGACCGGCAGCGCCGTCAGCGAGCCGCCGCCGAGCTCGTCGTTGACCTTGGCGGCACGCTCGAGCAACCGCGAGTGCAGATAGAAGACGTCGCCCGGGTACGCTTCACGACCGGGCGGGCGGCGCAGCAACAGCGACATTTCACGGTACGCGTTGGCGTGCTTGGAAAGGTCGTCATAGATCACCAGCGCGTGCTTGCCGTTGTCGCGGAACCACTCGCCCATCGCGCAGCCGGCAAACGGCGCCATCCACTGGACGGCCGCCGGCGTCGAGGCCGAGGCGTCGACCACGATGGTGTAGTCGAAGGCGCCCGCGTTCTTCAGCTCGTCGACGGCGCGCGCCACCGTTGACTCTTTCTGGCCGATGGCGACGTAGATGCAAAATACGTCGGTGTTCCTCTGGTTGATGATCGCGTCGAGCGCCACCGCCGTCTTGCCGGTCTGGCGGTCGCCGATGATCAGCTCGCGCTGGCCGCGGCCGATGGGAATCATCGAGTCGATCGACTTGATGCCGGTCTGGAGCGGCTCGAACACCGGTTGCCGCTCGATGACGCCGGGCGCCATGCGCTCGATCACCCCGAACTCGGTAGCGTTGATGGGACCCAGTCCGTCGACCGGGTCGCCCAGCGGCGTGACGACGCGGCCGAGAAGTGCCTCGCCGATCGGCACCTGGACGACGCGGCCCGTGCGCTTGACGGTGTCGCCCTCCTTGACCGACGACGAGTCGCTCAGCAGCACGGCACCGACGTTGTCCTCTTCGAGGTTGAGGGCGACGCCGAAGACATCTCCGGGGAACTCGACGAGCTCGAGCGCCATGCAGCGTTCGAGACCGTAGATGCGGGCGATACCGTCGCCCACGGAGATGACGGTGCCGACCTCCTGAATGTCGATCTCGGCCTCATAGCCGGCGATCTGTTGCCGGATGATGCTCGAGATTTCTTCAGCCTTGATCTGCATCTGTCAGGTTTCCTTGTCTAGGTAGACTCCAACCGCTCGCGAATTCGCGCCAGGTGACCCTGGATGCTGCCGTCGTAGACGACATCGCCGATGCGGGTAACCACGCCGCCGAGAAGCCGCGGGTCGGTGTTTCGAGAGATCCGAACTTCGCCGCCGAGGGCCTCACGCAGGCTGGCTTCGAGCTCTGCGATTTGCCCGGGGTTCATAGGTGTTGCGGTGGTGATCTCAGCGGTGACGACGCCGAAATGCTCGTCGACGAGCTCGCCGTATACGTCGACGATCAACGAAAGATGGTCGAGGCGTTTTTTCTCCGCCAGGAGATCGACGAATCGCCGGGTGGTCCCGTCGAACGCGAGAGTTTCCGTTATTTTCCCTAATATTGCCTGTTTTTGCTGTGCATCGATCGCCGGGTTCCTGACCAGCAGCTTGAGTCCGTCGTGGCCTTCGATCGTCTCGATGAGCTCGTCGAGTTGGTCCTTGACCTTGGTCTCGCTGCCGGGAGCGACCGCGACAACTGCTTGGAGCAAGCCCTTGGCGTAACGGCGAGCTACGGTGTGGCTGAGCATCTCGTCTTCTCCCTCAAGCCATGCTCTTGCCCAGGCGCGACAGATAATCGCGAATCAGGCGGTCTCTGTCGTCCGGGGTGAGGTGCTCGGCCAGGTTTCGTGCCGCCATGTTGACGGCGAGGTCGGCGACGAAAGCGCGCAGTTGCCGGGTGGCGCCGACGCGCTCGTTGTCGACCTCGCGGCCGGCCACCTCGAGGAGCTTTTCGGCCTGCAACTTGCCCTCCTGCAGGGCGCGTCCCTTTTCACGCTCGGCGTCGCGGCCGGCGTCGGTGGCGAGAGCGGCGACCTCGTCTTCGATCTTGGAGAGCCGTTGCTCCGATTCAGAGAGCACCCGCAGCGCCTCTTCCGACTGCTGCTTTGCGAGGTCACGGGCGGCGATGATGGATGCGGCGCGCTCGACGAAAATCACCCGCAGCCCCGGGTACGAGAAGATGTCCTGGATAGCGGCGGGCGGCACCACGAGCATCCAGTACAGGAGGCCGCACAGGGCGATGAAGTTGAACCATTTCGCCGGCCAGTAGAACCAGGGCTTCGCTTCCGCCTCGTCACCGTGCAGGTCGACGCCGGTCAACTCGGCACCTTCTTGAATGATGGCCTGTTCGTCCGGATCCTGGGGCGACTGCGGGCCGGCGAGCACGGTGACCGGAGCCAGCAAGGACACCAGCAGGACGAACGCGACGACGAGCCTCGTCGTTTGCGGTGCGCGGGCGGCGAACATCAGCTACCCCCCCCACCGGCGCCGACCGGGCGACCCAGCACCTGCTCGGCGATCATCTGCGACAGGCGCTCGGCTTCGGACTCGAGATCCTTGCGGGCGACCTCGAGATCGGCGGCGATCTCCTCGCGCGCCGTCTCGACGATCTTGTGGGCTTCCCGCCGGGCTTCCGCCATGAGCTCATCGCGTTGGGCGCGCCCGGCGCGCTGCGCCGCGTCGCGTATGCCGAAGGCTTCGCGGCGCGCTTCCTTCAGCCGCTGCTCGATCTCGTCGAGCCGTTGCGCCTGCACGGCAGCGGCCTCATCGAGCTTGGCGCGCGCGGCCGTCGTGCGCCGCTCGCGCTCATCGACGATGCCGCGCAACGGCTTGAACAGAAACTGGTTCAAGACCAGCATCAGGAAGATGACCGCGGCACCGACGGACAAGAGCGTCGGGACGTGTGGAAAATTCTCCATTGCGAATCAGGCGATCGCCGGCGGGCGGAAGGGGTTCGTGACCCGGGGTTCGGTAGATTGAGAAGACGTCTGGGAAAGAGCGCGACTGGCACGCCTAGCGAATTCTAGCGCCACCTCGGAATGGCGGCAAGCAGTCCGAAGGCTCCTATTTGACCCCGTCGCCGACGCGGCGCGCCGCGCTGCTGACCAAGTGAGTGGCGGGAACCGATGCGTCGTCGCGGAGGATGGGAATGGGCTCGGAGAAATCCAGCCTGCCCGGCAGCTCGAATGGCTCCGACTCCCGCTTGGCGAGGTGGGCGAAGGCGGGGTTGGATCGCAACGCGTCTCGAAGGCCTCACCCCGGCCACCGGCAAGTGGCTCTCGCGATGGCGCCTTCTCAGACGCAGCTAACTTGAGCAACGCGCAACCCGGTGCCAGTATACGAGCCGGTCGTGGCGCTTGGGGGTTCACCTCGCGGGGGATGCGCGCCGCGCAGCACAGTCGCGAGCTGACATGAGACACCTCGTTTCCCTCTATCTGCTTCTCCTGACGGCCTGGACCCTGTGGTCGGGTCTTTCCTGGCCGTGGGGGGAACATTTCGAGCCCTTGATGGCGGTGATGGGCCTGGTCTCGACCGCGTTGGTCGTGTTCATCGCCTGGCGGATGGACCTCGTCGATGCCGAGGGAGCGCCACTCCAGCTCACGACGTTTCGAACCGTGGCCTACATTCCGTGGCTCGGCTGGGAGATCGTCAAGGCCAACATCGACGTTGCCCGCCGCATCCTCGATCCGCGGCTGCCGATCAGCCCGAACATGATCGAAGTGCCGGCGAGCCAGGCTTCCGAGATCGGCCGGGTCGTGTACGCCAACTCGATCACCCTGACGCCCGGGACCGTTTCGGTCGTCGTGGAAGAAGGGACCATCGCCGTGCACGCCCTGACGCGGGAAGCCGGGGAAGAGGTCGAGACCGGCGCCATGGATCGCCGTGTCACCCGCCTGGAGGGGCCCGCCTGATGTTCGCCGTGGCGATGATCGCCATCCTGACGACGATGGCCTTGGCGTTGTTCCGCGCCGCCCTCGGCCCGACGGTGTTCGACCGCGTCATGGCGGTGAATTCGTTCGGCACGAGCACCGTACTGTTCATCGCCGTGCTCGGCTTTCTGAACGGCCGCCCGGATTTTCTCGACCTGGCGCTGGTGTACACCCTGATCAACTTCATCGGCACGATCGCCGTGCTGAAGTACTTCAAGTACGGCGACCTCGCCGAAGCCGATAGGCACAGCCCGAGAGAGGACACCGCCAGCTAGCCATGCAATGGACCGACGTTCTTTCGTGGACGCTGTTGATCAGCTCATGGGCGCTGTTGATCGCCGGATCTTTCTTCTGCGTCACCGGGGCGATCGGCTTGCTGCGCCTTCCGGACTTCTACGCCCGCCTGCACGGAGCCGGGATCATCGACACCCTCGGCGCCGGCCTGATCTTGTTCGGCTTGATGCTGCAGGCGGGGTTCTCGCTGGTGACGGTCAAGCTGCTCTTCGTTCTGTTCTTCATCCTGATCACGAGCCCGACCGCGACCCACGCGATCGCGCACGCCGCCCACGTACAGGGACTCGAACCCGTGCTGGGAAGTAAGGACGATCGGGCGTGAACTGGGTCATCGACGTCGTTCTTCTCGCCCTTCTGATGCTCACCGCGGTGACCATCGCGCGGCTACGGGGACTTTTCTCGGCCGCCATCGTGGCCGGCATCTACAGCCTGCTGGGCGCCTGCTGGATGAGCGTGCTCGACCAACCGGACGTCGCCTTCACCGAGGCGGCGGTGGGGGCGGGGATCTCGACCGTGCTCATTCTGGTCACCCTCTCTTTGACGACGAGCGAGGAGAAGAAACCCGAGCGCACGCCGCTGTTGCCGCTCGTCGTGGTTTTGATCACCGGCGCTGCCCTGATCTACGGCACCATCGACATGCCGCGGCTCGGCGATCCGCAGGCGCCCACCAACCTGCACGTCGCGCCCCGCTACATCGAGGAGTCGCCGGAGGAGATCGGCGTCCCCAACCTCGTGACCGCCGTCCTGGCGAGCTACCGCGGCTACGACACTCTCGGCGAGACCGCCGTCATTCTCACCGCCGGTGTCGGCGTCATGATTCTGCTCGGCGGGGCGCGCCGGCGGCGCTGGCGCGATGACGACGACGAGGGAGACGACGCGTGAGGGACCAAGCCGTGCCGCGCGTCGTCGCCAAGCTGCTGATCCCGTACATCCTTCTGTACGCCTTCTACGTCCAGTGGCACGGTGACTACGGCCCCGGCGGCGGTTTCCAGGCCGGGGTCATCTTCGCGGCGGCGATCATCCTGTACGCACTCATCTTCGACCTGCGAGCCGCTCAGCGGGCCATCCGGCCGTGGTTCGTGGGCCTCCTGGTTCCGCTGGGTTTGCTGTTTTACATCGGCGTCGGCATCGCCACTGTTCTCAAGGGCGGGGTTTTCCTCGATTACAACGTGCTGGCGCACGATCCCGTGCACGGACAACACCTCGGGATTCTGCTGATTGAGCTCGGCGTGGGAACCACCGTGGCGGCGGTGATGATCACCATCTTTTACGGCTTCGGCGAGGCGGTGAGCGACAGATGATGGAGATCATCGGGCTCTACAACTACTGGGTCGTCGTCGTGCTGATGATGACCGGCTTCTACATCGTCGTGGCGCGCGACAACCTCATCAAAAAGGTCATCGGGCTGAGCATCTTTCAGACCTCGGTGTTCCTCCTGTTCATCTCGGTGGGCAAGGTCGAGGGCGGCACGGCGCCGATCATTGCCGAGGGCATCGAGGTGTATTCCAACCCGCTACCGGGTGTGCTCATCCTCACGGCCATCGTCGTCGGTGTGGCCACTACCGCCGTCGCCCTGGGCCTCGTCGTCCGCATCAACGAGGAGTACGGGACGATCGAAGAGACCGAGATTCATCGTCAGGACGTACAGGCTTGATCGAGACACACCTGCCGATCCTGCAAGTCATCGTGCCGCTGGCTGCGGCGCCGCTCTGCCTGCTGCTGCGCAACCGCGTCGCCGTCACGGCGATGACGATCGCGGTGACCTGGGTCGCCTTCGGGATTTCGGTGGCGCTGATGACAACCGTCCTGCAGCACGGTCCGATCTCCTACGAGCTCGGCGGCTGGGCGCCTCCCTGGGGCATCGAGTATCGGGTCGACATCCTCAGCGCCTTCGTGCTCGTTCTCGTCTCCGGCATCGGCGCGGTGGTGGCGACCTGGTCGCCGGCGAGCATCGCGGTCGAGCTGCCGCGCTACAAACGTCATTACCTCTTCTATTGCTCCTATCTGCTGTGCCTCGCGGGGTTGCTCGGCATCACGATCACCGGCGACATGTTCAATGTGTTCGTGTTTCTCGAGATCTCGGCGCTGTCGTCGTACGTGCTCATCAGCATGGGGCAGGATCGGCGCGCCCTGACGGCCGCCTACTCGTACCTGATCATGGGAACGCTCGGGGCGACGTTCATCCTCATCGGCATCGGCCTCCTGTACATCATGACGGGCACGCTGAACATGGCCGACCTGGCGGTCCGCCTGCAGGCAGTAAACGACACCCGGACGGTGATCGTCGCGTTTGCCTTTCTCATCGTCGGCGTCAGCATGAAGATGGCCCTCTTCCCACTGCACCTCTGGCTGCCGAACGCCTACGCCTACGCCCCATCGGCGGTGACCGCATTCCTCGCCGCCACCGCCACCAAGGTCGCCGTTTACCTGCTGTTGCGCTTTTTCTTCACCGTCTTCGGCTACGACTTCGCCTTCGACAGGATGCAGTTGTGGATCTTCCTGATGCCGCTGGCGCTGATCGGGATCGTCACGGCGTCGCTGGTTGCCATCTTCCAGAACAACATCAAGCGCATGCTGGCGTACTCGAGCGTGGCGCAGATCGGCTACATGGTGCTGGGCATCAGCTTCGCCTCGGTGAGCGGCTTGACCGGTGGCATCGTGCATCTCATGAACCACGCTCTGATGAAGTGCACGTTGTTCCTCGCCATGGGCTGCATTGTCTACCGCTTCGGGTCCGTGCACATCGACGAGATGCGCGGCCTCGGCCGCCGCATGCCGTGGACCATGGCCGCCTTCGTGGCCGGCGGGCTGAGCCTGATCGGTGTGCCGATGACCGTCGGTTTCATCTCCAAGTGGTGGCTGGTGACGGCCGCTCTGGAACAAGGCTTATGGCCGGTGGCCGGGATCATCCTGTTCAGCTCGTTGCTCGCGGTCATCTATATCTGGCGCGTCATCGAAGTCGCCTATTTCCAGGAGCCGCTGGCGGTCGACGGCGCCGGCCCGGTGCGAGAGGCGCCGCTTTCGATGTTGATTCCGATGTGGGTGTTGGTGGCGGCGATCTTCTACTTCGGCGTCAACACGGAGTTGACGGCGGGCATCGCCCAACAGGCCGCTGAATCGCTCCTGCGGGTCGTCCCGTGAACCCTTCGACCGCGATCTACATCGCCATAGCGCTGCCCTTGATCGGTGCCGCGCTGGTAGTTGCCTTGCGCCGCTGGCCGAACCTGCGCGAGGCGTCGAGCTTGATCACCGGCGGCGCACTGTTCGCCGTCGTCCTGTCGCTCCTGCCCCACGTTCAGTCGGGCGCCCGGCCCGAGGCCCAGGTGGTCGAGGTGATGAGCGGCTTGTGGCTGGCTTTCAAGGTAGAGCCCCTCGGCATGTTGTTCGCGCTCGTCGCGTCGGGCCTCTGGATCGTGACGACGACCTACTCGATCGGCTACATGCGGGGGCATCACGAGAAGGACCAGACGCGTTTCTACGCCTGCTTCGCGATCGCGATCTCGGCCGCCATGGGGGTCGCGATGGCGGCCAACCTGCTGACGCTATTCACGTTCTACGAGATCCTGACGCTGTCGACCTACCCGCTCGTCACCCACCACCGCACCGAGAAAGCGATGCGGGCCGGCAGAGTGTATCTGGGAATACTGCTCGGCACCTCGATCGGATTTCTGTTGTTGGCGATCATCTGGACCTACTACCTGGCCGGGACGCTCGACTTTCGCCCCGGCGGCATCCTGGCGGGAACCGCGGACGACTGGGTCATCGTCGTGTTGCTGGCGCTGTTCGTCTTCGGAACCGGCAAGGCCGCGTTGATGCCGTTTCACCGCTGGCTGCCGGCGGCGATGGTCGCACCGACGCCGGTGAGCGCTCTCCTGCACGCTGTGGCGGTCGTGAAGGCGGGCGTTTTTACGGTGATGAAGATCATCGTGTACATCTTCGGGATCGAGCTCTTACACGACACGGGGCTGAGCATCTGGCTGATGTACGTAGCGGCGTTCACCATCATTGCCGCGTCGCTCGTCGCCCTCACCAAGGACAACTTGAAGGCGCGACTCGCCTACTCGACGATCAGCCAGCTCTCCTACATCGTCCTGGGCGCCGCGTTGGCCACCAGCGCCGGCGTGCTCGGCGGCAGCATGCACATCGCCATGCACGCGTTCGGCAAGATCACATTGTTTTTCTGCGCCGGGGCGATCTATGTTGCCGCCAACAAGACCGACATCAGCGACATGGCCGGGATCGGCAGGACGATGCCGTTCACGATGACCGCCTTCTTCATCGGCGCTCTCAGCATCATCGGCCTGCCGCCGATGGGCGGGGCGTGGAGCAAGTGGTTCCTCGCCTTGGGGGCGCTGGAGGCGGAGCAGCGGGTGCTCGTCGGCGTCCTGCTGGTGAGCTCGTTGCTCAACGTCGCCTACCTCATGCCGATCGTCGCCCGGGCATTTTTCGTGGCGCCGTCCGCGGCGGCCGGGGACGCGAGCGACCCGCCCGGCGCCCCCGGCAAAAGCACCGTGATCAAGGAGGCGCCGCTGTTCTGTCTGCTCGCTTTGGGCACGACGGCGGTCGGTTGCTTGGTCTTGTTCTTCTACGCCGATGCGCTGTACCGGCTGCTAACACCGATCGTGATGCCGTGACGATGCAAGACGAACCCAGGACGCCGATAACCGGCGGCGCAGGCCCTGACGGCGACGCGGCACCGCCCGCTCCGGCGACCGACGAGAAGGTCTACTGGCTCGACCAGACGGGCAACGTCCGCAAGATCTACGTGGGGCTGTGGATCGTGTGTTTCCTCCTGGTAGGCGCGGATTTTCTGTACGAGAAACATCCGCACTTCGCGATCGACGGCGTGTTCGGCTTCTACGGCTTCTATGGTTTCGTCTCGTGCGTCTCGTTGGTGCTCGCCGCCAAAGTGCTCCGTAAGATCGTGATGCGCCCGGAGAACTACTATGACAAGTAGTCTGGCCGCGATCCCGCCCGGCCTGATTCTCATCGTCGGAGCGTTCTTGATACCGCTGCTGCGCGGCCGTGTGCGCTCCGCCTACATGCTCGCCTTGCCGGCAATCGGCCTGGCGCAACTGCTGGCGATCTCGAGCATCTACGACGCCCAGCTCGCCGAAGGCGTGATTCTGCTGCGCGCCTCGATCTTCGACTACGAGCTCGCGATCGTGCGCGTCGATCGGCTGGCGCTGGTGTTCGGCTACATTTTTCACGTCGCGGCGTTCTTCAGCGTCATCTACGCCCTGCGGGTCAAGGGCTGGGGCGAGCATGTTGCCGCGTTGGTCTACGTCGGTAGCGCCATCGGCGCGGTGTTCGCCGGCGATCTCATCACCCTGTTCGTGTACTGGGAGGTCACTGCCGTCTCGTCGGTCTTTCTGATCTGGGCGAGCCGCACCGAGCGCTCGTATCGGGCCGGGATGCGGTACTTGGTCATTCAGGTGGCTTCGGGCGTCCTGCTGCTGGCCGGCGCCGTCGCGTACGCCTATGAAACCGGCTCGATCGCGTTCGGCTATATCGGTCTCGGCGGGCTCGGGGCCGGGCTCATCTTCATCTCCTTCGGGATCAAGTGCGCCTTTCCGTTACTGCACACGTGGCTGGAGGATGCCTACCCCGAGGCCACCGTCAGCGGCGCCGTCTTTCTCAGCGCCTTCACCACCAAGCTCGCCGTGTATGCGCTGGCGCGCGGCTTCGCCGGAACCGAGATCCTCATCTGGATCGGCGCCGCGATGGCCGCGTTCCCGATCTTCTACGCGGTTATCGAAAATGACCTGCGCCGCGTGCTCGCCTACAGCCTCAACAACCAGCTCGGTTTCATGGTCGTCGGCATCGGCATCGGCACCGAGATGGCGCTCAACGGCACCGCCGCCCACGCCTTCGCCCACATCATCTACAAGGGGCTG
>Ga0114950_10000897_pt1 | contig 21709 bp, 20 predicted proteins | sample N075metaG_FD_83503 | JGI IMG/M metagenome (GOLD analysis project Ga0114950, IMG submission 83503) | Deep subsurface microbial communities from Kermadec Trench to uncover new lineages of life (NeLLi) - N075 metaG | ecosystem: Environmental > Aquatic > Marine > Ocean trench > Sediment | place... | reverse complement strand
CATAATCTGATAATGATCTGCGCTACTGGTCGTTCTGGACTCGCCACGGGCGAGGTATACCCTGGCGACTTCCACCAATGCATCGGCCTGCCTGGCGAAGTGCGTTTCTTCAGACGCGTCAGCTGACGCGTTTTGCTCATCGGCCATGACCCGCTCAATGGCTTTCATCACCAACTCACCCGTTTCCTGGGGCAACTCAATGGAGATGGTCATGCGGCCGTTACTATCAATGGAGCGGCTCAAGTAGCGTTCCTTATGCAAGCGATTGGCATCAGCGGTTGAAGCTGCTCTATCGCCATTGCGCAACTGTCGACAGTGACGCTGCACCTGCTCGGCATCCGCCTTTGCGGCGTATTCCAATAGCTCTGCCTCATTGTGGTGTGTCGCCACCCGGGTCATAGCCCGTACCTTGGAGTAAGAGGTGTCTCCTTGTTCGAAGGCAGCGGAGATTTGCGGTAGATCGAACAAAGCCCTGGCCACCCGGACTTTCTCCCGGGCAGTACTCAATTCGATACCGCATTTCATGTTGAGCCACTCACCGCAGTTGTTGAAGAGGTAGGCCTTCCAGCCCTGGCGAATATCAAATTCTCGGACCAGCACAAGAAACTCATACTCACTGGCATTGAGGCGACGGGAGAAACTAACGATGTCGGTTTCAAGCTGATCAATAGAACGTTTGGAGAGGGAAAATACGGGTTGCATGGCGAACTCCTTTTCATTTAATAAGCTGTACATCCATACAGTTATTCTAGAAGTTCACACCTCCAAAGGGAAAGACTTTGTGGCTATATTGGAGCGAATTGATAGTCCGTAAGATACTGATAAATAACGATATATACACAAATTAGACCAAGGAGGTCGTGGGAGGGGTGCAGGGTTTGTCTGGGAGACGAAACCAAAGTTAATACCAGGCGGAGTACGTCACCAGAACCTGCACACCCTTGATATCGAACTTGCCGACCGTATCGTCAAAATCCAGCTTGCCACCCAGGTAGCGCACACCAAATCCCCACTGTTTTCCCGACCCCAGATCAAACTCCACACCGGCGCGCCCGTAATAGCCGAGGGTAAAATCGGAGGAGTCCTTGCTGGTGAGAATCACCGTGCCGTTTGAAGTGGTAATGGGCACTTCTTCCGTTTCCTCATCTTCCACGTCGTGGCTACCAAAAATAACCGCTGGTCCCGCACCCAGGTAAAAATCGGCAGATTTGCCAAGGTGGGCACGAATGTAGCCACCGATATGAAGTTCGGCAATGGTCAGGCTGTTGTCGATATTAAAATGAACAGTGCTGCCACTGCTGTCTACTTTGCCCCTGAAATTGGTGCCATCACCTTTCCAGCTAAAGCCGCCGCCAGCGTTGACGCCATACTCCAGACCGCTGTCTCGCGAGCCATAGGGGGTTTCCACTTCCAGGCCAAGAGTTGGCAGATTACTGAAATCGATATCAACGGGCTCGCCGCTATCATTTTGTAGCTCACCGGTTTCATCATTGAGTGCCATGACGCCGATAAATACCTGCACCCGGTCGTCGGCTAGTATTACTTTTTCTCCGGCGGCGTGGGCGGGGATTGAGAGCGCCAGCAATAGCGCTGCAAGAAGCAAAACCGGGGACGGACTTAAGTCCGTCCCCTTAACCGCGCTCATGCTATATCCGCTAACTTAACTACCCGTGTTTCCAACTCAGGATGATCATCAGTACCTATCCAGCGCCAGCACATGGTTCCGTCGGCGTGTCCGGCGGTATCAATCCAGTTGCCAATACCCGGGTCGCGGTTGGCGATATAGAGTACAACGCTGCCGTCCTCTTCGTAGTGCGCGGTGTGCTTATTAACTGTGATGGCGTGGTAGCGGTAATCCAGCGATTCCATCCAATAGTTATCCAATTGGAAATTCCAGGTCTGGCATTCGGGAATCCGCGGCGCCCTAATCTCCAGCGCCTCGTCTTCCGCCAGCGCCCAGTGGGCGTGGAAGTAAAAAATATTGGGGTCGCCTCCAATAGACTGGCAGTAGGCCTGATCGGCCGGTGGCAGGCTATTGATATTCTCCTTGAGGCTGTCGGTCCAGTCGGCAAACAGCTTAACGGTGCCCTGCAAATTGGCGTTGACGCGCTGCAGATGTTTATACAGCGTCACAGCAGAGTAGGGTGGCGGCGTGCCCTGGGCGTTGAGCGGCTCAATATTTATCTGTGCAGGGCGCTCCGTGCTTCTGTCGAGAAAGGTCTGGCGAATATTGAGCGAGCGAGTCTTGTCGGTAAGCGGTAACCAGTTGCCCGCTTGTTTCTCTTTGCTGAGAATAATTTCAAAGCTGCCGTCGGGTTCTACCTGTAGTTTGTCGGTGTCCAGGAAACCGTCGGTGATCATGGTGCCATCGGTGCCGTAGCCACCGGAGATGGCGGCAAAGCTGAGATAAAACACCGATCCGCGATTGCCGAAAATCCGGTAGTCATAGCTGCCGTGAATACCCCCGCCCATGTAAATATTGTCCGGGTTGTCGGCGCCCATTTTCACCATGTTACCGAGGCTGCGCATAACCGGAAATTCAGGACTGCCGCCCTCCAGTACGCCCTCCAGCGCATTGCGCAACAGGCGCGTCAGGTAGCGGTAACCCTCGGCCTGGTTGAAGGAGTCCTGGGGAGTTTCCGGGCGGGCAATCTGCTGGCCCAACACTTTCAGCGTGTCGCAGAACTCGTTCCAGGCGGCGCCACTGACAACGCGTTCTTCAATCTCTTCATTGGATAATTCATCAGTCATATGTGTTCCTCAGGCCAGGAAACTGGCAATTTGTGCGAGCGACTTGCGGGTGATGTCCGGTACCTCGGCATTCTCAGTAGGGTAGCCCACCACCAGTATCATGGCGGGTTTTTCCGTTGTGGGGCGATCGAGGATGCGATTCAGAAATTTCATGGGGCTGGGTGTATGCGTGAGAGTTGCCAGGCCGGCGTTGTGCAGTGCCGCGATCAACATGCCCGTGGCGATGCCGACAGATTCAGGTACATAGTAGTTCTTGTGCTTGTTGCCGGCCGCGTCGACCAGAAACTTTTCGCCAAAGATTACGATCAGATAGGGTGCGGTTTCCAGGAAGGGCTTGTGTTCATTGGTACCCAGTGGCGCCAGTGCATCCAGCCACTCCTGGGGCGCGCGGTGCTGGTAAAACTCGCGTTCCTCTTCCTCCGCGCCCAGCCTGATTTTCCGTTTCAGCTCAGGATTGCTGACTACTGCAAAATGCCAGGGCTGCCGATTGGCACCACTGGGGGCAGTGCCAGCGGTCAACAGGCATTGCTCTATAACATCACGGGATACGGCCCGGTCAGAAAAATCCCGCACCGAGCGACGGCTGCTCATTTGCCGGTAGAAAGCCTCGGCACGTTCACGCATCAGCTCAGTATCAAGTTCACGAAATTGAAGTTTCATGTCAGTGTATAGGTGGACCCAGTTGTTGTTTCTCAGATTGCATTGCCGCTGCGAGACTATCCACGGTCTGCGGACCAATCAGGCGAGCCCAGACTTCTCCGTCGGGGCTGATAACCATGGTTGTGGGTAACACCATGGGCCTGGCGTAATCGAGACTCTGGGCGGGGTCGCTGGTCAGCAGTGGAAAAGCGATACCCAGGTCCTCAGCTTGGGTGAGTAGGGTGTCGTTATCCACCTCATCGTAATTGACCCCGTACACTACCGTGTCACTGGCATACTCGACGGCAAACTCGTTTAACTCCGGAATTTCTGCGCGACAGGGATGGCACCAGATAGCCCAGTAGTTGATCAGCATCCAGCGACCATCGGGCTCGGGTGAATGATGTAAACCGGTAAGTAACGGTGCGGCAGTTTGCTGGCTGCAGGCCACCAGCAGGCCACTCAAAAATACAATACAGATACTTTTCATTGCTCAAATAACTCGCCCAGGCTGATATTCATAAGTTCACGCTGTTGACTGCGCTGTTCATGTAACAATTGATAGGCCTTGGCCTGCCAACTGCCGTCCTCGCTAATTTCTCCGTTCATGGCGACTTCGCCATTTACCCACTCCTTCAGTTGGCAGTAACTCACCTTGTGTAAATCCCTGGCCAGTACATAGCGGCCGCTTTCGTCAATGAGGATTAATTTGTGTTGCAGGAACAGGTCGCGCAAATTACACCAGGTATCGCTATCCAGGCCATGAGTGTCTGGATTGCGATGGTCCAGCAGCTCAGCTTCTGCCAGGCTTTCGCCGCGTTGCTGGCGTTGCCAGAGCAGGTGTAAGGCGCCGAGGGCTTTCAGTAATAATGGCTTCCTGCCAGCAACCTCATGTTGAAAGGCGGACAGCGAGTGCACCAGGATGCCGCCGGCCAACACTATATTCCAGGACAGGTACAGCCATAACAGGAACAGGGGAAAGGCGGCAAAAGCGCCATAAATAGCGGTGAAGGAAGCGCCTATCACGGCGCGGGTGAACAGCTCGCGAGCCAGGTTGAATACCAGTGCGGTAATGAATCCGCCTATCAGTGCATGCCTGAATGGAACCCGGCAGTTGGGAACCGCGACGTAGATAAGACTGAAACCGGCGACACTGAGTAGTAGCGGCGCCCACTCCAACAAAAAACCACCGATACCAATGGCGTCATATTCGTCAAAGAAAACTTTAACAGAGACCAGGTAGGTGCTGATGCCCAACGCCAGGCCAATAAGCAGCGGGCCGAGACTGAGCACAGCCCAATAGAGCAGGAAGCTGGCCACCGGGCTACGGTTTTTGCGGCTGCGCCAGATAGTATTAAAGGCGCTTTCAATACTGCGCAGCATCAATACGGCGGTCACCACCAGGAAGCCGATACCCAGCCCGGTGAGATTGCGTGCCTTGGTGGAAAATTCAGACAGGTAGGTCTCCACTTCGGCGCCGGCGGCGGGTATGAGGTTGTCGAATATAAATGCCTGGGCCTGCTCACCAACTCCCTGAAAGGCGGGGATCGCTGACAACATGGCATACATCACCGTCATCAGGGGCACCAGCGCAAACAGGCTCATGTAGGTGAGGGCGGCGGCGCTGCGCATGCACTGATCATCATTGAAGCGCCGCCACAAGTACTGTAGCCAGGGCACGAAATGTGAACGAATCTCTGTCATAAGCGGCGATTATTGCACGTTTAATTGTCTATTTGGGAATCGAGAAGACGCAGACTAGTCGGCTGGGCATTCTGCTATAATCGCGCTGCTTTCAAATCCTCTAGAGACCCCTGCCATGGCTGAAGTTACCATTTACCATAACCCCCGTTGTTCCAAGTCACGCCAGACGCTGGCGCTGCTGGAAGAAAATGGCGCCAGCCCCGAGATTATTCTCTATCTTGACTCTCCGCCCACCGATGTGGGCCTGGCCGGGGTGCTGGGAAAGCTGGGCATGAGCGCCCGTGAGCTTATGCGCAAGGGCGAGGATATCTACAAGGAAAAAGGGCTGGCCGATGAATCCCTCTCTGAGGCACAACTGGTTGCCGCCATGGTCGCCCACCCCATCCTGATCGAAAGACCGATAGTCGTAGCCGGTGACAAGGCGCTGATCGGCAGGCCGCCCGAGTGTGTGCTGGAGCTGCTTGATTGATGACACCCTATGTCCTGGTACTCTATTACAGTCGCCATGGTGCAACGGCGACCATGGCCACACATATCACCCGGGGCATTGAACGGGTAAGCGGTATGGAGGCGAAAATTCGCACCGTGGCGCCAGTGTCTGCTGACACTGAAGCCAGCGCCGATGCCATACCCGATAATGGCCCCCTGTACTGTGAGATCGATGAACTGCGCGACTGTGCCGGCCTGGTAATGGGCAGTCCCACCCGTTTTGGCAATATGGCAGCACCGCTTAAATATTTTGTCGACCAGACCTCCAGCCTCTGGCTCAGTGGCGCCATGATCGACAAGCCCGCGGCGGTATTTACCTCCACTGCCAGCTTGCACGGTGGCCAGGAGAGCACCCTGTTGAGCATGATGCTGCCATTGTTGCATCACGGTATGGTGGTTGTGGGGTTGCCCTACAGTGAATCAGGGCTGATGAATACCCGGTCCGGTGGTACTCCCTACGGCGCCTCACACTGGGCTGGCCAAAGTGGCGAGCGAGATCCCGATGAGACAGAGCTACAACTCTGCCAGGCGCTGGGGCAGCGCGTGGCCCAGTGGGCACAACGAGGGGTGGCCGCATGATGGAGTCCCGCGTACAACTGAGCAAAGCGATAACCTGGGGCAGTTTTGCGCTGCTGATTTTGCTGCAATTACTGGAATCCGTAATTCAGCAGCCACCGCTGTTGGTGTGGGTGATCCGCGTACTACCACTGTTGGTCTTTATGCCCGGTATGCTGGCGGACAAGCTGCGCAGTTATATCTGGGTGTGCTTTGTATGCCTGCTGTATTTTATGACCCTGGTAGAGCGTCTGTTCATAGCGCCAGACAACCCGGTGGCAATAATGGCCATGATCAGTGTGGTGACGCTGTTCGTGGCATCCATGTTATATGTGCGCTGGCGCGCTGGAGAATTGAAGCAGGAGAATAGTCATGCCCAAAGCGAGTGAGCTGAAACGTGGCACAGTTGTGGCGATAAACGGGCAGCCCTACATCGTCAACCACATCGATATGAAAGCTCCCTCCAGTCGAGGTGCCAATACCTTGTACAAGGTGCGCTTCTATCATGCGCAGACCAAGCAAAAGCATGAAGGCACTTACAAAGGTGATGACATGCTGGACAATATTGACCTGGAGCGGCGCCAGTGCCAGTACTCTTACCGGGACGACGAGCTCTACGTCTTTATGGACGATGAGGACTACAGCCAGTACAGCTTGTCCGCTGAAAACCTGGGTGACCAGGCGCAGTTCATAACCGATGGACTGCAGGGCATTATGGGGCTGCTGGTAGATGGCCAGATTATTGGTATCGAGCTGCCCCAGTCGGTGGTGCTGGAAATCGCCGATACGGCGCCCGGCATCAAGGGCGCATCGGCCTCGGCTCGCACCAAGCCCGCCACCTGTTGCAGCGGCCTGGTGATCCAGGTGCCTGAATATCTTGAAGTGGGCGAGCGGGTGAAGGTAAATACCCAGGAAGCCCGCTATATGTCCCGGGCGTAGCCAGTGATCGAACCCTTTTCAGTACGCGCCAGGCTGAAGAGCTTTGGCCATGCCTTTGCCGGGCTAGGTACATTACTGCGTGAGCAGCACAACGCACGCATTCACCTGCTAGCTACAGTGCTGGTGCTGGGTCTGGCGGGCTGGTTGGATGTGACGCGTACAGACTGGATACTGCTGTTGCTAACCATCGCCATGGTATGGCTGGCCGAGGCGCTGAACTCGGGACTGGAATATCTCTGTGATGCGGCTGTGCCCGATCATCACGAGCTGATTGCACGGGCCAAGGATGTAGCCGCCGCCGGGGTGCTTATATGCGCGATGGTGGCAGTGATTATCGCCGCGCTGGTATTTTTACCCTATTTTTAGCTTTCCGCGCTGCTGCTTACCAATTTTCCGTCCGCAAGGTCATCATCTGCTTTGCCCATCAGTCGATTCAGGTCGTCGAGAATGACGTATAGGGAGGGCACCAGCAGCAGCGTGATTACCGTCGCAAACACGATGCCGAAAGCCAGTGAAATAGCCATGGGTATAATGGATGCAGCCTGCCTGCTGGTTTCTAAAAGTATGGGTACCAAGCCGAAAAAAGTGGTCAGCGAGGTGAGGATAATGGCGCGGAATCTGCGCATGCCCGCTTTCACCGCCGCCTCGTGTCGCGGCATGCCATCTTGTACGGCACGGTTGACGTAATCCACCATAATCAGGCTGTCGTTTACCACCACACCGGACAAGGCGATAATGCCCAGTAGCGACATCATGCTGACCGCGTAGCCCATCACCATATGGCCGAGCACGGCACCGATAATGCCAAAGGGAATGACACCCATAATAATCAAGGGTTGCAGGTAGGATTTGGTGGGAATCGCCAGCAGTGAGTAAATGCCGAACAGGGCCAGGGTGAAACCGATGAGCATGCTGCGCACCATCTTGCTCTCTTCCTCGCTCATGCCAGACATTTTGTAGCTAAGCCCCGGATACTTCGCCGCCAGGCCGGGCAGGAAGTTGCGCATGATTTCGTCGGCTATCTTGCCCGGTTCGACAAATTCCGTATCGGCCTCTGCAGTTACGCCCACGGCGCGCTGAAAGTCGATACGGGTAGTTTTGTTGAAGCCCGGTTTTACTTCCAGGCTGGCCACGGAGCTAAAGGGTACAGAATCCCCATCGGGCGTTCGTATGTACATGCTTTCCAGGGTGGCCGTGGTGCGACGATCCGCCCTGGGGTAGCGCACCATGACTTTTACTTCGTTGGTATCGCGTTGCACCCGTTGTGCCTCAGCACCATAAAAAGCGTGTCTGACCTGTAAGCCCAGGTCGTAACGGGTGATGCCCAGTGATTCAGCCTCGGGCAGTATATCGAGATGAAACTCATTGGATACCGAGCTGACATTGCTCTGTATGTCATACAGCCCGGCATAGCCCTTAAGCTGTTCTTCCAGTTCCAGCGATGCCGCCTGCAAGACGGTCCAGTCATTGTGCGACAGGTTGAAGGAGATATCCGCACCAAAACTGGGGCCGTCATCGGCAGAAAAAGACAGGGTTTCGGTGCCGGAAATTTCGCCCACCCGTTCGCGCCACAGGGTCATTGCTTGTTTGGTAGTCAGGCTGCGGTCTTCCGAGCGCACCAGTTCAGCCAGCATAATGCCATCGGTGCGGCTACGGCCCAGCGCGAACAGGTTGACCACCAGCGGTTGGCCATCGTGTTGGGCGCGGTACTCCCTGTCCAGCTCCTGCATGGCACTGGTTATTTCGGTAATGGTTTCCAGGGTGCGTTTCTGTGGGGTGCCGTCGGTCATGGAAACCTCAACCTGGATAAATTCGCCCTCTGACTCGGGGAAGATCACCATGCGCACCTTGCCGCCACCGACAATTCCCGCAGTAATAATCAACATACTGAGGAACAGGGCCACGGTGATGTAGCGGTTGCGGATGCAGCGCTGCACCAGCGGCTGATAGGTGTTGTGAACAAATAGTTGCAGTTTGCGATTCACCGCTTCCTGAACGTGGTCTATGCTGGCCAGCCAGCCGGAGGTTACTGGCTTGCTGTGGGCCAGGTGGGCGGGCAGTATCAACTTCGATTCAACCAGCGAAAAGGCCAGGCAGAATATGACCACCCAACCGATGGCTTCACCGAAAATACTCATGCCGCCATCGATAAACAAAGTCGGTACAAAAGCTATGATGGTGGTAAGTACACCGAAGGTTGCTGGCGTAGCGACCCGTTGCGCACCGATGATAATGGCATCGACACTGTGGCCGTGTTCTTCCTGTTCGGTGTAGGCCGCCTCGCCAATAATAATGGCATCGTCTACCACGATACCCAGCACCAGGATAAAGGCGAACACGCTGACCACGTTGAGGGTGCCACCGATCAGGGGTGATCCGAAGATAGTAATCGCGCCCAGGAAACAGATGGGAATTCCCACCATGACCCAGAAAGCCAGTTTGATTTCGAGGAACAGCGCCAGTACAAAAAATACCACGGCGGCACCCATCAACAGGTTTTTCATCATCATGCCAAGGCGTTGTTCCAGGTGATAACTGAAGTCCATCCACACCGTGAGCGAGACGGTATCGGGCAATGTGCGGTTGCGTTCCGCGACATAGGCCTTGGTGGCCGCGGCCGCTTTGAGAATATCTTGCGAACCCAGCGCCATGATGGGCAGGCCGATAGAATACTTGCCATTAAAGATGGCAAAACCATCCTGGTCGACAAAGCCATCTTCAATATTGGCGATATCACCCAGCATCAGGCGCGTGCCATCCGGGAAGGTCTTGAGCACTATCCTTTCAAAGTCTGCCTGACGGTAGGCCTGACCTCGGGTGCGCAGCATGATGTCGCCGTTCTCTGTGCGCACCGAACCACCCGGTAAATCGATGGAGGAGCGGGCAATAATATTGGCAACCTGGCCCAGGGTCAGGTGGTATTCCTGCAGGCGGTGCTCAGAAATTTCCACGGCAATTTCGTAATCGCGGGTGCCCCATATCTCCACGGAGGAAATATCCGGATGGGCGATCAGGTCCAGTTTGATCTGCTGGGCCATCTCCGTCATGGTGCGCTCGTCCAGGTCGCCAGCTATCTGTACCATCAAGGCATTGATAGGCAGTTCCAGGCGGCCGATGATGGGCTTTTCTGCGCCCTCCGGGAAATGTTGTATAGCATCAATCCGCGTTTTTACATCATTGATTAATTCAATCATGTTGGTACCATCTTCCGGCTCGATGATTACCCGGGCAAAGGACTCGGTGGCGGTAGACTCGATACGTGCAATACCGTCAACGTCGGTTAAGGCCTCTTCAATTTTGAGGATAATGCCCTGTTCGACTTCTTCCGGAGCGGCACCGGGGTAGGGCATGCTCACCTGTATCACATCAATCTCAAACTCGGGCATCATGGTGCGCTTGATGTTAATGGCGGAGAGTATGCCGACCGATATTATGATAACCATCAACAGGTTGGCAGCCACTGGATTGGTAGCAAACCAGGCGATTAGCCCCTTGTGGTGTTTCTCGGTCAAGAGGCTGGCACTCCGGCGGCAGGCACTCCAGCCGCCTCCATCAACGATTGCTGTTGTCGCAGCGTGCTGACGCGGGAGTTAATTCGCACACTCATTCCTGGCAGTGCATCGTGCAGGCTGGTCAGTGCGACCAGGTCGCCTTCCTGCAAGCCGCCGGTGACATAAATTTCGTCACCACCGGTGCGCAGCAGCGATACTTTTCGATTGCGAAGTTTACGTTGTTCATCAACGATCCACAGGAGATTGCCAGCGCGCAGGATGTGGCGTGGCAGCAGTACCATGTCGTTCATTTCGCGGCCGAGGATAATTGCCTTAACGAAAGTTCCCACCCGCAGTGGGGCGATACCACTGCCGGATAAAGCGTAGGGGTCATCAATACGCGCTACGGCGAACAATACCCGCGACCGCTCATCAAGCGAGGCCTCGGTACGGTGCAGGCGCGCCGTCCAGTGGGATACAAAGCCGGAAGCGTCGGTGTAAAGGTCTACCAGCGGCGCATCATCCGAGTCGTAGCCAGTAACACCTGGCAGATCCAGGTAACTGAGGCGACTCTGTGGCAAGGCCAGGCGAACCTCGGCAAAATCCACAGAGAATAGCCGCGCTACCGGCGTACCCGGGGTCATATATTGACCCAGGTCGCTGAGTTTTTCCTGGATCAGTCCATCATAGGGCGCGCGAATAATGGTTCGCTCCAGATCATGACCGGCTTTACGCAAGTCAGCCTGTGCCGACAGTAATTGTGCCTGGGCCTGTTCCAATTGGGGTTTGCGCAGGTAAAGCGCTTTGCCTGCGGCGCTGCGAGTGGTGGTCTTGGGTCGACGCTCCCACTCCCGGCGTGCAACCTCAACGCGGCCCTTCTCCTGCGCCAGACTACTCTCGGCGGTTTTAACCGCGGCTTTGGCGCGCAGCAGGTTGGCCTGGTAGTCGCGCTCATCAACGCGCACCAGCACGTCACCGGCAGCGACATAGCCACCGGCGTTAAAATTGTTTGATACCTCAATAATTTTTCCGGCGACTTCAGACACCACCGTGGTGTCCCGGTGCGGCGAAACCGTGCCCTGGGACTGGACAGGAATGCGCAAATCCTGCAGCTGTACTACCGCCACATCAACCAGTACAGAACGCAGCTGCGCCGGTGCGAGCTCCTGCTTGGGGCGAGTGACGATCATGGCGCTGGCAATGGCGAGTGAGATCGCAATCAGCAGTGGCGGGATGAGAATTTTTACCTTCCTGGAGAGCACAGCATTCGTTTCCATAATGCGGAATTGGGAAAAAATAAGCCGCGAACCCTGTCGCGGCAATGCAAGTAGTTGATTTTATTACATGCGGAACTAAAACTGGGATTAAATTTGGGTAACGTTTAGCGTAAATATTCCACAAGTCGTGTATTGCCAAGCTTTTCTGTCAAAATTTGTTGAAAATCAATAGATTAAAGAACTTGTTTGAGTTTGTTTGAGCTGGTTTTCGCAACGGCTGATGCGTTGGAGGCCGAAGGTGGGCTGAGCTATGAGCGGGTTGACCAACTGCTGCCGGATACCATGTACCTGAAGGGGGCTGTGATGGCACACGTCGGTGGCGTCGCAACTATGCGCTTTTTTCTGCTATTTTTGCCCTCAGCTTCTTTAGAGAAATATAGTTATTTAGCTATATTTGAGTATGCTAGCCAATATAGCTTTATAGTGATATTGGTTTGAGTTGGACTATTGACGACAGGAAGTTGGACGAGCGCGTCTCAAATCACGATTATGACCGGAGGAGGTAATTATGAACAGTCACCTAAAGTCTAGTCCGCAGGATGTTGTTGGCTATGTAGAGCTGACTGTTGGGGCGCGTATCAAGACTTACAGGGAATTGATGGAGCTGACGCAAAAGCAGCTTGAGGAGTGCTCTGGTGTTAAGCAAAGCGTGATTAGTGCTATTGAGCGAGACAAAAAGTCTATGGGTCTGACTGTTGCAAGGAAGCTGGCGGCTGGTTTGGGCATTAATGTTTCGCGGCTCGTTGACGAAGAGGCCGTTGCGGCTCCAGAGCAGGACTTGAAGCGAGCTGTGGAAGCTATGGCTGAGCAAATCGGAGCCAGCGCCGATAGGTTCCTTGATGAGCTGTTAGCTTTGGCAGGAGAGATCGTCAGCGGTCGGAAGCTAACTGTTCAAAAGAAGGGGTCTCACATCGCTTACAAAGCGATGGCAGCTAGGAAAGCTACAGTGAAAAAGGTACCCGCGAAGAAGAAAGTTGTTGTGAAGCGATCCACAAGAACAGGACAATTTGCTATGCCAAAAGCTAAGGGTGTTAGGAAGAAGGCTCTAGTTCGAAAATCAGTTGCTTAGCGGTTGCGAGAGATCGCCTGTAATTCTATTTGCCGAGGGTTGCCTCCCGCAGGGCATCGAAGGATTCCTGCAGACACTGGGCGTAGAAGGCGGGGTCGGGAAGCATTTCTCTACAGGCCGTAAACGACAGGGTGATAGTGCCCTGCTTGTTTTGTACAGCGCTATAGACGATATGAAACAGGCCGATGTTGGGCATCAAGGGGCCAAAGCTGAGTGAGTCGATAAGCGTGGCGCCACAAAAGTACAATTGAAAGGGTGGTCCCGGCACATTGGTGACAATGGTGTTGAACATTACCGAGGCTTCCGCCAGACCCGTTGCGGATGCCGCACGCATGGCCACCGCCAGTACATTGCCGGGCAACACATTGGTAATATCCATGGCAATCCTCGGGCCCAGCGCCTGGGCATAGGCCTTGCCACCCATGGCGGACTCGTGGATGGCGGCCAGTCGCTCGGCCGGGTCTTCTATGTCGGAATGCAGCGATACATTCATGAAGCCCACCATGTTGCCGCCGGCACTACGCTCATCATCGTTGCGTACATCAATGGGACAGCCGGTTACCATAGACTGTTCTGGTAATTCATCCTTGGCCTGCAGATAGCGCCGCATTCCCCCCGACACAATGGTCAACATGACATCGTTGATAGTGGTGCCGGGCTGGGAGTTTTTTATGGCACGCACGGTGTCGAAATCAAACTTGCAGGCGTCCACTACCCGGTGCCTGGAAATCTTGCCCTGGAAGCGCGTTGCAGGTTTGTCGCTAAGATCGTCAAATTCTTCCTGTTTGCGCCCGGCGGAGATGCGCCGCATGGCGGGGATGATTTGTTTGGCCAGATTCCAGGTTTCACCAGGCTTGCGCCACATATTCAGGTAGGCCTTGCCCAGCAGCTTGCGGTTGGAGACCTTTTCTCCAGTCCAGGATTCGTCTGGAGCTTTGTGCACGACGGACTCGAGGTCCTGATCGTGCATGATATTCATAAATTGCGCGCCGGTCGCTCCATCCATGGCGGCGTGGTGTACCTTCATCAGCAGTGCGAAGCAGTTGGATGGCATACCCTCTACATTATCCAGCCCTTCAATGATGTATATCTCCCACAACGGTTTGTCGCGCCGCAGGGGCTGCGAGTGTAATCTCGAGACCAGAATACATAACTGACGCCAGTCGCCCGGTTTGGGCAGGGCGATATGGCGCACGTGGTATTCCAGGTCAAAGTCCGGATCATCGACCCAGTAGGGCCTGTCCACGCCGCCGGGTACGGTGACCAACTTGCGCCGGAAGATAGGGGATAGGTGCAATCGATTCTCTAGTAGTTTTAGAATCTGCTTGAAACGTACCTTGCCGCCCTTGGCGGTGGACTGATCATAAATACTAACGCCGCCGATGTGCTGCGGCAGCGTATCGATCTCTGCATGCAAAAACATGGCGTCCTGGCCGCTGAGCTGCTCCATATCAGTCTCCGTTGTGGTCTATATGCACATCATTTGTGGGTAGGGAATAGAAATGCCATTGGCATCGAAGGCCAGCTTGACCTTCTCCTGGGTGTCCCGGAAAAGGCCGCCGTAGTCCTCCGATTTCACCCAGGGGCGCACCAGGAAGTTAACACTGGAATCGCCCAGTTCGCCCACCGCAATAAGTGGCTTGGGTTCTGCCAGCACACGCTCATCGGCGGCGATTATGTCGGTCAATACCTGCTTGGCCTTTTTAAGGTAATCGCCGTAACCAATGCCGAAAACCATGTCTACGCGGCGCGTATCACGGGCGGAATAATTGGTAATGGTGCTGCTGTAAATGACACCGTTGGGGACAATAATTTCCTTGTTGTCCCCGGTGGTGAGAGTGGAAGTAAATATGCCAATTTCTTGCACCGTGCCAGTGGTTCCGCCTATCTCCACAAAGTCACCCTTTTGGAAGGGCCTGAATACAATCAGCATAACGCCGGCGGCGAAATTTTGTAAGGAGCTCTGTAGCGACAGGCCTATGGCGAGGCCGGCAGCGCCCAACAGGGCGACCAGCGAGTTGGTGTTTACGCCGAGCTGACCGAGCGCGGCGATAATGACAAATAGCAACAGTAACCAGCGCAAGATGGAGCTGACAAAGCCTACCAACATCTCGTCTATCCTGGCACGCCGCATGAGCTTTGTGCAGATACTGGTGACGATGGACACCACCATGCGGCCGACAATAAAAATGACCACAGCCATGGCAAGATTAATACCCCAGGGCATGATGTAGTCGTTGGTGAGTACGTCCAGATCCAGATTGTCCAGCATAGCGAACAGCACCTTGTGTTTTGCGTTCGCTATAGACTAGTGTATTTCGTCGCGCCTGTGTTGACTAATTGGGCCGTCTAACTATTGATTACGTTCACCCGCAGGCCGCTGCCCGCCCGGGGCAAACTGGTGGTGAGAATTTCCTCCGGCAGTTCTCCGGCCGTGGCTCGTATCAATAATTGCACCTTGCCATCGGCGTCCCTGCGTTGTCCGAGAGTATCTACTTCTATTCCCTGCAGACGTCCTTCGACTATGGAATAAATACGATCGTTGCCGTACAGACTTTGCACGGGAATGGAGGCGACGTCTTGCAGTGCCGGTAAAACCACGGTGACACTTACGGCCTTGCCCAACTCCAGGGCGTCACCATTGCCAGAAATCCTGAACAGGCCGTCCACACCACTGCGCCCACTGGCCACAGCGCCAGCCAGTTGCTGTAGTTGCAGATCATTAATAGCACTGCCACCAAGACGGGCATGTATCTTGTCGCCAATTTCCAGCGCTTGTTTGATGGACGCTATGGCAGCACGGGGTAACGTCACTCGAACCTGCAGGGCGGAAGTGTCGTAGAGTGCCAACAATAGCTCTCCATCGCGAACACGATCTCCCGGCGCCGCCTCAAGCGCGGAGATGCGGCCCCGAAAAGGCGCGATTATCAATGTCCGGGCCAGGCGCAACTCCTGCTCTTCAACCAGTGACTGCGCCCTGGCCAGAGCTGCTTCTGTAATGGCCAGTCGCTCGGGATAATTGTCTACACGCAATTGTTGTCGAGCCAGTTCAATCGCCTGTCGTGCCACCACGGCGCGGGTGTCTTCCAGCTGTTCGGTGGCAACCAGGTTTTGTTGCTGCAGTTTTTCCAGTCGGCTACGCTTTGACAGGGTGAGCTCGTGCAGTTCTCGCATGTGCTGTAGTACCTGGCTATCGACAGCAAATTCACGGCGACTCATTGCCACAGCGGCCTGTGCCTCTACCGCTTCGGCTTCCCGTTGCCTGAGGTGCAATTCTTCATCGGCATCGTCCAGTACAACAAGAATGTCTCCCGCTTCAACCAGCTGTCCCTCGCTGACATTGATATGAGTTACAGTTGCCGTCACAGCTGCGGTCAGGCGCGCGTGGCGCGGTGTTTCGATACGCCCAAACAGACGCAATTCTGGTGCAAGGTTCTGGCTGTGAAGGGACATGCTGGTGACTGGCCATGCCTTTTCCTCCACTTCATTGGCAGCGTGTTTGGGCGCCGTTGCCATCAAGGTGCCAGTGCTGGCCATACCCAGGAAAATGATAAGGAACAGGGTGCGGTTCTTGCGGCTCAGTTTGATGGGTCTGAACTTAGTGGGCATAGTGAATTTCATGAGGAACTCCTTCGCTGCGTGACTGGGCAAGCTGTTCCAGTACCGACAGCATTACGGGGATAACAAAAAGAATTAACGTGGTGCCGTAGAGCAGGCCAAAGCAGATGACCGTTGCCAGTGGCACCATGACCTCACCCATGGGGGAGCTTTCCAGCATCAATGGTGCCAACCCAAACGTGGTAGTGAGAGAGGTGAGTATTACCGGTCGCAGGCGTCCGCCGCACGCTTGCTTGAGGGCATCTTCGCAGTTCATGCCCGCTTCGCGATGTTCCCGGTAAGAGGTAATCAGGATGATGGAGTCATTGACGATCACGCCGGTCAGTGTAAACACACCCATAATGGCCAATGCGCCCAGGTTGAGCCCCATCAGGAACAGGCCGGTCAGCGCGCCGGTCAATCCCAGCGGGATGGCAATCATTACTGCCAGTGGCCAGCTCCAGGAGGCGAATACCCAGGCCAGGATCAGGTAGATCATCATTAAGCCGATGACAGCGCCGATCAGCATATCCATCATCGTCCTGGCTTCCTCGGCAGAAAATTCGCCGAGTCCGTAGGTGACGCCGTAACGTTTGGTAATGTCGGGAATAACGTTCTCCTCCAGGTCCTCAATGACGGACATGGCGGTTGTGATCTCGGTGTCGACATAGGCATACACATTGACCGCCTTGAGCGCATTGCGATGGTTGATGCTGTCTATGCCGCGTTGGCTGGTGATTTCAGCCACGGTTTGTAATGGCAAAGATTCGCCCCTGGATGTGGTTATTGGGAATTGATACAGGGTTCCCAGATCGTTGCGCTCGGCGACCGGCAGACTGACACGGACTTCCAGTTCTGCATCATTCTCGGTGAACAGTTGCACGCGATAGCCTTCAAAAGCGGCCCGCAGCTGGCGGCCAACATCAGCGCTGGTCAGTCCCAGTGCCCGACCCTCGGTGCTCACAGTGATAATCCATTGCTCTTTGCCGTAGGGCATGTCGTCAAAAGCCCCGGTGACTCCCGGGTAGGTGGCCATTTTTTCAGCCAGTTCTTCCGCCGCTGCTTTCAGCGTAGCGAGATCAGCACCGGAGAAATACAGGCCTAAATCCGGGAAATTACCGTCGCCATTTTCTATCTGCAGGCGTTCGACATAGGGTGTTTCGGGCAGGTTGGCGCGCCAGGTGGTGATAAATTCATCCAGTGTTACCTCGCGTTGCTCCGGAGAAATCAGCTCCACCCACATGGCCGCATATTGGCTGCCGTGCTTTTCGCCCTGGTCGAGAAAGGCCCAGTTGCGGTTGGTGATGTGGGTAACGACCAGTCCGCCACCCAGCTGCTGTTCGGTCTCGTTGACCGCATCGGCCATGGTTTGCAGCCAGGCTTCCTTTTGTTGATCGGTAGTGCCGGCAGAAAACTGCATATAGGCGTCGGCGAACTCGAAATTTACATTGACGCCGAGATCCGGCTTGATACGGCCGCTGAATAATAAGCTCAGGGCCAGCAGAAAACCGAACAGGGCCAGTGCCAGCACGGCGCGCCGGTTTTGCAGTGCTATGTGCAGGTAGGGGAGGTAGTAGTTTGTGCGAAAGCGGTGAAATTTGCTTTCAAAATTCTTGCGGAATCGACTCGGCTGCTGATTCTGCATGCGGGTAAAGCTGTGACGCAGGTGTCCCGGCATGATCAGGAAGCACTCCACCAGCGAGGCGATAATCACACAGACCATCAACAGGGGTATTTCCCGAATAAAGGGCTCATCAATCGCCAGCAGGGGCATAAACGCGGCCAGTGTAGTCAGGGAAGAGGCCATCACCGGCGCAAACATGCGCTGGGCGCCCTGTGCCGCCGCATGTTGGGGGCTGTGGCCTGCCTCGAATTGTGCCAGCGAGTGTTCACCTACTACGATGGCATCGTCGACCACGATGCCCAGCGCCATAACGATGCCGATAGTGCTGATGAAGTTGATACTGCCGCCTATGGCGTGAAATACCGCCAGCGCGCCCAGGAAGGAAACCGGAATGCCCAGCGTAACCCACCAGGCCACACGGCCGTTGAGAAACAGCAACAGGGTGGCGATAACCAGGAACAGGCCGCCTATGCCGTTTTTTAGTACCAACGATATCTGGTTGAAGGCAAAGCGCCAGGCCTCCAGCCAGATCGTGGACTTGATGCCCCGGTCGGCCAGGTCCTGTGCGTTTTCCTCTTGCCAGGCATACATCACCGCGGCGGCGTCCAGTGTGTCTGTACCTTCCGCGCGCCGTACACGGATCATGATGGCGGGCTGGCTATTGTAATAGACCAGCCGTTGGTCATCCCGCTGCCGTCTCTCGATGGTGGCGATATCTCCCAGCCTGACCAGGCTGCCATTGCTGCTGTCCAGCATGGGTAGTTCAGAAAATTCTTCGGCGGTGCGACGCTGGTCAAGGCTGCGCAGCTTGCGTTGAAGTTGGCCACCGCCCGCGTTGCCAGCCGGCACATCGGTGCTACTGCTGAGAACGCGGGCGGCGATGGTCGACAGGGGAACTCCAAGCTCGAACAGGGTTTGGCTATCAATCTGGATGGCTATTTCTTCGTCTGGCACACCGCGAAACTCGACCTGGTCGGCGCCGCGGGCCAACAGATCCCGCTCAATCTCGCGGGCTACTGGCACCAGCTCTTCCAGGGTGTCGGTTCCAGAGATGAGGATGGCGGCCACAGTATCCATGTACTGGTTACGGCTGATCATAGGCGGCTCAATGTCTATGGGCAGGTTCCTGACCTGGGAAACACGCTGCTTGATACTGTCCATCGCCACCGTCATGTCAGTATCTTTGTCAAAGCGCAGATTGATATTGGTGTAACCGTCAGCAGTTCGGGAGGTGAGACTGGCGAGGTAGGTCAGCGAACGCAGCTGGTATTCAATAGGCTGGGTAACCAGGCGTTCTACATCTTCAGCTCCGGCGCCGGGCCATATCACGTTAATACTGGCGCTGGTGGAAGGCTGATAGGGGTTGAGCTGTACAGTCAGTTGGCGAATTCCCCACAGACCCGCCAGGATCGCCATAATCATGAGCAGGTTGGAGGCCAATGGATGCCGGGTGAAGGTATCTATCAGGTAATGAGGCTTGCTGAAATTCGGTTCTTGCATGGTGATGTACACAAGTATGTTTACTGTTATACATAACTATAACACCACCACAGTATGACTATGCAAGCTGTTTCTCAGAAAATATCGATCTGAGTAGACGGTTTGCTAATAACTACGGTATAAATTCCGCCAACAATCGTATTCTGGGGACAGACTTAAGTCTGTCCCCAGTGGAGTAACCAAGGAACCCTCCATGACCACCGTATTTACCCACCCCGCTGAACTGCTCGACGCCGCCGGCAAAAACCTCGGCCATACTGATTGGCTGAATATAGAGCAGGCCCGTATTGACCTGTTCGCCGATGCCACCGGTGATCACCAGTGGATACATGTAGACCCCGAGAAGGCCAAGGACGGGCCGTTTGGCGCAACCATCGCCCACGGCTACCTGACCCTGTCACTGGCCAACCTGTTTCTGCCAGACCTGATGGAAGTACAAAACGTGTCCATGGGGGTGAATTACGGTTGCGACCGGGTGCGCTTTCCGGCCCCGGTGCCGGTGGGCAGCCGGGTGCGAGGTGCGGGCGAAGTGATTAGCGCCGAGGAAGTGAAGGGCGGTGTGCAGGTGGTGGTGCGTATTACGGTCGAGATTGAAGGCAGCGATCGGCCCGCCTGTGTGGTCGATACCATCAGCCGTTTTTATCCCGCTTGAGAGAATGAGTACGGGGTCAGGTCGCCCATTACCCACTACGCTGGGTAATGGGCGACCTGACCCCTTCTCCGCTTCTCCGAGGAGATTCTAGGAAGTAACCAATATGGAATTTGATACGAAAGAAGTGACCGAGGCGTTTCCCTCGGCCACCGTAGTGCTGGTACGCGACGGCGATGCCGGCCTGGAAGTGCTAATGGTGTGCCGTAGTAAGCAAGTGAAGCACATGGGTGGCATGTGGGTGTTTCCCGGCGGACGGGTGGATCCTGAAGACCACCAGCAGGGCGGTGACATTTACGATGCCGCGTTAAATGCAGCTATTCGTGAAACCCGCGAAGAAGCCGGTCTGGATATTGCCGCCGACCACCTGTTTTACGTTTCCCACTGGACCACGCCAGAGGGTGCTAAAAAACGCTTTGCCACCTGGTTTTTTGTCGGCGTATTGGAGGAACACCAGGATGTGGTGGTGGATGGGGGCGAGATATCCCACCACCGCTGGGTGTTGCCGGCGCAGGCGCTGGAAGAGCAAAAACGCGGAGAACTGCGCCTTATGCCACCAACCTTTATTTCCCTGTTGGAACTGACAGACTTTGCTGACTGCGCGACGCTACGTGCTGATATGTCGGTACGTGATCCCATTATTTATGCGCCACGGGTTACCGACCTGGATGGCGAGCTGCATTTTTTGTACGAGGGCGATGTCGGGTTTGAGGACAGTGACCCGGCGCGCGAAGGTGTGCGGCATCGCTGTATTATGGCGCAGGAATCGCTGGTTTATATACGTGAGTCGCAATGATTAACACGATCTTTTTTGATTTCGGCGGCGTGTTCACCTACTCCCCTTTCACCGCCGTAGATGCAGCTGGCGTTGCCAAAGGTGCCCAGCCCGGGCAGTTTACCGAAATTATGTTCGGTGCTTACCACGAGGACGGTGACCATCCCTGGCACCGCCTGGAGCGCGGTGAAATCACCATTGAAGATGCCCGCCAGGGCATCCTGGCCTTGGGCCAGGCGCAGGACCTGGAAGTGGATTTGTACGAGATATTCGCCACTCTGCCGCGCGATGGTGGGCTGCGCACCGAGTTAGTGGATAAGGTCGGCCAGCTAAAAGCGGCTGGCTATCGTCTGGCGATTATCACCAATAACGTACGCGAGTTCAGTGACGCCTGGCGTTCGATGATGCCAGTTGATGAACTGTTCAATGAAGTGATCGACTCCTGTATGGAGGGGATACGCAAACCCAGTCCACGAATATTTGAGCTGGCGCTAGAGCGTATGGGCGTAGCGGATGTTGCTCACGCCCTGTTTCTCGATGACTACCCGGCCAATATAACTGCCGCCGAACAACTGGGTATTCGCAGTATCCTGGTGGACGAAGACTCGGCGCGAGTGATCGCGGAGATAGACGAGTCTCTATCCTGACCT
>Ga0114950_10000896_pt1 | contig 21741 bp, 22 predicted proteins | sample N075metaG_FD_83503 | JGI IMG/M metagenome (GOLD analysis project Ga0114950, IMG submission 83503) | Deep subsurface microbial communities from Kermadec Trench to uncover new lineages of life (NeLLi) - N075 metaG | ecosystem: Environmental > Aquatic > Marine > Ocean trench > Sediment | place... | reverse complement strand
GAACATGGGCATGACGGCCCCGCCAGAGAGGCCGAAAATGTACTCGACACCCTCCCGCTCGAGGCATTGGATGAGTTTTTCGCCTCCAGTCGGGTATTTTTGCTCCAACCGTTCACTCCTGAAGATCGCTAGATCGAAAAATAGGGGATTAGAGGGTCAAATTCTAACCGGATCCCCAATGATGTCTACTAAAAATTCGTTTTAGTGTCAAAGTTTAGCGATATATGTGGATCCAACCTATGAAATCAGGCCATTTTTGGGTGAAGATCTCGATATCTCGATCTCTACTTCCGAGAGATCGACCATTTTTTCGCAAACTGAAGCACAGGACGAGTGCCCGGAACGCCAAGGTGGGGTGCTGAAGTGGCAAGAGGGGAGTCCCTAGCCGGGACTCCCCTCTTTGAATCGGTCCTGGCACCGATTCAGCTGGCATGACGCCAACTAGCGCGGCTGAAAGCCGTCCGCTGCGCCCGATTTGAGGTCGACTTCGGGCAGACCCACTTGCTGGAACAGGTGTGCCCGCTGATTCCAGAGCCCGCGGTCTCCAGGTGCTGCATCGATGCGGATCGAGAGATTATCGATCGCGTCATACCAGATGCCGTTTCCTGCCAGAACATGGGCCCGGCGTTCCGGAGAGGCGCTGGCGAGCTGCTGGCTGAGCGACTGGCTGGGCTCGACCCGTTCGATGCCGCCGCCCACGATTCGATCGTAGGATCGATCCTCGGGGTTGGGAACGAGCTTCACGAGCCACTGGTAGCTCGATCCCGACTCGATCTGGGCTCCGTGGTTGGCCAGCCGGATCCGCTGGATACCGGCTCGCTCGGCCTTGGGCAAGGTCACCTTGAGGATCTGCTCGAGCGGCTCGACTCGAACCAGCGCGAGCTCGACGGCAACGTCCGTCGTCTTCGACAGATACCAGTAGAGCACCGGCTGCTCCTCGAGCGTCCAGCCCGCTTCCTGCGGCACCAGAGCCTCGATGCGGGGCAGGCTGTGATTGCCTGCCGAGCGGGTGGCACCGCCCAGCCGGGCTGCGGTCGTCGAACCGCGGTTCGGGGGAGTCCAGCCGGGCATGTCGGAGGATTCGCCCGCAACCGGCGCAGGCTTCTGGGCAGGCGTGCTTTTCGGAGCGGACTCTTCTGCCACGGTCAGCGTGGGGATGGCGAGCATCGCCATCGTCAGAATCGCAGCTGTGAGCGGGCTCCTGGCTCGCATCTTCGTGTTCCTCCACAGCGCTCGGGACGCTGCATGGATCATCGGGATCGGGAGGTCAGACTGCTGTGAATTGCTTCACACCCTGAAAAAAGACGCAAGTACCTGAATTGGCTACGGTTCCCTGTATGTCCAAAGTCGCGGATGAGATCCTCGGGCCGGTTCCAGCAGCTAGGTCTCGCACCGCCTGAGGCTCCATTATGTCGATTGGGGGAACCAGCACAAGCCGACCCCGCTGCTGGTTCACGGCGGGCGTGACCCTGCTCGAAGCTGGGACTGGGTGGCGCGGGACCTGCGACGCGACTGACCGTGCACGGCATGAACCGCAATGAAGACGGCACCTACACCTGGAAGTTCGATAACTACATGCGCGTCTTCTATCCGCAGCGCTACGACGCTGGCGAGACCCGCGAACTGTGGGGACGCATCAGCTGCCCGACCCTGCTCATACACGGCAGTGAGAGCTGGGCCGGAAATCCTTCGGATGGATGGGCGCGTCGATCTGTTCCAGGACGCACGGCTCTGCAGCATCGACGGCGCCGGTCGCTGGGTGCACCACGACCGACTGAAGTCTTCCTGTCGGAACTGCGCCGCTTCCTCGCAGACTAGGTATTCCCCGCAGTTCGGCGCTGCGGCGAACTGCCAGGCGCCGCCCCGGCGCCCGCGTCCTTCGCAGTTCGGCGCTGCGGCGAACTGCCAGGCGCCGCCCCGGCGCCCGGCTGCTGGACCCGGAGGTCCCGGGTCCAGAGCGTTCCCCAGGTGCGGAGCGCCTCCCAGACGATGGCCCAGCGCAGCGACGAGTTGCTGAAGCGGTAGACGATCGGGACTTCCGCAATGCGCAGTCCCGCGCGGTAAGCGAAGGCCAGCGATTCGATGTGGAAGTCGAAAGTCCGGGCGCGCATCGGGGCTCGTACCAGCATTTCGAAAGCGACGCGCGAATACATGCGGTAGCCCGACGTGCAGTCCTTGAGCCCGGGGCCCATGCCCGGGATCGGTGTGCGCGCCATGGCCATGTTCATCACGATGCTGGCCGAACGGCTCAGCGCCCGCCGATGCCAGGGAACGTTCTCGTGCTGGGACCGATAGCCGATCACCAGATCGGCGTCGGTGTGTTCCATGAACGAGGGCAAGGCATTGGGGTCGTGGCTGAGCCCGGCATCCATGGTGATGCAGAAGTCGTAACCGGCTTTGATCGCGTAGCGAAAGCCGTCGCGGATCGCTTCGGCGATATGGGTGTTGTGTTCGTGGCGGATGACAAAGGTGCGAGGCATGTCGGCGACCCGGTCGCCGGTACCGTCGGTGCTGGCATCGTCGACGATGCAGACGTCGGCGTGGCTCGTCACCCGGCGTACCACCTCTTCGATGCTGCTAGCCTCATTGAAAGCCGGCACGACCACGAGAAATCGGAGTGCCACGCCGGCTCAGTTCTCGATCTCAGCGGGGCCGAAGAAGCGCTGGACATTCTCATTCTCGGCCATGGCGATGTCGTCGGATGTGTTGATGTTCACGTAACCGTCGCCGATGTTGAACGACTTGACGGCCAGACCGTCGTCGATCACGCACTGGATGAGGTCCGGAAGTTCGCGCTCGTTGCGGTTCTGGTTGATGGGCGTGAGTGGGATGTAGTCGAAGATGATCGACCGGAAGATGCAGTTTCCGGTGCCGCGGATGTCGTTGGGTGGGCGTCGCGGTTTTTCGATCAGCCGGTAGACGCGCTGGTCGCGGTCGTCCTCGATGACCGCGTAGGTCTTGCGGATCGCTTCGGGGTCGATTTCATGAACCACGCCGCAGATCACCGCCAGGTTCTCCATCTCGAACTTTTCCACCATCTCCTTGTGCTTGGGCGCCCAGAGGATTTCGTCGGCCAGGAAGAGCATGAAGTCATCGTTGGCGACGGCGTTCCGGCAGCACTCGATGGCATGGACGAGACCGCGGGGTTCATCCTGGAGCACGTACTGGATCCGGATGCCGTCGAATTCGATGCCGTAACGGTTGATGATCTCCTCCGCCCGGTAGCCGACGACGGCGATGATGTCGGACACACCTGCACGCACGGCGTTTTCGAGGCTGTATTGGATCAAGGGCTTGCCGAACATCGGGAGCATGCACTTGGTGTGCTCCTCGGTGTGTTCGCGGAGCCTGACTCCGCGGCCGGCCGCAAGGATCAGGGCCTTCAAGGGGCGCCTTCGTCGCCGGCCCCGAACAGGGCCCGGTTCTCCTGGACCCACTGGAGGATCAGCGGTATGCCCTCGGCGGGCTTGACCCTGGGCGACCAGCCCAGCTTGCTGCGAGCCCGGTCGATGTTGCAGACGAAGTACTCGAGGTCGCCGAATCGCGAATCCTCGAATCGGATCTCGGTTTGCTTGCCGGTGGTTTCGTCGATCATGCGGATGCACTCGATCAGCGAGATCGCGTGATCTCGGCCGCCACCAATGTTGTAGACACCGGCTTCTCCGCCATCGAAGAAGGCATGGAAAGCTCTGGCCACATCGGTGGCATAGAGGATGTCGCGCACCTGCTTCCCGCTGCCAAAGATGGTGACGGGCCAGCCGATCAGGTGGCGGATGCTGAAGTTCGCCACCCAGCCGTGGTCCTCGCCTCCGAGCTGGCGGGGGCCGTAGATACCAGTGAGTCGGAAGCTTGCGGCGCGAACACCATAGGTCTGGGCGTACACCTGGACGTAGTGTTCGGCCGACGCCTTCGAGGCGTGCAGGGGGGTCAGATTGCCCTGCATGGTCTGGGCGTCTTCAGGAATTTCGATGGGATGGCGGACGTAGCGGGTCTCCTCTTCCCGGAGCTCGTCGTTCACCCAGTTGCCATAGACGTGGACCGTGGAGCAGCAGGCCACGGGGATGTCGTGGCGGCGGGCAGCTTCCAGCACGTGGACGCTGCCCGTGACGTTGGTGGCCAGGTCGAGCAGGGGGTCTTCCATGCTGATGGTCACTGCTGGCTGGGCCGCCGTGTGGCAGATGTAGTCGCAGCCCGAGGCAAAGTCGAGCAGCTCGTCCAGCTGGCGGACATCGGCTCGGACCGTCTCGACTCCCAGATCCTGGAGGACGTTCCAGTTGTGATCCCGGGCCGCCTCGGTCTGGTAGCCCGTCCGGAGCAGCTCGGACTTGGTCATATTGTCGTACGAGACGACTTCCCAGCCCAGCTGTCGGTACATCTCGCAGATGTGGGATCCGAGAAACCCACAGCCACCAGTCACCAGCACCCGCACTCCTCCTGAATCCGGGCCCAGGGACCGGAAGCGTGCAGAGTAACGGGGGGGTTCTTGTCATATCGGACGCCCACCGGCCTGACTGAACTGGGGAGCCTGGGACAGACCAGTGTTTAATTCGACTTGTCGGCTGCGCCGGCGGCCTCCCGAGGTAGACTCGCCGCGGTAGGCGTGAGGGGCGCCTGCCTCCGGTTCCGTATTCCCACCCCCAGCAAGGATTTTCCCCGATGGAACCCAACACCCTGATGATTGCTGCGCTCGCCGCAGGAATCCTGCTTGGAGCACTGGTGGTTCATCTGATCCATCGACGCAGCAGCGGAATCAACCGCGACCGGGCCGAGCAGCTGGCTCTCGAGGTCGAAGAGACCCGCGTGGAACTCGAGGCCAACCGGGACGATGTGTCGCGACACTTCGAGCAGACTTCCGAGCTCTTTCGTGACCTGACCCAGCAATATTCGCGCCTCTACGCGCACCTGGCCGAGGGTGCGCGCGAGTTCAGCAGCGGCAGCATTTCCGAGCTGGGCCGAGGATTCCAGAATCCACTGCTCGGCGAAGAGAGCGGCGCGGGTGCCTCTTCTTTGGAGAAGCCGGCGACTTCGGAGAAGCCGGCGCCTTCGGTCACACCGCCTGCGAAGCATGAGACGGCGGCCGAGCATCGGCAGACCGACGGCGAACTGCGGCCCGAGCCGGGCAATGGAAGCCCCACGTCGACTTCGGCGGAGCCGCCGTTCCCGACCGCTCCACCCCCAGCCTGAGTTGTTGCCGGGCTCAACCCGTTCAATGGGATGGCGGGGAGAGCCTGGAATTCAGAGTCGCTCGATGCTGCTGCCGGTTCCCAGGCCGCCTCAGACCAACATCTTGGCGGCGGCCTGCTTCACGTCATCGGCGCGTTTGTCCATCTCGATCGGCAGCGGTACGTCCTTGCCCTTCTGAACGGCCGGCCGCTCACCGACCTGCCCGAGCCAGCGCTGCAGGTGGTCCAGCCCGTCGATCTCGACGCCGGCCCAGCCGTGGATCCGGACCCAGGGCCAGGTGGCCATGTCGGCGATCGAGTACTCGCCCGCCAGGAAGGGCACTTCGGCGAGCCGCTGGTCCAGCACTTCGTACAGGCGCCGGCACTCCCGGTGGTATCGCTCGATGGCAAATGGAATCTTCTCCGGCGCGTAGCGGAAGAAGACGTTGGCTTGGCCCTGCATGGGACCCACACCGCCCATCTGGAACATCAGCCACTGGAGTACCGTGGACCGGCTCTTGGCTTCGGTGGGCAGGAAGCTCCCCGTCTTCTCGGCCAGGTAGATCAGGCATGCGCCGGACTCGAACACGGCGAAGTCGTCGGCGTCGCGGTCGATGATGGCCGGGATGCGTCCATTCGGGTTGATCTTCAGGAACCAATCCTTCTTCTGTTCGAGCTCGCCCAAATTGATGGCCTTGACCTCGTACGGGAGGTCGAGCTCTTCGAGCAGGATCGAGACCTTCCATCCGTTGGGCGTCGGGGCCGTGTAGAGATCGATCATGGCGTGTTCCTCATGGGGTGGGCGCGTCGTTTGTGTAACGGTCGCGGACCGTTCGCCGTACGATCTTGCCGGTGGGCAGTCGCGGTAGCGCGTCCGTGAAGTCGATGCTGCGCGGGCACTTGAAGCCCGCCAGCTGCTGACGGCAATGTTCGAGGAGTTCTGCCACCAGCGCGTCACCCGGCTCGAAGCCGTTGGCGAGCAGGATCACGGCCTTCACCTCCTCACCCCACTCCGGGTTGGGTACGCCGATGGTGGCGACGTCGGACACGGCCGGGTGGCGGAGCAGGGCTTCGTCCACTTCAGTGGGATAGATGTTGATGCCGCCCGAGATGATGACCTCGGCGCTGCGGCCGGTGAGGAACAGGTAGCCGTCTGTGTCGAAGTAGCCCAGATCGCCGAGCGTGAAATGGTCGCCCCGGTAGGCAGACGTGGTCTTTTCGGGAGCCTTGAAGTACTCGAAGCGACGGCTTTCATCATCAGGCGCCTTGAAGAAGACGGTGCCGATCTCGCCAGCGCGGCACACTCTTCCCTTGTCGTCGCGCACCTCCACGACCTGGCCTTCGATGCGGCGCCCCACGCTGCCCGGTTTCTCGAGCCACTCCGCAGCTTCGATGAAGGTTCCTCCGCCCTCGGTCGCCGCGTAGTACTCGTGGACCACCGGCCCCAGCCAGTCGATGAGGGCCTGCTTCACGTGAACGGGGCAGGGGGCGGCACCATGGACGATCCAACGCAGCGACGAGGTGTCATACCGCTGGCGAGTCTCCTCGGGCAGCTGGAGCAGGCGGTGGAACATGGTGGGCACCATGTGGGTGTGGGTGATGCGGTGCTTTTCCACCAGCCGTAGGACTTCTTCGGGATCCCAACGGTCCATGACCACGACGCCGACGCCGAAGCTGAGGGGAAACAGGAGATTCAGGGCCAGCGGTGCCGCGTGATAGAGGGGGCCGGTGTTGAGTGCGAGGTCTTCGCCGGGCTTGAATGCAGCCGTTCGGGTGAGGGGCGCGATCAGTGAAGAGGTCGATGCCCGCTTGCGGTAGACGCCCTTGGGCCGTCCGGTCGTGCCCGAGGTGTAGAGCATGTGGCTGCCGAGGACCGGCTGCTCGGGATCCGATGCGTCCTGATCCTCCAGCAGTTTTTCGTAGTCCTGGAACCCGTCGATCGTGTCTCCTACGGCGATACACAGGGGCGTCGGAGTGGCGATTGCGGCGGCGCGCCCGGCGGCGGAGGCGAATCGCGCATCGGCAATGAAGGCCCGCGCCTCACAATCATCGAGGATGTAGCCAACTTCGTCGCCCGTCAGGTGGAAGTTGATGGGCGTGAGTCGAAAGCCGCCGCGGGAAACCGCGCCCAACACCTCGACGAATTCCGGGCGATTGCTGCACAGCAAGGCCACGGGATCGCCGGGTTGCAGGCCCTGTGCCTCGAGCGCCCGAAGCAGCTGGTTGCAACGCGCGTTGAGCTCGTCCCAGCTGCGGTCGCCCTGGGAGGTCAGGATTGCGGGACGATCCGGGGTCTGCCGGGCGTGAACGGCCCAGAGCATGCCGCTGCGTGCTGCTTCCTTGACGGACAGGTTCGTGCGGCCGTGGGCGTGGATCACGATGGGTCTACCACTCACCGATGTTGGGCATGGATGCCCAGGGTTCCTGGGCCGGCAATGCTTCGCCTTCCTGGAGGAGCTCGATCGAGATGCCGTCTGGCGATCGGACGAAGGCCATATGGCCGTCACGGGGGGGCCGGTTGAGGGTGACGCCTCCGGCCATCAGTCGCTGACAGGTTTCGTAGAGGTTCTTCACCTGGTAGGCGAGATGTCCGAAATTTCGACCGCCCGGGTACTCCTCGGGATCCCAGTTGTGCGTCAGCTCGACCTGGGCCTCGGAGTCTCCGGGGGCGGCCAGGAAGACCAGCGTGAAGCGGCCCGGCGCCACATCGACGCGCGTCAGCTCTTCGAGTCCCAGCTTGTTGCAGTAGAAGTCCAGTGAGGCGTCGAGGTCCGTGACCCGCACCATGGTGTGGAGGTACTTCAATGGGGGTTCCCGCGGGTTCGTTCTGTTTCGTTCAAGCGGAGAAGGGTCAGAGGATTCCGAGAACGCTCTCGGGCGGACGGCCGATCACGGCCTTGTCGCCCTTGATGACGATGGGCCGCTGCATCAGCTCCGGGTGCTTCAGCAATACGGCGACGACCGCCTCCGCCGTCTCGTAGGCACCGGCCTCGAGACCGAGTTCCTTGAAGCGCTTGTCCTTGCGAACGAGCTCGGAGGGCAGGTCAGACAGCAGCGACAGGATCTCCTCGTACTGCTCGCGGGTCGGCGGGGTCTGTAAGTACTCGACGACCTCGTGATCGACCCCCTTGTCCTGAAGGATCTCCAGCGTACCGCGGGACTTCGAGCAGTTTGGGTTGTGGTAGATCTTCACGTCTGCCATCTCGCTCCTCCGCCCGGCATTATACGAGAACCGGGGTGTGGCGTATTCGGCGTAGAGGAAGTTTCCGGCGTGCGGTGCTCGAGATCGCAGCGGGCGCGCGCTGCGCGTAGATCCGGGTCGGCGACCTGCGCGCTTGGTGAGTCGATCGCGGCATTGCTCGACCCGCAGCCGGGCAGGTCACTAGCCGGACAGGCTCCACAGCAGCGCTGCGAGACCGCCGAAGAGCAAGGCACCGTCCACGACCACGAGGCCATAGCGTTCAGAGGCCCGAAATCGGATCAGGCTGAGACCGGTGGCGGCCGGGACCGTCAGTAGAATCCGCCCGGCATCGGGTGAGAAGCCGGCGACCACCACGCCGAGCAGGGCCACCGCTCGCGCGATCCAAAGCCTGGGAGCGGGTCCCAGCGCTGCGGCACCGGCTTCGGGGTCGCGAAGGTTCGATGTAATGGCATTGGCCAGGATCGCGGGACCCAGGATGGCGGCGCACCAGGGGGCCCCCGATGCGGTGTCTTGTACCGCCCAGGGCAGGCCGACGACGACCAGCAGCCAGGCGCCGACGATGTACAGCGGTTTGGCGAAGCCGAATCCCTTGAGGCGGCGATGGGCCAGCCCCAGCAGCAGGGCCGGGATCAGCAGCAGCATCACCGGCGGTCCCGCGAGCAGCGTGAGAACGGTCGCAACGAGGCCCGCCAGCACGGTCGTGACGATCAGCGGCTTCCAGTGCCGTTCCACGAAGCTGCTGCGAGCCGGCGCGGTCTCACGGTCGGAATCGAGGTCGCGCAGCCGGTCGACATTGTAGATCACAAGGGTGCCGGAGAACGCGAGGCCCAGCAGTGCGGGATCGACTTCGCCGCCCAGCGCGCGCGACGTGGCGGCAACCAGGCTCGCCGCGGCACCGGCCAGCCAGAGGCTGGAGAAGGCGAGGGCGTCGGTCGTGGATCGGAGCCAGGGCAAACGGAGCGACTCGTGCGGGCGCGACCGATGGCACGCGGGAAAAACGGCCGGTGGCGCCGAGTTGGCGGTTCTCGCAGGCGTCAGGCACCGGACCCCGGCCACGCTGGCCTTCGAGCCGATGCAGTGTGATCGAAGCTACCTCAGGTTGGGATCCGACAGCGGGACCGAGAGACCGCTTCCATCGGTACCACTGGCCGTTGCGTCATGGGGAAGCTGCTCGATGATCTGGCGACCCAGGGCGTGAATCTCCGGTATCTCGTCGTCCGAGATCGGAGGCATCCAGGTCTTTCGCTGCAGCGCCTTCTCGATGTAGGGCGCAAGCTCTTCTTGCTTCTTGCGCTCGCGCGCGTCGGACCGTTCCTTGAATTCCGGCATCACGTCGCTGGCGAACAGCTCCAGAGACTCGCAGATGTGATCGTGACGGTTGCGACCGCCCTGCTGGATGAAGATTACCTGGTCGACGCCCGTCTCCTCGAACAAGGACAGGTGGGCACGCAGCTGATCGGGCGTGCCGATCCCGCGGTGTTCGCCGGCCGCAGGCAGAGAATCCCGGGCGCGTTCGAAATTCTCCCAGATGTTGGTGCGTCCGGGCTTGTGGCTTCCGAAGATGTAGTGGTGTCCGAGCCCATAGCCGAAGAACCGGAAGCCGTCCTCGCCGCGCCGCCGCGCCTCCTGCTCATCGGGATGGCACGAGAAGCCCGTCACCATCGCGACGTTGGCGTTGACGGCGTGTCCGATCGGCTTGCATTCGGTCTTGATGATCTCGTAGTACTCGCCCACCCACTTGCGGGCTTCGGTGGGATCGATGAAGGCGAAGGTCAGCGCCCCGATTCCGAGCCGCGCGGCCAGGTGGATCGTCTCGCGGTTCGAGCAGGCGACCCAGATCGGGGGGTGCGGCTTCTGGACCGGCTTGGGAACCACGTTGCGGCAGGGCATGCTGAAGAACTTTCCCTCGTAGCCGGGGTAGGGGTCCATTGCCATCATGTTGGCGGTCTGTTCGACCGCCTCCATCCACATCTCGCGCTTGTCGTCGATGGCGATGCCGAAGCCGGCCAGCTCCGCGAGCGAAGAGGACTCGCCGGTGCCGAAGTCCACGCGCCCGTCAGACACCAGGTCCAGCATGGCGATGCGCTCGGCGACGCGGGCCGGTGGATTGTATTTCGGGGGCATGAGAACGATGCCGTGGCCGAGTCGGATGTTCTTGGTGCGTTGGGCGCAGGCGGCCAGGAAGACCTCGGGGGCCGAGGAGTGCGAGTATTCCTCGAGGAAGTGGTGCTCGACCTCCCAGGCGTAGTCGATGCCGAGCTTGTCGGCGAGCTCGACCTGATCGAGGGCCTCGCGGATCAGCTTGTGCTCATCGCCCTCGTTCCAGGGACGCGGAAGCTGATGCTCATAGAAGATTCCGAATTTCATCGACGCTCCTCCAACGAATTGAATATCTCGAGGATGCGGGGCCCCTCACCACCCGAATGAGACAGGATGCGTTCGGTCAGGACCTTGCGCTGCCGCTCGGCTGCGAGCCGGGGCTGTTCCACGGTTGCCCACTGGACCATGCCGCCCCAGAGTTCGTCGACGATCTTGCGGCCCGGAATGTCGGGACCCTCGTCCGTCTTGAAGTTGATACTGCAAATCTCGCCCAGATACAGGCGCAACGACCTGACGTGGAGTTTCTCATCGATCCGTATACGGTCTACGATCTCGGCGGCGCGTTCGGCCTTGGCCCGCCGATCCGTGAAGAGTTCCGGATCGCGCAACACCCCCTGGGTGAATGCGAATCCGCGTTCGGCCCGGAACTCGATCATCAAGAGATTGGCGAGAAAATAGACCGTCCGGAGAATCGCGCTGTCGAGTCCCGGGATCTCGGCGGCCTGGGATTCGGGTCTCGAGATGTCGGGGATGACGGGCTGCGTGAAATCGGTCTCGCCGAAGACCAGGTCCCGCAGCGTGAACCACATCACGTCATGGCCGCCGATGCCCCGCTCGGGCTCGCCGCCTTCGTCGATGCCGTGGGCCTTGAGCAGCCCGCGGTTCAGGTGCCCGATGCCCATTTCGGAGACGTCCTCGACCACGTGGGGTTGAAACTCGGGAAACGTGATCTCCGCGAGCAGGCGTCCGCGCCCCTCGATCTGCCCCGTGATCGTGAGCATGTTCCAGAAGGTCTGACCCAGCCCTTCGCGGATCAGGAGCTTCTGCTGGGCCTCGCTCGGGTAGCGGATCCCCTCGAGCAGCGACGCATCAGCGTCGAGCAGGTCGCCTCCTCGGGCCCGCAGCGCCTCGATCCAGGCCTCGACTGCGGGCTCCCGATGCAGCAGACGCGGAGACACGTACTTGCCTTTGACATCGAATCCGCCATGCATCAGATTCCCGTTTTCGATTTGAGGCCGGGCATAATCGTGGGAGCGGAGCAGGTCCGCCTCGTCGTAGCGGAGTCGGGTCATGAATCTTTCTCGCTGGGCGCATCGGGGCGCCGCACCACCAGGGCGCGGACCAGGAAGCGTTCGAGATCGCCAAGGACACTTCGTCGATCCAGGCTGCGGCCGCTGGCGTGGACCAATGCCGAATGGATGAATCCCAGCGTGCCGTGGGCGATCAGTTCCGGATCGACGTCGGCATGGATCGCGCCCGAGTCCATCGCAAGTCGCAGCGTCGAAGCCAGAGATTTACCGAGGCGCTCACGGAGACTGGTGCCGCGCGGCAGCTCGGCGGCGCACACGGCGGCATCGGCGAACACGGCGGACAGCACTCCAGGATGAGCTTCCGAGTAGTCACAAAGTGCCTGGAGGGCCTGGTCGAGCATGGAGGCGAAGTTCTTGGCGCCGCTGACCCGTTCGGAAAAGCGGGCGGCCAGCTCGTCCGAGACTTCTTCGGTGAACGCGAGAAAGGCGTCGCGCTTGTGGGCGAAATGGACGTAGAAGGTTCCGGCTGCGACGTCGGCGGCCTGCGCGATATCCTGGGGCCGCGTGGCGTCGTAGCCCTTCTCGACGAACAGCATTCGTGCCGCTGCCAGCAGCCGGCGACGCGTATCCGCCTTGCGTCGCTCGCGGCGGCCGGGCAGGGATTCGATGCGGGAGGAGTCGGAAACCACTCCAGTGAGTTTTTGTCAAGAATGAGATGTTGTCAATCAGTCAGATATCCAATGCAATTTCCAATATTTAGAGGACGATCTCGATGCGCTTGACGGACCGGAAGATCCTGGTGACGGGACCGAGCAGCCAGGTCGCGCGCCCGCTGGTGGAAGCCCTGGCAGTCGACAACGAGGTGCACGGACTCGCCCGCTTCTCGCGCGGCGATCATCGCCAGCGGCTCGAAGCCGCTGGCGTGCGCTGCTTTGCGGTCGACCTGGCCGACGGATCCTTCGATCAGGTCCCCGACGATTACGACTTCGTGCTGCACTTTGCGGTCGTGAAGAGCGGCGACTTTGACTATGACCTGACGGCCAATGCGGAAGGTACCGGGCGCCTGATGGCCCACTGCCGGAGAGCCAAGGCCTTTCTCCACTGTTCGTCGGCCGCCGTCTATCAGCACGCGGGGGCCGATCACCCGGTGGGCGAGGATCATCCACTCGGTGACAACCACCGCGCGATGCTTCCGACCTACAGCATCTGCAAGATCGCCGCGGAGAGCGTCGCCCGTTTCGCGGCGCGCCAATGGGCTCTTCCAACGACGATCGCCCGCTTGAGCGTTCCCTACGGGGCCAACGGGGGTTGGCCTTTCTACCACCTGCTGATGATGAAGGCGGGGCGGGCCGTTCCGGTTCACGCGGAACGGCCGAACCGGTTCAATCCGATCCATGAAGAGGACATCATCGGGCAGATTCCGCGCCTCCTGGAGATTGCGTCGGTTCCGGCCCAGATCGTGAATTGGGGAGGCGAGCCCGCCAGCATCGAGGAGTGGTGCGCCTATATGGCCGAGCTCACCGGTCTCGAAGCGACCTTCGAGGAGACCGACCGCACCGTGGCGCCGCTGCCACTCGACCTGACGCGCCTCCACGAACTCGTCGGCGCGGCGACGGTCGGTTGGCGGTCGGGGATCCGCCAGATGATCGAGGCGAGAGCCCCCGAGCTTCTGAAATCCGCCTGAAGCGGCCTCCGAGCGCGGTCGGGGACCGCGGTCTTGTAGCGGCGGGCGATGTTCTATGCTCAGGGATTCTGGGATTTCTCCGTCGGCCCCATGGGCACGGCCAGCAGCCGCGATGCCCTCTTCAGAGATCGGGATCGACACAATCAGAAAGGAACATCATGGCGATTCAAGTGGGCGAAAAGATGCCGGGCGTGACCCTCCAGAAGATGAACCGGGGCCAGATTGAAGAGGTGTCGACGGCCGATCTGTTTAGCGGCCGCAAAGTCGTGCTCTTCGCGCTGCCGGGGGCGTTCACACCGACCTGCTCGGCCAAGCACCTGCCGGGCTTCATCGAGAAGGCCGGCGAGATCAAGGCCAAGGGCGTCGACGAAATCGTCTGTCTGTCGGTGAACGACGTGTTCGTGATGGGCGCTTGGGCCGACACGCAAGGCGCGAGCGACAAGGTGACCCTGCTGGCGGATGGAAACTGCGAACTGAGCAGCGCCATCGGTCTGGAGTTCGACGGGTCGAAGTTCGGAATGGGCACGCGCTCCCAGCGCTACGCTGCCATCATCGAGGACGGCGTGGTCAAACACCTCGCCGTCGAAGAGCCGGCCCAGTTCAAGGTCAGCAGCGCCGAGGCGGTTCTGGAAGCACTCTAGACGTCACTGGAATCCTCTGGCGCCAGCCCGGTCGCGGACTTGCTCCCCGTCCGGGCGCGTACGTCGGGCAGTGGAGGAGGACGCAGCGCTGCCACCAGCACGTGCCAGGCGGCGCGATAGATTTCGGACGAATCGATCTTCGAGTCACCCCGGGTGCGGTCTTCGAAAACGATCGGGACCTCGATGATCCGGAATCCGCAATGGTGTACGCGCCACACCATCTCTTCGAGAAACGAGTAGCCCGATGAGCGGATCTCGAACGGGCGAACGGTTTCCAGGACCTTTCTTCGGTAGCAGCGGTAGCCACCGGTGCAGTCGCGAACCGGCAGGCGGAGTAGTGTCCGCGCGTAGAAGTTGGCGAAACGGGAGAGCACGCGCCGATACCAGACCCAATTGATGATCCCGCCACCGCGTACGTAGCGCGATCCGATCACCAGGTCAGCGTTTTCGCTGGCTGCGAGGATCGCGGGCAGGTGTCTTGGGTGGTGGCTGCCGTCGCAGTCCATGGTGAGGATCAGGTCGTAACCACCATCGAGTCCGAATCGAAATCCCGCCAGGTAGGCCGTTCCCAGCCCGAGCTTGTCGGGGCGTCGAAGCAGCTGGATACGAGAGTCTTCGAGACCCGCTTCTTCCACCAGGTCGCCGGTCCCATCGGGACTGTTGTCGTCGACTACCAGGATCTCGAGCCGATCATCGGCTGCGAGGATCTCCCGGACGAGGGGGACAACGTTCTCCGCCTCGTTGTAGGTCGGTAGGATGGCCAGGATACGCACGCGAATCATCCGTCGTCGAGGCTGTCCATGCGAGTGCGCAACAACGCGACCTCCTGCGCGAGGTTCTTGATCTGCACGCCGGCCTGCGAGAGTCGCACTGCGTAGTTCAAGCACACGGCGACGAGGAAGACCTCACCCAGGAAAAAGATCACCGAACTCAGGGTCCAGGCGCCGATGATCCGCGCGACCACGTGGAGCCAGTCGAGCCGGATGCTGACGACGACAAGAGCTAGCGCGACGCCCATCCAGATGGGTGTGTACTCCTCTCGGAGTCCGCGCCTTCGGACCAGCCAGAGGACCACCACCACGAGCACCAGGCTCGCCGTCAGGGCCAGGGCCCGGGCGGCGTTGGGCTCGGTTGCGGCCAGGAAGACCTCGCGAAGTTCCGCTATATCGAGGGTCGAGGGGTTCATGGGGTTGGGTCCTCCGAGTCCGTGCCCTTCCGGGCGACCCGAGTCGGGGTCGACCAGAGGGACAGGGTCATCTTGTAGACGTAGTAGATGGAGCGAAAGCCGCCGTGGAGCATCGACGCCCGTGTTCCCTCGGACATCTGCACGGGGATCTCTCCCACGCGCAGACCCGAGCGATAGGCGGCCACGAGAACGTCCACGTCCGGATAGTCGTGGGGGAAGAAATCGCCCGCGTAGACCTCGAGAACACGGCGGTTGAGCGCCTGGAAGCCCGAAGTGGGATCGCTGATCTGGAGCCCGGCCAACCTCGCGAGTCCCGAGAAGAGCCGCCGCCCGAGACCCCGGAGCAGACCCATTTGGTAGTCCGTCATCTCGAGGAAGCGTGAGCCCACGACGAGGTCGAACCGGTCATTCTGGATGGCCGCCATCAGCGACCGGATGGCTTCCGGGTTGTGCTGACCGTCCGCGTCCATCTGCACCACGAGGTCGGCTCCGTTCTCCAAGGCGTACTTGTAGCCGGTCTGGAGTGCGGCTCCGTAGCCGAGGTTGAAGGGGTGGCGCAGGACCGTGGCGCCGCGGCGCCGGGCGATGACGCCCGTGTCGTCCGCGGAGCCGTCGTCGATCACCACGACCTGGCAGCCCGTATCCGCTGCCGCGACCCGTTCCAGCACGGTCGCGATTCGATCGGCTTCGTTGAAGGCCGGGATGATCAGGATCTGCGTCATGCGGGCGCCTGCAGGGCGATCGTCAGGTAGCGATTCTTGAATCCATGTCGGACGGTCGACGCGATCCTTCGCACCAGCGAGCCAGGATGTCGCAGGTAGTACGCCGGCAGGTTGGTGCGCATGGTCGCCATGCGGGCTTCGCTGCGGGTCACCACCGCGGTCAGACGGAACGGCTGGTCCTGGATCAGGGCGTCCACCTCCTCGAAGCCGTGGCCAGCGAACAGGCGTCGGAAGGAGCGGGCGGTGAAATCGTGGAGGTGGTGTGGATTCGCATCCACCGAGGGCGTGATGGGAACCGAAGCGACGATGAGTCCGCCGGGCCGGATGAGATGCGTCAACCTCGAGACAAAGCGCTCGGGGTCGGGCAGATGCTCGATCGTCTCGATCGAAACGATCGTGTCGAAGCCTTGGGGGTCGGAGAACGTCATGGCGTCGGTGGCCCGGAATCGGGTGCGTGGGTTCGCGTAATGGTCACGTGCGTAGGCGATCGCGCCCTCAGCGTGGTCGATGCCGAGGGCGGATTCGATCTGGGGGACGCGTTCGGTCAGCAGCGAGGTTCCATATCCGACGCCGCACGCAATGTCGAGCAGCCGCCCCGGCCGGCAATGGCGACCTGCGAATTCGTAGCGCTCGAGTCCGATGCGGAGCGCTTCCAGACCGGTGGTGTCATCGGCGGAGAGTTGTTCCGGGACCAGGCGTTCCAGGCTGTTGGGGTTCAGTGCCACGCGCCGATCTTACCAGTCCGTCAGGCTTCGCAGACCGGCCATTCAGGTCGATCCGGTGACGCGCGCGGTCAGGAAGATCCGGTTCTCGCGGCCCGTCAAGCGCGCGACCAGGAAGAGGGCGTGGAGACCGAGCCGCACCAGGGGGGATACCGTCAGACGTTCGAGGTCGGTGAACTCGTGAATGATCTCGATGGGCTCGAGATCGGCGCGCGCGAGGGCCTGCGTGAGAGTTGCCGGCGTGAAGTAGAGGAAGTGCTGCTCGATGTAGAACTTCTGCAGCGGGGTCGTAATCCGCCCGCCGCTCAGGGAATGGATCAGGCCCGCGACGTCGTCCAGGATGCTGGCCTGATTCGGGGTCGAGAGCGAGATGAGGCCGCCGGGCAGTAGGCAACGGCGCATGGTCGACAGCAGGTCCACCGGATCGCGGGCATGCTCGACCACGTCCCAGGCCGTGATCACATCGAACGGGTGTCCCTCGGCGGTGACGTCGGCGAACTCGCCGTGGATGACCTCGAGGCCGAAGTGATTGCGAGCGTGCTCGAGGGCTTCGGCGCAGTCGTCGATGCCGAAGGGCTCCCAGCCCCGTCGCCGCGCCACCGCCAGGAACAGTCCGGTACCGCAGCCCACATCAAGGATCCGGCCGGGTGCATGCTGCCGCTCAATGGCCTCGAGCCACAGCTCGTAGCGGGCCACCAGCGGATTGTCCGGCTCGTCGATGTAGCAGTGCTCGTAATAGGTCTTGAGTTCGGGGACCGAGCCCTCACCGCTGCTGTAGAGCTGCTGGAAGACCTTGCGAATCTTCTCGGGACTGGGCAATGGATCGAGGTAGACCTGGTCGCAGCTGTGGCACTTCAGGATGTCGAAGTCCGGCAGCGGATATCGAAGGCGTGGGTTCGCGGCTGAACAGACGGGACAGGGTCGTGCGGGGGGCGAGGTGCCGATCACGAGCGGGCCCCTTGGGTGGAGCGGCCGACCAGGCGCGGGATCTCCCAGCCACCCATGTGGAGTGACTGCCCGGTGGAAAGGTTCGTTTCGGTCGAGAACTCGAGGACCACTTCGTGCCCCGCCCAGTCATCGAGAGAAAGGTCGATGTCGAACCAGCCCAGGTCCTCGAGGCGGGCCATGGGATCGAGATCGTGTTGATAGACGGTCGTGCGGACGTCGCCGGCAACGACGTCGATCCGAAACGTCACGCTGGGGTGGGGGATCCGGTACCAGTAGCTCGGGTGGACCCCGATGGCGGTCACCAGATGGTCGCCGGTTCGAACCTCTACGGGGATCGACAGCACGGTCCGGCGCCCCACGGTCGGACGCAGAGCCAAGGTCGGTCGGAACGGCCATGCACCGAGCTCGAACAGCTCGGATTGGGCGCGGGGCGAGATTGGAAGGGGGGGCGCATCATCTGAAGTGATCGTCACCGAGACGTCGTCGGCGCGCTCCGGTAGCAGGCGGCTGTCCTGGACTTCGGGTTTCCGCACGGCCGCAGCCACCGAGTAGTCGTAGTCGTAAGCGAAGATCCGATCGATCTCGAAGTTCTCCACGAGATGCTTGAAGACGCCGGGCGAGTAGTCGTCCATGGTGCCCAGCGACCAGAAGCGGTTCAGGTTGTGGAGCACCAGATTGGTCTGCTTCGCATCCAAGGCGGCAATGATTTCTTCGTCCCGGTTCGGGATCTCGGGGACCGGCCACATCATATAAGAAGACCGGTGGGGGCCGACCCGGTCGGCGTAGAACAGCAGCAGCGGAAAGTAGGGCATGGCGGCCACGACCTCGTCAGGCTCCGTGCGCGCGTGGATGTAGTCGACCAGGTCGTTGATCAGGCGCGCCTGCTCTGGCGTTGCGAAGATGCGCGCGCGCGGGTTCTCGATCAGCGTCGGGTGCAGGGTCCGGAGACTCCAGGCCAGCTCGCCCGTGAACCAGACGACGAAGGCTGCGGGGATTGCCAAGACCGCAGTCAACGGGATGGCGATCTTGGGTCTTCCCTTGAGCAGGCCCGCCGTCTGGATCACGCACAGGAGCAACAACGGCCAATAGATCACGGCCAGGTGTAGGAAGTCCTGCGGCCGGTTCAGGTTGACGTCCAGGAACAGGGCTGCGGCCAGCAGGAAGAGCACGAGTTCGCCAAGATGCGCGGGGCGCGTGGCAGGATCGGCGAGCTGGCGGCGTCGGCGCCAGAGCCGAACAGCAGCGGCTGCCAGGATCGGGAACGGGGCGTAGTAGTAGGCCTTGAGCAGCGTGTCGACCCAGGCCGTCTTCTGGAACAGATCGCTGCCGAGCCAAGCGTAGTTCGCGGTGGCCAGGATGCCCGGCAGGAACGCTTCGGTCCCGACCGGGCCGCGCAGCAGCGGGTCTTGCACGAACAGCGGCAATAGGGGCGGGAACTCGGTGTAGGCGTACTCCGACATTCCAGCGAAGTGCTGGAGCACCGTGAACTGGATCAGGTCCCCCAGCAGGCCGGCCATCCAGTAGTGAACGCCCACCGCGGTGCCCACCAGACACGCAGGAGCCAGGAAGATCAGGAACGACGCACCCACTCCATCGCAACGGGCTTCAGCCGCGGCGACGGGACGGGCCTTGACCCGGGGCTGATGCGCGACGCCGATCGTCGCGAGGAATGCGAGCAGGGCGGCCGCACCGTAGTCCTGTTTGCAGGCGACGCCGAGGCCGAAGACCAGCCCGGCGGCGGCGAGCCAGCGCCGATCGCCCCGATCCGTCCAGCGCAGCAAGAGCAGCAGGGCGCCGAGTTGCAATACCAGGGCCGTCGTCGAGTAGTTGTAGATGTGCCACTGGGGATAGGCCCAGACCCGATAGACGGACAACATCGCGACGGAACCCAGCGCCCACCCCGGCGACAGGATGCGGCGCAGCAGCGCGAACGCCATCGTGGCCAGACCGGCGAACTCGCAGACGACGACCCAGCGGGCCAGCAGGTTCGAGGGTTCGAAGAGCCGGAACAGCCACGACAACAGGTGGAAGGCGCCGGGCAGCGGATAGACGAAAGCGTCCCGATAGAGCTCGCCACCCTGCGCCATGAAGTTCGAGAAGAGCAGCATGTGCCCTTCGTCGTGGAAATTGAAGCTGCGATCGAAGCTGGGGAGCTGCTGGACGACGGCGAAGAGACCGATCCCGAGCAGGATCGAGCGCCCGCGCAACAGGCGGTTCCAGACGCTGGGCTCGTCACGGCTCACGGCGCTGTTCCTTTCGGTCGCCGCGGGGGGCGGCTCCCCGTGGCCAGATCGACGCGACACCCTATCGCTTCAGGGTTGTCCGGGTCCACCCCACGGTCCTGGCCGTGTGAACCGAGCACCCGAAGAGCCGGCCGCTAGAAGCATCTGCCGGTGGAAAAACCGGCGCTAGAAGAGCGGTTGCTCGCCGGAGTCGACAGCCTCGATGAGTCGCTCGAGCCGCTCCTTGACGTCCTCGATTTCGTCCTCGGTAAGCCCGAGCTGGAGCCAACCTTCCGCTACGCGTGAGCCGTGGCCCGGGTCGGCGTTCGCCGAGAACGGCACCGGCCGGAGCACCCCATCCTTGCCCGCCCGGTGTTCGCTCAGGACGCCCAGAGCCTCCAGCTCGCTCTGGTTGATCTGACGCAGGCGATCGATGCTCTGCTCGCGTAGCGCGGCCACCCGGATCTTGTTCCAGTTGGGCACAAAGGGGTTCTTCATCCAGGCGCCAAAGGCCACGCCGTTGTCGACCGAAAACACCCGGCGGTAATCGTCGTCCGTAGCCACCAGGATGTTTCCGCCGCGGCCGTCCTCGTGCTCGATCAGGTACGCCAGCAGGTTGAAATCGGCGAGATGGCGAGCGTAGATCGGATCGGACGCGAAGCGTTCCGCGTTGTGCAGCTTCTCCGGCACGGTCACGTCGGAGAGCCAGGCCGAGAAGGCTCCCGTGACACAGCTCGTCCCCGCGATGTTTGGGCGCGTCTTCCCGGAACTGATGGCTCCGTATCGATCGAGAGGGATGCAGCGCACCACCGTGGTCGGCACCACGAAGTCGACTGGATCCAGGAACCACTTCTGGATGGCATAAGCGGCGATTTCCTTTCGCGGCGTGTTGTTCCAGCCGTCCGCATCGCCGGCCGGCGCGGCCTTCCACTTGACCGAGATTTCCTGGCCATCGGGAAAGCGCAGGTCGACTCGCTTCACCCCCATGACGCCGCCGACGCCGCCCTGGACGCCCACAATCTCGAAGTCGTGATAGGCGAGCAGCAGCTCGAGATCGATGGGATGGGCCGGCCACTGGTGGGCATGAGTGGATTTCGGAGGCGAACGGTCCGTCTCCGCGCGGGCGAGCCCGGTCCCCAGGCTGCCAGCGGCGACCACTCCCACCAGTAGCAGCCGGACGGTCGCTCGGCGGCCGAGCGGGCCGCCCCAGGTCGATCGAAACGCCATGCCTGCTCGTCCTCCCCGACACGCGGTATACCATTGACGGGCTGCGATTTGTAGTCGCATCGAGATCGTCCATCGGGGGGAAGAGCATTGTCGATGTCCGCTTCATCACCGGATCGGCTGACGCCGGTCGAGCGCTTCCTGCGGCTGTTCACCGACATCCGGTCAGGCGAGGGGCGGGTTGCCCTGATCATGTTCCTGAACGTCTTCCTGATCCTGTGCGCCTATTACTTCATCAAACCGCTGCGCGAGGGCTGGATCGCCGTCTCGCCCATTGCGGGGCTCGAGCGCATGGAGGTCAAGGCGTACACGAGCTTCGCCCAGACGGTGCTGCTGGTGGGCATCGTCGCGGGGTACTCGAGGCTCGTCACTCGCTGGCCCCGGGAAAAGCTGATCAGGATTTCCACCTTGTTCTGTATGTCGAACCTGGTGGTGTTCTGGTTTCTCCAGCCGGATTTTTTCTTCCGAAACTTGCCGTGGACGGGAATCGGGTTCTTCCTCTGGGTCGGTATGTTCGGCGTATTCGTGATCGCTCAATTCTGGGCCTTCGCAGCCGACCTCTACAGCGATCAGGAAGGTCGTCGGCTGATTCCGCTGATCGCCATCGGAGCGACGGCGGGCGCCGCCTTCGGATCCCAGATCACCGAGTTCGTCGTGGGCGGAGGCCTGGCCTCCGTG
>Ga0114950_10000893_pt1 | contig 21763 bp, 19 predicted proteins | sample N075metaG_FD_83503 | JGI IMG/M metagenome (GOLD analysis project Ga0114950, IMG submission 83503) | Deep subsurface microbial communities from Kermadec Trench to uncover new lineages of life (NeLLi) - N075 metaG | ecosystem: Environmental > Aquatic > Marine > Ocean trench > Sediment | place... | reverse complement strand
CCAAGGCCCTTAAGCCAAAAAGCCTTTCCTCGGTCTGGTCGAGTGCATCCGCATCGAAATTCAGTGCTTCATGGGTTTTATGGAGTGCCCCAAGCCCTTCTTCGGTCCCATTGGCGGCGGCCTCAAGGGCATTAAGCGCAGGTTTCAGGTGATTTACCAATTCCACCGGCAGGCGTTCCAGCCGCCGCAGGGCCTTTCGGATAGTGATCTCAACCCCTTCGCCCGCTTCCAGGAGTGCCAGAATATCCGCCAGCTGGCCTTGCGCTTTTTCACCCTGCATCATCAGGCTTCTGGCCTCCGCCAGTTGGTCTTCTTCATCCACCTTTGGGGCAATCGCTTTCAGCTCGTCATAACAATGCCGGTCATAGTCTTCTTCGGCTTGTTTGACGGCAAGATCAGCCTTTACCACCTCCAGCCTTGCCAAGGCTTCGTTCCAGTCACGATATTTTTCCGTCAGGGCCGCGATATCGTCATCAAGGCGGCCAAAAGCATCCAGAAGCGCGCGGTGGCCCGCCGGGTTCAAAAGACCGCGATCGTCGTGCTGGCCGTGAATTTCAATCAGGGAGGCGCCAAGTGCCTTGAGGGCAGCAACGGTCACAGGTTCATCATTGATAAAGGCGCGGCTGCGGCCGTCTTTGGTGAGTGTCCGGCGCAAAATGATCTGGGTTTCTCCCGCGGCAAACGCCAACCCGAGACCTTGGCCCTGGGTGAAAGCCGGGTGGCTGGGCTCAAGCTCAAATTCTGCCGTCACCGCGCCCTGATCGGCGCCAAGCCGCACCAGTCCGGCATCGGCGCGCCCGCCCAGGGCAAGACTTAAGGCGTCCAGCAAAATGGACTTGCCAGCGCCGGTTTCACCGGTCAAAATTCCCAACCCCGGAGAAAAACCCAGCCGCAGGTTGTCAATCAAAACAATGTTTCGAATAGATAGGGATTTTAGCATTAACCGTGGCCCTAATTCTGGGACGTCCCTTGAAGGAAAATACCAAGGAATTTTTTATCCCTCGGGTCAATAAGATCGAGATCCGCCCCGGTCAACAAAGAGTAAGAATATTTATACCACTTGCTGGTCGGGAAGTTATGGCCAAGAACCGCCCCCACCTGCTGGGCTTCCTCAAGCACACCAAGCGCCAGATAAATTTCGACCATGCGATGCAGCGCTTCGGCGATATGCGTAGTGCTTTGGTACTCATCAATCACATTACGGAACCTGATCAACGCTGGCAGGAATTGCCGGTGGCTTTGATAAAACCGCCCGATTTCCATTTCTTTCCCGGCCAAATGATCCCGGGTCAAATCAATCTTCAGCTTAGCATCTTCAGCATAGGCCGTGTCAGGATACCTGAGGGCCACTTGGGTGAGAGCGTTTAACGCCTGTTCGGTCACTCTCTGGTCGCGGCCAACATCGGTGATTTGTTCATAATAACTGATGGCAATCAGGTAAAAAGCATAGGGGGCTGAAGAATTCCCGGGATGAAGGGCAATAAAACGTTCTCCAGCCAGAATAGCTTCATCATAATCGTTTGCCTGGTAATAAGAATAGGCAGACATTAACTGCGCCCGCCGGGCCCAGGAGGTATAGGGGTGCTGGCGCTCTACCTCATCAAAGTAGGCCGCGGCGGTGGCATAGTTTTTTCGGTCAAGATGGGTTTTACCCTGGTTATAAAGGGTCCCCACTTCCCGGGCGATATAGCGTTCCTCACGATTTTTCTTTGAACAGGATGTCACAAAGGTCGCCACCAAAAGAAGGGCGAGAATTTTCCCCGCATTTTGCCTGTTAATTACTTGTAAAAATATATTTCGCATAAATTCATTCCTGCCTATCGAGAATAATTCTATTTTGTGTTGTATGTTAATATACTTTTACAACTTAATAGTTTAAACCTCTGGATTATTCAAAAATCCGGGGTTTTGTGGAGTCTTCATACAATAAAACTTGGGGATAAAAAAGGCCAGTTAAATGAAGAAAAAGGGTGAAATAATTAAATCATCAAAAGTTAGGCCCGAGGACCCCTTTGATATCACCACGATTGAAAAATCTATCGGCGCGGCGATCCGGAAAAGAAGGACTGAGCTAACCCTTACCCAAAATCAACTGGCAATGAAACTGGGGCTTTCATATCAGCAGATTCAAAAGTACGAAACCGGGTTGAACCGCATTACTGCCGGGCGGTTATTTTTGATTTCAAAAATCCTTTTTACCGACCTGGATTATTTTTTCAAAGATAGTGAAATTCCAAAAACCAAGGAAACCACAACCAAAGTTCCCACTATCCACCTTAAAGGGGAACACTTGACCGCGGATGTGCAAAAGGCCATTGCCAACCTGGTATCGGCGATGGCCAAGAACGTTCACTAACCGTTAGGGCCGCCAGGGAAGAAATTTCCCGGGTTTAATCAGGCCTGTTTCCTCAAGAATGACGGAATTGACAACTGATCTTCATCCTCTTCCCGGGTTTCAATTTCTGGTTCAATGCGATCTGCGTTATCTGCCTCAAGATCTTCAGCCGGGTCTTCTTCCAATCCTTCCATTCCCGTATCAATGTTCAGGATATTATCGATATCTTCTTCATCGGGCTTGGCTGAATAATCGGTCATGGAAGGTTCGGCGTGGACCTCTGCCCCGTGATCTTCAGCCGCCCTGAACACCTCTTTAAGGCTGGCTGTCATACGGCCAAAAAGACTTTTCTTTTGCTCGGTTGGTTGGTTTTCTGCCATCAGGGGCGGGTCTTCTTCATCGGCAACAAACTCCAGGCTTTCCTGGAAAAGATTGCGGCCGCCAGCTTCCTCAAACTGATCATCGTCCTCGGCATGCATTTCCGTCATGGCATAGCCGTGGTTAGCAAACTCGCCTTCATTTGGGGTGTTGATAAAATCATCTTCAGCGGCCGGATCGGCTTCCCCTTCAGGTATATCAATGTCTTTTACATCGGCCGCCTCGGGCATGATGAAATCATCGACAATCCCGACCGGCTCGGGTTGATATTCGCTGGCCATATCTTCCTCGGGGGCAGCGTTTTCTTCTTCTAATTCAGTGATGGGTTGTTGCGGGATTTCCACAACAGCTTCTGCGGGTTTTGCGGGTTTTGCGGCTATTTCTGCCTCATCAGTACCCTTTACACCAACTTCAAAATGCAGATTGGTGCTTTCCTCATCCCCTTCCATCGTTTCAAAGGCGGGTTTGGTTTGCGATTTTTTCAGATAGGTTACCCCGGTGGCAACAATAGAAACACGCATTTTGCCTTTCAGGTCGTCACGGAATGCCGAGCCAACAATGATATTGGCATTTTCATCCACTTCCTTGCGGATATGATTGGCCGCTTCGTCCACTTCAAACAACGTCAGGTCAGGGCCGCCGGTAATGTTAATAATAACCCCCTTGGCGCTGGCCAGGGACATTTCTTCCAAAAGCGGATTGGAAATTGCAGTTTCAGCGGCATCCAGGGCCCGGTTTTCCCCGGTGGCTTCGCCGGTGCCGAGCATGGCGGTGCCCATGTTTTGCATGATGGTTTTTATGTCGGCAAAATCCAGGTTGATCAATCCCGGCTGCATCATCAAATCGGTGATGCCGCTGACGCCCGAACAAAGAACATCGTCAGCCATCGCAAAAGCTTCGGCAAACGTGGTTTGTTTATTGGCGACCCGAAACAGGTTTTGGTTTGGAACCACAACCAACGTGTCAACAAAGGGCTGCAATTCGTAAATTCCATCTTCGGCCAGCTTCATGCGCCGGTTGCCCTCAAATTCAAATGGTTTGGTGACTACCCCGATTGTCAAAATACCCTTGGCCTTGGCGGCTTTGGCGATCACCGGGGCAGCGCCGGTGCCGGTACCGCCGCCCATACCTGCGGTGATAAAAACCATGTGGCACCCGGTCAGGGCGTCTTCGATCTGGTCAATCGCTTCTTCGGCCGCCGCGCGCCCGACATCCGGGTGAGACCCGGCCCCTAAACCTTCGGTTACTTCAACCCCGAGCTGGATTTTCAGCTTCGCCCGGGATTGCGCCAAGGCTTGGGCATCGGTATTGGCGGCAATGAAATCAATCCCCTTGATTTCCGATTCCACCATATTATTAACGGCATTTCCGCCGGCGCCGCCGATGCCGATAACCGCAACTTTTGGTTTCAGTTCAGTTAATTCCAGTGATGTAAATTCGATGGCCATATTCGCCTCCCTTTTGTTAATCGTTTAGTGTTTCACGTATTTAAATCTCGTTTAATTGTTAAAAATTCTCTCTCAGCCAGTGCGACAAGCGCGACCATTTTCCAACCTCTCCGGTTTGAGAAAACCTGGGAATTCGCGCTTCACCAACCTCCAGAGGGGCCTGGATTACATATTTCAAAAGCCCCACCAAAGTTGCGAACGAAGCCGCCCGCGCCGCTTCCGGCAGGCCGTTGACGTCAATCGGCCGGCCTAATCTAACCTCTTTACCCAATACATTTTCAGCGTAGGCTCTGACCCCGGTCAGCTGGCTGGCGCCGCCGGTCAAAACCACACGGTTTGCTTTAGATCCTTCAAACCCGCAGGCCTTGAAGCGGCGTGCTATGGTTCCAAAAAGATTTTGCATATGCGGTTCAATCGCCCTGGTCAGGACAGAGCGGGGAATAAGCGTCCGTTCGCCTTCCTCGGCATTTCCAAGTTTTGGAATTTCAATAAATTCGGCTTCGTCCGATTTTGTGTAAAAGGCACATCCGTTTAAAATCTTCAGGCGCTCGGCCTGATTGATCGGGGTCAACAGCCCAGCCGCTATGGATTGGGTGATTTCATCTCCACCCATTGGCAGAACCTCGGCATGGACCATGCGGCCCCTGACAAATAAGGAAAGCGTGGTGGTACCCCCGCCCATATCAATGCAGGCCGCACCCAATTCTTTTTCATCTTCAACCAGCGTCGCCAAACCTGAGGCATACGGGGAAAGGACAACCCTGGAGACCTCAAGGTGGGCGCGTTGGATACAGGTTTCCAGATTGCGTAATGGCCCGGAAGAGGCCACAACCGCGTGCAGCGTGACCGACAGGTTTTCACCAAACATGCCAAGCGGTTCGTTAACTCCCAAAGTGCCATCAAGGGAATAACAGGCGGGGAAGATATGAACCAAAGTTTTTTTGCCCAGGTCAATGCGCTCGGACACCTTGCCCAACGCCAGGTCGATATGGCTTTGCTGGACGCCGCTGCCATTCAAGGGAACCGTAGCATCCAGGATATACGAGCGCGGTGACCCGGCAGACAGGTTGACTATGACATCTTCAATGGTTTGGCCGGCTACCTGCTCGGCCTGATCAAGCGCGGCACAGATGGCTGAAGAGGCTTGGTCCATATCAAGAATTACACCACCCCGGACGCCCCGGGAAACCCGATGACCCATACCCTTGACCACCAGCCCGCCATGATCATCAACCCGCCCGATCAGGCACGCCACCTTGGAGGTGCCAACATCAAGGGCGGCGACTAAACGGCCGCCGTTCAGGGGTTTTCTATTGGTGTCTTTCAACGCCATATTAATTGTCCAGCCTCATATTCGGTTTCACTCATGTTTTTTGGTCTTTATTTGCAAAAATCTTTTTACCCTCGGGCGTCAGTTTCAAAACCACCCGGTCAGAAAGCCTGAGATCAAAAGTAGCCACCATCAAATTCATGACCCCCCGTTCCTTTTCCACCTTGATAAAAGCCTGCCAGGCCTCAGCCGGGCCATAGTCCGGTCCAGGCTCGGGTAATTTCAGCCGCTTGCCGTTGTCAAATTCCAGGTCCCAGCGCCGCTGGCCAACCCTGATCGCTGAAACCACCCGCCGGGCCAGTGTTTCATGGCTCCCTAAAAGGTCGAACAGGTCCCGGGCGGCTTCGGGGGCACCCGGGCCAACCACAAAAGGAAGATTGGAAAAATCACTGACATCGGCCCCGATTATTTTGCGGCCTGCTTCATCCACTACCATTAACTTGCCCTCCATTTGCCACCGCACGAAGGGTTTGCGTTCCTCGATCCAGACTTGCAGGGTGTTAGGCAATTCGCGGGTTACCGAGGCCTTGCTTACCCACGGCAAGGTTTCGATGCGCCCGCTTAGGGTGGTCATGTCCATCGCGAACAAAGCATCCCCGGCCCGGGTGCCAAGGGCTTCCAGAATCGCTTCATCGGAGGTGCGGACCTGGCCGGTGGCGCGCACCCGCTCCAGCTCAAACCCGGCATCCAGAGACAGGGCAACCATCTTGGCTTTGGCGCCTTCCCATCCGGAAGCTATGTGTCCCTGGTACCAGGCCCAGCCTGAGACCGGGATCAATGCCAACACGATAAATAGCGCGCTTTGTTTCATGATAATGCGAATGCGGCCGCGGCGATGGCGCCGGCGGATTACTTGGGGCGGGGCCTGGGGCGCGGGTCGGGCAAATGAAAAACTTCGCTGGCTGGCCAGGCCGATACGGCTTTTATGTGATCTGATTACCACCTACGCATCCCCTATCCGCTCGATTTCCCATTTAAGCGAAACCCCTGATTTTTTCAGCACGGTGCGGCGCACCGCCTCGCCAAGATCTTCCAGGTTTTTGGCGCTGGCTTCGCCGGTATTGATCAAAAAGTTGCAATGCTTTTCCGAAACCTTGGCGGCGCCAATTTTTAAGCCCCGGCAGCCGGCATCCTCTATCAGCTTCCAGGCTTTTTCCCCGTCGGGGTTTTTGAAGGTGCTGCCACCGGTCTTGACCCGCATCGGCTGGGTTGCTTCGCGGGCCGCTTGAATTTCATCCATTTTTTCCTGGATGGTTTTTTTATCACCTGGGATTGCCCGGAATGTTCCGGAGAGAAAAATCCAGTCTGGCGGCACATTGGTTTGGCGGTACGAAAATCCCATTTCGTCGGGCCCAAGGGTGTGGGTAACACCGGTCCGGTCAATCGCGGTTGCCGCGACGAAAACATCGGCAACTTCGGCCCCGTAAGCGCCTGCATTCATCCGTAAAGCGCCCCCGATTGTCCCGGGAACGCCCCTCAGGAATTCAAGGCCTGAAAGCGAGGCCCCCTGGGCGCTATGGGCAACAGCCACATCGGTCGCGCCAGCCCCGGCGGTGACAAGATCACCGTCTATGGTGATGTTGCCAAAGGGTTTTCCAAGTTTTATCACGACGCCACGCACGCCGCCGTCGCGAACCAGCAAATTTGAGCCGACGCCGATAACGGTGACCGGCACCTCAGGCGCGAGGGCTTCGAAGAAGGTTTTCAGGTCGTTGTCCCCCGTTGGGCGGAACAATACTTCGGCCGGACCGCCGGTGCGAAACCAGATCAAATTCGCCAGCGGGGCATTTTCAAAATAGTCCCCTTTTACCGGCGGCAGGGTTTTCAGAAGGGTCATGTCGTGGGCAAGCATCATGACCCATCTCCGATCTTTTCAAGGGCCGCTGGCAGGGAGTATGCCCAGGTGGTTATGCTGCCAGCGCCAAGGAAAATCACCATGTCGCCTTTAGCGGAAATTTTGGAAATCATGGCCGCCAGGTCGCCCTCGCCCTCAATCGTGTGGACGCCCTTGTGCCCACGCAACTTTATCGCCGCGGCAAAGGTTTTGTGATTGATCCCTTCAATCGGGGCCTCGCCGGCATCATAAACCGGGGCCACCACCACTTCATCGGCATCATTGAAGGCAGCGCTAAATTCTTCAAAAAGATTTTCCAGCCGGGTATAACGATGCGGTTGAACCACGGCAATGACCTTGCCTTTTGCCATGTCACGGGCCGCTTCCAGGACCGCAGTAATTTCCACCGGGTGGTGGGCATAATCATCAATAATGGTAACGCCGCCGACCTCACCCACTTGGGTAAAGCGCCGTTTAACCCCGGAAAAGTTGGCAAACGCGTCACGAATGGCCGCTTCATTGATCCCCAATTCAAGCCCCGCCGCGATCGCGGCTGTGGCATTCAGGACATTATGGCGGCCGGGCATATTCAGGGTAATGCCCTTGAAGGCCTGGATACCGCACCGCAACCGCGCGGTGCAGGAAACATCAAAGCTAACCTGGCCATTTTTGTTGCTGGCCATGTTTTCAATGCGAACATCAGCCTCGGGGGAAAAGCCATAGGTAATTATTTTGCGATTAGAGGCTTCGGGGATCAGCGCCCGAACTTCCGGATGGTCGAAACATAAAATTGCCACTCCGTAAAACGGGACTTTTTCAATGAAAGTCAGGAAGGCTTCTTTTTCTTTTTCAAAGGTGCCGTAATAATCAAGATGTTCAGGGTCGATGTTGGTGACAATCGCCACCGTCGCCGGCAACCTTACAAAAGTGCCATCGCTTTCATCGGCCTCAACCACCATCCAGTCGCCTTTGCCAATGCGCGCATTGGTGCCATAGGCGTTGATAATGCCACCATTGATTACGGTAGGGTCGAAACCCCCGGCATCCAAAACCGCTGCAATCATCGATGTTGTCGTGGTTTTGCCGTGAGTACCCGCCACCGAGACACACCATTTGAGACGCATCAATTCCGCCAGCATTTCCGCCCGGGGAACGATCGGAATCATTTTCTCGGTAGCCGTAATGATTTCCGGGTTGGTGTCTTTGATGGCCGAGGAAACCACCAGCGTATTGGCGTTTTCCAGGTTTTCCGGGCTGTGGCCGATGGTCACCGGAATACCCATTTTTTTAAGCCGCGTGACGTTGGCATTTTCCGAAAGGTCGCTGCCCTGGATTTTATAGCCCATGTTGTGCATTACTTCGGCAATGCCGGACATGCCGATGCCGCCGATGCCGGTGAAATGTACGGTGCCAATATCGAAGGGAACCTGTCTCATGCGGCGACCCTCCTAAATTCTGTCGGGTCTGTGTGAGGGGAATTATTTTCCTGCTCTTTATCGCGCGCCTTGGCGTAGCCTTTGAAAACCATTTCTTCAACCAGGTCTGCAAGCCGCTGGGTTGCTTCAGGATAGCCAAGGCCAAGCGCGGCTTCAGCAGCTTTTTTTAAGGGTTTTGGCTGCAACATGAGTTTTTGCATCAGCTTGGCAAGTTCTGGGGAAGTGAAATCTTTTTCCGCGATAACCCAAGCGGCCCCGGCATAAACCAACACCTCGGCATTGACGCTTTGGTGATCATCCAGAGCACTGGGTAACGGCACCAAAATCGCCGGCCGGCCAGCGGCGGTTAGCTCAAACAACGTTGTCGCCCCGGCGCGGCCAATGACCAGATGGGCCCACAGCAGGCGCGCCGGAACATCCTCAATAAAGGAAAAGACTTCGGCAGCAATGTTGTGGGATTTATAGGCCGCTTCAACACGCTCCAGATCATCCGCACGGCATTGCTGGGTAACCTGTAATCGATCGCGCACAGCTTTTGGCAACATGCCCAGCGCTTCCGGTACGACATCGGCAAAGATGGTGGCGCCTTGTGAACCTCCCATGACCAACAGGCGGATAACATTATCGGCGCCAATACCGGGATAGGGCTTGGTGCCCAGATCAACGATTTCCTGGCGCACCGGATTGCCGGTGATATAGGTTTTGGTCAGGAACCGCTTTTTAAGTTTTTTGGTTTTTTTAAACGAAATGGCGATCGCCTTTGCCCCCCCGGCGATGGCGCGATTGGCGCGGCCAAGGACCGCATTCTGTTCGTGCAGGCAATAGGGGATCGACAGGAACTTTGCCGCCGTCATGGTTGGCACCACCGGATAGCCGCCAAAGCCAACCACCCCGGTGGGGCTGATCTTGATCAATAACCAGCTGGCTTTCACGAACCCCCGGGTTAATGCCACCAGGGTTTTAATTTTCCCTATGATGCCATTGCGGGCAAACGTGCCGCTTTCTATCAGGTGGCTTTCCACGCCTTTAAAGAGGTTGGTGAATTTCTGTCCGCGGCTATCGGTAATCAGAATAACTTTATGGCCGCGGCGCTGCAACTCTTTGCAAAGAGCATCGGCCGGGAACATATGTCCGCCGGTGCCGCCGGCAGCCAAAGCAAAGGTAAGGGGTTTAAGTTTCATCTAACCCCTCCCCCTTCTGGCGTGCGCGCCATGCGGTTTTAAAAAACGGTTGCGCCGGGTCAAGGCCAACACCATGCCCATGGAAAGTGCCAACGCCAGTGCCGAGGAACCGCCATAGCTGATAAACGGCAAGGTCATTCCCTTGGCCGGAATTACCGCAAGGTTGACGCCGATATTGATTAACGCCTGCGCCCCGAAAAGGACAATCAGTCCGCTTGCCGCCAGGACAATAAACGAGTCTTCCTCTTCCAAAAGGTGTGAAAGGCCACGGACAACAATCACGGTAAACAGGAATAAAATCCCAAGACAGGCCAGGGCGCCAAATTCTTCGCCGGCAACGGCAAAAATAAAATCGGAATGGGCATCGGGAAGAACTTTTTTTACGCTGCCCTCACCCGGGCCAAGGCCAAACCAACCGCCCGAACGGAATGCATTCAGGGCTGTATCTATCTGGTAACTATCGACGCTTTCAGGATTCAGGAACGCATCCAGGCGGGCCTGAACATGGGGAACCTGCCAATAGCCGACCGCAAGCGCACCAAGGCTTAAGCCGCCAAATACCCCGATCCATAACAGCGGTAATCCGGCAGCAATTAATTGTGCCGCAAAGACCGCGGAAATAAGAACTGCCTGACCAAAATCGGGCTGGAAAATGAGCCCGGCCAAGACAATAGCAAAGCCGCCAAGGGCAATTTTACGCCCGGGAAAACCTGGGGTTTTGAACTGTTCCGAAAGCATCCAGGCAGTGAAAACTACAAACGCGGGTTTGAGAAATTCTACCGGTTGCAAAGAAAAACCAGCAATATACAGCCATCTGGTCGCACCCTTTATTTCCGGGCCAAAGAAAAGCGTGGCGTAAAGCAAAAGCAAAGTGATCGGGAAAAGGATACAGGCCAAACGCCGGATGGTTTTAACTTGCGCCAGTGAGACCAGAAACATAACCCCGATAGCGGCGCTTAAGAATACAAACTGGCGCTGGGCGAAGTAGAAACTGGACAACCCAAGGCGTTCGGCCACTGCTGGACTGGCGGCAAATGTAAGCAACAAGCCAACGCTGATTAAAAGCAACAAAGCCAAAATCAGCCAGCGGTCAACGGTCCACCACCAGCGCGATAACATACTGTGATCTGAGCGGGCAAAAGAAATCATGCGTTGCCTCCCGCAATCAACTTGAGTGCCGCCTTGCGAAAGACCTCACCACGTTCTTCAAAATTTTTGAACTGGTCGAACGAGGCGCAGGCCGGCGCCAATAAAACCACGCCGCCTTTTTCCCTGGCCCCGGCGGCTGCGGCCTGCACCGCACTATCGAGGGTGCCGCAGTGTTCGAAATCTGCCTTGCCGGCCAGGAAATCGGCAAAAATGCTGTCATCCTCGCCAATCAGAAAAGCTTTTTTTACATTTTTCATGACCGGCATGAACATCTCCAGGCTTTCCTCTTTAAAGAGCCCGCCAACGATCCAGTAAATGTTTTCGAACGCTTCCAGGCTTCTGAGAGCTGAGCCGGTATTGCTGGCCTTGGAATCGTTTATGAAAAGAATGCCGTCCCGTTCGCCGACAATCTCCAAGCGATGGGGCAAGCCTTCAAAGGTCTGAAAGGCGGGCAGGATTTTTTCAGCCGCAACCCCCAGCTCGCGGGCCGCAGCATATACCGCGGCGGCGTTCTGGCCGTTGTGTTTGCCGCGCAATGCCCGGCCGTGACCCACTTCACCAATAGTTTTTGCGGCTTTCGCCGGTCCCGCCATGGCATCATACAGAATCCCGTCGACAACATAGACACCATTATCCAACGGTCCTTCACAGGAAATCGGGATGACTTTTTGTGACAGCGCGGCGGCCAGGCGCCTGCCGTAAAGATCATCGATCCCAATGATTGCGACCCCGTCCCGTGTTTGTAAATCAAATACCCGTTGTTTGGCAGCGACGTATCCATCCATCGACCCATGGCGATCAAGATGATCGGGGCTGATGTTCAAAAGAATGGCAATTTCAGGTTCCAGGCTTTCGGTTAAATCAAGTTGAAACGACGACATTTCAAATACATAAACCCCGCCTTCGGGCAAGGGGGTGATGTCAAGGACCGGAATACCGATGTTGCCGGCACCCAGGGCATCCAACCCGTTTTCGGTTAAGGTGTGAGCCAGCAGGGCGGTTGTTGTCGACTTGCCGTTGGTGCCGGTCACCGCCACAAGGCGGTGAACCGGCAAGGTATTTCTGGCTTTTTCAAACAATTCCATATCGCCCAAAACCGGGACACCGGCGACCTGGGCTTTTTTCACCAAGGGGTGTGGTTCGGGAAATGTCAGGGGAACCCCGGGGCTGACGATCAATGCCGCCAACGCTTCAAAACTTTCCTGGTAAAGGTCAACCGGGGGCTCAAGTGCCGCAGCCCTGGCCACCTCATCATCATCCCAAGGCAGGACTTTGGCGCCACCACCGGTAAGTGCGCGGCACGCGGCCAGGCCAGACCGGGCAAGGCCGAAAACCCCGACTTTTTGATCTTTATATGCTCCCACCTCAATCATTTTTACCTCAATTTCAACGTCGATAGCCCTATCAGCGCCAGAACCAGCGCAATAATCCAAAAGCGAATAACAATGGTTTGTTCGGCCCAGCCCTTTTCCTCAAAATGATGATGCAAGGGCGCCATACGGAAAATCCGTTTCCCGGTCAGCTTGAACGAGGTGACTTGGGCAATGACCGAAACTGCTTCCAAAACGAACAGCCCGCCAATGATCACCAGCACCAGTTCGTGTTTGGTAATCACCGAAATTGTTCCCAAGGCGCCGCCCAGGGCCAACGATCCGGTATCGCCCATGAAGACCATCGCGGGTGGGGCGTTAAACCAGAGAAAGCCGAGGCCAGCGCCGATGATAGCGCCGCAAAAGACCGCCAGTTCGCCTGAGCCGGCAACCTGGGTGATTTGCAAATAATCAGAATAAACCGCATTGCCGACCAAGTATGAAATCAGGCCGAAGGCTGAAGCTGCAATAATAACCGGCATGATCGCCAGGCCATCGAGACCATCGGTCAGGTTTACCGCGTTTGAAGTACCAACGATAACAAAGGCAGCAAAGGGAATTGCAAACCAGCCAATATCGATCAGGAAATCCTTCAGGAACGGCACCGCAACACCGGGGTTAATCAGCTTGAAAATAAAGTAAGCAGCGGCAGCGGCGATCACCACCTCCAGGCCGAATTTCAGCTTTGCGCCAATCCCGCGGAACGAAGACTGGGTCACTTTTTGGTAATCATCAACGAAGCCGATCAGGCCGAAGCTGAGGGTTACCGCCAGGACAATCCAGACGAACTGGTTGGAAATATCCGCCCATAAAATGGTTGAAATGCCGAGTGAGATTAAAATCAGCAGGCCGCCCATGGTTGGGGTGCCCTGTTTTTCAAAAATGTGGCGTGAGGGGCCATCGGCACGGATTGGCTGGCCTTTTTTCTGTCTTGATTTCAACAGCCGGATAAATGGCCCGCCGAAAACCATTGAGATTATCAGCGCGGTCATCAACGCCCCACCAGTGCGAAAGGTGAGATAACGGAACAGGTTAAATAACCCGTAATCATCCGCCAATGGTGCCAATAAATTATACAGCACTTTTCATCCCCTTTATTCCGCTGCTGCGGCCGGCAAACCCCAGCCGCTGTCATTTTCGCTCATAGACATTTCATTCAGGTCATCAACAACTTCATCAAGCCGGGCGGCCCGCGATCCCTTTACCAAAATCAGGTCGCCTTTCCTGATGTCCTGGGCAAGCTTTTTGCTAATGCCTTTATTGTCCTCGAAAGTAAAACCACCGATGGTAGGTTTGACCGCCTCCAAGAGTGCCATCATCCCCGGCCCCTTGGCGTAAACCAGATTTACCCCGGCCGCTCTTAGATCTGCGGCCAGGCCAAGATGTTCAGCCTTTGAGGTTTTTCCCAATTCTTCCATATCGCCAAGGACGGCAATTTTCCGGCCGGTTTGACGGGCAGGCCGCATTTTTTCAAAAACCTCCAACGCTGCTCTTAGCGACGCAGGGTTGGAATTATAACTTTCATCAACAACGTGAAATACGCCCCTTTGGGCATTGATCTCATAAACTTTTCCGCGCCCGGCCTGGGGTTCATAACTGGCCAGGGCGAGCCCGGCGAGGCCAAGGTCGCCGCGAAGCGCATCAACCGCCAGCAAAATGCCCAGCGAATTCATAACCCAGTGATGCCCGGGCATGGCCACCTTGTAGGTCAGCATTTCTTCGTTGACCTTGGCGGCCAGACACGAACAGTTTTGCAGATACGCGCTTTTAAGAATGCAGGCATCGGCGCTATCAGCGGCTTTGGAAAACGTCAGGATTTTTTTAATCCCGGCCTTTTTGGCTTTCTTTTTCAAAAGCTCAAAATGGGGATTGTCAAAATTCAAAATGGCAATTCCGCATGCCGGCATGCCAGCAAAGATCGCAGCTTTTTCTTTGGCAATTTCCACCTCATTTTTGAAAGCCGCCAAATGGCCCTTGCCAACCGTGGTGATCAGGGCAACGTCGGGACTGATTAAATGAGAGAGTGGGGCAATATCCCCCGGCGCATTCATGCCAACTTCAAAAACACCGTAGGCCGCGCCTCTAGGCATCCGCGCCAGCGACAGCGGCACCCCGATATGATTGTTGAAACTTCTGACGTTGGTATGGGTCTTGGCCTTTAATCTGAGCGCTTCATAAAGCACATCCTTGGTGCCGGTTTTCCCGGCCGTACCGGTGATCGCGATTATTTGCGCCCGGGTTCTTTTCCGGGCCGCCGCAGCCAATTCCAAAAGGGCTTTATAGGTATCGTCCACCCAGATCAAACGCGGGTCATTTTTTTGCACAGCCTTCGGCTTTTTTGAAACCAATGCTGCCGAGGCACCCATCTTAAAGGCACTCATAACAAATTCATGGCCATCTGTGACCGCACCTTTAAGGGCAATAAAAAGATCACCCGGGGCCGCCTCACGGCTGTCAATCGCTACCCCGAAAACCGAGCTGGATCCGGTGCTGGCGCCCCCAACCGCCCGAATAATTTCATCGTATGTCCAAAGCGGGGTTGTCATTTCTGTTCCTCAATCATTTTGGCGATGGTCTCCTTGACCACTTCTTTATCGGAAAACGGCAGGACTTTGCCGGCCACGATCTGGCCGGTTTCATTACCTTTTCCAGTAATAAAAAGAACATCATCGGGCTTCATGGCGCGGATCCCGTAGCGAATGGCATCCCCGCGGTCGACAAATTCTTCGCCCATGGGACAGCCTTCCAGGATCTCCTGGCGAATTTCAAATGGGTTTTCATTCCGGGGATTGTCATCGGTAATATAAACATAATCGGCCAGCGCTTCGGCGACCCCGCCCATTTTTGGCCGCTTGGCGGTATCGCGTTCACCGCCACAGCCAAATACCAGGTGAAGCTTTCCGATGGTGTGATCACGCATGGAAAACAGGGCGTGTTTAAGACCATCAGGGGTGTGGGCATAGTCTATATAAACCTCGGCGCCATTAGGCGTGTCGGCAACTTTTTCCATGCGCCCGGTAACCCCCGCGAGGTAGAAAAATGTGTCGAATACTTTTTCCGCCGGAAACCCGCTGGCGATGACCATTCCCGCCGCCAGCAAAACATTATCTGCCTGGAAAAACCCGAGGACCGGCAGGAAAATGGAATGTTCCTTGCCCTTGTAAGTGAAAGTCATTTGCTGGCCGCTTTTTTCTGCAAAAGTATTTTTAAGGATTATGTCGGCTTTAATCCGTCCGACAGTGATTACCTTTATTTTCTGGTCGGTCATCATTTTGACCAGGCGCTCGCCAAAGGGGCTGTCATTATTAATGACTGCGGTTCCTTTGTTATTTAAAACTTCGGAAAAAAGCCGTGCCTTGGCAGCAAAGTAATTCTCTTCATCGGCATGGTAATCCATATGATCCTGGGACAGGTTGGTAAAGCCCGCCACCATAATATCGGCGCCATCAACCCGGTTTTGAACCAGGCCGTGGGACGAGGCTTCCAGAATAACGTGGCTGACATCATGGTCGGCCAACTCCTTTAAAGCCTTGTGCAAAACAATCGGATCCGGCGTGGTTAACCCGGTGGAGTAATTCAAACCATCGGCCATGACCCCCAGCGTTCCGATAGCAGCGGACTTTTTGCCCATGCGGAACCAAATCTGGCGGACAAAATGGCCAACAGAGGTTTTGCCGTTGGTGCCTGTGACCGCGGCGATAACTTTTGGTTGGGTGCCATAAAACTTTGCCACGATCTTGGCAAAGGCCCGGCGGGGATTTTCTTCCCTGATCAGAATTGTGTCTTTGATTTCTTTTTGGTCAGCATCAGCAAGGATTACGGCAGCGCCCTTTTTGATCGCTTCGCCAATAAAATTGCTGCCATCGGTTTTTTCACCCTTCAACGCAGCAAACAAAAACCCCGGCCCAACCTGTCGACTATCAAGGGCGACACCCTTGATATCAACCGCGGCGGTTTTCTTTTCGATCAACTCAGATAGCTGCATTCTATTCACTCTTTATAGCCCACCAAATTTATCGGGTACCCGAAATCAGGTAGGCGATTTCCTGATATCCCCGCACCTCTTCGGTGATGGGTTTAACGCCCAAAAGCGGGGCAATTCTGGTAATAACGCGTCCAACAGCGGGGGCGGCAACCCAACCACCGCCGGAAAAATTGAAAGTCTTTTTTTGACCGACCGGTTCATCCAAAACGATCAACACCAGGAATTCGGGTTTATTCATTGGAAACACACCAACGAAAGAGGACATGGTCGCATTTTTCAGGTAGCCACCTACTCCGGGTTTTTCTGCCGTGCCGGTTTTACCGCCAACCAGGTAACCTGGAACATCGGCCTTGGAGCCGGTGCCCTCGGTAACTGCCAGGCGCATGAGCGTGCGCATCTTTGCACTGACTTCCTCCGAGAAAACCGGTATCCCTTGGCCGCGAAGATTGGCATCCTGTTTAATCAATGTGGCTGGAATAAGGTGTCCACCGTTTACGGTTGCGGCAATGGCGCTGGCCATTTGCAAGGGGCTGATGGCAATGCCGTGGCCATAGCCCGCGGTCATGGTATTGATGTCCCGCCAATAGCTTGGATAAATCGGGCGGCCAACTTCGGTAATTTCAATAAAGGGGGCGGTGAAAAGCCCCAGCTTACCAAAATATTCCTGTTGGGTATCAGTGCCAATATCCATAGCCATTTGTGCGGCCCCGATATTTGAAGAAAAAATAAAAATTTCCGGCACTGTCAGAATACGATTTTTCGGATGATCGTCGCGGATCAGAAAACGTGAAATTTTCAACGGCTTGGTCACATCATAACGGTCAGTCAATGTGATCGCTCCGGAATCAAGCCCCATTGCCACCGTCAAGGTTTTAAAAAGCGACCCCAGTTCATACACCCCTTGGGCAGCGCGATTGAATTTTTGATCGTTGCTGGCGCTGGCTGGCAAATTGGGGTCAAAATCAGGCAACGACACCATCGCCAGAACTTCCCCGGTGTTGACATTCAGGACAATGCCACTGGCGGCCTTGGCTTCATAGGTTTGAAGCGCCCGCTCGATTTCATCCCGAAGCGCATGCTGAACCCGGGTATCAAGGGTCAGTTGTAATTTATCACCGGCCGATATTGGGGTACCCAACTGAATGTCAAAATAATGTTCAATACCGCCTAAGCCCTTGCCATCAACATCAACGTAGCCAACGGCATGGGAAAACAAGGCACCGTGAGGATAAACCCGCTCTTCTTCGGTTTGAAAGAAGAACCCGGGAAGCCCCAGGGCATTGATCCGAACTTTTTGCTGGGGGGTTAGTTTACGGCGGACCCAGACAAAGCGTTTGTCCGATTTTAATTTTGACAGCAGCTTGGCATAGGCCAATTCAGGAATAACTGTCGCCAGTTTTTTAATCGCGGTTTCCGGGTTTTGGACTTTTCCAGGATCGGCATAAAGCGACGAGGTTTCAAGATTAGTGGCCAAAACCACCCCGTGGCGGTCAACGACATCGGCCCGGGCAGCTACATAAACCGGCAGTCCCCGCGCCCATTGGTCGCTTAATTGCTCTGAGGGAGAAAAACCCAAACCCACCATTCTTGCGCCCAAAAGAAAGAAAGCCCCTATAAAAAGGAAAACCGCAACCATCAAACGGTTGCGGACCGTCTCCATTATCAGCCTTGAGTTACCTTCGGGCCAGGTTTTTTCTCCCTTCTGGCTCATGGCTCATCTCTCGCTTCGGGGGGCTGGGCCATGCTCGCCTGAACAACTTCCCTGGCGGATTGAAAAGACCCCTGCCCGGCAGCCTTAAAAGGTGTGACATCAATATATCCGGGCACGCTATCAAACCAGGCAATAACCTGTCTAGAGTCCATCGGCCGCAGGGTTAGATACCGGCGGGCAAGATTTTGCAGGTATCCAGGGGAATTCAGGTATGTCCATTCCGCCTTCAATACCCGAAGGGCTTTTTGGTCTTCAAGATACTGGGCCCGCATTTCAGTCAACCTGGCTTCTTTTTGCTCAACCGAATATTTCAGATAAAAAAGTGCAGCCCCAGCTACAAAAATGAGAACTGTCGCGATGAATACCTTGGGCCCCATGCTTTCAGGCCCCTTCCTGGGAAAACTTCTTTTCCTGAGCAAAGCCAGATCTGGTGGCCACACGTAGGGACGCTGACCGGGCGCGGGGATTTGCAGCGATTTCCTCTTCGCTAGCTTTTATTCGTTTCTTCTGCGCCAAAATAAGGGTGGGCCCGCGCCATTTGCCGGGTGTTGCATCAGGAGGAGAGTGGCGCGAGCCCTGCGGGATATTCCCACTATTCTCGAAATAAAAATTTTTGACTATGCGATCCTCAAGCGAATGGAAGGAAACGACGGCGAGCCGCCCGCCTTCCCGCAAAAGCTTGAGGGACACATTTAAACCCTGGAGCAATTCATCCAGCTCCCGGTTGATATAAATTCTAAGCGCTTGAAAAACTTTTGTGGCGGGATGGGTCCGCCGGGCCGCCATCGATTTTTTGGCGCCCAGGGCATTAATTACAATTTTTGCCAGTTCGGTAGTGGTTTTTACCGGGGCTTCGGCCCGGGCTTTCACGATAAACCTGGCGATACGCCGGGAGGCGCGTTCTTCGCCAAAATTATAAAAGATATTGGCCAGGTCTTCTTCAGCATAGGTATTGACGACATCAGCGGCGGTTTCGCCTTTGCGGTCCATCCGCATATCCAGAGGACCCTCTTTCATAAAAGAAAATCCCCGCTCGGCCTGGTCCAACTGGTAGGAAGAAACCCCAATATCCAGTGTAATCCCATCGACCGCTTCTTCGCCTTCGGCCTTAAGTAAATCATCCATGTTTGAGAATTTGCCGTGGAGAAGTTTAAGCCGGCCGGAAAATTCTTTTTCCAGCACGCGGCCGCGCTCAATGGCATCGGGATCGCGATCGATGGCATAAACCTTGCAGTCGGCTGCATTCAGAATTGCCACTGAATAGCCGCCACCGCCAAAGGTGCCATCGACATAAATTTCGCCGTCCTTGGGGGCAAGCGCCTCAATAACTTCTTTGAGCAGGACGGGGATGTGACTTTTTTTGTTGGTCATCATCCGCGGTCCTTGTTGCCGAGCGAGAGATTTCTTGCGATCGGGCCAAGCTTTCCAGCCTCCACTTTGGCAATTTCAAGCTGGACTTCATAATGTTTTTCATAAGCCGGGGGGTTCCAGATCTGAAATTTGTTGCCGAGTCCGACAAAGGTGGCGGCTTCGGTAATGTTTGCGTGTTCAAGGTATTCATTGGGAAGATGTATCCGGCCCTCGGGATCGAAACTCATTTGCGTAGCCTTGCCAAGGAGAACCGTTGCCAGCGCCTCGTTTTCATCCGAGAAAAAACCGAAATCACTGTGGATACGTTCGGACAACTGCTCCATAAAAGAAGTATCCGCGCCTTCGATGCAGGGGTGTTTGAATGATTTGTAGGCGATTATACCCTGGAAACCGTCGGGGCCTATATTAGCGCGAAACAGGGCGGGAACCGAAACCCGGCCTTTTATATCCACCTTGTTGGTGGTTGTTGAAAGGAATTTTAACACTCCTCCGGTCCACTCCTCTAAACCCGCTTTATCCAGCGTACTTTTTGTTTGCTCCCACCAGACATACCCACGGGTCTGGTTTGTACGCGCCTTATGGATGAATATGGGATATCATGGGATTTTATGGGCGTCAATGGGAAACCGCAAAAAAATGGCAGAAAACTAAGGTATTAACAAAAGGTTAATTTGGGAAAACCCCCCACCGCCCAGGTAAAACCGCCGACAATTCATGGATCAATTTTTCTCTTTTCCTTGACATAATTTTTAAATATATGACGGCCTGATGGTGCCGGTGCTATGGAAGTGCAACGCCCCGAAAAGAAGAAGGATTGATGGTAGTAAGAAAAACAAAAGACGCTGCGGGAAACTTTTCGATCATGCTGTTCGACGGGGTTTGTAACTTTTGCTCGGGCTCGGTTTTATTCAGCCTCAAACGCCTGGATAACCCTGGGGTGCGTTTTTGCCCGATGCAAAGTCCGGCGGGTCAGGCGGTGCTGAAAAAACTGGGGTTTTCCTTAACCGACTACGAGACTTTCATCTTTATTGAAGAGGGCAAGGTTTATACCAAATCAGAAGCGGTTATCCGGCTTGGCAAAAACCTGAAGCGGCCATGGCCGGTGGTGGCGGGTTTAGTGGAATTATTTCCCAAAAATTTACTCGACTGGTTTTATATCCGGGTGGCTCGACACCGGTACAAAATTATGGGCAGGAAAAAGGAATGCCTTGTTCCTGGCCCCGAAATTATGAAATTTTTTATCCTAAAATAATTGAAGGTCAGACGGCCTGTAAGCCGGGTTCTGTCCGCATGCAAGCATGGGGATGGCTATTCATCTGGGACTGTTGTTACCAACAGCCTCGAGCAACCTACCCGGATGCGCGCCGGAGACGGCACATATACATCCCTATTTGGTCTTGCTCCCGGTGGGGTTTACCGTGCCGCTTCTGTTGCCAGAAGCGCGGTGCGCTCTTACCGCACCATTTCACCCTTACCTATTGCTAGGCGGTATATTTTCTGTGGCACTTTCCCTCAGGTTGCCCTGGCCGGGGGTTACCCGGCACCGTGTCTCCGTGGAGCCCGGACTTTCCTCTGCGTATAAGCAGCAGCCATCCGGCCGTCTGACCTGCGGACTATGTAAGGTTATCTACCTTCCCAGTCAAGTTTTCCGCTTGCCTAAGGGACTAAGATGCGGCACATACTGGGGCCGGAAAATCTTACCCGCAACACTTTGGAACCAAAAAATGAAGCCACTTGTTTTTATAACTGGATTAACCTTAAGCGCATTTCTGTTAGCGGCTTGTGGCAAGGACAAAGCAGAACCCCTTGCCATAGAAGAGGCGGCGCTGGGGCCGAAAAGCAAGGACTTGATTAAAGACCTTCCCGATGATCTGTCCGGTGACAAGGCAAAAGCCCGGTACACCTCTGAAACCTTGCGGGGCGAAGACGAGGACGAAAAGTAAACCTAATAAATAAATGTCGTTTTTCCTGCCTCATTCGATGTTTCCTTTCATTTCCTGCTAGACCGACTTAAAAGTAATGTTTCTGTTTGACACCCAAGGTTTTGGGCCGGGGTTATAATTTATGGTCAAGGCGAAATTTATCGAAGGCTCATTGATGCGTCATATCCTTGTCATGACGCTGTCTTCAAGCGTGGGTCTGATTGCCCTCTTTATGGTTGATCTGGTCGATATTTATTTCCTCAGCTTGTTGCAAAACACATCAATTACCGCGGCCGTAGGGTTTGCCGGGAAT
>Ga0114950_10000890_pt1 | contig 21778 bp, 25 predicted proteins | sample N075metaG_FD_83503 | JGI IMG/M metagenome (GOLD analysis project Ga0114950, IMG submission 83503) | Deep subsurface microbial communities from Kermadec Trench to uncover new lineages of life (NeLLi) - N075 metaG | ecosystem: Environmental > Aquatic > Marine > Ocean trench > Sediment | place... | reverse complement strand
TGGCGGTGCACGATCTCACCGCCGATTTCCGCAGGCTGAATGTCCAGGCGCTCGAATTCGCCGCGCCACCCACGGAGTTGTACGGCAGCGTATCCGGTGAGGTTTCCCACGGTTACACGGGGCTCCTGGGCAGCTTGTCTTTTGCGCTCGATACGTCGTTCGTGGCGGAAACGCCGTTGGACAGGGTGACCGGCGTCGTGCGATTCGCCGATAGCATGATTCATGTCGACAGCCTCGAGGTCCGGGGTCCGTCGCTGTACGCCGTGGCCGACGGCAGCCTCGGGCTGGCCGCTTCACGTACCGGCACGTTGTGGTTGCGTGTGGCGATCGACTCTCTTGGCACTATCGAGACACTGTTACGAGACCTGGTCCCGTGGATGGATCGTGACAGTCTGCTGGTACGCATGTCGGGAGCAGTTCACGCCGATCTGGCGGTCACGGGTTCTGTGGGAGGATACCAGACGTCGGCGGTGCTCGATGTGCCGCTTGTGGCGTCGAGTGGTGCCAGGGTCGAAGGATTGAATCTTCGGGTCCAATGGTCGTCGGCGTTCGATGGACCGGTTGCGATTGATGGAACCTTGGATTCGGTGGATTTGGGCCGGTTTAGTTACTCGGATCTCGAGCTGAATGTCGTCGGCCGTCGCAATGCTGCAACTTGGTCGGCTGGCGCGCGCATCGGCACTGATGGATTGTGGGTCGCCAGGGGCGAAGTGCACGTAGATTCGGGGGTCACGACCGTTCCGATAGAATTCATGGAGTTGCTTCTTCCGACGCACCGCTGGTTTCTCGAGCCGGGGGCCGTCGTGACCTTGCGCGAGACGGGCTACAACCTCGACAGCGTCTCGTTGAAAAGCGAGGACGGCAGTGCCACACTGGCCTTCCAAGGTAGGATCCCACGCGGTGGTGCCTCGGGGGGGATGGGGGAAGGGCTCACCGCCGAATTGGTGAGCGTGCCACTCGCGGATGTTTGGGGATTCGCTCAGTTGGACCCAGCCAGCGTCGGTGGCCGGGTGGGAGGGACGCTGTTCCTGTCCGGATCCGCGACCGATCCGATATGGAATGCGGCGTTCCAGTGGAGCGACGGTCGCTTTGGGGCCGTTCGAATTCCAATGATTTTGGACGTCAGTGCCAACTACGCCGATCAACGGCTGACGGGAAATGGAGCTGGCAGGCGTTTGGGGGAGCGAGTCCTGTCTCTCGAATTCGATCTTCCGGTGGATCTTGCATGGGAGGGGGCGGATGGTCGTCAGTTGCCTGGTGAGCTGGCAATCGACGTGGTAGGCGGAGGAATAGATCTGTCAATGGTCGAGCTGCTGACGTCGTTGGTCACCGACGCTGTCGGGCAGCTCGATCTGGACGTTGGGATCACCGGCTCGTGGCTTGAGCCCCGGCTGCGCGGCACGGTGGCGATTGCCGGGGGGGGCGGCAGTTTTCCCGGGCTGGGCGTGACCTATCACGATGTCGAAGCTCGACTGACGCTGTCCGGCGACACGGTCAGGATCGACACACTGGGCATTCGCAGCGGGGAGGGGCAGGCCGAACTCAGCGGATTTGTGCGCCTCGAGGAGCTGGCACGGCCGCTTTTCGATCTGAGAATCGAAACGAACGAATTCCGACTGATCGATGTGCCCCAGCTATTAGCCCTCACGACGTCGGGCACCTATGCCGTACGGGGCCCGTTGTACGGCGCTACGCTCACCGGTCAAGGAACGGTGACGCAAGGTGATCTGTATTTTGCCGATCTGATCGAAAAACAGATCATCAATCTCGAGGACACGATATTCACCTCCCTCGCGTCGAGAATAGTCGACGTCGAGTTCATTCGGGAGGAAGGGCTCTCCACGGCCTTCGAGAATCGGTTGCTCGACAGCCTCCGGATCGACAGCCTGTCGTTGGAGATGGGATCGAATGTGCGATTGCTCTCCAACGAAGCCGATATCCAGCTCACCGGCCAAGTGTTGGTTGGGAAGGTTGGGGACCAATATCGCGTTGCCGGGACGCTTGCCACGCCTCGCGGAACGTATCGGCTGCCGTTTGGTCGCGGCGTTGGAGTAGCCGAACTCGTGGTACGCGAGTTCGACGTGACTGGTGGCCAGGTGCAATACTTTGGCACGCCGGACCTCAATGCGGACATCGATATCGATGGACGGTACGTTGTTCGCACAACTAGAGGCCAGGACATCGTGGTGTTTGTCAATGTTGGTGGAACGCTGTACTCGCCCGTGATTACCCTGACCAGCGATATGCGGCCCGAACTCCCATCGGACGAAATCATTTCCTACCTTCTCTTCAATGCACCGAGCATGGAAATCAGTGGGAGTGCTGTCCCCCTGGAGATTTTGGGAGCCCTGTCCAGCCAACTGGTGAGCCCGTTGATTTCTGGCCTGGGCTTGCCGCTAGACTACTTCCGTATCCGTCCTCCGACACAAGGGCTCTCGGGCACCGAGATTGCCTTGGGGTGGCGATGGAGCGAAAAGACGTTCGTCACACTGAGTCCACGCATTTGCCAGCAGCAGGAGCGGGGGCTCACGAGCAATTTTGGCGCAAGCCTGGAGTACAGATTCAGCCCCAACTGGCACTTTGCAGCCAGCACGGATCCTGTGAATGCGTGTGCGATCACCGGAGGTGCTTTCTATTCTAGCCGGTCGCAGTTCGGCGTGGATCTGTTCTGGGAAAAGCGGTACTAATGCGCCGCATTCTTCTTATCACGAATCCGGCTGCCGCGCGCACTCGAAGAGGTGTGACCAGAACGGTTGTTTCCGTGCTGGAACGGGAGGGTTGTAGCGTCGACGTCGTAGAGACGACGGGCCACGGTGACGCCGCCCGAGTCGCCCGTGCTGGCGCGCGAGACGGAGTAGATGCGGTGGCGGTTTATGGGGGTGACGGCACGGTCATGCAAGCCGTGGCTGGGATCATCGGCCACGACATTCCTGTCGGCCTGATCCCCGGCGGTACGGGCAACCTGCTGGCGGGGAACCTCAGATTGCCTCGGGATCCGGTGGCAGCGGCCCGGGTGATCGCTCGGGGCCGGTCGCGGGCCATCGATTTGGGGCGGTTCGACAACGGCAGTGGCCCCCGGTATTTTTCCGTTGCGTGCGGGTCGGGGTTTGACGCAGAATTGATGGCGCGCACGTCCGGCGCAGCAAAGCGGCGCTGGGGTTTCGCGGCGTATGTGGTGCGCGGATATACCCTCGTCCACAACACCGCCCCGGTGCCCTACCGCCTGACGGTGGATGGAGACACCTTCGATGTGGATGCGACGGCCGTGGTTGTAGCCAACTGCCCGGAGTTCATTCCCCCGTTCCTGAGCCTGGCCCCCGGCATCGCCTTGGACGACGGCCAGCTCGACGTGGTAGTGTTCAAGGCAAGTGGGGCATTGCAGGCGGCGGGGGTGGTGTGGAAGATGTTTCGCCAGCGAGTCGATGGTGATGCCATCCGCCGATTTCGGGGGCGGGAGGTGAAGGTGGAAGCCCAACCCAAACGTCTGGTTCAACTCGATGGCGAGATCGGCGGCGAAACCCCGTTTACCGTCACCGTTGTGGATAGAGGGCTATCGGTGTTGGTCCCGGGCTAATGACGCTAACTTAGATTTCCTCTCGTTTGGCAGGGTCTATGGGCCAATCCATTCTGTTGATCGACGACGACCCGGCGATCCTTCGGGCGGTTGGCACTTACCTCGAGCGCTCCGGGTACGAGGTCCTGCTGGAGGCGTCCGGGGAAGCGGCCCTCGATCGGTACCAACAGCACACGCCGGAGGTCGTGATCCTAGACTTAGGACTCCCGGGAATCTCCGGGTTCCATGTCCTCGAGACGCTCAAAGAGCACGACGCGGCCGTGATAGTGTTGACGGGTCAGAACGATGTTCAGATCGCAGTGCAGGCAATGCAACTCGGCGCTGAGAATTTCCTCACGAAGCCGGTGGATATGCCGCATCTGTTGCTCGCCGTAGATCGTGTGCGCGATAAGGTGCGGATGCGACGTGGCGTGGGAATGCTGCTGGCCCGGACTAATCCCGACGTCGATCTGTCCTCGTTGGGATCATCTCCCCAGATGCGTGAAATCGCCCGCCAGATAGAACTCCTTGCCTCCAGCGACGACACCACCGCACTGATTACCGGCGACAGCGGAACCGGCAAAGGGTACATCGCGCACATGGTGCACGCCATGTCGAAACGGGCGAAAGAGCCTTTTGTGGATGTCAATTGCGGCAGCTTGACGGCAGCTTTCTTGGACACCGAGTTGTTCGGGATGGAAAAGGATGTCGGTTCAAGAGGTGGTGACCAGAGACCCGGCCTGTTCGAGCTCGCTGACCGTGGGACGGTATTCTTGGATTCCATAGGCGATCTGGCACCAGAGCTTCAACCGAAACTGCTGCGTGTTCTCGAATCAAAGTCATTCCGCCGGGTAGGGGGAACGCGCGAGATTTCCGTGAACGTTCGCTTGGTTGCCGCTACCGCCACCAATCTGACGGAGCGGGTGGAGGCCGGGACGTTCCGTGATGATTTATATTACCGCCTCAATGTGCTCACTATCCATCTTCCCCCGGTGCGCGAACGCACGCAGGAAGACCGCCTGGCCCTGCTCGAACAACTGCTTGCGAAGTTGTGGAAAGGCGCAGCAGGATCGCAGCCTGTCATAGAGACGATGGCGGTGGAACGTCTCGTAGCTTATGGATGGCCCGGTAACGTTCGAGAGATGCGCAATGTGTTGGAGCGCGCACTCATTCTCGCACAGGGGCGCTCGCGGATCGGCTTGGAGCATCTGCCGGTGGAGATCCGCCGCAATGTCTCTCCGATAGAAACGCGGTACGAGGTTTTGACGCTCAAGGACGTTGAGCAGCGGCAGATTGCATTGGCGTTGCGACACAACAATAGCAACCGTACGCACACGGCGCGGGACCTCGGTATCTCGCGTGCCACCCTCATCAAGAAGATCAAGGTGTACGGCCTGAACGTATGACCATGACAAGAGAAACCGATGGCATGTTATGCCGCGCGTGCGGCAATCAGGAGCGCGCCTCGGAGGGCTACCCGTGTGAGGAGTGCGGGACGTTCGTATGTCTCATATGTTCTCTACGCGGAGTGACTCGATGTAAATCCTGCGCGGAGAAGACGGGCGTGGAAAATGGGGTTGGCCGATCTTAGCAGGAGTAAGTGGGCCGGAATATGAGACCCATCAACTGATGAAGCTGATCCTTTTTGACATAGATGGAACGCTGCTGTGGTCCGACGGTGCTGGGCGGAGCGCCATTCGCAGTGCGCTGATGGCCGAGATGGGCGCCACCGGGCCAATCGACGGGTATCGGTTCGATGGCAAGACCGATCCCCAGATCGTTCACGAACTCATGCGCGCCGCCGGGCACCCTCACGCCGAAAGCCAACCGCACATTCAAGCGGTGTGCGATAAGTACGTCGAAATACTCGCAGGCGAGTTGGCAGGCGGCCAGCGAGCACCGCGCGTCTTGCCCGGTGTTAGGAAACTGCTCGACGCGATCGAGACTCGGCCGGATGCCGTGTTGGGGTTGTTGACCGGTAACATCGCCGCCGGTGCCCGGCTCAAACTCGCCTCCGTGGGAATCGATTTTGATCGTTTCAGAGTTGGGGCGTTTGGCTCGGACGCGGCGGAGCGAAGTGAATTGCCCGGAGTCGCTGTGGCACGTGCCGTAGGCCTGATAGGCGAGCCTCCCGAAGGTGAGCAGATTGTGATCATCGGTGACACGCCGGCAGACGTGACTTGCGGAGAATCGGTGGGCGCCCGCGCGATCGCCGTGGCGACCGGCTTCTATACCGCCGACGAGCTACGCGCGGCCGGGCCGTTTGCCGTGTTTGAGGATCTGTCTGATACGGATCGCGTGCTAGAGAGAATCTTTGCATGAGCAATCCAAAGCTCGGCATCCCTCTCCGCATTCCCGAACTCGGGCCATCACTAGGGAAATTGATCACCGGCACCGGCCGCAGCATGGATGGCCTCTCGCTCGATTCCCAACGGTATCGCCTGGCCACCAAGATCATCGAGATGGGAGGAGAGGCCCGCCGGCTCGCCGCAAACGGCGAGCGCTCCCCAGCGCTGACTTCACTGGGACGCGATGCGTGGCTTGCAGCGTGGGAGGAGGCCGTAGGCCCGATCGCCGAGGAGTTGGTAGACCGCTTGACGGCTCACCTCGAAGCCGAAGCGGCGGTCGTTCGCATGCCGCGACGGCTGCGGAGCAGGGTAGCGATAGACGAAGTCGAGCGCCGCGCCATGGGGGCGCGCCTCGGATCCGCGGGAGCGGAGCTCATTCCCGCGCTCGACGAGATCGAACGCCGGGGAGCGATGCTGTTTGACGGGGCCGTTCCTGACCGCGGGAATCTAGGGGCGTGGCAACAGGCACAACTCACCGCGGCGCGGCGTATGGAAGAGGCGTGGATGGCGCTGGAGGATGCTGCGGACCATGAGATCGGAGTGTGGCGCAAGGCCGCCGACGAGATTTCCCGGTGGCGCAAGCCCCTCTGGCCGGTGTATCTGGTAGGCATTCTGGGTTCGGCTGTTGCAGCCTGGGGTGGGTTGGTGTGGGGAGGTGTCATCCCGCTGCCGAACTGGGCGACGGTAGTGTGGCATGCTGCGGGGTCTAGGTAGCGGGGTGGAACCCGACCTCCCGACGAGCAGCATGATGAATGCCTTGGGGGTCGGCGTGGACCTGGTGGACATCGAACGGGTAGAGCAGCTGATGCGTCGCCACGGCGAGCGGGCGATCCGCCGCTTGTTAACTGAGAGGGAACGCAACTATTGCATGAGTATGCCGCGACCAGCTCAACACATCGCGGCGCGGCTGGCGGCGAAGGAAGCGGCGTACAAGGCGCTGCAGCGGGCGGGAAACGCCCGAGCCGTGGGGTGGCGCGACAGCGAAGTCGTCCTCAACGGTGACGGGAGTCCAACGCTGCAGTTCCACGGTCGCGCTAAGGTCGCGGCAGCCAGGCTCAACGCCACCGACGCGCTGGTGTCACTCACGCATTCGGCCCGATCGGCTGCGGCGGTGGTAATTCTCGTGGGCGGGGCCGATGCGGGAGAGAAGAGTGCAGCGCACTGATTGTAATCGGGCCGTTCACGTACGCTCCGGCAAGCGAAGGAACGAGGTCGCCGGAATTGTGAGCTGGTCTCGCTTGGCCCACCGTGCCATGAACAGCACGCCGACAGCTGCGATGATGACGCTGGCCACCTGGGCGACGGTGAATCCTGCGAGCAACCTGTCATCCTTCGCCCTGATGAACTCTATCAAGAACCGCTCAGTGCCGGCGAATAGAAGATAAGCACCGAATAGCCAGCCCGCCCCTCTCGTGTGCGTGCGAAGGCGCCACAGCGCCCAAAACACCACCAGCATCGCCGCCGCCTCATACAGCTGCGTAGGATGGACGGCCAACACTTCCAGCGGGTTGACGCCGTCCGGAATCGGCACTCCGTAGTCCGAGTTCAACCGCAATGCTGTGGATGGTGGCAGGCCCTCTGGGAACTTCATCCCCCATGGGAGGCTCGTAGGGATTCCGTAGTCGTCTTGCACGAGGAAGCATCCGACGCGCCCCAGGGCGTATCCTACGGCGAGAGCCGGTGCACCCAGATCGCACGTGATTCGTGCCGGGACCTGCTTGCGCAGTCCATTCAGGTAAATTGCCGCCGCACCGCCGATGAACCCGCCGTACCACACGAGCCCGCTCCGCGAAATCAGCGCTCCTGGGTCTCCGGTGAGGACGACGTACCAGAGTTTCGCACCGATGATTCCACCGATCACCGCGGCAACCACGATGTCCGATGCGTAGTCCTCATTCAGCCCTCGACGTCGGAGTTCGCGTTGGATGGCCCAGCCGCCCGTGAGAAACCCAACCATCATCATGAGGCCGTAGCCTGTGATCTCGATGGGGCCGATGTTGAAAACCAATGGGTAAGTGGTCATGGCTCAGTGGTAGTGGGAAAAGGTTCGCGGTCCGGCTCGAGGCCCGGCCACGGCATGCGGGGATCGGCGTCGAGATAGGAATTACTGTGACGGCCGTTATCGAGGTGAAACCATCCTGCGCGTGCGATCATGGCCGCGTTGTCAGCGTTCAAGCGGGGTTGGGCGACGGCTACACGGGCGCGTCCCTCTACCGCCGCGGCCATTCGGGCGGCGAGAGTCCGACTGCAGGCAACACCGCCTCCCAGCACCACCGTGCGATAACCGGTTCGCTCGAGGGCTAGCATGACCTTGTTGATCAATACGTCGAACACAGCCGCTTGAAACGATGCCGCAATGTCCGGACGCTCGCTGTCGAGATCTTCGATCTCCCTCGTCTTGTAGAGCACTGCCGTCTTCAACCCACTGAAGGAGAAGTCCAAGCCGTTGTTCCTCAAGGGACGCGGAAACGCAAATCGGTCGGTGCCCGTTTCGGCCAGCTTCTCGATCAGCGGACCACCTGGGTAGCCGAGTCCAAGGATTTTGGCGACTTTGTCGAAAGCCTCACCTGCAGCATCGTCTCTCGTTTGACCCAACAGGCGGTACCGTCCCCATGCGGGAACGTCGAGCAACACGGTGTGTCCCCCCGATACGATCAGTCCGACGAACGGGGGAGCAAGGTCGGGATCGTCCAGCGTCGCAGCGAACAGGTGGCCTTCTAGATGATGCACCCCGATGATGCGGCGGTTTCCCGCTGACGCCAAACCTTTGGCGTAACATACGCCCACGAGCAAAGCGCCTACGAGTCCCGGACCAGCGGTTACCGCAATCGAATCCACGGCGCTCAACGGAACCCCGGCCTCTGCCAACGCGCGGTCCACCACTGGTCCCATGGCACGTAGATGAGCCCGGCTCGCCAATTCGGGCACGACGCCGCCGAAGATCTCGTGAACGTCTTGGGAGAGGATGACGACACTCGCCAACTCCGCTCTCCCACCGCCGGCAACCAGGATGGCGGCTGACGTTTCGTCGCACGACGTTTCGATGCCGAGAACCACTTCGCTCACTGAATGATCCGCTGAGCCTTTACCGAATCCGGCGAAACGGTGGCTGTCAGGCCTGTGGGAGGGCGTACGCTGAGCGCCAGCATCTCGCCTTCGACCGTCGCCGCGGTGGCTGTTACGAGGAGACTATCTCGGCTGAGCGTGGCGAGCCTCGAAGCCGGGCCGCGGACCGCGACCTGGACAGTGGCCGGCTCGCTTCCCCACACACCGCCGCCGATTACAACGGGTACGCCACCTATCGTACGTTGTGTGATCCTATCTATGCGAGCCTCGATTTCGACTTCCGGTTGCGAGAGCCGAACCACGCCAAACGCCGTCGTATCTATGGCAACAGCCATCCGCACCGTGCTCCGCACGTCCTCCAGATCGAGCGCCACCGTGTACACAGTGCCGATCCGGTCAACCTGCGCCTCGGGCCCAATGACCGAAACGCTCTCCGGCAGCACACGCAATCCCAGAAATACGAACCCCGAAGCGGGCTCGATATTGACGCGAGACACGATTGGAACCGAGCGACGATGCAGGTCGTCCAAAATCACGACGAGACGCCGCGGGATGATGCGCTGCAAAGTTACGTCAGCGTTCGGGGGCAATATCACGTCTTCCAGCGAGAGATCTATGGTGAGGGTGGATTCGGTTATGGAATCCGGTACTGTCTTTCTGATAACGGGCGGGTCGGCGTACAGCTTGAGGAGTTCGCTTGCAGCACCTCCGACGAGGATCTGCACCTGCGGTATCTCCTTCGCGAGAACGCGGTCGGCGGGTGTCTGAACGTCCAGCCGAACCGGAATTAGAAGGGTGGCGGGGCTCTCGGCCGAAAGGGCCGCCCAGAGCACGGTGGCCAGCGCCAGCGCGGTCAGCTTGATGGGCCAATTTGTGACGACGGCCTGCCTGATATCGAACTGCATCACCTCCCCGGTGCATCTCCCCGGGCCGGCGTCGCGCCGGTGGTCTCCTCGGCCGTGGCGTCGGGCGCTTCCGCTATTCCCAGTAGACGGCGCAATCGGGCCTGCTGCACCGGTTCATCCCACTCCACCGGCCCGATCGCCTTGTGGACGATTACTCCTTGCCGGTTGATGATCACGGTTTCCGGAAGACCGGTGGCCTGATAATCGATTTCGATTTGCCCGCTGCGATCGTGCAAAATGTCGAAGGTGAGCTCGAGCTCGTTGGCGAATTCCATGACCTCGTCGCCACTCACCTGGTCCACGCTCACTGCTACGATCTTGAGGCCGGCTGGGCCCAACTCCTGGTATAGGCGCTCCATCGAGGGCATCTCCCACCGGCACGGGCCGCACCATGTGGCCCACAGGTTGAGCAGCACGACCTCCCCTCGGTAATCGGCGAGGGTGACGCTGTCGCCGGTTACGAGGTTCACGGCTTTGAAATTGGGGGCCTCCACGCCGGTCGTCACCTGCTTGATGTCTTCCATCAACAGCACCCCAACCCCCAGCGCGCCGGCAAGCAGAGTGAAAATGACGCCTACCGCAATCCATTGTCCCTTCGAGGTATTACTGGTCATACGGACACTCCTTCTTTGCATCGATCGCGCAGCTCACCGATCATCGCCGCCGGATCGGACGCGGAAAAGATCGCCGAACCTGCGACGAACGTATCCGCACCGGCTCCCTTTGCCGCACCGATTGTCTCTGGCGAAATGCCGCCGTCAACTTGTAAAAACGCCCCGCTCCCATGGTGGTCCAGCAGTGTGCGCGCCCGGCGGATCTTGGCGGTCACATTCGTGATGTACGACTGTCCGGAAAAGCCCGGATTCACGCTCATGATGAGCAGCAGGTCGATGTCGTCCACTACCTCTTCGGCGAAGGACAGTGGAGTGCTCGGATTGAGCGCCAAACCCGCCCGCATGCCGCACTCTCGGACGGCGGCCAGGTGGCGATGCACATGGACCGTCGCCTCGGGATGAAAGGTGAACAAGGAAGCTCCTGCTTGAACAAACGGCTCGATGTACCGCTCTGGTTCCAGAACCATCAGGTGTACATCGAGCGGAAGGTCCGTAATCCGCCCAAGCGCCTTGATAAGAGGGGCTCCGAACGTCAGGTTCGGAACGAACTGCCCGTCCATGACGTCCACGTGGATCCAATCCGCTCCTCCAGCCTCCAGCATGCCGACCTGCTCGGCCAGTCGGCCGAGGTCGGCGCTGAGGACGCTCGGAGCGATGCGGATGGTGTTGGCCATTTACTGGTTCTCTCTCACGTACCTGCCGATGACGCGGCTGCCCGGTGCCGCGAGAGTGCCTGCGGGCGGCTGCTGTCGAAAGATCGTTCCTGCTGGCTGTGCGCGTGAGGTTGCGGGAAAAAACTCGCCCCATACCAGCCCCATCATTTCCAAGGTATCTCGTGCCTGCCCCAAAGTCATGCCTGCGAGGTTCGGCACCACGACAGTCGCCGGCCCAATGCTCACCAGTATCCGGACCGGGTAGCCTGGTCTTAGGGAAGCACCTGCCCGGGGGCGCGTGTTCTCAACCTCCCCTCTCGGCAAAGGGGTTTGGACGGAATCTAGGATTGGAGCGAGCCCGGCCGACTCGATCAACAAGCGAGCCAGCTCCCCGGTGTAGTTCGCTACATCCGGGACCGGGATCAGCTGGGGACCTTGGCTCACAGACAGTTGGATGGACGTGCCTTCCGGAACGACCACGCCGGCAGGTGGGTCCTGCCACACGATACTCCCAGACGGCGCCGTCGGATGTTTGACTGATTCGATGTCTCCCGCAAGGAGCGCCCGAGCCTGGAGAGCTTCCTCGGCTTGGGTTTGCGACATCCCGATCAAGTCCGGCACCGCCATGGTCTCGGCGAAGAACGGTGCGGGGAACAGGACCAGCGCCGCCAGGAAATAGCCCGCCACCAGGAAGACGGCGAAGCTCCCCAGGAACAGCCTTCCCTCGTGCCCGTGAGACAGAGCTGCCAACCACGCTCCCGGTTTGAGCCAGCCCAAGGTCATCCGCACCCTGGGGCCCGAGGACGTTCGTCTGCGTACCTTCATGCCGCCCGTCGCATCCGTGCGGCGAAGCCGCCATCGGCCCCGTCTGTCGATGGGAAGACGAACAGGTCCTCGCCGTCTCGCTCGAAATCAGGGTGTTGCTCTAGGAATCGGTCGACTTGCAGTTCGTTTTCCTCCGGCTCCATCGAGCAGGTGAGGTAGGCGAGTAATCCTTGGGCTTTCACCGCCGCCGCGACCCCGGCAAGAATATCGGAATGCTGGCGCACCATAGCGTTGATGCGGGAAAGTGACAGTCGCCAGCGGGCGTCTGGATGCCGTGCCATTGTTCCCGTCGCGCTGCAGGGAGCGTCAACCAGCACGAGGTCCATCGTTTCGGCCATGACCGGCGCGAAACGGGCATCGGCCGCCGCCTTCCATACATACGGCGCGGTGCGTTTCAGGTTTTGCCGCAGCCGCTCCATGCGACTGAGTGAGACATCCGACGCGAGGACCGAACCGTACCCGGCCAGCAGGGCCGCTTTGCCGCCTGGTGCAGCGCACGCGTCCCATACTCGAGCCCCGGACAAAGGCGCGGCGACGAATTCCAACAGTTGACGCTGTGTAGAGTCCTGCACGATGAACCCACCCTCCGCATAGCCCGGCAAGGCTTGAACCCGGGCCACTACTGAAAAGCCGAAACCCGAGGGGCACTGGGCGTGCTCTATGCCTGCTGTCTGCAGGGCTGAGTGCAACTGATCGGCCGTCCATCGGGCAGGCTGGATTACGAGGGGCGGGCGTGAGTTGTTGTGCCGCAGCAATTGCTCTGTTTTCTCGGCCCCGTAGTGTGTCCACCACCGCTCGACCAGCCACTGCGGGTGCGAGAAGTGGGCGGCGAGGGTAGCGGGAGTTCCCGGTCCGCGGTGCGTCTTCTCTGGTCCCGTGGAAACCTTCCGCAAGATGGCGTTGACGAGGGGAACGAATTTGTTGCCGCATTCTCTTCTTGCCAAATCGACGGTGCTCTGGACGGCTGCGTAGGACGGCACGCGATCGAGGTACGAAAGTTGGTAGACGCCTATGCGGAGCACGTCCCGCACGTCCTCGGGCAAGCGCTTCTTGGGCTTCGATAGGGCAGCCTCTATCCGGCGGTCGAGGCTCGCACGCTCTCGCAGGACCCCTGCGGCGATCTCGTGGGCGAGCCTGCGGTCTGGCTCAGAAAGCCCAGTGATCGCGGAGTCGAGAGCGTGGTTGAACTGTTGTCTAGCGCGCACCGCCCGCAGGACGCCGAGTGCTGCTTCCCGCGGTCCCGTGCTGGCAGCCACGGTCAGTCGAGGAGGCCCGTCGTGGGGCTGGAAGGTACGGCGACCTCTCGGCGTTCCATGCGGCCGGCCAGGTATGCCAGGCGCCCGGCTGCGACGCCCAGACGCATGGCTCGAGCCATCGCCACCGGATTATCGGCCTTGGCGATTGCGGTGTTCATGAGAATCCCGTCCACCCCCTGTTCCATGGTAATGCATGCGTCGGACGCCGTACCGACGCCGGCATCCACGATCACCGGCACTGACAGGCGTTGTTTGATAGTGCGAATGTGGTAGGGGTTCAACAGGCCGAGCCCGCTGCCGATTGGGGAAGCGAGGGGCATGACCGCGGCACATCCGGTGTCTTCCAGGCGCAGCGCGGTCACGATGTCGTCGTTGGTGTAGGCCATGACTTGGAAACCCTCTTGAACCAGCGTAGCGGCGGCTTCGATGAGCCCGACGTTGTCGGGCATCAGGGTTTCGCGATCTCCGATGACTTCGAGTTTCACGAACTCATTGAACCCGGCCTCCCGTCCTAGTCGCGCGTAGCGGATGGCTTCGTCGGCTGTAAAGCATCCCGCAGTATTGGCCAGGAGAAAGAACCGATCGGGGTCCAGGTGATAGAGGATGCCTTCTTGCTGTGAGCGGTCCAGGTCCACACGTCGCACCGCCACGGTGACGATTTCTGCCCCCGATGCTTCGATGGCATCGGTCATCGTCTGGTTGCCGGTGTATTTCCCGGTGCCTACCATGAGCCGAGACCGAAACGCACGGCCGCCGATTGTCAGTGGAGAGTCTGTTTGGGCGCTGACCGAAGTGGTCATGATATGTCAATCCTCAAGCGGCTCATCCGCCACCCACGAAATGGATCAGCTCGACGCTGTCACCGTCCTCCAGCGGCGTCGCTGCGAGCTGCGGCCGGCGGACAATGTTTCTGTTGTGCTCGACCACGACCATTTGTGGGTCGAGGTCCAGGACCCGCAAGAGGTCGTCCAAGGAACTCTTGGAGTCGAACTCTCTGGTGTCGCCGTTGACGGTGATCTTGATGGACGCAGTCATGTGTCAACCCTTCCCTAATAATAGCAGCATCGCAGCCGCCACCGAACCGGGGTCATCGGCCTGCCAGAGGGCCGAGATGGCAGCGACGCCGTAGGCTCCGGCGTTCACGCACTGTTCGACGCGATCGGCCGTCACGCCTCCGATGGCGATGATCCGTGCCGGCTGAGTTCGTTCGATGGTCTGGACACCGATGCCGGGGCGCCCGGGGTGATAGGGAGTTTCCCAGATTGGTCCCAGAAAGACGTAGTCCGCGCCGTCGTCGGCTGCCTGCATCGCCTCATCCGCATCGTGCGCCGATCGGCCGATCCACATGTCGGGCCCGACCATGGAGCGCACCTGGGAAACTGAGAGGCCGTCAGCCGGCAGGTGAATTCCGTGAGCCCCCACCAGCAAGGCGACGTCTGCGCGGTCGTTCACAAAAACACGCGCCTGGGCGGCCCTGGCGGCCCGCTGCATCAATTCTGCGAGCCCGGTCAGCTTCCGGCCTGGGAGATCGCGTGCCCGCGCATGGAGGGCGACTAGTGGGGAGCGACCGATCGATTCGGCTCTCTCGCAGAGGTCGGGGAGGTCCAGGATGGTGCTGTTGGTGATCGCGTGGAGTCGGGGCGGAGGAGCGGTCACTCGAAACGGCGGCCGACGGTAGCGCCTCGGCCTTTGTCGCCTTCGGCGGCTGCCATCCGTCTCTTGCCAGCGGGCTGTACGTCGAGGAATTGCAACGCCCCTCTACCTGCTGCAACCACGAAAGCCGGGCGTGTTTCGACCACTTGGCCGGGTACCCCGGCCGTGGACACCACGTCGGCTCCTCGAGGACCGAACAGCTTGATTGGCAATCCCTCCAGCTCGGTCCATGCCCCAGGGTAGGGGTCCATCGCGCGCACCAGCCGTGCAATATCGTCGGCTTGGCGGTTCCAGTCTATTCTCGCCGTGTCGCGTGTGATCTTCGGGGCCAGGGTCGCCCTCGCATGATCTTGTGGTTCCCACCGTGCCTCCCCTAGCTCGATGAGCTGCAGTGCCTGAACGAGCGCCAGGGCGCCGAGTTCGGCCATGCGCGCCGACATTTCACCCCACGTCTCGTCACGTGCAATCGACGACGTCACCCGTTGGAGTACCGGTCCACAATCGAGTCCCTCCTCCAATCTCATGATGGAGATGCCGGTTTCCTCCAATCCCTGCAGGATGGCGTGTTGGATTGGTGCTGCGCCCCGTAGCTGGGGGAGCAGCGACGCGTGAACGTTTATGAATCCCGATGGTGGAATGGCCAAGAGTTCTGGTTTCATGATGTGGCCGTACGCAACCACCACGCCGATGTCGGGCGCGATCGTGCGGAAAGCGTCCAGGAACTCCGGTTCGCTGGGGCGTGCGGGTTGTAGCACCGGCAGATCCTCTTCCATCGCCACCAGCTTGATGGCGGGCGGCACCATGGTGGATCGTGTCCGCCCACGCGGCTTGTCGGTCTGTGTCACGACGGCAACGACGTCGAATCCCTCGCCGATGAGCGCACGGAGCGAGGGCACCGCAAAGTCGGGAGTGCCGAAGAAGACGATTTTCACGCCCTGGACCTCTTCGCGGTAGAGACTTCTTCGACGTAGCCTGTTTGTCCCTTCCGCAGCTTCTTCCATTTCTTGAGCAGCATGTGGCGTTTGAGGGGGCTCAGGTGATCGAGGAACAGCACGCCGTCCAGATGGTCGATCTCATGCTCCACGGCCCTGGCGGAAAGGGCGGTTAGCTCGTGGCGTTCTCGGGCGCCGTCCAGGTTGGTTGTCTCGATGACAACGCGCAGGGACCGGTCCACGTCTCCAAAGATGTCGGGGATGGAGATGCACCCCTCCTCCTCCTTCTCGTTGCCTTCGCGCTCGATGATCACTGGATTGATCAGGACCACGGCGGGATCATCGCCCGCATGGACGACGGCAACTCGCTTCGCGAGGCCCACCTGGTTGGCCGCCAGTCCGATTCCTTCGGCTGCATACATGGTGTCGAACAGGTCTCGTACGAGCGTGCGAACTTCGTCGTCGACGCACTCAACTTCATCGGAGTGTTGGCGCAGGACCGGCGATCCCAGCAAGTGGATGGGGCGCAATGCCACTAAGCGCGCTTCTTCTCTTTCGCCGTCATCGAGGGGATATCCGCGATCCGGTCACGCATGACGACGAAGCGGGACTCACCGCTTTTGATCGTAACACGGTCGTCCCGGATGTGGATGACTTCCCCGACGATGCCTCCGGCAGTCACGACCTCATCGCCTTTCTTGAGTTGCGCGATCTGTTCCCGGTGTCGGCGTTCCTGCTTGACCTTGGGACGGATCATGAGGAAATAGATGATCGCGAAGATGATCGCCATCTGAAACAGGAAGAAGTTGCCTCCCAGCCCCCGTTGTTGTTGAGCCGGTTCTTGGAAAGTGAAAAGTAGTGACCAAAAAGTTGTCACGATGTTCCTCGATGGTTGTAGCGCTCAATCCAGTCTCGATGCCACGAAGTGAAAGTGCCTGCGGCGATCTGCTTTCTCGCCTGCTCGGAGAGATGAATCAGAAACCTCACGTTGTGCAGGGACAGCAAGCGGAGGCCCAGTAGTTCGTCGGCTGCGAACAAATGTCTGAGATAACCCCGGCTATAGAGGGTACAGGTCTCGCAGTCACAACTTTCGTCCAACGGCGCCGCTTGGATCTTGTACACAGCATTACGGATGTTGAGTGACCCATCCGGTGTAAAGGCCGAGCCGTTGCGACCGTTGCGGGTCGGGGCCACGCAGTCGAACAAATCCATGCCGCGAGCGACCGCGCTCAACAGATCCTCCGGAAACCCCACTCCCATAAGATAACGAGGAACGCCGCTGGGGAGAGACGGCTCCATCGCTTCGAGCACACCGTACATCGTTTCCCGGCTTTCGCCGACGGCCAACCCACCAACGGCGATCCCGGTCCACTCTCCCAGCGACGCGATTTGGTCGACGGCCCGCTTCCGGAGGCCGTGGTTGGTTGCTCCTTGGGCGATGGGCCAGATAGTCTGGCTGTCCGGCCGATCTGCGGCGAGTTGGCTGTGACGAGCGCGGCAGCGCTCCAGCCAACGAGTGGTTCGCTCGAGCGCATCCTCTGCCACGCTCCGGTCGGCCGTTCCGGGAACCACGTGGTCGAAGGCCATGGCGATGTCCGGTCCTAATCTCCATTGGATCTCCATCGCACGCTCGGGTGAGATGTGTCGTTCGCCGCCGTCGACGTGAGACCGGAAAGTCACCCCATCATCGTCCACCCGGCGAGATCCCTCCAGCGAGAACACCTGAAACCCTCCCGAATCGGTGAGCATGGGACCGTCCCATGCCATGAACGCGTGCAGTCCTCCGAGCTGGGCCACGACGTCTTCCCCGGGGCGAACATGCAGGTGGTAGGCGTTGCTCAAGACCATTTGGGTGCCGACGGCTCGGAGGTCGGGTGGAGACAACGCCCGAACCGTTCCCTGCGTTCCTACGGGCATGAAGGCGGGAGTGCGTACCTCGCCGCGCGGCAACGTAAGCGTACCGATCCGGGCAACGCCGTCCTGGGCTTCGACACGAAACTCGAACATCACACCACCACCATTGCGTCACCGTAGCTGTATAACCGATACCACGCAGCCACTGCGGTGCGATACGCCGCCAGAACATGGTCGACTCCTCCAAAGGCGCACACCAACATCAACAGGGTCGAGCCAGGCAGATGAAAATTGGTCAATAGGCCGTCGACCGCGCGAAACTCATAGGGGGGGTAGATGAAAAGCTTGGTCCATCCCTCAGTGGCTCTAATCGGCCAGTCCCGTGCGGCCGTTTCGAGCACCCGCGTCACCGTGGTTCCTACCGCCCAGACACGCCGTCCCCGGTCGTGCGCCTCGTTTATGGCGTCGGCGGTTTGCCGTGGCACACGATACCACTCGGCGTGCATGGTGTGTTCCGCCGGAACGTCAGCCGTGACCGGCTTGAACGTGCCCGGGCCGACGTGAAGGACGACCTCTACGACCTGTACGCCCAGACTCACAATCTGATCGAGCAGTTCCGGGGTGAAGTGAAGGCCGGCGGTCGGGGCCGCCACGCTTCCGTCGCAGTGGGCGTACACGGTTTGATAGCGAGTTTCGTCCTCGCTCTCCGGGGGGCGTTTGATGTACGGCGGGAGCGGCACTGTACCGTATCGATCTATCAATCCTGCCCAGTCGAGGCCCGTCAGCCGTATGCGGCGCAGACCGCCGCCGAGCACTTCCATAATTTCCAGGTGCGCGTCGTCGTCGAAGTGTATCGTGCGCCCGACCTTCAGCTTCCCCCCTGGGTGCACCATGGCAATCCACGTACCGTCTGCTTTGGGATGAACGAGCAGAACTTCGGCTGGTGCCCCGTTCTGGCGAATGCCGTGGAGTCGCGCGTTGATGACACGACTCGAATTTACGACCATCACATCGTCGGCCTGGAACAGTTCGAGGAGGTCTCTGAACACTCGGTGCTCGACCCTACCCGATTCCCGATCCAGATGCAGCAGCCGGCTGCCATCGCGATCCGGGCGGGGTCGCTGAGCGATGAGTTCCGGTGGAAAGTCGTAGTGGAAGTCGGCGGTAGAATACCGTTGCGTCGGATTGGTCATGGCACGGTCTTGACGTGAGGGGTGAGCCGGGGGCTGGAGCATGGAGAAGAGACCCTGTCACCGCTTGCTGCCCACGGCTTACATATCACTCCTCAAACATCGTGCTCTGTTCCGCCGCGCCAGTCGGCAGAGCGATGCCGAGGTGTCTGTACGCGGCCGGGGTGGCCATTCTGCCACGAGCCGTGCGGCTCAAGAATCCCTGCTGTACCAAGAAAGGCTCGTATACTTCCTCGAGTGTGCCGGCGTCCTCCCCGACGGCCATCGCAAGCGTGTTGAGGCCGACCGGCCTCCCGTCGAACTTCTCGATGATCGTCTTGAGGACTCTCACGTCCATATCGTCGAGGCCGTACTCGTCCACGTTCAACCGGGAGAGGGCCGCTTGGGCGACCTTGTGCGTGATCACTCCGTCGGCCTTGACCTGCGCGTAATCCCGAACCCGGCGCAGCAGTCGGTTCGCCACTCGCGGCGTCCCACGGCTCCTCTTGGAGATCTCATTTGCGCCGTGCTGCTCGATGTTCACGTCGAGGATCGCAGCCGACCGCACCACGATCAGCTCCAGCTCTTCGGCGGGGTAATACCCGATGCGTTCGATGATCCCGAATCGAGCACGCATCGGCGGAGTGAGCATGCCGAATCTGGTAGACGCACCAATCAACGTAAACGGCTCCACACGCAGCGGGACGGTTTGAGAGTTCGGTCCGTCGGCGATGCGCACGTCTACGCAAAAGTTTTCCATTGCCGGGTAGAGAAACTCTTCCAGCACGGGTCTGAGTCGATGGATTTCGTCGATGAAGAGCACGTCGCCACGTTTCAGCGAAGTGAGGAGCCCCACGAGATCACCGGCCTTTTCGATAACCGGACCGCTGGTGGTGCGAACGCTCACCCCCATTTCACGAGCCACCAATGTTGCCAGCGTGGTCTTGCCTAGACCCGGAGGGCCATAGAATAAGGTATGGTCGAGCGGATCGCCGCGTTTCTTTGCGGCGTCGATGGCGATCTGCAGGCTTTCGCGTACCTGATCTTGCCCGATGAATTCCGCCAGGTGGGACGGACGAAGTGATGCCTCGCTTACGTTTTCGTCAGGCAGGGTTTCAGGGGTCGTGATTTCCGGACGATTCACTTGATGGCGGTCGCCTCCCACCGCACGGGTCGCTCACCTGGCGCGATCGCATGTTTCTGGTGACAGCTGATGCAGCGGTCGGTTTCCCTCGTGCTGTCGGCCTGGCAGAGAAGGCGGTTGGTCGTGCCGCACTTGGTGCAGATCCACTCGGCGGATTTCATTTGCCTCTGGAAAGAAGTTCTAGTGCTTCGCGCAGTACTTCCGCTGTGTCGGTTGTGCCGTTGGAAGCCAGGACGGATCTGACGGCTCCGTCAGCTTCCAATTGTCCGTATCCCAACTTGACGAGGGCTCTAATCGCCCGATCTCCGGCAGAGCCCATGCTGCCCGCCTCACCCTCCACTTCAAGGTCGCGCATACGGTCCTTCAATTCCAGTATCATGCGCTCGCCCTTCTTCTTACCGACGCCGGATACGGTGCACAGGGCGGCCAGGTCGCCTTCCCTGATGGCTCGTACGACCCGTTCACTTCCCAAAGCGGATATGAGACTGAGTGCCAGCCGCGGCCCAACGCCGCTCGCACCAAGGAGGCGTTGGAAAACCGCCCGGCTCTCGAGTGTGTCGAAGCCGAACAGCGACCAGCCGTCCTCACGCACAATCGGCACCGTGTGAAGGTGCACTTCTCCGCCGGCGGGCGGCAATCGCTCCAGAACGCTGATGGGGACCGCAACTTCGTAGCTCACGCCACCGGCCGTTGCAATCGTCACCAAATCGCCCACCCGAGCGGATACGGTACCGCGGACTGCGGCGATCATGGTTTCTTTGTCAAGAGAAAGGTCAGCGCCACGGCAACGCCGTCAGCCGCATCGTGGGGCGTCGGGGGCTCCTTCAGATTCAAGAGGCGCTGAACCATGTACGCCACCTGCGACTTTGTCGCGCCACCGGCGCCGGATACGACCTTCTTTACGGTAGCCGGCGGAAACTCCACGATGGCGAGTCCGGCGCGGGCTCCGGCCAGCAAGATCACGCCACGAGCGTGGGCGAGGACGACCGTTGTTCGCACATTCTTGGCGTAGAACACGCTCTCCAACGCCAGGGTATCGGGGTGGTGCTTGTCGATGAGCTGCACCACGCCGTCGTGTAGTGCGTCGAGCCGGTGCCAAAGCTCTCGTCTCGGGTTCGTGCGAATGACTCCACACTCGATCAAGTCGCCGACGCCTCGGTTCGATGGCTCGACTACCCCGTATCCGGTAACCGCCGTGCCAGGGTCGATACCGAGGATTCTCGGAGTCACTCGCCGGCCGCGGCGAGCGTTTCCGCGTCGATGTCGAAATTGCTGAATACGTTCGAGACGTCGTCGTTCTCTTCAAGCACCGCGAGCAGCTTCAGCAGTTTCTCTGCACCCTTACCGGAAATCTGCTGTGTGCTCTTCGGGACCATGTCCAACTCGGCCCCTTGGGGTGTGAGGCCGGCAGCCACTAGGATGTCGCGAACGCTGTGAAGCGAGGCCGGGTCGGTGCTCACGATGTATTGATCGCCTTCCTTCACCATATCCTCGGCACCGGCCTCCAGCACCGCCTCCAGCGCGGTGTCCTCGTCGTACTTTTCAGCGTCGAGATAGAGCTGCCCCCGGCGCTCGAACATCCACGCGACCGAGTTTGGGGCTCCTAGGTTACCGCCGTGCTTGGCAAAGGCGTGGCGAATCTCAGCGACGGTCCGGGTGAGATTGTCGCTGGCGACCTCGATTATGATCGCCACCCCTCCAGGGCCGTATCCTTCATAAACGGCCTCTTCATAGTGGACCCCCTCGAGCTCGCCGGTGCCTTTCTTGATGGCCCGTTCGATGTTGTCCTGGGGCATGTTCTGGCCC
>Ga0114950_10000888_pt1 | contig 21795 bp, 14 predicted proteins | sample N075metaG_FD_83503 | JGI IMG/M metagenome (GOLD analysis project Ga0114950, IMG submission 83503) | Deep subsurface microbial communities from Kermadec Trench to uncover new lineages of life (NeLLi) - N075 metaG | ecosystem: Environmental > Aquatic > Marine > Ocean trench > Sediment | place... | reverse complement strand
GCCGCCTCGATTTCCTCGACGACGCCCTTGGCTTCGCTGAGATCGACGTCATTGACCACCACGTGGGCAGCCTCGGACGCGAGCACCAGGGCATGTCCCCTGCCGATCCCCCGACCTGCTCCCGTGATCGCCACGCATTTACCTTCAGCCAGTCCCATCTCAGTTCCTTTTTCCTTTTCCCTTCGTGTTCCTCGGATTGTCGACCCTCAGCGCCCCGTGAATTTCGGATCGCGTTTCTCGATCATCGACCTCACGGCCTCTCGATGATCGTCACTCTGCGCGGACTGCATCTCGTTCGCCATGCCCAGGTCCATGGTCGAAATTGCTGCCTGACGAAGGGGCAGGTTCAAGACGTTCTTGGTCAGTTGAATGGCCCGGCCCGCGCCGTCTGCGATGCGTCGTGCCAGCTCCGTGACCTTCGAGTCGAGCTCTTCTCGGGACACCGCGTAATTGATCAGGCCCATCTCGGCTGCCTCTTCCATCGTGACGAGTCGCCCCGTGAAGAGGAACTCCTTGGCGCGGGCGTATCCGATCTGCTGCGGCCAGAGCAGGGCGCCGCCATCCCCACAGACCAGCCCAGCGTTGCAGTGCGGATCTCCAAACTTGGCTCCCTTCACTCCGACGATGATGTCCGACGCCAGGGCCAGCGTCGACCCGAAGCCGACGGCATGTCCGTTCAGTCGGGCGACGATCGGCTTGTTGCAGGCCAACATGCCGTGGATGATGCGCTTCGCTTCCGCTGCGATCTTGAACCAGCGCTCGCTGTTGCCGAAATCCTGTTCCATCTGCGCAGGGTCGCCGCCTGCACTGAATGCCTTCTCGCCCGCTCCCGTGAAGATCACCGCGTGTACGTCGGGGTCTGAATCGATGTCGTCCCAGATGCGCGAGAGCGACCAATGCATGGCTTCCGTATTCGCGTTCAGCTTCTCCGGATTGTCCAGCGTGAGCGTGAGGATGCGATCGTCTATGTCTACGGCGAGATCCTCGGTGTAGCGGCTGTAATCGGGTCGTCTCATGAGTCGATTTTCATCCTTCGTTCTCGCATCGTACTTGCGTCGTTTGGAGCGGCATCGCCGCCGGTTCAGGGTCGTGGCTCACGAGGGAGACCCAGGATGCGCTCGGCAATGATGTTCCGTTGGATCTGAGAGGTCCCCCCGGAGATCGTGAACTGGAGGGACCACAGGTAATCGTGCAGCATCTCGGCAACCGGTAATCCGTCCACGTCCTCACAGGCCAGGGCGGCCCCGCCGAGAAACGCCATGCCGAACTCGCCGATCTCTTGGTAGAGCTCGCTGTATCGAAGTTTGACTACTGAGCCGAGCAGACTCGGGACTCCGGTCACGGCGGCTTCGGAGACGCACATCTGGGTCAGGCGCCAGAGTCCTTCGATCTGCGCCTCCAGATGTCCCGCGCGCCGGTGAAATATCGGGTCCGACCCACGTCGTCTACCCGCGTTGCGTGCGAGGTTGACGATCCGGCGCAGCTGCGTCCGAAGCGAAATGATGTGGGGTGCGAAAGAGGTCCCGCGCTCGAAGCGAAGCGTGACGTTTGCCACGCGCCATCCGTCGTTCTCTTCGCCCACCCGGTTCTCGACGGGTACGCGTGCGCCCTCGAGAAAGACCTCGCAGAAGTGGCTATCGCCCTCCAGTGTGTCGACCGGTCTGACCTCGACGCCCGGCTGATCCATTGGAAGGATCAGCCAGGTGATTCCTTTGTGTTTAGCGGCGTCGGGATCCGTGCGGACCAGCAATTCACAATAGTCCGCGATATGGGCGCGTGTGCTCCAGATCTTGTGGCCATCGACGATGTATTCGTCGCCTTCGCGTCTCGCACGTGTACGCACGTTGGCCAGATCGGAGCCCGCGTCGGGTTCCGAGAAGCCCTGGCACCAGACCTGCTCTCCCTTCAGGATCGCAGGCAGATGAAAGGATTTCTGGCGATCGCTGCCCTCGGCGATGAGCGTCGGTCCGCCGTGCATCACGCCGATGAAGTTGGCGCCGATATAGGGTGCGTTGGCCGATGCGGTCTCTTCGTAGTAGATCAGTTGTTCAGCGAGTGTCGCATCGGCACCGCCAAACTCTGCCGGCCATCCGAGTCCCGCATATCCGGCTTGGTAGAGCTTCCGCTGCCAGGCGGTGTCGTACGCTCGCCTCTCCGACCAGGCGCCTGGGGGCGGTGGCTCCCCGTGTTTCCGGACCTCCACCTCGAGCCAGCTACGCAGCCGGACCCTGAAATCTTCGTCCGAATCGCTGTAGTGCAGGTCCATCGTTCAGATCTCCGCGAAGCGCAGCGCGTCGCGCCCAAAGACCTGCCATGACGGTCGGAGAGGCTGCCCGCATGCGTGAAAACTTCCGGAGTAGAAAGCGTGTACGCCACGCGTTGGATCGCACCCGAGTGGATTGTCGTCGCCATAGGCATTCGCCACGTGACGAAACGCATCCTCGTTCGGGCACTCGTAGTGTGGCGGCTGCGGATGCGGCTCCGGCACGCTAATTCGCGCGCGCAGCCGCACGATGCCGAGTTCGGTGATGCCCGGAGAATCGCTCACCGCGGATTCGCGGCGATGGTGTGGAAATGCTCGTGGATGTCTCGGATGTCTATCAACTCGTGAAATCGAGACCTTTGATTCATGAAATTCAATATAGTATAGGGGCTGGCTCTTGGGAGATGCTGTGTCCGCTGCTTCGATGGATCTTTCCCAACGGCTCTGGCAGATTCTGGCCTTGGACCCCGCCGCAGGAGCGATCGAGTTCGAGGGCCGCTGGGTCAGCTGGAGTGAGCTCGAGATCCGATCCCGCGAGCTGCTTGATCGCTCGACGGAACGTGGCGGATCGGAGTCGACATGACGAATGAGGCAATCCAACGTACGAGCGACGAGTTCGGGGTTCGCAACTTGTTGGCGAAGCTCGCGCAATTGTCGGACGAGGATGATCTGGACGAGATTCGACGTACGTCGGAAGGCTGGAAGCCGGCTCGGCGATCGATCCTCCGGTCGGAGTGACCGGCATGCCCCTGCTCTCCTTCCCCAGTGCTTTCGCGCGGCTTGTCGAAGCCAGCCCCGATCGGCCAGCGATCGTCTGCGACGGAAAAGTAGCGACTCGGGCGGGCCTCGAGGAAGCGGCCAATCGACGCGCCCACGCCTGGCAAGCGCTGGGTGTGAAGGAAGCCGATCACGTCGCGATCGTGCTGCCCAACGAGATCGCATTCTTCGAGTGCGCGCTGGCCGCCTGGAAGCTCGGGGCGGTCCCGCTGCCGCTCTCCCACCGGCTTCCCGAGAAGGAGCAGAGCGAAATCGTCGAACTCGCGGACCCGAGGCTCGTGATCGGGGTGCCCGCAAGTCGCTATCCGACACGGAGCAGCTTGCCCGATGCCGGTCCATCGGAAGTCGAGGGATTCCCGCTTCCGCATGCCCCTCCGCTTCCGGATCGAACCTCGCCCCATAGCCACGCGATCGCTTCCGGCGGAAGTTCGGGGCGACCCAAGCTGATCGTGGACGGCAATCCGGCCCAGTTCGACACCGAGGCCGCTCATTACGGGATGGACGCGGACGCCGTGGTTCTGATCGCCGGGCCGCTTTTCCACACGGGCCCTTTCCTGAACGCCCGGGAGTGTCTGATGCGCGGCGGGCTCGTGGTGCTGATGAGCCGTTTCGATCCGGAGCTGGCGCTCCAGCTGATCGAGGCCCACGGGGTTCAGTGGGCGAATCTGGTACCGACCATGTTGCATCGGATCTGGCGCTTACCCGAGGAAGTGCGGAGTCGCTATGACCTCTCCTCATTACGTCGTGTCGTGTCGAGCGGTGCGCCCTGTGCGGACTGGCTGATGCGGTCCTGGATCGAGTGGATCGGGGCGGACCGGATGTTCGAGGCCTACGGTGGAACCGAGCGGATTGGTGGCACGCTGATCTCCGGTCGCGAGTGGCTCGAACATCCGGGGTCGGTGGGCCGACCGACCGGAGGGCGAAAGGTGCGAATTGTCGGTGACGACGGAGAGACGCTGCCGTCGGGCGAAATCGGCGATGTCTTTTTTCTGCCCCCGGGCGGGCAAGGTTCCACCTACCATTATGTCGGCGCTTCGGCCCGGTCGACACAGGACGGATGGGAGACGTTAGGCGATTTGGGATACCTGGATGCGGACGGATTTCTCTATCTGGTCGATCGACGTACGGACATGATCGTCGTGGGGGGAGAGAATGTCTACCCGGCCGAGCTGGAAGGGGCGATCGATTCCTACCCGGACGTCGGCTCGAGCTGCGTGATCGGGCTGCCCGACGACGATCTGGGGCAGTCTATCCATGCCATTGTCGAGGCGGATCCGGCGATCGAAGAGCCGCTGCGAGCCCATCTCGCCGACGCGCTCGCCCGGTACAAGCTCCCCCGCAGCATCGAATTCGTCAGAACTCCCCTGCGAGACGACGCGGGCAAGCTGCGCCGCTCACGGATGCGCGCCGAGCGGCTTCCGGAGGGCAAGAATTGACGGCGGGGGCTCAATGGCCGCGATAGTGGGGCACGCGCTTCTCGGCGAAGGCCGCCATGCCCTCTTTGAAGTCCTTCGTTCGGGAGGAGAGTTCGAGCGCGAAGGCCTCGTTCGTCAGGGCGGCCTCGACCGTATGGTCGAAGGCCTGGTTGAGCAGCGACTTGGTGAGCCCGAGAGCGATCGTGGGCGCCTCGCGCAATTCGGAAACCAGCTCTTCACCCGCCGCCTCGAGTTCGTCGTCGGGCACGATGCGGTGGACCAGATCCCAGCGCGCAGCCATTTCGGCGTCGATTTCCCGGCCGAGCAGAACCGCCTGCCGCGCACGCGCGAGGCCCACGAGTCGCGCCAGGAGAAAGCTTCCACCACTGTCCGGAGTGAATCCGCGTTTCACGAAGGGTTCGCCAAAGCGGACGGTCTCCGAGGCGACCACGAAGTCGCTCGCGAAGGCGAGGTGTGCGCCGATTCCGCTGGCAACACCGCGAACGAGGGCGACGACTGGAATTTGAACGCGAAGCAGCGCGGGCACCAGACGGTGTGCCTGCTTCGGAAGGCGGCGCTGGATGTCACCCACCCGGGGCTTCACGTCGCTCCGAGCGTTGGCATCACGCAGATCGGCACCGGCACAGAAATGATCGCCCTGGCCTTCGAGCACGATGACTCGAATTTCGGGATCGTCGACCGCATTCTCTACGTGATGGATCAGACGTTGCATCATGGCGCGGGTGAGCGCGTTGCGTCGATCGGGCCGTTCGAAGCGCAAACGCAACGCGTTGTCGGCCTGGGAGACGGCGAGCCCGGGGGCTTCGGGATCTGGAATGAATGTCATGACTTGCAGGGTAGCGCGAGAGGCGGAGCATGAGCGACTGGCGACGAATCGTAAAGCAACGCATCGACACGGTGCACAGCCCGCGCGCGGACAAGCGGATGGCTCTCGGCGACGCGATCCGACGCTTCGTGCAGCCCGGGATGTGTTTGAATCCGGTCAGCCTTCAGGCGCGACCCGTGGCCGCGCTGCACGAGCTGATCCGTCAATTTCACGGGCGCGATCCACGCTTCAGCTTCGTGTCGTCGTCGCTTTCGGGAAACTATCTGCAGCTCATCGGGGCCGGGTTGCTGGAACGAGCGATCGTGTCTTTTGCCGGGGAGGGATACCCGACGCCGGGCCCCAGCCCGGTGGTCGCGCGTGCGCTCGAGGCGAAGTCGTGCCATTTCGAACACTGGACGATGTTGACGCTGTCGCAAAGGCTGTTGGCCGGTGCGCAGGGTGTGCCCTTCGCGACGACGCGCTCACTGCAGGGGAGCGACATGGCCGCCGAACTCGAGGCGCAGGGCGGCTACCGGGAGGTGGAGGATCCCTTCGAGCCCGGTCGGCGTCAGGCTGTGATCCGCGCACTGCAGCCCGACCTGGCGCTGGTGCATGCCTGGGCCGCCGATGCTGCGGGCAACGCGATCTGCTTTCCACCTCATCAGGAAAACGTCTATGGGGCCCTCGGCGCCAAACAGGGCGTCCTTCTCACGGTACATCGCCTGGTCGACGCCGACTTCGTGCGTCGACATTCCCATCTCGTGCGCATCCCCGCGGATCGCGTGGTGGCGGTGTGCGAGGTGCCTTATGGCTCCCATCCGTACGGAAACTACGCGGCCGGAATTCCGGAATTTCGTGCCTACGCCAACGACTACGTTCACATGCGCGAGCACCGCGAAGCCCAGGCGTCCGCCGAACAATACGACGATTGGCTGCGGCACTGGATTCTGGAGCCCCGGGATCACGCCGAGTACCTCGGGCTCGTCGGATCCCAGCGTCTCGAAGAACTCGAGTTCCTGGCTGGTGCGGAGACCTGGCGGGGTGAACTCGAGAGCCACGCGGGAGCCCTCGACGGACTGGGTCCAGCGAGTCCCATCGAAGAAATGATCGTGCAGACCGCGCGGGTCGCGAGCGAGCGAATCCGAAGCGCCGGACACGAGACCTTGCTTTCCGGAGTCGGGCAGGCGGCGCTTGCGGCCTGGCTCGCGACACACCAGCTGCGGGAAGAGGGGGTCGACGTGACGCTGCTCGCGGAGACGGGCATGGTCGGCCACGACCCGCGACCCGCCGATCCATTTCTTCTGAACTATCGGAACCTGCCCACCACCAGCCAGCTTACGGACGTGATCGAGGCGTTGGGGATACACGCGTGCGGGAGTACGAATCGGTGTCTCGCAACCCTGGGCGCCGGCCAGGTCGATCGCCAAGGCAACGTCAACTCGACCAGGACGAAGAGCGGTCGCTTCCTGGTTGGCTCCGGGGGGGCGAACGACGTCGCGAGCGCGTCCGCGGAAATCCTGCTCGTCGCGCGCCAACGACTGCGTGGATTCGTTTCGAAGGTCGACTTCGTGACGAGTCCCGGAGATCGTGTCTCGGGCCTCGTTTCGACCCACGGTCGCTACGAGCGACGCGATGGCGAGCTGGTCTTGACCGAAGTTTTTCAGAGCGCCGGCGACAGTCCCGAAGATGTCGTCGAGCAGATCCGCGCATCGTGTGGTTGGCCGCTTCGGGTGGCGGATGATCTCGCCTGGGTCCCCGCGGCGGGTGAGGAGCAGCTTGCGATTCTGCGCGTATTCGATCCGGAGCGGGTTTTTCTCGGTCGGGCGCAAGAGGGGCGATGAGGGCATCTTCGAACGGTTCTGCAGGATCTGCGTGGCCTGCGGGCGAGCTTCCTGACTTATTGTCGACGTTTTGGGGTTCGAGCGGAGATCTGACCCGCATTCGCTCAGTAGATGATGCGTCGGTCGACGAGGTCGCGATAGCGCTCGTCTGACAGCCCGAGAACCTCGCGAAAGAGGCGGTCGTTATGTTGACCGACGGCGGGGCCCGGCTCGACGACGATCTGGCTGCGACTCATCTTCACGTACGATCCGTAGATCGTTTCGTCGAAGCCGAGCGGATGGCGCACTTCGATGAAGGTCTTGCGCGCCTTCCAATGTGGGTCGTCGAGGAGGTCGCCGACGCTGAGCACGGGTGCCGCCGCCAGCCCCTCCCTTTGCAAGCGCGCGGCCAGCTCCCGGAAGTCGCAGTCCGCCGTAAAGGAGGCCAGGCGATCGTGGATCTCCTCGATCTGACGTAAGCGACCTTCGAGATGGTCGAGTTTGGGATCGGCCGCCCAGGCGGGATCCCCCATGACCCGGCGCAGCCTCCCCCAGGCAGGGTCGCCGTCGATCACGATGCTGATCCAGTGATCGTCGCCGGCGCAGGGGAAGACACCGTGAGGGGCCGCGCCACCGCCCGGATGTCGATTACCAAGGGGCCCACCCACCCGACCGTTCAGCTCGTAGTCCATGAAGGCGGGTGCGATCATCTGCATCATGGCTTCCTGCTGCGAGAGCTCGATGAACTGGCCGATCCCCGTGCGATCGCGGTGGACCAGGGCCGTCGCGACGGCGAAGGCCCCGAGGACTCCCGCATAGGGATCCGAGTAGGCGTTTTCGACGGGGAGCGGAGGCCCGTCGACATAGCCCGTCAGGCTGTCGATGCCCGTGATACTCGTCAGCGACATGCCGTACGTGCGCACGCCCTTGAGCGCTCCGCTATGTCCCGCCGCAGGCAGCGAGCACATCACCAGACCCGGCCGCAATGATCGTAGACTCTCGTAATCGAGTCCCATCTTCTCCATTACGCCCGGCCCGAAATTTTCGACGACCACGTCCGACTCGCGGACGAGGTCGCGCGCGAGTTCCCGTCCCTCCTGCGTCCTGAGGTTGAGCGTCGCACTCAGGTTGCCGGCCCAGCAGGCGTGGTTCGAGAGGCTGCGATCAGGATCCCGCACACCCTGGTAGAAGGGGGGCAGGGTTCGCATGAAGTCGGGTCGCTCCCGGGACTCGATCTTGAAGACCTCGGCTCCGAGCAGCGCGAGTGTCTGGCCGACGATGGGCCCCGCCCAGACCCAGCCGAAATTGGCGACTCGAATGCCCTCGAGTGGCAAGCGGCGCTTCGAGGGGGCGGGGGACGGCGATCTGCGGGTCGAGGTGCTCGCCGGCCTTGGCGCGATCTTCGGTGTCGGACGCGCAGGCCAGCCATCGCGCAGGACCTCCGCCGTGTGTTGGCCCAGGGTGGGCGCCGGTCGCTCGGGGCCGCCAGGTGTCGCGGACATGCGGAAGGCGGCGCCGAAGGTGCGAACCCGGCCGAGCTCTGAATGCTCGAGGGTCTTGATGTAGCCGCGCTCGCGGATATGCGGATGCTCCGCGGCTTCGGACACCGTAAAGACCGCGGTCGCGGGAACCCCGGCCTTCTGGCAGCGTTCCATGATCTCCCATTTGCTGTGACGACGGGTCCACTCCTCGAAGAGCGGATTGAGCAGGTCGGAGTTTTCACCGCGCAGGTACATGTCACCGAAGAGTTCGGTCTCGGCCCACTCGGGGTTGCCGAGCACCTGCTTGAGCGCGGCCCACTGACCGGGTTCGAGGGCCATGAGCCAGACCTGACCGTCACGAGCCGGCATCATCGTCGCGGGTGAGGCCAGCGGCATACCGACTCCGGTCCGCCTGTCGAAGACCCCATCCTGGACGAGGCCGCCGATATTGATGCCGCCGACGAAGATCGCGGCGATCACCTCGGCGCAGGAGACATCGACGTGTTGTCCGCCGCCCACCCGTTCACGGCCGCAATACGCGCCCAATCCCCAGGCGGCTGCGGCGACGGCTCCGAGGTAGTCGGCGGAGTAGGTGCCATGCTCGAGCGGCGCCGCGTCGGGCCGGCCGCAATAGCGGTGACCCGCTGCGGAGAGGTGGTAGGCGTTGAGATCGTGGCCCTTCCACTCGGCATAGGGCCCCGTCCGGCCGTAGGGAGAGATCGAGATCATGACGAGGTCGGTATTCGAGGCGGCCAGATCCTGGTATTCCAGACCCCACGCTCGCAGCCGGTCGGGTTCCTGGTTCTCGACGAAGATGTCCGCTTCCGCGATCAGCTCGAGCAGCACCTGGCGATCACTCGGATCGTCGAGATCCAGAGCAACGCTTTTCTTGTTGGTGTTGAGCGTGAAGAAGAGCCCGCTCTTCTCCGGATGGGGGATATCGTCCGGGAAGGGGCCCCAGGCGCGCGCCTCGTCCCCGCGGCCGACGGGCTCGATCTTCAGGACCTCGGCTCCGAGATCCGCAAAGAGTTTGGTGCAATAGGGAGCCGACACCCTCCGACCCAGCTCGACGACCCGAACGCCTTCCAATGCTCCCTTCGTCATTGCGGGTTTACTCGCTCTCCGAATAGCATGCTCGGTCATTCACCCGCGGCGACTCGCCTGAATCGAGGCAAGGTGATCTCGGGGGTAATCGCATCGAAGACGACCTCCACTTCCATTCCGATCTCGAGATCCGCGGGCGCAACGTCGACGATCGTGCTCAAGACCCGGACACCCTCAGCCATCTCCACGACGGTCGGCGCATAGGGTACGGAATCGGCGAAGTCGGGATGCAGCGCTCGTTCGACGACCGTCCACGAGTAGATCGTACCGCCACCCCTCGACCGGGCCCATTCCCAGCTCCACGAGGCACACTCGGCACACAGCTCGCGGGGAACGTGTCGCCAGGTTCCACAGTCGTCGCAGCGCTGAAAACGCAGCTCCCCCTCTTTGCAGAATGTGTAGAAGTCCTTGGAAAACCCCTCGAGCGAAGGAAGGGGTTTCGAATATTCACGCAAGTGATCACTCATTCATACGCCCTCCATTTCCTACTCGCGAGCTCCCGTGCCCCCCTCGGGCCCATGACGTCAGACCCCCAGGATGGCGATGCTGCCATCCCCGAAATCACCCCAGCCCGTCACGACGCCGATCTCGACGTCTTCGATCTGCCGCCCGTGCGCTTCACCGCGAAGCTGACGGACCGCTTCGGTGATATGTGTCATCCCGAGGACGTGGGCCTCGGAGAGAAGGCCGCCGTGGGTGTTGACTGGAAGCTCGCCTCCCAATTCGATCCGCCCTCCCTCGACGAAGCCACCACCCTCACCGCGCGCGCAGAATCCCGCCTCTTCGATCTGCTGCAGCACTTCGAACGTGAAGCAGTCATAGATCATGGCGAATTGCATGTCCCGCGGCGTGACACCGGCTCTGCCGAAGGCCTCCGGTGCGGCGGTCGTGAGCCCGGTCCGGAAGAAATCCTTTCGGGTGGTGATCTCGTCCGCGGGGTAGGGCTGGCCGCAGCCGCCAGCCAGGATCTCGACGGGCTTCTTGCGCAGGTCCTTCGCCCGCTCGGCCGTCGTCAGCACGACCGCGGCCGCGCCGTCCGTTTCGAGACAGCAATCGAAGAGTCGATAGGGATCGGCCAGCATGGGGGAGGCCATGTACTCGTCGATACTGAGGGGCTTGCCCCTCATCAGGGCCTTGGGGTTCTGCTGGGCGTGCTTGCGCATCGCCACGGCGATGGCGCCCAATTGCTCGGCGGTCGTGCCAAATTCATGCATGTGTCGACGGGCCATCACGGAATACCACTGCGGCGGGGCACCAAAGCCGAAGGGCAAGTAGAAATCGCGCGCGATTGCGCCTCCGGGTATGGAGGCGACATCCTGAGAGACGGTGTCCCGCACGCGTGCCCCCGAGTAGCCATTCCAGCCGGCGGGGATCAGCACGTGATTTACAGTGCCCGACGAAAGGGCTGCAGCCGCGGTCGAAAGTGACGCCACGGGCGCCGCTCCGCCCATGTGGATGGTCGCGGCATAACGGATGTTCTTGCAGCCGAGGTTGGCGGAGAAGTGTTCTGCCTCGCCGAGATTCGGGAAGGGCATGATGCCGTCGATCTCGCTGGGTTCGAGACCCGCATCCGCGATCGCGGCCAGCGAAGCCTCGAGTTGGATGGCCAGCTGTGTCCGGCCCGAGCCGGGCTTTCGGCAGAAGTCCGTCTCGCCGATGCCGACGATGCAGGCCGCTTGCTTCACGTGATCCCTCTCATCATCCTCAATGGCCCTTGAATTGCGGCTTCCGCTTCTCGATGAAGGCGGAGGTCCCCTCGCGCGCGTCCGCGGTGTGGGCCGTCATCGTGCCCGCGACGGCCTCGTAGTCGAGCATTTCGTCGAGCGTTGCGGTCAACGCTTTATAGATGAAGCGGCGACCGAGATCGATCGCGACGCTCGGGCCGCTGGCCAGCTCTTTCGCGTAGGCGAGGGCGGCCTCGAGGGCCCGGCCCTCAGCGACCACCTCATCGAGGAGCCCGGCCTCTCGACATGCCTCCGCATCCAGGATCCTTCCCGTCTCCACCATCATCAACGCGGTCGGGAGATTCGTGATGCGAGGCAGGAAATAACTGAGCCCGCAGTCGGGGCTGAAGCCCAGGCGCACGAAGGCCGCGCACATCCGGGCATTCGTATCGCCGAATCGCCGGTCGCAAGCCAATGCGTAGGCAAGACCCGCCCCCATGGCCGGCCCGGGGATCGCAGCGATGACGGGCTTCTCGAGCTCGATGATCGTGCGCGTGAACTCGGCCAAGGGGCCCGCTGGCGTCTTGCGCTGGTAGCGACCGATGGGGAGATCCGAGAGGCCGGGCAGGGGCTGGTCCGAGCTGCCCGAGATCCAGTCCGCATCTCCTCCCGCGCAGAAGGCTTCTCCCTGTCCGGTCAGGACGACGGTCCGGACCGCATCGTCGAAGCGCAGGTCCCGAAAGAGCTTCACGAGGTCGCTCGCGAGGTCCCAGGTCACCGCGTTCCGCTTCGTGGGTCGATTGAGGGTCACGATTCCAACGCCCTCATCGATCTCGAAAAGAAGATGTTCCTCCGCTTCGGTCATCGTACTCGATCCCCGCTATTTCTCGTCGTCGAATATTTCGATTGCGCCGCAGCCGACCAGCCGGGCGTACTCCTCTTCGCCGAGCCCGAGCAGGTCGCGAAATACGTACTCGTTCTCCTGCCCCCGCGCCTCACCGGCATGGGGAGTCGATCCGGGCGTACCCGTGAGCCCCAGCGGAACGCCGCCGGCGATGACCTCGCCCTTGACGTTATGCGGGATCCGCTCGAAGAAGTGACGTGCGGCGAGCTGGGGGTCGCGGTGCAGCTGGTCTTCCGTGTTCTGGACGACCCCGGCGGCGATGCCCTCTGCCTGGAGCACGGCCATGACGTCGTAGTCGACGCGTTCCGCGGTGAATCGACCAATGGCCTGGTCGAGTTCATCGGCGTGATCGAAGCGCCCGTCCGCGGTCGTGAAGCGCGGGTCGCCGGCCCAATCCGTGCGCCCGAGCACCCGGCAGAGTCGCTGCCAGGCCGAATCATCGCCGACCGAGATCGCGATCCACCGGTCGTCTCCGCGGCATGGATAGCAACCCTGTGGCGCGTTCTGACGTGAACGGTTGCCGAGCTTTTCCGGCTCCTGGCCGTTAGCGAGGTACTCCATGATGAGCTCGCCCACCGCGGACACGGTGAGCTCGAACTGGCAGAGGTTGATGTATTGTCCCTTTCCGGTGCGATCGCGGTAGTCGAGGGCGCACATGACGGCAAACAGGCCGTGCAGACCGGTGAGCGGATCGGGATAGGCGAATTGCGTCATCGTGCAATCGCGATGGGGGAAGCCTGTGAGGTGGGCCATACCCGCGAGCGCCTCGATATTGGGGCCCCAACTAATATAGTTCCGATTTGGGCCCGCGTTGCCGTAGCCGGTCGTACCGAACATGACGAGCGACGGGTTGATGCGCCGAAGATCTTCGTAGCCGAGACCAAATTTCTTGAGTACGCCGGTACTGTAGTTCTCGATCACGACGTCCGATTTCGCGATGAGCTTTCGCGCGAGATCGGCGCCCTGCGTGCTGGTCAGGTCGAGGGAGACGAACTTCTTTCCGGCGTTCCAATCCGTGAACCACGGCGAGAGCTGGGGCGAGATGCCGAGCTCCGGCGTGCGGGGGGGGACGTAGAGTCGGGTGACATCGGGAAAGCCCTTGGACTCGATCTTGATCACCTCGGCGCCGCACCAGGCCATGAAGCGTCCGATCCAGGGCACCGCAAGCCCGACGGAGAACTCGACGATCCGGAGCGCTCCGAGCGCGTGCTTCGGGTCCGATGACGCGCGCGCGTGGAGCGGCGTGCGGACCGGCGGAGCGGATTTCGTCATTTCCCGCAGTTCGGCCCGGATCTCGTCGTTGTGCTCGCCCACGCGTGGGGCAGGGCGCTCGATTCGCCAGGGTGTGAGGGTGTGCCGAAAGGGAGCACCCGGATAACTCAGCGTCCCCGCGCCTGGGTGCTCCACGCGTTCGAAGAACTCGCGTGCCACGAGGTGCACGTCCGCCACGGCCTTGGCCGCGGTATTCACGGGGGCCATGGCGATGTGACGCCGTTGGGCCTCGTGGTAGACCTCCTCCACCGTGAACTGAATGGTGAGCTCCGAGATGAATAGATCGAGGAGCTCTCGATACGGGAGGCGGCTCGACGAGGGTCCCTCGAAGATCGGATCGAGTACCTCCTCGTTCTGGGTCACCTCGTTGATCCAGGCCGCCACCGCCTTCCAATGAAGCGGGCGGTTCACCATCAGGTAGACGAGGCCGTCCTTGCAATGGTAGGCGCCGGAAGGACACGAAGCGGAGAGACCCGTGCCGACTCGCTTCGGGATGATGCCGTCTTCCAGCCACTTCCCGACGCCCGTAATATTGGTGACCGCGGCAAATGTCTCCTGGAGCGAGATGTCGACATGTTGCCCGCGGCCCGTCCGCGACGCGTGGTGCAGCGCGATCATGCTGGCTGCCGCAGCATTCGTCGACGCACAGAGTGTCGCTTGTGAGCCAGCGAGTTTGACCGGCGGATCCTCCTCTTCTCCGGTGACGTACATCGCGCCGCCGAGTGCGCTGGACACGATGTCCGAGGAGAGAAACGCGCGATGGGGGCCCGTTTGGCCGAAGCCGGTGATGGAGGTGACTACGAGCGCGGGGTTCAAAGCCGAGAGCGCCGTGTAGCCGATGCCCCAATCATCGAGGGTGCCGGGTAGGCAGGTCTCGATCACGAGATCGGCGCCGGCTGCGAGCTGCGCGAATTGCTCGCGTCCCTGACTGGATTCGAGGTCGAGCTCCAGGCTGCGCTTGTTCGTATTGGCGAGCAGGAAGGAGAGGCTGCGATCCGGATCCGGTTCGCCGCCCCAGAAAGGTCGGATGAATCGCGCCGCATCTCCGCCCGGGCGTTCGCATTTGATCACGTCCGCGCCCATATCTGCGAGCAGCTTTCCGCAATACGCGCCGGTTTCGTCGGCGAGCTCGATCACGCGCCGGCCGGCAAGAGCCGTCTCGACTCCGGGCTTCACGCGACTCTTCATGCTCCGTTCCTCATCGGGTGTTCTCCACGTGGGGCCGCCTAAGGTTGCGCAAAGAAGGCGCAGCGTCGAGACGGAACGTGTCACCTTTCGAGATACGGGCTCCAGATCTCGGCAGGGGGGTCGCGAATCAGGCCGCTTCCGAGCTGCGACGCATTCGGTCGCGGCCATACCGATCGTGCTCGGGTTGACCTACGATTTTCGACGTGCCGGAGCCTGCATTCTTCGGTGTCCCCAAAATCGCCGAGGATCTCGAGCCCATTCCGAGCATGTCTGAACCCAAAACTCCGACGGACCTGATCGAGTATTTTACGCGCCTCGTGATCGGGGCAGGGGATGCCCTCAGCATCGCGACAGCCAGCGGCCGCATCGTGTATTGGAACGAAGCGGCCGCGGAACTGACCGGTTGTCCGGTTACCGTAGCGGTCGGGGCGCGCCTGCCGGATATCCTCTCGACGCCCGAAACACTGGAGGCGAGCTGGGGATTTCATCTCGTGACCGTGGCCGCCCACGCATCGGGGAATCCTCTGCGTAGACGCTCCTATGCGACACGAACCTACGCGGACCAGGCCGCGCGAGTGCACGTCTCGTCGCTCCAGATCCGGGGCCCCGAAGGCGCGCCGGCCTGCTTCATGTTCAGCTTCACCTCCGAACCCCTGGAGACGACGATCGACACGCCCTCCGCGCCGGAACTCGGGCTCCGCCCGCGTGAGTGGGAGGTCGCATCGCTCATGATGAGCGGGCTCGATACCCGGGGGATTTCACGGGAACTCGGGATCTCACAGGCTACGACCCGGACCCATATCCGCAACATCCTGAAGACGCTGGGCGTTTCATCGCGTCTGCAGGCGCTCACGCGGATCTGGTCGCTCTACGGTGATCCCGCGCCCTGATCGACGAGCCGAAGCGATCCGGTCCAATTTCCATTACCTCAATCGGCGTATTGCGGAGTCATGCCCGGATTCGCGACTTTCCCCTGTGAGCCCCGCAGCTCTTCGTCTGATTCCCTTCACCTCCCCTCAACGAAACGCGAGCCCAGCATGCCCCGCTACCTGATTGCCTGTGACGCCGGTGGCACGATGACCGACGTGATCGTGGTCGACGAGAATGGCCAATCCGTGATCGGCAAGGCGGCCACGACGCCCCACGACGAGAGCATCGGCTTCATGGAGGCGCTCGAAGAAGCACTCCGTTACATGGGCCTCGACCCCGAGCGAGATATGGAAAGCGTCTGTGGTTCGGCCGAGACCGCGATCTACACGGGCACGAGCATGCTCAACACGCTGATCAATCTTTCGGGTCTGCGAACGGGCCTGCTCGTGACGCGTGGCTTCGAAGACATGATCGTGCAGGGGCGCGGCTCGCAGTCCTTCATCGGATACCAATGGTCCGAGATCACACACATGCAATACCGGAAACACCGCGAGCCGCTGATTCCACGGCGGCTCACCCGCGGCGCAACCGAGCGAATGGACCTCTTCGGAGACCCCGCGATCCCGCTCTACGAGCACGAGGTCGAGGCCGCGATCCGGGAGCTCGTACAGCGCGAAAAGATCGAGTCCCTCGCCATCGTCTTCCTCTACTCCTTCGCGAATCCAGCCCACGAGCAACGCGCCGCCGAGATTGCAAAGCGGGTCTGCGACGAGCTCGGTGTGACCGTTCCGATCACGCTCTCGAGCGATGTCGCCCCCACCGTGCGCGAGATTTCGCGGGCCAACGCCACCGCGATCCAGGCCTACGCGTCTGTCCCCGCCCGCGAACAGCTCCAACGCATCGAGGACGCCCTGGTCAAGTCCGGATTCAAGCACTCTCTGAACACCGTGCTGTGTTATGGGGGTGTCACGAATATTCGCTACCCGCGGCTCTTCGAGACGGTGATGTCCGGTCCGGTCGGGGGGATCATGGGTGCTCGACACCTATCGAAGATAATCCAGGAAGACAATATCGTCTGCTCGGACGTGGGTGGCACGAGTTTCGATGCAGGTGCCATCACCGGTGGGAATCTGCCGATCAATCGCGAGCCGCCTTTCCAGCAGATGTTCGTCAACGTTCCGATGCTCGACATCCAATCGATTGGAGCGGGGACGGGGACCTATATCCGGCTCGATCCCGAGACCGGCCGCATCAAGCTGGGCCCCGACAGCGCGGGCGGAACGCCGGGGCCCGTCTTCCAGGAAACGGGGAACGAGATCCCGACCGTCAACGATTGCAACCTGCTGCTCGGGTTGCTGAACGAGGACTATTACCTCGGCGGCCGCATCCACGTGAACAAGCAGAAATCGCTCGAGGTCTTCCGCGAGAAGATCGCGGATCCGTTGGGGCTCGACGTATTCGTTGCGGCCGAGCAATGCCTCGATCTCGTGAACATCATAATGCGCGAGCATCTCGTTCGCAGCCTCATGATCGGACACGATCTGCGCGATTACGTGTTGCTCGGTTACGGAGGCGGGGGGCCCCTGCATCTGCTGGGTTACGCGGCGGACGATCCCTGGAAGGCCGTCTGCACGGTGCCCCATGCGGGCGCATTCTCGGCCTGGGGGGGAGCCTGTATGGACTACGCGCATCGCCGCCATCGCAGCCTGACGAAGATGATCGGTCGCGAGGACTCACCGGAAAATCGCGAATCCGCGGAAGCGATCTCCGCGATCTGGGACGCGCTGGAGAGCGAGCTGATCGAGGAGTTGCTTTCCGAGGGCTTCGGGGCCGACCAGATCTCGGTTCGGCCGATCGCCTATCTCCGTCACTACGGACAGCTCGAAGACGTCGAGGTCGATGCACCGACCACGCGGCTCGCGTCTGCGGGCGACGTCGGAAAGCTGCTCGACACGTTCGATGAGACCTTTCGTAGGATGTTCACGCTGGCGGGGCAGCCGACGGATCCACAATACCAGGTCACCGAAGTCGGCGTGATCGCGCAGGTGGATACCGTGAAGCCCATCCTTGCCCGGCGTGAACTCCAGGCCGAGTTACCGCCCGCGGCTTCCCGAAAGGGTACCCGCCCCGTCTTCCAGAAGGGCGAGTGGCAGGACGCACAGCTCTTCGAGATGAGTGAACTCCAGCCGGGCAATCGTCTCGAGGGCGTCGCCGTCGTCGAGGCGCCGAACACCACGCTTTTCATTCCCGCAAACTGGAAGCTCCGAGTCGATGAGCACACGATCTTCTGGCTGGAGCGAATGGCATGACCGGAGGAGAAGGAGGAGAATCGATGCCGCTCAAGGAAGAACTGCTCCGAGGCGATAGTCTGCTCGCCGACACCGGCCACATGTTCGGCTTGAAGACGCTCGCGCGCAAAGAAGAGGAGCCCGGGAACTACGAAGCCCTCTGGCAGATTCTGCTCAACGTCTGCGGGATGGCCTGGTCGGTGGGCTGCAAGGTCTCGTCGTCACCGGTCGCGGTCGAAGGCGGTGATGCGCTCTGGAGCATCCATCTTCCGACGGGTGAGGCCGTCGCCTGCTCCCGTGGCATCGTCTCCCACCCGGGACTGCTCTCGCTGCTCATCCGCAAATACATCGAGAGCGACTACGAGGTCATGCCCGGCTTCAACCCCGGTGATATCTTTGAGAACAACGATCCCCATTTCGGGGGCATCCACTCCCCGGATTTTCAGACCGTCATCCCGATCCACTATGAGGGTGAATTGATCGCTTGGGCTGCTTCGGTGAGCCACGTGATGGACGCGGGATCGATCCTGCCGGGCGCCATCAGCTTCATGAACCCCGACTCGTTTTCCGACGGCATCCCCTTCACGATGGAACGCGTGGGGGAGAATGATCGGCACTACCCCTGGTATGCCAAACGAATCCAGAGTCGCACCCGGATTCCGGACCTCGTGATGGGAGACGCCCGCGGCCGACTCGCGGGTTGCCTCACGATTCGTGACCGACTGTCGGAGGTGATCGAGAAATTCGGGGCCGACTTCTACAAGCAGGCCACCCGGGAATACATCGAAGACGCACGGCGCTATGCGGTCACGCGCGTTCGCACCCAGATGATTCCGGGACGCATCCGAAAATCGGGATTCAAGGACCTCGCCATGAAGGGCAAGCGCGTGATCATGCCCGAGCAGGATGCCGACTTCCTGATGAATCTCAACCAGGAAATCGTCATCGATGCGGATGCGCGCATTCGATTCTCGCTACGGGGTGCCAGCCGCTGGGTTCCATTCGGGGAGAACATCACGCCGGACGCGCTCGTTTCGGCGCTGCTCAATGGATTCTCACACATGGTCGGGTTCGACATGTTCAACTGGGGCACGGTCGCGGCCTGGGAGCTGGAAACGCCGCCGGAGGGATCCTGGGCGAATCCGTATCCCGTCAATTATTTTGCCGCCTCCGGACTGGCCTGGGCGCCGGCGGTGCTCTGGCTCTCTTCGCTCTATGAATCCTTCGGACGTCTCTACTACGCGCGCGGGTTCCTCGAGGAGGTCGCGGCGGGTGGTGCGACGACGATGGTCGCCGAGTTTGCGGGCGAGAACCAATACGGCGTCTATACGATCGGGCAGACTCTCGAGCAGGCGAGCAATGGCTCGCCAGCCCGGGCCATCGGCGACGGTGAAAATGGTGCCTGGTCGATCTACACGCCGAACGCGGATTTCGGAAATGCCGAGATCAGCGAGTTCTTCTACCCGATCCTCTATCTTGGCCGGAACCTCGAGCCTGATTCCGGGGGCTTCGGAACGTTCCGTGGCGGGCTTGGACATACCACCGTCTGGATGGTGAAGAACACCCCGGGCATCGAGTACATCTGCGGTTGTGCCGGGCTGCGCAGCAAGATCATCGCGAACCACGGCATGTTTGGTGCCTACCCGACGCCTCCCGATCGGCCCTCCTATGCACGAGGCACCAACGTCAAGCAGCTGATCGAGGAGCAAAAGCCGCTCCTCCACGAACGCGGCGATCCAGAGGATCCGAATCTCGCGCGTTATATCGAAGCCGACGACCTTCAAACCGATGTCATTGCGCCCTTCGCGACCGGTCAGATCTTCAAGGAATATGATCTCATCGTGCATCCCGTCTCGGGCTCCCAGGCCATCGGCGACCCCATCGAGCGGGACCCCGAGAGCGTGCGTGACGATCTCGAGCGCTCCTGGACACGCGAGCGTGTGGCACGGGAAACATTCGGTGTCGTGGCGAAGCGTGACGACGAGGGCGAGTGGAGCGTGGACACCGCGGCGACCGAGGATGTTCGAAACCAGATTCGGGAGGAACGCAAGACGCGGGGCGTGCCCTTCAAAGAGTGGTGGCGCGAGGAGCGAAAGCGCGTGGCGGCGAGTGAGGGGATGTCGCCGGCTGTTACGAATATGTGGCGCACGTCCATGGAGCTCACCCCCGAGTACGGACGAGAACTCCGTGCGTTCTGGAAACTTCCGGAAGATTTCTGCTTCTCGACCGAAGAGGCTGGGGACTAACATGTCAGAATACGATCCCAACGAAATCCGGCGCCTCGTCGACGGAGAGCTGCCCTGGCTTCGCGTCCAGGAGATCATGCGCAGTCCCAAGGATGCGAATCGGCTCCAGGTCTGGATCGACATCCTTCAGGAACGCGTCGAATGGGACGAGCGGATCCTGCTTCCCCTGACCCCGGCGCTCTTCATCGTCCAATCGGGAGCGCGTCGCGTCGTCAAATGCCGTTGCGGACAGGAGTTCGGCGACGACTATCGTGTCAACTGGAAACTCGAGGCGCTGATCTACGTTCACGAGGATCGCGAGTCCCTCAACCGCGTGTACCGCGGGATCGACCAGCCCGATCCCGAATGGATTCAGCTGCGCGAGTATACCTGCCCGGGTTGCGGGACCCAGCTCGAGGTCGAGGCGGTTCCGCGGGGTTGTCCACCGGATTTCGAGTTCCTGCCCGACCTCGAGACCTTCTACGGCGAATGGCTCGGAACACCGCTTCCGGAATCGCACGCCTTCGAGGACAAGACGCTCGACCGGATCGCGCAGTGGGAGGAATGAATGGGAGGGTTGAGTGGGAAGACTGAGTGGGAGGCATGAGTGAGAGGAGTGAGCGCATGAGTGGGACTCCGTCGAACTCGGCGCTTGGTGATCTTCGCGTGATCGATCTCTCGCGTTCCTTCTGGTCCGCGCTGGCGGGGACGATGCTCGCCGATTTCGGCGCGGATGTGATCCATGTGATGGAGCCGGATTCCGGTTATGCGTGGGAAGCGGAACTTCTGCCGGAGGCGAGTTGGGACTATCTGGCGGAGCTCGCCCATCGGAACAAGCGGGGCCTCGCGATCCGGATGGACGACGAGGCGGGAGCGAGGCTCGTCGAACGACTCTTCGACCAGGCGGATGTGCTGCTCGTCGACTGGCCATTCGAGGAACTTACCGCGCGTGGCTGGGATGCCGAGCATTTGCGCGCCCATCGTCCCGAACTGATCGTCGCCCGCGGGAGTGGCTTCGGACCGGAGGGACCCGACCGCGACCTGCCCGCGGACGATACGCTCGCCGCGGCCCGGACGGGTGTGATGCCGACGCTCCCGCAGCCGGGACAGCCGCCTGTCTTTCCCGAGTCGGGTCCGATGTACACGGCGATCATGCTGGCCTTCGGGGTCATGACGGCCCTTCATCACCGTGCGGAGAGCGGCAGGGGCCAGATCGTGGATGCCTCCCTGCTGGCGGGCAACATGTACGGCGCGAGCCTCGACCTCCAGGCCTATCTGGCCATTCGCGGCGAGGCCTTTCTCGGCCCGATGGCCCAGGAGGACCGTGGCAATCCCATGAGTGGCACGCTCTACAAGACGAGCGACGAGCGTTGGGTGGCTCTGACGATGCCGGACACGGACCGTTGGTGGCCGAATTTTTCACCGCTGATCGGTGTCGCGATCGACGACCCGCGATTCGACAGCCACGAGAAACGAACCGAGACCCATCGCAGCGAGCTCATGGGCGTGATCGAGGCGGGAATCCGCTTGCGCAGCGCAGCGGACTGGCGTGCGGCCTTCGAGGAGCATGGGCTCTCCGCCGATGTGATCCAGGAATTCGACTATCCGGCGGAGGACCCCGAAGCTCGGCGCAACCGTTATGTCCTGGCGCTCGAGGACTCCAGCCGCGGTGCGTTCAAGACGCTCGGCTTTCCGATC